>TARA_R110000868_G_scaffold411683_1_pt1 | contig 64520 bp, 64 predicted proteins | sample TARA_R110000868 | Tara Oceans TARA_R110000868 (sample SAMEA4397489) | marine metagenome | biome: Polar Biome; feature: [SRF] surface water layer (ENVO:00010504); material: water (ENVO:00002006), including particulate matter (ENVO:01000060) such as... | depth 5 m | reverse complement strand
ATTTCAATCGGCAGGGTGGGTCAATTTTCCATCAGCGCCAACAGGGACTGTTTCAATTGTCAGTTTTCGATGCTCTTGGGTGCGCGCGCAAAAAATTTTCTTAGAATTGTCCTGTGTTTAATACTTAAGTAGAAAGTAAAATATTTAACTATGGAAGCGGACTGGTGTTCCGTCTCTGTCAAAAGCTATGTAGTTAGATAGATCACCACCATTTTCTACAGTGGTTTGCATGATTTGTAGTGGTTGTGTTGCGTCATCAGAGCTGGGCATTATTCCATTGCGTCCAGAGAGGCAGGCCACCAGTACAATGTGCCACGCTTGTTTCATATTTCCAGCTTCTGATACTAAATCAACAAAAGTTCCAAGTTCTTCCAGGGTTTTATCAACGCACATTACTGGTTGTAATTGACCTCCTTGCCCAGAATGAAAGCGAACTGCTTCTTCGGTCTCATGATCTTCAGGTAAAGATGCTCTTAAGAAAACAAAGAGTAATCGCTGTGGCTCTGATTGGCTTTTTGCGGCTAATAATAGAGATTCATAGTCTGTGATGTTGATTTTATGTTCTCCTTCAATTATCTAAAGTGTAGTGTCTGATCTGCTCGATATTTACCGATATGATCGGTTGGTGTGTTTATGGTCAAGTCCTGATTTGCGGTAGAGTCAGATGCAGATAGTATTGTTATTGCGCGTCAGTATTCCCATGTGTTGCCTAGAGTAACTGTAATCAGTGTTGCGTTGAGCTAAAAATAGCTGCTGTGCAAATAAAGCCAATATCCTGCCCGCTTCCTTCGTCTTTTCCTATATCCCCAAAGGGGTAGTTAAAGTCGGTTCAGAACAATGTTCGTGGTAGCCATACGGCCATTGTTAAGCAAAATATCGTTAACGCAGCACAGAACCAGACAAAACGACGCTCGCGTTGCTGTTTATCGCGTTGGTTATGGGCTGGCAAAAGCATGCCGCATTTTTGGCAGTCAGTGGCTTTTTCTGGGTTTTCACGCTGGCAATAAAGGCAGTTAGGCATGGGTGGACCTCACTCGAACTGTTCCAGCCGAAAACGATTGAGGATGTTGATCTGGCGACCGTTCTGACTGATGACTTGCTCGTCAGTCAGGCGACGAATCACCCGCGAAAAGGTTTCAGGTTGGATTGATAGATGGCCGGCTATCAACTGTTTAGCCATCGGTAGATTGAAACTGCTGATGTTCTCATTGCATTGGTTAAGCTGGTTTAGCAGGTAGCGCACAACGCGATGGGTGGAGTTTTTCAGGGACAAGGTTTCGATTTCATTCAGGCGCTGCTGCATTCGCCCGGAGAGCCGACTAATCAGTGCGAAAGCTAATCGGCTATTGCTTTGCAGCAAGTGCAGATAAACGCTGCTGGGCAGGCGATAAAGCTGCGTAGGCTCAAGTGCTTCGGCGCAGGCACTGTAATTTGCTGAGTCCGTCAGTAGCATGGCTTCGGCCACGGTCTGGCGCGCGCTGAGGACGTCAAAGACTTTTTCTTGGCCATCGGCGGCTAAACGGAAAACCTTCACCGAGCCGCTGATGACGAAATAAAACGAAGTAGCCGGATCGCCTTGGCGAAATAGAGGCGAGCCTTTATCAATATTGAGCAGGTGGCTACTGCTCATGAGCTCTTCCATTTGTTCTTCGTTCAAGGGCTCGAAGAGGTGATGGCTGCGAAGTATCTGTTGATGTACGCGGTGCAACGCCATGACGGGTATCCTGATCCGAGGGTATGGTCGAGTCAGGAAAACGCTGCTCGATCCGGGTGTGGCTTTGTATGGGTTAAATGACCAGTTCCATTGCAAGGCTTGTGGCGCCAGCGAGGGTTGAGGCCACTAGCAAGAACCAGATCATCGGCTGTAGTGCTCGGCCCAGCGCGCTATTGCCCGCTTGCTTGTTTGCGTCGCTCATACAGTCGGCCTAGGCGTGGGGTTGAGGGCGTTAATAAACAGCACGTTGTTCTCCAGATGGATGTGCTGCATTAGGTCGCGAACAAATTCGTCGAGCCCTCGATACAAGGCACGCCAGGTGTTGCAGGCATCTTCCGGTGGAGTGATCTGCCGCGTGAGTTCGAGCAATCTCTGTAATGCTTCGCTGTGATGCTCATGCTCCATACGCATTACCGAAATGGGCGCTGCAGTCTTTGGCCCGAGACCGTCGAGCAAGGCAGGGAACAGTATTTGCTCCTCCTTGAGCATGTGGCTTTCGAGTTCCTGCAGCAGGTAACGAAGCAAGTCGGTGAGGCCGGCAGGGCAGTCATTGCGGTCGCCGTGTACCTGCTCCACGCGTTGCGCCAGGCGGATCAGCTCCGGCAATTGCTCGCGATGGCGCGCGTGATAGCGCGTAAGAATGTGGCCGATCAACTCTGCTTCCGGCGCCACGCGCCAGTCCACTTCGTCGCTGTTGAGCGATTCCAGCGCCTGTAGTTCGGCCAAAATGGCGTCGACGTCGATGCCACGTTGCGCGACCGCCTCGCTCAAACTCAGATGGCCGGCGCAACAGAAGTCGAGTTTATGTACATGAAAAATGCGCGTGGCACCGGGTATCTCGCCGGCGATGTTGCCGAGCGATTGCTGCAGTAGGGTGTGATTCATGGCAGCTTCCTTGATTGCTAAAAGGGTTTGCTGTCATCCGTTGCAGTTCGTGTGCCAAATATAAGTTATTGAAAAACAAGTAAATATTTTTATGAATGGTTTTATATACCCTTGCTTGATAGGGTTGTAAAAACCATTTGGGTAGATATGACCATGCTGTACGAGACACTGCTTGCTGACTTGCTCGTTGATTTGCCGAATGCCGTACGCCTGCAGCGTCTAGTGAGTACCTTACGTGAGCGCTTTCACTGCGGCGCAGTGGGCCTGCTGCGACTGGATGGCGACAGTCTGCGCCCGGTGGCGGCTGAAGGGTTGGTGCATGAGGCCCTTGGGCGGCGCTTTGTAATTGCCCAGCACCCGCGCCTGGCGGCGATCATGGCGAGTCGCGAGCCGACCTGGTTCGAGCCTGACAGTCGCCTGCCGGACCCTTATGACGGCTTACTCGACAATCACGTAGGTGAACCTCTGCCGGTTCATGACTGCATGGGCATGAGCCTGTATGTCGAGGGGCAGTTGTGGGGGGCGCTAACCTTGGACGCGCTGCACCCTGGCACCTTTGACAGCGAGACTCGGCGAGACCTGGCGCGCTACAGTCTGTTGATCGAAGCGGCAGTGCGGGTTACCCGTTTGGAGCAAGAGTCCCGCAGCTTGCGCCTGTCACGCAGTGAGGTGCACACCCCGCAGCAACTGATCGGCGAAGGCGAAATCATCGGTCAGAGCGCGGCCATCCGGAATTTATTGGCCGAGCTTGAAGTCGTGGCCGTTTCTGAACTGCCAGTCTTGCTACTGGGTGAAACTGGGGTAGGCAAAGAGCTGTTCGCGCGGCGTTTGCATGCACTGTCCAAGCGCTGCAATAAGCCGTTGATTCAAGTTAACTGCGCCGCCCTGCCTGAGTCGTTGGCCGAAAGTGAGCTATTTGGCCACGTCAAAGGCGCCTTCTCCGGGGCCGCCGCTGATCGCCCTGGACGCTTCGATGCGGCGAATGGCGGCACCCTACTGCTGGATGAGGTAGGTGAACTGCCACTTAGCGTGCAGGCCAAACTGCTGCGAGTGTTGCAGAACGGTGAGATCCAGCGGCTGGGAGCAGATAAGCCGCTGCATGTAGATGTGCGCATCATCGCGGCGACCAATCGAAACCTACCAGACAGTATCCGCGATGGACACTTTCGCGCCGACTTGTACCACCGGCTTTCGGTTTACCCTGTGCTGATTCCACCACTGCGTGATCGTGAGCAGGACGTGTTGATGCTCGCCGGTCATTTTCTCGAACTCAACCGCGCCCGCCTTGGACTACGAAGCATGCGCTTATCACCTGCTGCGGAGCGTGCCATGCTCACCTATGGGTGGCCGGGCAATGTGCGCGAACTTGAACATGTGATCAGTCGAGCGGCGGTCAAGCTGCTCAGTCGCGGTGCCAGTCGCATGGAAATCCTTACGCTGGAGCCAGACCTGCTTGATCTGGATAGCACGGCTGAACAGTCAGTAAGCTTTGTCCCAATGCCGCCGCAGGGGGCGCAGGATGTTCGCGTACAGGCGCTGCGTGAAAGTGTCGAGAACTGCCAGAGGCAGAGTATTCAGCAGGCGCTGGACACCTTTGCGGGCAACTGGGCCAGTGCTGCGAGGGCACTAGAACTAGACCCAAGTAACTTGCACAAGCTGGCGCGGCGCCTGGGTTTGAAATAGCTCATGCGCTTGCGCTTGACTCAGGTCAAGTACCCGTTGCGGGGTTCGCCGTGACACTGCAGGCTGTTTAAGCGCCGGGAGCGCGTTATGCCTGCAGATATCCAGTCGAGCCGCCAGTTGATCAAGCGCTACGGGCATGCCGCGGCTACCTGTAGCGACTACCCACCGATCGGCCCGCTCCAGCAGGGTTTTGCAGCGATTGATCTGCTCCGTGCATTGCGCAGTGGCCAGCGGCCGTTGCATTTGGCTGTTAGCTTGCTGCCCATGCAGAGCGCGTTTAATGAGCGCTATCTTGCTTGCCTAGGACGGGAAGTCGAACTGCTCGGGTGCCACATTGGCGCTAAGCAATCGGTTCAACGGCTCCATTTAAGCCGTGGCGCCGTGAGTGCCGAGCAGCTGCAGCGCTTGCTTACATTGGTGCGCAAGCGTTTTGCTGTTCACTCCTCGGCATTCGGCGATGACAGCGTCGAGATAGATCCGGCGCAGACCGATTGGGCCCGCATGGGCTTGCTCCGCGAGCTGGGTTTCAATCATGTCAGTATTGGTGTGGCAGACGCCTGTTCGCCGGCCGCAGGGGTGGTTGTGGATTTTCGTGACTCGCGCAAAACTCGCTGGCTGATCGAGGCGGCGCGCACCCTGCAGTTCACCTCAGTGAATATTGATCTCGGCTACGGTCGAGCCTGGCAGAGTCTAAACAGCTTTAGGAACAAACTGGCGGCAATTATCGAACTGCAGCCTGGGCGGTTCTTGCTTTTTGATTACGCTTATCCGCCTCAGCGCTATCGGTCCAGCCAGCGCCGCAGTGCGCGCGATTTCGCCGCAGCACCCGACAAACAAGCCATGTATCAACACGCGCTCGAGAAACTCGACGCGGCCGGTTATTGCTATATCGGCTTGGGGCAATTCGCATTAAAGGATGACCCATTGGTTGGGGCCCGCGAGAGCGGGGGCTTGCAGCTCAATTGGCTGGGCTATAGCTGCGAAGCCAGTGCCGACCTGCTTGGTATTGGGGTGGGTGGCATCAGTCATATTGGCACGCTGCAGTTGCAGAATCGGCGTGATTTGGCCAGTTATCAGATGCAGCTGGCGAACGATCAGTTGGCCACTTTTCATGGCCGCCATAGCTCTGCGCAAGAGCAATTGCAGAGTGCGCTGAGTGAGGCTCTGCTGTGTGATTTGCAGGTCGATTTGCAAGCCTTGGAGGCGAGCTTTGGCGAGCTATCGCGCGACTATATGAGCGCATGTCGACCGGCGTTGGAGCAGATGGCGGCAGATGGCTTGCTGCAACTGACGCCCCAGGCTCTGAGTATTCTGCCGGCTGGGCGTCTGTTGGTTGGTGCGGTGTGCAAGGTGCTGGAGCAAGGCCGAACTGAGCCCGCCGCGACGCAGCGGCGGTTTGGCACACTCTCGGCGATGCCTTGAGCGGCGCGACCCGCTGCATGCCTGAGCTTTTATAAGAAGGCATAACAGTTCGGTCTGAGCCTGTATTGCTGATACGTCTGCTAGACCCTCTGGATCGGCGCCCTGAGATTGCTGCTTGATAAGTCGAAACTGCTCACCTGGTCCCAGCTCTCTGAAACCATATTCGGCTTGCTGCCAACGCAGTGCCGCGGACTGGCAGTCGTCGCTGCGGTTATGTTCTGTGCTTACTATTAAGTGATGGTAAAAATCACCACTCGGGGGTCTTTACTACCATGCTCTATTTGGTAATTTATACCGTTATTAGTTTTATAGTATTGATTTTTAAGGATAATTTATTGGCATGATTTGTGATGGTACTGAGTGAGACTCATAACCTAAGCAAGGAAAATGTCATGCGTAAAATCATCACTTTGTGCGCCGTTGCAGCTCTGTTGAACAGCCCACTGGGACAAGCCGACCAGATAATCTCGGCGCAAAGCGATACGCGGGTCGGCGGCGGTTTTAGCGGCTTAACGGGCTTCATGCTCGGCGGTGCGGCGGGTGGCCCGGTGGGCGCGTTGATTGGGGGTGGCCTCGGTTACCTGGCTGGAAGCCAGGCCCAAGAAACGATGGGAATGGAACAAACGCTTTATGTGCTTAGGGATGAAAATGGCAACACTCGCAGCATTCGTTCTTCTGATGCGCGCTTTGTCGAAGGACAGCAGGTGACTCTGCAGGGCTCGCATATCACAGCATCAGCGCCATAGTTGGCAGGCTGCCTGAGTGCCGTTAGTGGATAAACAGGAGAGTGTTCTGTGTGGTATGCGCTGTTTCATACGTTACATCTGCTAGCGGCCATCGCGTTTGTCGGCGTGGTGTTTTTTCAGTTAGTGATTTTGGCCCGTGTCAAACATCAACTCGATTACGCAGTCCTGCCGTCGCTGGAGTATGCGCTGAGTGTGCGTACGCGGGAGGTGCTGCATTGGGTGGTGCTGCTGTTGTATGGCGCCGGCGTTGGCTTGGCCTGGCACTATCGGCAGGTGCTGAGTGCGCCGTTTTCGAGCAGTTTCGCAACCCTGTTGACACTGAAAATTGCGCTGGCACTGGCCGTGTTCATTAGCTACGGCGCCTTGGCAATGTTGCTGCGCAGCGGGCGCATGACCCCCGCGATGTATCGTAAATTGCACTGGGCTGTGCTGCTACAAATGTTGGCTATCGTGCTGTTGGCTAAGGCAATGTTTTACCTCCACTGGTAGGCCAGTGATAATCGGCCTACCTCTCGGGGGGATAGTGATGCTAATCGCTGTGCTGCAGCCGTATCAAGGTGACCAGCACGATGGCGTCTACCTTGGTTTGCAGAGCGTGTTCCACACCTTCCGCGACGAACATCAACTGATGCTCGTGCAGGCTTTGCCAGATCCCCTCAGCCTCCACTTCGACGCAACCCTGCAGGCATTGAATGGTCAGTGGGCCGGCTACGGAATGGACGGGTATTATCTTGCCGGCCTCCAGCACCAAGCGCATGACTTCTAAACGTGGGGCGCAAATCAGTGCCTGGGAAATTTGCGTCGACGTGGTCATGGTCGGCAGTAGCTCGATAACCTCTCCTGAACCTGCGTGTTTTAGAGCCATAAGACTGATCTCCACAATAAGCTGGGTATCGACCATAACGCAGAGAGCCGACAATGTTCAAAGCGCACGGTAGTCGCACGTCGCACGTCGCTTGTACGCGTTGACGCGCTGGCGAGCGATGACTTTAGTCAATAACTGGCGCTGTTTAGGGCGCGCTGATAGGGCCTGATTCAACACTCGGAGCATCCTCGGTTTTGCTTAGATGGCAAGTTACAGTGCGGCATTCAACCAATGCTCAGCCTGCCTCGAGGTTCGCCATGAATTTTGCCTACAGCCCCCGTACAGACGCACTGCGTCAGCATCTGCAAAGCTTTGTTGAGGCGCATATCGTGCCGCGTATTGGCCAATGGCAAGCCGAGGTTGCGGCCGGTCAGTTTCCGCCCTCGTTTATGTCAGACTTGAAAGCACTGGCGCGCGCCGAAGGCTTGTGGAATCTGTTTCTGCCGGCGCTACATGCCGATGAGCCGGGCACGCCACTGAGCAATCTTGAATACGCGCCGTTGGCGGAAATCATGGGCCGTGTGTCGTGGGCCTCTGAGGTGTTTAATTGCAGCGCGCCGGACACCGGCAATATGGAGTTGCTGCATCTATTTGCGACGGACGAGCAGCGTCAACGCTGGTTACAACCCTTGCTGGAGGGGCAGATTCGTTCGGCGTTCGCCATGACCGAGCCAGACGTACCTTCCTCCGATGCCAGCAACATTCAGACGCTGATCCGCCGTGAGGGCGATGAGTATGTGATCAACGGCCGCAAGTGGTTTATTACCAATGCCTCCCACCCAGACTGCAAGCTGCTGATCGTCATGGGCAAGACCGACCCGGATGCTGACGCCCATCACCAGCAGAGCATGATTTTAGTGCCGCTCGACACGCCCGGCGTTCAACTTTTGCGCAATATCCCAGTGATGAACCATATCGCCCCGGAAGGTCATAGCGAATTGTTGCTGCGCGAAGTGCGGGTGCCGGTTAGCAATTTGCTGGGGGAGGAGGGGGCGGGCTTTATGATGGCCCAGGCGCGCCTCGGCCCCGGGCGTGTCCACCATTGCATGCGTTCCATCGGCATGGCTGAGCTCGCTCTAGAATTGATGGTCGAGCGCGCGCAGGAACGCAAGGCCTTCGGCAAATACCTGCATCAGTACGCCAATATTGGCGATTGGATCGCCGAGTCTCGTATCGAGATTGAGCAGGCGCGTTTGTTAGTGCTCAAGACCGCTTGGATGATTGATGAGGTCGGCACCAAGGCCGCGCGCAAGGAAATCGCCATGATCAAGGCGTTGGTGCCAGGCATGCACACCCGTGTGGTCGACCGCGCCATGCAGGTCTACGGTGCCATGGGTCTGACCCCGGACACGCCTTTGGCTGATATGTGGACCACCGGCCGTGCCTTACGCTTTGCCGACGGTCCTGATCAGGTTCACCTGCGCAGTATCGCCAGCATGGAGCTTAAGGCCAGCCAAGCAACCCGTGGAGCGACCGCAGCATTTTTGACCCCGTGCAGTAGCTAAACGGCTGACCATCTGACGACCGAACCACTCCAGTGGAGTCGTCCCTAAAGGACTTGGTCTGTTGGACCCGCCCAACAGGGCTTTAGCCCAGATGTAATCCGGAGGCTATGGCCCCGGAAAACTGTTTCCGGATCGTATCCAGGCTGCGTGTGCCAACGCACCGATGCATCGCTCGATACTTGATTATGATCAAGGGGCGGGTAGATGGACATGCCTACCATGGCGGTACGTTCTAGCCGCCTAAGGCGGATATTCCATATGCACGCTTGTCAGCTCCCGAAGAAAATATCTGTCGTTCGCCTGCCTGGACTACGGTGGTCGTCCGATCCAGCTACCAATGCCGGTCAATCATGAACAGCTTCATCTCCCTGCAAAGAGGCTGGCGCTTATGGGGGGCGGCTGTCGCAGTTTTATTCGCGTTCATATTGGCAACCACCCAGACCGTGCTAGCCAAAACTTACGGCGAAATAGAACAGCAACGCATCGACTCAATTTTCCCCGACGCCGATGAGCCATCCGAACCACAGGGCGAGTTCAAGGTGCGCACCCTGTCCAGTGGCGACAAGGTGCTCGGCTACGTGTTTCAGAGCCTGGATGTGGTCGATATCCCAGCCTATTCCGGTAAGCCAATCAATATGCAGGTGATCCTCGATACGGCCGGCGTGATTCAAGACGCCTATGTGCTTGAGCACCATGAGCCAATCCTGCTGATCGGCATTCCCGAGGCCAAGCTGCATACCTTCAACGCCAAGTACAAAGGCATCAAGGTCAATCAGCGGGTGGTGGTTGGGCGTTCCAGTGACACGAATGCCGTGACAGTCGATGCGGTTACCGGTGCCACCGTGACGGTGATGGTGGTCAATGAAGTGGTGATGCGTGCCGCCCATACGGTGGCGGTTTCGCTAGGTCTGGTCGCGGATGATGTCGGCCTGAAGCGGAAGCCAGCCACGCTACGCGAGGATATTTATCAACCTGCCGACTGGATTCAACTGACGGGTAACGGAGCCATTCGCCGCCTGCACCTGACCCGTGGTCAGGTCGACGAGGCGTTCAAGGGCAGCGAAGCTGAAGGGGTCGAGGTAGCTGCGCCTGAGCAGGTCGACGACACCTTTATCGACCTTTATACCGCGCACCTGAATGCGCCGACCATCGGCCGAAATCTCCTCGGCGATAACCAGTACCGTTCGCTGATGGAATCGCTCAAGCCCGGCGAGCAGGCGATTGCCGTGCTGGGCAGCGGCAGCTACTCGTTCAAGGGTTCGGGTTACGTGCGTGGCGGCATCTTCGACCGGGTGCAGTTGCGACAGTTTGGCACCACCATCAGCTTTCACGACCGTGATTTCGAGCGTCTGAGCGATGTCTATGCCGAAGGCATGCCGGACTTCAGCGAGATGGCGATCTTTATCGTGCGCGAGCCCTATGGCTTCGATCCTGGCTCTCCCTGGACTCTTGAGCTGTTGGTAAAGAGACAGACCGGCCCCATCAGCGGCATTTTCAGCAGCTTCGAACTGGCTTATCAGATGCCCGAGGAATACCTCGAACGGCCACAACCGAGCGCCGCCGAGTTGGCGGCCATCGAGGAAGCCAACCGGCCGTTGTGGCTGAACATCTGGTACCAGAAGAGCTTTCAGATCGGTGTGATACTGGTCGCCTTGCTACTGCTTACGGTGATCCTGTTCCTCCAGGACAAATTCACCCAACGTCCGCACTTCCTCCATTGGCTGCGTCGCGGTTACCTGATCTTCACTGTGGTGTTTATCGGTTGGTACGCCCTGGGCCAGTTGTCAGTGGTCAACGTGCTGACGTTCGTGCATGCCCTGGTGCAGGACTTCCGTTGGGAGTTGTTCCTCACCGATCCGATCATTTTCATTATCTGGACCTTCACCGCCGCTAGCATCCTGCTTTGGGGCCGCGGCGTGTTCTGCGGCTGGCTGTGCCCGTTCGGCGCGTTGCAGGAGCTGATCAACGAGGCCGCTCGCAAACTGAAAATCCCTCAGTACGAGCTACCCTTCGCCCTGCATGAGCGACTGTGGGCGATCAAGTACATCATTCTGTTGCTGCTATTCGGCCTGTCCCTGGAGTCGCTGTCTAGCGCCGAGCGCTTCGCCGAAGTGGAACCGTTCAAGACCGCCATCACCCTCAAGTTCGACCGCCAATGGTGGTTCGTGCTCTACGCCGTGATTCTCCTGGTGATCAACATTTTCACCCGCAAGGTCTACTGCCGTTATGTCTGTCCCCTGGGCGCCGCGCTCGCCATTCCGAGCAAGTTCCGCCTATTCGACTGGCTCAAGCGCCGTAAGGAATGTGGCAACCCCTGCCAGCTTTGCGCCAAGGAATGCGAGATTCAGGCGATCCACCCTGACGGCCATATCAATCACAACGAGTGCCACTACTGCCTCGATTGCCAGATGACTTATCACAACGACGACAAGTGCCCGCCACTGATTCTGAAGAAAAAGAAGCGCGGCAAACAGGCACCTGTGCAGACAGATCTGCCCCCCCCGACTTTGATACCCGTAGTGCATGTGGTTGAGCCCTGAACTAGCCCGGTGAGTCTCGCGTAGTCCGGTCGACAACCGCTTTTATTTAGCCTAGGAGCAGAACCGATGAGCGATAAAGAATCGAAGAACAGCAACCCGAAAAGCGCAGCCGAGCAGCAGGAAAAACTCGGTTTGAGCCGCCGCGGTTTCCTTGGTGCCTCGGCCATAACTGGTGCGGCAGTGGCTGCGACGGCGCTGGGCGGCACAGTGATGACGCGCGAATCCTGGGCGGCTGCAGTTAGCGAGTCGAAAACCAAGATTCATGTCGGCCCGGGCGAGCTGGACGATTACTACGGATTCTGGAGCGGTGGCCACCAGGGCGAAGTGCGGGTGGTCGGTGTGCCCTCGATGCGCGAATTGATGCGCATCCCGGTGTTCAACGTCGACTCGGCCACCGGCTGGGGCCTGACCAACGAAAGCAAGCACATCATGGGTGAAAGCGCCAAGTTTCAGAACGGCGACTGCCACCACCCACATATCTCCATGACCGACGGCAAATACGACGGCAAGTACCTGTTTATCAACGACAAGGCCAACAGCCGGGTCGCGCGTATCCGTCTGGATATCATGAAGTGTGACAAGATGATCACCGTGCCCAACGTCCAGGCCATCCACGGTTTGCGTTTGCAGAAGGTGCCGTACACCAAGTACGTGTTTGCCAACGCCGAGTTCGTTATTCCGCACCCCAACGATGGCAGCACCTTCGATCTGCAGGATAAGAACAGCTACACCATGTTCAACGCTATCGACGCCGAGACCATGGAAATGGCCTTCCAGGTCATCGTCGACGGTAACCTGGACAACACCGACGCCGATTACACCGGCAAGTACGCTGCCGCCACCTGCTACAACTCGGAGAAGGCTTACGACATCGGCGGCATGATGCGCAACGAGCGCGATTGGGTGGTGGTGTTCAACATCCAGCGCATCGAAGCGGCGATCAAGGCCGGTAAGTTCACGACCCTTGGTGATTCCAAAACACCGGTGGTCGATGGCCGCGAAGGCTCGCTGCTGACCCGTTATATTCCGGTGCCGAAGAACCCGCACGGCTGCAACACTTCATCCGACGGTAAATACTTTATCGCCAACGGAAAGCTGTCGCCGACCGTGTCGATGATCGAAATCGCCAAGCTCGACGACCTGTTCGACGACAAACTTAAGGACCCGCGCGACACCATTGCCGCCGAGCCGGAACTGGGCCTGGGCCCGCTGCACACCACCTTCGACGGTCGCGGTAATGCCTATACCACGCTGTTTATCGACAGCCAGGTGGTTAAGTGGAACATGGCCGAGGCCGTGCGCGCCTACAAGGGCGAAAAGGTCAACTACATCAAGCAGAAGCTCGACGTGCACTACAACCCTGGGCACATTCACGCCTCGCTGTGCGAAACCAGCGAAGCGGACGGCAAGTGGCTGATCGCCCTGAGCAAGTTCTCCAAGGATCGTTTCCTACCAACCGGCCCGCTGCACCCGGAAAACGATCAGCTGATCGACATTTCCGGCGACGAAATGAAGCTGGTGCATGATGGCCCGACCTTCGCCGAACCGCACGACTGCACCATGGCGCGTCGTGACCAGATCAAGACCCGCAAGATCTGGGACCGTAACGACCCGTTCTTCGCTCCCACAGTCGAGCGGGCAAAAAAGGACGGGATCAACCTGGAGGCGGATAACAAGGTCATCCGTGAGGGCAATAAAGTCCGCGTGTACATGACCTCGATGGCACCCGCTTTCGGTCTGACCGAGTTCAACGTCAATCAGGGCGACGAAGTCACCGTGACCATTACCAATATCGACCAGATCGAAGACGTGTCCCACGGCTTCGTTATGGTCAACCACGGTGCGAGCATGGAAATTAGCCCGCAGCAGACTTCGTCGATCACCTTTATTGCCGACAAGCCCGGCCTGCATTGGTACTACTGCAGCTGGTTCTGCCACGCGCTGCATATGGAAATGGTCGGCCGCATGATGGTTAAGCCAGCGTAAGTATGCAGCCACACTGAGGGTCCCCACGCTCCATCGTGGGAACTCTCAATAACCCAGCCCCTCACCCTGGCCGGGTCCCTCCTTACCCTCTCCTCAGAGGAGCGAGGGGACCGATCTAGGTAACCCCTTAGCCCGGATGGAGTCCGGGAAGGCCAAAGCCCTCGGATTGCATCCGGGCTAAGGCCCCCATTTAGTTCGCGAGCCCTATGCGGTTCGCGAATCAAGGTAAGCGCAGTGCTCAGACCTCAGGCAATCTTTTCGCTTTACGCCGCTGCGCTGTCGCTGCTTATTCTCTGCGGCGCAGCCCAGGCGGCACCGCAACCCATCACCGTTTTGCCGCTGCAGGCCGAGGGTGGCCAGCGCTGGCGGTTACCCGCTGGCGAGTATCAGGGATCGTTCAGTATCGATCAGTCGATGCATATTCTTTGCGAGCCTGGTGCCGTGCTACAGGGCCAGGGGAAGGGCAACGGCCTGATCATCAGCGCGCCCGAGGTGACCGTCGAAGGCTGCACGCTGCTCGACTGGGGCCGCGATATGACTGCCATGAACGCCGCCATATTTATCCAGCCCAAGGCCAGCGGCGCACTGATCAAAAACAACCGCATGCAGGGCCCGGGCTTTGGCATCTGGGTCGATGGCACGTCGGACGTCAGCCTGATCGGCAACAGCATCCAGGGCGATGCCAGCATCCGTTCGCAGGATCGCGGCAATGGTATTCACCTGTACGGGGTGCGCGGTGCCAAGGTTATCGGTAACCAGGTGCGCGATACCCGTGACGGCATCTATATCGACACCTCCAACGGTAACCTCCTCGAAGGCAACACCCTGGAGGACCTGCGTTACGGGGTGCATTACATGTTTTCCAACGACAACCAGGTGCTCGGCAACACCACCCGCCGCACCCGTACCGGCTATGCCCTGATGCAGAGTCGCAAGCTGACGGTGACCGGCAATCGCTCAGAGCAGGACGAGAACTACGGCATTCTGATGAACTACATCACCTATTCGACTATCCGTGACAACTTCGTCAGCGATGTGCGCAGCGGCTCGACCAGCGACAGCATGATCTCCGGCGCCGAAGGTAAGGCGCTATTTATCTACAACTCGCTGTTCAACAGCATCGAGCACAACCACTTCGAACGCAGCGCCCTTGGCATTCACCTGACCGCGGGCTCCGAGGATAACCGTATCGCCGGTAACGCCTTCGTCGACAACCAGCAACAGGTCAAATATGTCGCGGTGCGTACCCAGGAATGGTCGGTGGATGGGCGCGGCAATTACTGGAGCGATTACCTCGGCTGGGACCGCAACGATGACGGTCTGGGCGATGTCGCCTACGAACCCAACGACAACGTCGACCGCCTGCTGTGGCTCTACCCACAGGTGCGTCTGCTGATGAATAGCCCAAGCATCGAACTGCTGCGCTGGGTACAACGCACTTTTCCGGTGATGAAATCCCCGGGCGTGCAGGACAGCCATCCACTGATGCAATTGCCCACGGTCGATCTGCTGAAAAACCGCCAGGAGCCAACGCCATGAATGCCGTCGAAATCAAAGGCGTCAGCCAGCAGTACGGCAGCATGACTGTGCTGCACGATCTGACCCTGAGCCTAGGTGAGGGCGAAGTGCTGGGCCTGTTCGGCCATAACGGTGCGGGTAAAACCACCACCATGAAGTTGATTCTCGGCCTGCTGCAGGCCAGCAGCGGCACGGTGCAGGTGCTTGGGCGCAACCCGAAGGATTCGCTGGTGCGCCAGCAACTCGGTTATTTGCCGGAGAACGTGACCTTCTATGCGCAACTCAGCGGCCGCGAAACCCTGCGGCACTTCGCCCGACTTAAGGGCGCGCCACTAAGCCAGGTGGACGAGTTGCTGGAACAGGTCGGCCTGGCTCCGGCCATGGAGCGTCGGGTCAAGACCTACTCCAAGGGCATGCGCCAGCGTCTCGGTCTGGCCCAGGCGTTGCTTGGCGCGCCGCGTCTACTGCTACTCGACGAACCCACGGTCGGCCTCGATCCCATCGCCACCCAGGATCTCTACCAACTGGTCGATCGTCTGCGTCAGCAGGGCACCAGCATCATTCTCTGCTCCCATGTGTTGCCGGGGGTCGAGGCGCAGATCAATCGCGCAGCGATTCTCTCCCATGGTCGTTTGCAAGCGGTCGGCAGCCTGGCCAGCTTGCGCGAAGACGCCGGCTTGCCGGCGCTGATCCGCGCCAGTGGGCTGAAACAGAGTGCACAGTTGTTGCAACGCTGGCGTGCTGGCGGGCACCAAGCCCGCTCGGTCGGCATTGATGGCATCGAAGTGGTGGCGATCAATGGCCATAAGCTTGATTTGCTGCGCGAACTGCTCGGCGAAGGCGGTGCTCAGGACATCGATATCCACCAGCCGTCGTTGGAAGATCTGTACCGCCATTACATGGATCAGGCCCAGAGCACACAGGCCCGGGAAGGTGCGGTATGAGCCAGGTCTGGAATATCGCCCGCAAGGAACTAAGCGACGGCCTGCGCAATCGCTGGTTACTCGCCATCAGCCTGCTGTTCGCGGTGCTGGCGGTGGGCATTGCCTGGCTTGGCGCGGCGGCGTCCGGGCAACTGGGCTTTACTTCGATCCCGGCGACCATCGCCAGCTTGGCCAGCCTGGCGACCTTTCTGGTGCCGCTGATCGCGTTGCTGCTTGCCTACGACGCCATCGTCGGCGAGGACGAGGGCGGCACCCTGATGCTGTTGCTGACCTATCCCCTAGGTCGCGGCCAGTTACTGCTGGGCAAATTCGTCGGCCATGGTCTGATCTTGGCTCTGGCCACCCTGATCGGCTTCGGCTGTGCGGCCCTGGCCATCGCCGTGTTGGTCGAGGATATCGAACTGGGTCTGCTGGCCTGGGCGTTCGGCCGCTTTATGTTGTCCTCGACCTTGCTCGGTTGGGTGTTTCTGGCCATGGCCTATGTGCTGAGCAGCAAGGTCAGTGAAAAATCCAGCGCCGCCGGGCTGGCCCTGGGGCTGTGGTTCCTCTTCGTACTCGTGTTCGATCTCGCGCTGCTGGCGTTGCTGGTACTGAGCGAGGGTAAGTTCAACCCCGATTTGCTGCCCTGGCTATTGCTGCTCAACCCGGCCGATGTCTACCGACTGATCAACCTGTCCGGCTTCGAAGGCAATGGTAATGCCTTGGGTGTAATGGCCCTGGGTGGTGATCTACCCGTAGACGGCCAGTTGCTGTGGGTGTGCCTGTTGATGTGGGTTGGCGTACCGTTGACTCTGGCTCATTGGGTCTTTCTGCGTCGACCGACGTGACTTTTTACGTGCATCGTAATTACGCATGGATTGCTATGGGCGCTGCATCGCGCCTGATGGGGGCGATATGTAGTTGCGAGTCTTGTTACAGATATGGAGAAAGAAAAATGAGAAATGCGTTCTTAGATACGTCTCGAACCCTGCTGGTTTTGCTGTTCGGTCTGTTTCTGGCGGCCTGTGGGGAGCCGGTAGAACAAAAACAGAATCTGGGGCCGGTGGCATTCCACAGCTCGGATGAATGCCATGTGTGCGGCATGATCATCACCGACTTTCCGGGCCCCAAGGGCGAGGCGGTGGATGGCGCTTCGGTTAAGAAGTTTTGCTCTGCTGCCGAAATGCTTGGTTGGTGGTTGCAACCGGAGAACCGTATTGGTGCAGCCAGGCTGTATGTACACGATATGGGGCGAGGCGAATGGCTCAAGCCGGACGACAGCCACTTGATTGATGCCACCAAGGCTTTTTACGTGGTCGACCTAGGCGATAGTGGGTTGAAAGGTGCTATGGGCGCGGTTATCGCCTCGTTTGGTGATCAACAAGCAGCGAAGAAGCTGGCCGCAATTCACGGCGCTCGCGTATTGCGCTTCGGCGAGATGAACCAGGACGTGCTCCAACAAGCTGCGGGAATGCAGCATATGAGCCCGCATTGAGCACGTTCCACTATTCAAAAAGAGAAAATCACCATGGGTATAAGCATTTGGCAACTCCTGATCGTTCTGCTGATTGTGATCATGCTTTTCGGCAGTAAGCGCTTACGTAATTTGGGCTCTGATATTGGCGGTGCAATCACTGGCTTTCGCAAATCGATGAGTGGTGATGATCCGCTGCAGTCGCCTGAATCGAACAAACAGCCATTGCAGTAGCCTGGTTAGGTATATGGCTGCGTACACCGACCACCTGCGAATTCCGGATGCACTCTAGTCCATCATCGACTGTCGGGAATTCGTTTTGCCTGGAGGATTGCGTTGCTTAAAAGGCCGTTATGACTGTGGACGGTCCTAGCACATCCACGAACAAAACCGAGTCAGACCCTTTGCGCACCTCTAAAGCACAAAGCTGATTGCGGTCAAGTCGCTAAAGCCCGTGCTACCTGTAAAAAGACTGTAACGGCGGTTGATGCCTTGCCGTACGGATGGGCGGCCTTGTCGTTCGGTCTTGCCAAGTATCGGAGTAGCTGATGAGAACCGAGTTTCAGGATCGTCTGGCTGTTGTAACAGGGGCCAGTTCAGGTATTGGTTTTGCTTTATGTGCTGCCTTGCTGCAATACGGCACCAGAGTGGTGGCAATGTCGCGCAGTCTTGGAGCGCTACAGAGCCTGCAGGCGAGCTATCCCGGTCTCCTGTTCTGGCAGGCGGGGGATGTCACTTCGATTAAGGATTTGACGAGCCTAGGGCAACGCGCAGCAGAACTAGGGCAAGTAGATTATTTGGTGCCCAATGCAGGTGTCGCCGAGTTGGCCGAGAGCTTCGACCTGGCAGCATTCGATAGACAGTGGGCGGTCAATGGCGCAGGGGCATTGAATACCTTGGCTGCGCTGCGCCATACGCTGGCAGCCCAAAGTTCGGTGGTGTTCATCAGTAGTTTTTTAACCCGTTCTACCTTTCCCGGCTTAGCAGCCTACATTGCCAGCAAGGCGGCACTCAGCGCTCAGGCGCGGACCCTTGCGGTTGAGTTTGCACCTATCGGTGTGCGTATCAATTTAGTCTCTCCTGGTCCCACGGCAACTGCACTCTGGGGCAGTTTGGGGCTTAACGACGAGCAATTGGGCGCGGTCGCGGACAGCGTCACTCAGCGCTTGCTGCCAGGACACTTTCTCGATGCTGCGGCGGTCGCCAGCGTGATCCTGTTCCAGTTATCGGCCGGCGCGCGCGGCGTCTATGGCCAGGACTGGGTGGTCGACAACGGGTATACATTGGGTTGAGCGGCTGGGAAAAAACGCTCACCTACTACGGCTGCCGGCAAATGTGCTCAGCGGTGTTGCAGTCCGTGAAAGCGATGCCATTGAACTCACCAAACTCCTCTGCTTTTCCTCTGGCGCGCCTTGCTGCGAATGCTTGAAGACGGCCTTGAGGTGGCGCTTGAAATTTTTACAACTCCGAGGCGAATGAGGTGGATATGTGGTTCAAATGGAAAAAAACCGCCCTCGGTTTGATTGAACAGCAGCGGCGCGCGCAGGCAGAACAGGCATCGCAGGTAGAGCGGATCGAGGCACTCAAGCAGGCGCTGGCGCAGGAGCAGGCGGCCAATGTGCAGAGCCAGCGACAGCTCGACTACTACCGCGGTGTGTCCGGCCATCTGATCCGTTTCAGCACCTCGGTAGCCCAGCTCGGCGATTCGTTCGAGTACCTTGCCGGACAATTGTCAGAAAATCAGACCCGAGCCGAGCAAGTGGCCAGCGCAGCCTTGAGCAACCAGAGGGATTTCAGCGAGCTGCAGGGCAAGGCCGCAGACATGGAACGTGGCTTGAGCGAGGCCTCGAGCAAGGTCGACACCTTGGCTGAACGTTCGCAGGAGATCAACGGCATAGTCGACTTGATCAGTGGCATCGCCAGCCAAACCAATCTACTGGCACTGAACGCGGCCATCGAAGCAGCCCGTGCTGGTGAGGCCGGCCGCGGCTTTGCGGTGGTCGCCGGGGAAGTGCGTCAACTTGCGGAAAAGACGGCTCTGGCTACTGGCGACATTGGGCGCAAGATCGCTGAGGTGCAGGCGGAAATCAGTAACGTTCATCAATACATTCAGACGCAGGGCTCTCTCGCCAAAGGCTTCAGCAACACTACCGAGCAGGCGGTGAGCGCGATGCAATCCCTTCGCCTGCTGGCCAGTAGCATGCGCCAGGGCATTGAGGCTTCAGCCTTTCGCGCCGGCATCGAGCTGGCCAACCTGGATGAGCTGTCACTCAAGGTCGTGGTCTACAACCAGGTGCTCGGTAGCAGTCGGGACGCGGCACCGCTACCGAGCGAGCGCGAATGCCGCTTCGGCCGCTGGTACTACGGCGAGGGCAACCGCGATCTGCAGAAGCTCGACTGTTTCGGACAAATCGAACGGCCACATACTGCTGTGCATGCGCAAGGTCAGGCGGCCCTCGATGCCTACCAACAGCTGGAACTGGAGGCCTCGCTCGAGCATCTCGGACGGATGGAGGAGGCTAATCTCGAGGTTATGCGCATCGTCGAGGCCGTGGTGGCGCAATTCGAGACAGGGCGTTCGCTGGCTTGAGTGCTACCGCTAGGCGGTCGCTATGACGTTGGCAACCGCAAGGCGCGGCAGGGGGAATGCGAAGCTTTGCTCAGGACCCGTCGCGCAACAAAGCATAGAGGTGTCAGCCCGATGATGATTGCTGAATTGGTTTGCCGGCAAGCTGGCGGCGGCAGTAGGGTTCAATCGAAGAAGGAAGATGCAGGACACCAGCAACCTGGCGTCCTGCGGTGGATCATTTGAGGCTCAGTACCCACTCGGCGAGGATCTTCGCTTCTTCATCGGTGACCGGGTTAGCCGGCATCGGCATCGGGCCCCAGTTGCCCTGGGTGCCGTTCTTAATGCGTCCGGCCAGCAATTCGACGGCACCTTCGGTTCCTGCGTATTTCGCTGCGACTTCTTTCAGCGCCGGGCCAACCATTTTCATGTCGATGTTGTGGCAGGCAGCACAGGGCTTGCTCTTGAACAGCGCTTCGGCGTCAGTGGCGAAGGCAGGCTGCACACTCAGCGCAGCCCCCAGAACGAGCAAGGGGAGCAGAATTTTCTTCATGGTGATTATTTCCTCAAGGCTATTGAAGAGCAGGGTATGAGCCCTGCCAATTTCGCTGCAGTTACTGTTGAGCGTCTTCTTCTGGGTGCTGCCTGAGCCTCTCTGCGTGAGCACGGATCTCTACGGTTATAGGTATGGACCCATGCTGATCGTAAAGGGTTCGGATACGAGGGCTGACAGTAGTCATTGCCTGGTTGAGAGGTGATTCGGCTATATCCGACCACTTCATTCAACGCTAGGGGCAGCATACTCAGGCCGATTGCCGATGGGCTTGACCAGAATCAAGAGTTGCCCGCGCGCGGCTTGAGGGCCGAAGTAGGTCGCAGGTAGCGTGCAGGCATGATTAATCACCGCGGTGAGGTACTGACTGTGAATGCGCCTGTGAAACTCGTCGAAACGGCTGCTGTGTTGGATGCGCCGTTCTACCAACCCCTGGGTAATGAGCAGGTGCTGTTCGAACAGGCCTGGCAGCACGGCATGCCGGTACTGATCAAGGGCCCGACCGGTTGCGGCAAGACCCGCTTCGTGCAGTACATGGCGCACCGCCTGAACCTACCGCTTTATACCGTTGCCTGCCATGACGACCTAAGCGCCGCCGATTTGGTAGGGCGCCACTTGATTGGTGCGCAGGGCACTTGGTGGCAGGACGGGCCGCTTACTCGTGCCGTGCGCGAGGGCGGCATCTGCTACCTGGACGAGGTGGTCGAGGCGCGCCAGGACACCGCTGTGGTGCTGCACCCGCTGGCCGACGATCGCCGCGAGCTGTATCTGGAGCGCACCGGCGAGGTATTGCGCGCGCCGCCGGGGTTTATGCTGGTGGTGTCCTACAACCCTGGCTACCAAAACCTGCTTAAGGGTATGAAACCTAGCACTCGCCAGCGCTTCGTTGCCCTGCGTTTCGGCTATCCGCCGGTTGCCGAGGAAGAACGCATCGTCGCCAATGAAGCGCGGGTCGGGCCCGAGCTGGCCGCGCAGGTGGTCAAGCTCGGGCAGGCTCTGCGCCGGCTGGAGCAGCATGATCTGGAGGAGGTGGCCTCGACCCGCCTGCTGATTTTTACCGCACGTATGATCGGCTCCGGCATGAGCCCGCGCGAGGCCTGCCTGGCCTGTCTGGCCGAGCCGCTGTCGGACGATCCGCAGACCGTCGCCGCGCTGATGGACGTGGTCGATGTCCACTTCGCTTGAACTGACCCTGCGTCCAGACGCTAGCCCTACGCGCCATCTGCCGGGTGACCTGGCGATGTGGTTCTTTATCCTTGCCGAGCTGACGGTTTTTGCCTTGCTGCTCCTCACCTTCGCGGTGGCCCAAGCATTACAGCCGCAGTTGTTCCATGACGGCCGGCAGTTGCTTGACAGCTCCACCGGCCTGGCCTTGACCCTGAGCCTGCTGACCTCCGGACTGTTCGCCGCGCTGGCCCAGGAGCAAGTGCGCCAGGCTCAGGCACGGCGGGGGGCCTGGTTGCTGCTGGCGGCGTTGCTGTCGGCCAGCGTCTATGTGTGGTTGAAGCTCGGCGAGTACAGCCATCTGGCTAATAGCGGCCTAGGCATGGAGCACAACACCTTCTTTACCCTGTACTGGATTCTCACCGGTTTTCACTTCGTCCATGTACTGCTCGGTTTGGTGATCCTCAGCTGGCTAGCCGAGCGTTGCCGACAGGGTGCTTATGGGCCGGGCAATTGCAGCGCACTGGAATCCGGCGTGCTCTATTGGCATATGGTCGATCTAGTTTGGGTGCTGTTGTTTCCGCTGGTCTATGTGCTCAATTGACCGAGGAGGTCGCCATGTCCGCTTCGACTACCCTGATCGCCTGCTGGCTGGGCCTGGCCGTACTGTCGTTTGCCAGCGTACAGCTGGGCAGTGCCGGGGCGACCCTGCTGATGGTCTGCGCGGTATTACTCGCAGCCCTGGGCAAGGCCTGGCTGATTGCAGACGGTTTTATGGAGTTGCGTCATGCGCCGCCAATGTGGCGCTGGTTGATACTGAGTTGGCCGGTGGTGATGGCCGCGGGTGTGTTGCTGGCCTTAAGTGTCTCTTTGTAGCCTGGATTGCATCTGGGCTACGTCTCACTGGGGGGGGGTATGGCGTGAGCGCATAGCCATGCAGCTCATCGCGTCCACGGACCACTTCTACCCTCATAGCACATAGTGCCCTGAATGCACGGCTGCCTTGTCCTGCTAGATATCAATCCCTCCTCCTCAACCCCGTCGTTATACCTGAGCATAACCATCGGATTTTCTTGATTGCCATCAAGCGGGTTTCGTTAGCAGGCTTTCTAGAATGGTCACGCCAAGCAAAGAGGAAGCGACCATGTCAGAGACCTTCACCAAGAGCATGGCCAGGAATATTTACTTTGGAGGGAGCGTGTTCTTCTTCCTGGTATTTCTGGCCCTGACCTATCACACAGAGCAGACCTTTCCAGAACGCAGCAACGAGTCAGAGATGAACGAGTCGGTGGTGCGCGGCAAAGCGGTCTGGGAAAACAACAACTGCATCGGCTGCCACAGCCTGCTGGGCGAGGGTGCCTACTTCGCGCCCGAACTGGGCAATGTGTTCACCCGGCGTGGCGAGGATGCGGCCTTCAAGCCGTTTCTGCATGCCTGGATGAAGGCGCAACCCCTGGGCATTCCGGGCCGCCGAGCGATGCCGCAATTCAACCTTAGCGAGCAAGAAGTGGACGATATGGCGGAGTTCCTTAAGTGGACTTCGAAGATCGATACCAACGACTGGCCGCCAAACAAGGAGGGCTGAGAGATGACCATCATGAACCCGCATCTCAAATTCCAATCGCAAGCAGTGGCCAAGCCGTACTTTGTGTTCGCCCTGATGCTATTCCTCGGGCAGATACTATTCGGTCTGATCATGGGTCTGCAGTATGTGGTCGGCGACTTCCTGTTCCCATTGATCCCCTTCAATGTGGCGCGGATGGTCCATACCAACCTGCTGATCGTATGGCTGCTATTCGGCTTTATGGGCGCTGCCTACTACCTGATTCCCGAGGAGGCGGACCGCGAGCTACACAGCCCGATGCTGGCGATGATCCTATTCTGGGTGTTCGCTGCCGCCGGTGTGCTGACCATTCTCGGCTACCTGTTCGTGCCTTATGCGGGCCTGGCCAAAATGACCGGCAACGATCTATTGCCGACCATGGGCCGTGAGTTCCTCGAGCAACCGACCATCACTAAAATCGGCATCGTGGTGGTAGCCCTGGGCTTCCTCTACAACATCGGCATGACCCTGCTCAAAGGTCGAAAAACCACTGTCAGCATGGTCATGATGACCGGACTGATCGGTTTGGCTGTGTTCTTCCTGTTCGCTTTCTATAACCCGGAAAACCTGGCGCGCGACAAGTACTACTGGTGGTTCGTGGTGCACCTGTGGGTGGAAGGGGTGTGGGAGTTGATCATGGGTGCGATGCTCGCCTTCGTGTTGATAAAGGTCACTGGTGTGGACCGTGAAGTGGTCGAGAAATGGCTGTACGTGATCATCGCCATGGCTCTGATCACCGGTATCCTCGGTACCGGTCACCACTTCTTCTGGATAGGTGCGCCCGAGGTCTGGCTGTGGGTCGGCTCGATCTTCTCTGCGATGGAGCCGATACCTTTCTTCGCCATGGTGTTGTTCGCTTTCACCATGGTCGGTAATCGGCGTCGGCAACACCCGAATCGTGCTGCCACCCTGTGGGCAAAGGGCACTACCGTGACAGCGTTCCTCGGCGCGGGCGTGTGGGGCTTCCTGCATACTTTGGCACCGGTGAACTATTACACCCACGGCTCGCAACTTACCGCAGCCCATGGTCACCTGGCGTTCTACGGGGCCTACGCGATGATCGTGATGACCATGATCAGCTACGCCATGCCACGTTTGCGCGGCCTTGGTGAGGCACCGGACGCGCGGGCGCAAACTGTCGAAATTTGGGGATTCTGGCTGATGACCCTGTCGATGGTGGCGATCACCCTGTTCCTTACCGCTGCAGGCGTGGTGCAGATTCAGTTGCAACGTTGGCCCACGGATGGCACCGCGCTGTCGTTTATGAACACCGTGGATCAGATGGCCGTGTTCTTCTGGTTGCGTCTGGCTGCCGGAGTGGTCTTTTTGATCGGTTTGCTCTGCTACCTGTTCAGCTTCAAGCAGCGCGGCCGTGCCACAGCCCGTGACGAAGCTGCGCTAGCCGTTTCGACTTGAGCGATGTGGCAGGTCGCTAGATAGATCTCGGCCCGGCTGGTACAGCGGGCCGTTTTTGCATTTGGCTGCGGGCCTTTGGCACGGAGCACAGCGAGCAAGGTGAACCAGATGGCTTTTACCATCGAAGTGGAAGAGTGGGTAGGCAGCGTTTGGCACCGCTTTATTACCCGGCGTGCCAGCCCTGACTTTCCCGAGGCGCGGGTTGAATTAGCCAGTATGCAACGGCCTTTGGCATTGCTATTTCGAGCCATGGGTGGCGCCAGCGGAGTCGGCGTGGCAGCCGCCAGCGCGCGCGACCTGCTGTTGCGGCGCAACCTGTTGCAGCAGGTGGCAGGTACCTGCAAGCAAATGTCTGTGGCCTGGTGTGATGCCAATAATCTTCGCCTGCCACCTAGTCTGGCAGTCTACCCTGAGGTCGCGCTGAATCAGGATCTCTATCGCTGGCTGGCGCTGCTGGCCGCGCAAGCGGGGGAGATGCGCCACTGGGCGCGGGACAACCAGCGCTGGACCCTGCAACTGCTGGAAACCTACCCGGCCATGCGCCCGCGCTACCAGCGGTTGGTCGAAGCCCACCTTCAATTGCGCCCGGATCCCGTTTCGTTGGCCAAGGATGAGGCCGAGCTGGAGATTGCACTTTGTCAGGCCCTGCGCGAACCGGGCAGTGTCGAGCATTTTCCCCGTAGCGAACTGGCCCCCTGGCCGTTGCCGCTGTGGCTGTACCCGGCGCAAAACCTCGGCGAACCCCAGGCCTGTGAACTGGGCGAAGAAAGCGAGGGCAACCTGCTGACCCCTCCGGGTGAAAGCCAGGGTGGTCCCAAGCGTGCCAAGCGGGTCGAGGAAAGTACCAGCAAGGGAGGCCTGCTGATCTTCCGCCTGGAGAACCTGTTCAGTTGGTCCGAGCATGTCGAACTGGATCGCTGTACGGACGACAGCGAAGACCTGGACGCTGCCCGTGTCGCCGAGGATCTCGACGAATTGGCCTTGTCCAAGCAACGCCTGCGCAAGGGAGGCGGGCTCAAGTTGCACCTCGACCTGCCGCCTGCGGATGTCGACGACATTCCCTTGGGCGAGGGCATCAAACTGCCGGAGTGGGACTATCGCAAGCAGAGCCTGTGCGAAAACTTCGTCAACCTGCAGATGATGGTGCCGCGCGGCAGCGAGCCGCAGCCGCTGCCTTTGCGTCTGGCACCGCTAGCCAAGCGCTTGCGTCGTCAGTTCGAGCACCTGCGCAACGATCGCCAGTGGCTGCGTCAGCAGCCCCAGGGCTCGGAGCTGGATATGCAGGCCTGGCTGGATTTTCATGTCGAGCGTCAGCATGGTCAGTGCGTCGAACGAGGTTTGTTTATGGAGCAGCGGCAAACTCGGCGCGACCTGGCCTGCCTGCTGCTGGCGGACGTTTCTATGTCCACCGACGCTCACCTGGACGACCAGCGCCGGGTGGTCGAGGTGATCAGCGACAGTCTGTTGCTGTTCGGTGAAACCCTGTCGACTCTGGGTGACAATTTCGCCCTCTATGGCTTCTCATCCTTGCGCCGTCAGCAGGTGCGCATGCTCGAACTAAAATCCTTTAAGCAGCGCTATGACGACAACACCCGTGGACGCATTCAGGCGCTCAAACCCGGCTATTACACCCGTATGGGCGCGGCCATACGCGAGGCCACTGTGCTGCTCGGTGCGTGCAGGCAGCGGCGCAAACTGCTGCTGTTGGTGACCGATGGCAAACCCAACGATCTGGATCTCTACGAAGGTCGTTATGGCGTCGAGGACACCCGCGAAGCGGTGCTGGAGGCGCGGCGTCAGGGCTTATTGCCGTTCTGCATCACCATCGACCAAAAAGCCGAGGACTATCTGCCCTATATGTTCGGTGCCAATGGCTACACGTTGATCCGCCAACCCGAGCAACTCCCTTTGCGCCTGCCGCAGCTGTATCGGCAGTTGACACAAAGCTGAGAGTTATCGGCCGCGTTGCAGTCGTTAGAAGTTGACCTTTATCAAGCGTCGTTATGCGGAGTGAGCGCATGATGCATGCTATTAGATGAGGTGTGGGGCATGCAGGTGAGCTTTTCAGGGCTGGTGCTCAGTGGAGGTCGGGGCAGCCGTATGGGTGGAGTCGACAAGGGCCTGGTGAACTGGCATGGCACGTCTATGGCCGAACAGGTTTGTCGACGGCTTGAGCCGTTGGTGTGTGAAGTGCTGGTGTCGTGCAACCGTAACCAGGCGCGTTACGCCGCATTTGCTACGCGTGTTCTGGGCGATACACAGCAAGATTACCCTGGCCCCTTGATGGGAATCTTGCAGGGACTGAGGGCGCTGCGTGGTTCGCATCTGCTCGTAGTGCCTTGCGATTTGCCGGCAATCAGCACGGCCTTGCTAGTGGGTCTGCAGTCTTTATCTCGAGCGCATCCTGAACGGCCCGTGGTGGTACGCCAGGGAGCGTTTTTGCAGCCCTTGGTGTGTGTGTTGCCGGGTACTCTAGGCAAGGTAGTGGAGGCTGCCTGGGCGGCAGGCGAGCGCAGCCCTGCTCATTTATGGCAGCAGTTGCAAGCCGTTGAGCTGCCTTGTACCGAAGATGATCCACAGCTGACCAATGTAAATACTCCGGTAGTGTTGGCTGCAGCTCTTGAACCCGTCAGACACAATAATCGGAGCACCTATGCAGGTTACTGATAAGCGCCGGGCCATGGCCATTACGCCTTTGTTACGTTTGGGCTTTCGGCCATTCTTTTTGTTTGGTGTGGTATTGGCTGCTCTGGCTATTCCACTCTGGGTGGTTGCCTGGCTTGGTGGTGCGTCTTTCCCCGCGCCGCAGGCGGGTTGGTTGGCCTGGCACCGGCATGAACTGGTGTTCGGTTTTGCCGGGGCCATTATTAGTGGCTTTCTACTAACGGCCGTGCAGACCTGGACCGGCCAGGCAAGTATTTCGGGCAGGCCGTTGTGGCTGTTGGCCGTGCTCTGGCTGTTGGGGCGGTTGAGCTGGTGGCTGCCCTCGGCTGAGGTGCTGCTGGCGCTGAATGTGCTGTTTTTGCTAGCCGTAGCGGCGGTCATGGCGCGCCTGTTATGGGCCGTTCGGCAACAGCGCAATTACCCGATCGTTGCGGTATTGCTGTTGTTGACGGCTGCCGACACCCTAACCCTGCTCGGCGTGCTGCAGCACAACGATGCCTGGCAGCATCAGGGCAGTCTGGCGGCGGTATGGCTTGTGGTGGCGATGATGACACTGATCGGCGGCCGAGTGATTCCGTTCTTCACTCAGCGAGGGTTGCTGCGTACAACAGCCGTGCAACCCTGGCCGTGGCTGGACTGGTCGTTGCTGTTGGGCAGCGTAGTGGCGGGTGTGCTTGCCGGTCTTGGTTGGTTTTCAATGCCGTCTGTAATGGCCGGTGTGTTGCTGATGTTGCTGGGCATTGGTCATGCTGTGCGCTTGTACCGCTGGTTTGATCGCGGTCTGTTGGGCGTGCCGCTGTTGTGGTCATTGCATCTGGCGTATACCTGGCTAGTGATTGGCTGTGTGGCCTTGGCATTGTGGCATTGGGGCGCGCCGATAACGGCCAGCCAGGCACTGCACGCACTGACGGTGGGTTCGGTCGGCGGGCTGATTCTGGCGATGCTGGCGCGGGTTTCGTTGGGCCACACGGGGCGTCCTCTGACATTACCCAAAGGCTTTGCCGTAGCGTTTGTGCTGCTTAACCTGGCCGCGCTGGCGCGTGTCGTTGGGGTGTCGTTTGCCTACCAGCCGGCTTTGTGGATGGCGGCGTTGTGCTGGAGCCTGGCTTTTGCGCAGTACCTTTACTGCTACGGACCCATGCTGTGTCGCACCCGGGTTGATGGTCATCCGGGTTAAGGAGAAAGTGTCTGATGTATCTACTGCTTAAATTCGTGCACCTATGCGCTGCGGCGTTCTTTATTGGTGGCGTATTTTTTGAGGTGATGATCCTCAGTCGCGTTGCGCGTGAATTGCCGTCTGAGCCTCGGGAGCAATTATCCAAGGCCTTTGGGCAACGTGCGCGTGGAGTGATGCATTGGGTGATCATGGCGTTGTACGGCGCCGGGCTGGCTTTGGCCTGGAACTACCGCGCGGCGCTCGCAGAGCCTTTTGCCAGCAATTTTTCCACCATGCTCACCCTGAAAATATGCTTGGCATTGAGCATCCTTGGGCATTTTTTAGCGGTGGTTTGGCTGATGCGCACTGGACGTATGAATCCAGCGCGCTCACGTTTGATTCACTTGAGCGTGCTTACGCAAATGATCCTGATCATTTTTCTGGCCAAAGCAATGACCATCCTTACTTGGTGACTATCAGGTAGGCGTATCACGTCCGCCAGAATGTACAAGGCCCGCAGTCAGCGGGCCTTGGTGTTAGTGTGATGTAAAAATCCACGAGCCGTTGCTTAAAACAACGCGGGAAACGGCTTGGTGACTGCGTTCAAATGGCTGAGAAACAGGAACCCTGAAACCAGTACCGCGTTGATTGACCAGGCCACTGTGAGAAAGCGGGCAATCTGACCATATATAGGTTCACCGACATTATCGGCATTGCGCCAAACGACATTCAAAACCCAAGCGGTGTAAGCGACAAATACCAGTAACAATACCCCAAACTGCGGGGTGGCCACTTGGTTGAAGGCCAGCATGATTGAGCCAAACAGCACATGGCTGATGGCCACGCCATAAAGCCAGAAGGCTATCCACAGTGGTGTGTCTCCGGGTGCATTCAAGGCTTCTTGAAGCTTGTTCATCTCACTTACCTCTCAAGGTTGCGGATTGTCTTTGTAAATCGACGTCGCACCGTTATGAACGTGATTTGTCTGTTATTTACACCTCTTCATTACAGTCTAGCGCGTATTGTGAGATTTCCCAGACGCGCTGATGGATACTTAAAAACGTTCCAGCCAAACCACACGATCGTTCAGCTGGAAAGGTTGCCTATTTAGCGATTTAGACCTTCCTCGTCGAGTGCTCGTTGGAACAGCAGGTTGTTTTCCAGGTGAATGTGCTGCATCAGGTCAACGCGCAGTTCATGGAGGCCGCGATACAGCGCACGCCAGGTGTTACAGGCTTCGCTGGGTGGTTGCATGTTGTCAGTCAGTATGACGATGCTCTCCAGGGCGTCACCGTGTTGATTGTGTTCATAGCGCATAACCGCAATAGGCCCGCCGACTAATGGGTGGTCGCCCTGTTTGATCATGGGGAAAAGAATCTGCTCTTCTTTTTGCATATGGCTTTCCAATTCCTGCTGCATGCTCAGCAGCAAATCAGTCAAGCCGCGCGGACAATGTTCCCGAGCACCGTGCACTTGTTCGACCCTTGCGGCCAGACGGATTAGCTCTGGTAACTGCTGCCGATGTGCTGCGTGGTAGCGCTCTAGTAAGTGCTCAATCAGTTGCGCATTGGAAGCCTCATGCCAGTCGTGTTGGTGAGGCTCGTCCGGGCTTAGGGCCAGCAGCTGATTTTCTACCTGCAGTGCATCGATGCCGTTTTCCAGCGCGGCCTGACGCAGAGTTTTCTGTCCTCCGCAGCAAAAGTCGAGATGGAAGGTGTGAAAAACCCGTGTGGCTCCGGGGATTCGGCTGGCTAGGCTGCCGAGGGTATGGTCGAGCAATTGAGCAGTCATGAAGCACTCCTTATCAGGTTGAATACTGAGTGTGCTATCGCAACTCTCATGCCGAGTTCAGGCTTGATGCAAATCAAAGGTTTGCAGGTATTAGAGGTTTAATCTACTAGGCATCTTCAAGGTGCCCGGTACCTGAAATGGTAAATTTGACCCCGCTGCAGAGTGGCCTGTTGGCCGATCTGGCCAGTGAATTACCGCCGGCCATTCGCATGCAGCGGTTGGTCGCTTGCCTGCGTGCAGAGTTCGCCTGCAGTGCCGTAGTGCTAATGCGTTTGGACGGAGAAAGCCTGCGCCCGCAGGCGGCGGTGGGGTTGGCCCATGAGGTGCTTGGGCGCAGCTTTAGCCTTGCGCGCCACCCTCGTCTGGCGCAGATACTGGCGCAGCGCGAACCCTTACAATTCGAAGCGGACAGCGATCTTCCAGACCCTTTTGACGGTTTGTTCGCAGACAACCCCGATGAACCCCTGCCGGTGCATGATTGCATGGGTATGAGCCTTTATTTGGAAGGCAGTTTGTGGGGCGCGGTGACATTTGATGCGCTCAAGCCCGGGCACTTCAATAGCCATGCCCGCCAGCGTTTGCAGAGTTACATCTGGCTGCTTGAAACTAGTTTGCGCGTCAGTCGGTTGGAAGGTGAAGTGCGTAGTTTGCGTCTGGCCCGGGGGGAGCATGTGGACGATAGCGGCGACACCCAGTCGATGATTCTGGGTAGCAGCGCGGTGCTGCGCGAACTGCTCGATGAGTTGGGTGTAGTAGCTGACTCCGACCTGCCCGTGCTGCTACAAGGTGAAACCGGTGTGGGCAAAGAGCTATTTGCCCGTTGGCTACACGCGCATTCGCCCCGTGCGCGCAAACCGCTGGTGTATGTGAACTGCGCTGCGTTGCCGGAAACCCTAGCTGAAAGTGAATTGTTTGGACATACCCGCGGCGCCTTCTCTGGCGCGGGGCAAGATCGTCCCGGCCGCTTTGAGGCCGCAAATGGCGGCACTTTGTTTCTCGATGAAATTGGCGAGCTGCCCCTGTCTATTCAGGCCAAGTTGTTGAGAGCGTTGCAAAACGGTGAGATCCAGCGTTTAGGTGCTGACCAGCCGCGGCATGTCGATGTGCGGGTTATTGCGGCTACCAATCGACGGTTGTGGGAGGAGGTGCGTGAAGGGCGTTTCCGTCCCGACCTCTATCACCGTCTTTCAGTATACCCGGTGCATATTCCGCCGCTGCGTGAGCGCGGCCGTGATGTGTTGGAGCTTGCGGGACACTTTCTGGAACTCAACCGTGCCCGGCTTGGTCTGCGCTGTTTGCGTCTGTCCGGCGATGCAGAGCGCGTACTGCTGAACTACGAATGGCCCGGAAATGTGCGTGAGCTGGAGCATGTGATCAGTCGGGCAGCGCTCAAGGTACTCAGCCAGGCGCAATCACGCACCGCGCTGCTGAGCATCGAAGTGCCCTGGCTGGGGCTGGACAACGCCCCTGTCAGTGGGCAAAAACAGGTGCCCGTCCAGCTGTCCAGTTGCGTCGAAGCAATGCACACAGCGATGGGGCATTTCCAGCGCGAGCTGATCAGCGCCACTTTGACGCGCTGTCAGGGTAAGTGGGCTGCGGCTGCCCGTGATTTGCAGATGGACCCGAGCAACCTGCGCAAACTGGCGCGTCGTCTCAATCTGATCTGACCCATGAGGAACCACAATGCTGACTCACCTTGATGCCCAGGGCCGCGCCAATATGGTCGACGTCTCCGACAAGCAACCGACCACCCGTGACGCCTTGGCTGAAGCCCGTGTGCGCATGCTACCGACCACCTTGCAGATGATCGTCGCCGGCGGTCACCCCAAAGGCGATGTATTTGCCGTGGCGCGGATTGCCGGCATCCAGGCGGCCAAGAAAACCGCAGACCTGATCCCTTTATGCCATTCGCTAATGCTGAGCAGTGTCAACGTCGAGTTACAGGCTGAGGGCGATGACTGTGTACGCATTAGGGCGCGCTGCAAATTGACCGGACAGACCGGGGTGGAAATGGAGGCATTGGCCGCCGCCAGCATCGCCGCGCTGACCATTTATGACATGTGCAAAGCAGTGGATCGGGGCATGCAAATAGAGTCTGTGCGTCTGCTTGAAAAAAGTGGCGGCGCCTCCGGAGATTTTTCTGCACCTTGAGTTTCATCAAGACGCGCATGTGGAGAACTGTTGATATGGGCACACCGTCAATCTGGAGCCATTGTCATGAGTGAGTACTTGCAAAATATGCGGCGCAATTACCAGTGTGATGCTCTTTTAGAGAGTCAATTAGGTGACGAGCCAGTCAGTCTTTTGCAGGCTTGGTTACTCCAGGCCATTGAGTATGAGGTGGCTCCTGTGGAGGCCAATGCGATGTTCTTAGCCAGCGTTGACGGCTATGGCCGGCCACATGGTCGAGTGGTTCTACTTAAAGCACTGGAGGCCGAGGGGCTGATCTTTTACAGCCACTATGGCAGTGCCAAAGGTGTAGATTTCGTGCTGAACCCATATGCCGCCGCGACCTTTCATTGGCCAGGACTAGAGCGTCAAGTGCGTGTAGAGGGGGTGATTGAAAGAGTCACCGCCGATGAATCGGACCGTTATTTTCACAGCCGGCCATTGCTCAGCCGTTTAGCGTGTATTGCCAGTCCGCAGAGTCAGCCTGTTGCCAGTCGTGATGAGCTGGAATCACGGATGGATCAGGTTCAGCAGCAGCACGTGCAAAGCGTCCCCGCCCGTCCTCAGGACTGGGGTGGTTATCGCCTATCGATGCAGCGGATCGAGTTCTGGCAAGGTCGCCCTGATCGCCTACATGATCGTATCAATTATCTAAAGCAAGATTCGGGCTGGAGCCGCGAACGCCTGGCTCCCTAACAATTTAAGGAAGTCACTCATGCTCACCATTCATTACTTTGCTCGTTACCGCGAACAATTAGGTTTAGAACACGAACAGCTGGCCTGGCAACCCGCGCTGACGACCATTGGTGCGCTGCGCGAACTGTTGGTTGTGCGAGGCGGTTGTTGGGTCGAGCTGGCTGCTAATAACTTGATGTGCGCGCGCAATCAAGAGCTGTGTAATCTCAATGAATCGTTGAGTGACGGCGACGACGTGGCCTTCTTTCCGCCTGTGACCGGAGGTTGAAATGAGTATTGTGGTGCGCGGCGAACTGTTCGACGGTGGTGAGCTGCTCAATGCCATGCACGGTCGTCATCAAGGTGTCGGGGCAGTGGTCAGCTTTGTCGGTTATGTGCGTGATTACAACGAAGCGCATGCTGTGCATGGGCTGTTTCTAGAACACTACCCGGGCATGACAGAAAAAGCCCTCGCAGCAATCGAGACTGAGGCCCGCGCACGCTGGCCCTTGTTTACGGTGGAAATTGTGCACCGTGTTGGGCTGTTATTGCCCAGCGCACCAATCGTGTTTGTTGGGGTCAGCAGCGCGCATCGGCAAGCGGCGTTCGAGGCCTGTGCTTTTATCATGGACTACCTGAAAACCCGCGCCCCGTTTTGGAAGAAAGAGCACAACGGCATTACGCAGCAATGGGTTGAGGCGCGTGCCAGCGATCAGCACGCCGCGCAGCGTTGGAGTGGTGAAACCTAATGGCGGATTAAGGTGTTTTCTGATCACGCTTAGGCTTTGCGCTGTCGTCCGGTGGTTCAATGCCCCACTCGCCACCCAGCTGCCAGTCATCCCCGAACATTTCCATGGGGTGCATGGTGCGCTCTGAGCCGTTACCGCAAGCCAAATCATCTTTCGCGCAGTAGCGGTCGCAGCCCCAGCAGATGCGTTCCGGATGTTTGGGTTGCAGGGGGAATATTTTGCTCACAGGGCAGTCCCTCTAGGCCAGCATATGCACTCAGGTTAGGCCCCTGCCGGGGTTGAGCCTTGATCTCGATCAAGTCTGCACAGATTGCCCATGGGGCATACCTCCAACGGGGAATGGGCGTGCTTGTGCGGACGGTGCAGGCTGCGCGCAAGAAACTCTTGGAGGTTTGCATCATGGCCCATTTATCCAACGACGTATTTCACTCATTGCGTATTGCAGTGCTCACCGTCAGCGATACTCGCACCTTGGCTACCGACACATCGGGCCTAACTTTAATCGAAGGCCTGGAATCGGCGGGTCATGCCCTGTTCGAGCGCGCCATTGTGCCGGATGACATCTGGCAGATCCGTGCGCGCCTTTGCACCTGGATTGCCGACCCATTGGTGCAAGCGGTGTTGATCACTGGCGGTACTGGTTTCACTGCGCGCGACAACACCCCGCAGGCGGTGATGCCTTTGCTAGATAAATCGGTGGACGGTTTTGGCGAGTTGTTCCGTCAGGTATCGCTTGCGGAAATCGGTACCTCCACTGTGCAGTCTCGCGCGCTGGCAGGTATCAGCAATGGCACGTTGGTGTGCTGCGTACCGGGATCGCCGGGCGCATGTCGCACCGCTTGGAACAAGATTCTGCTGGAGCAACTGGATAGCCGTACGAGGCCGTGCAATTTTGTCCCGCACCTCAAACAGCTACCGCAACAACCGGTCAGCGCTTGCGGTAGTCGGTCATGAGTGCCTGCGGTTGTGATGCGCATGGCCAAAGCTTACGTCCAGTTGATCAGGCCATCGCCGAGCTACTGACCCGTGTGCCTACCGCGCTGCCTAGAGAGCGCGTCGCGCTGAGTGAGGCCGCCGGCAGGGTGCTCGCCGAGGATGTGCGAGCGCCTTGGCCAATGCCCGCGTGGGACAACAGCGCCATGGATGGTTATGCACTACGTGCTGCAGATGTGCCTGCTCAAGGTGCCTGGCTACCCCTGGCCGGGCGCATTGCGGCGGGCGACAGCGCCTTGTATGCGCTACCTGCTGGGCATGCGGTGCGTATTTTCACCGGTGCACCGCTGCCGCCCGGCGCCGACAGTGTGGTGGCGCAGGAGCAGGCCGAAGAGGAGGGCGTTACTGTGCGTGTGCCCGCGACCGAGTTGGGCAGCCATGTACGCCGTTGCGGCGAGGAATTTGCCGTAGACAGCTGCGTGCTGAAGGTAGGGCAGCGTTTGCGCCCGCAAGAGTTGGGGCTACTGGCTAGCCTGGGCGTTGCCGAGGTATTGGTGTATCGGCGCCTGCGCGTGTGCTTATTGAGCAGTGGCAATGAGTTGCGCGAACCGGGCGAAGCGCTCCAGGCCGGACAAATCTACAATGCCAACCGCTACAGCATCGCAGCCATTTTGCGTGGTCTGGGCTGTGATGTGGATGACAGTGTGCTGTTGATCGACGAGCTGGATGTCAGCTGCGCGGCGTTGCGTTTGGCTGCTGCGCAGTGTGATGTGTTGATCAGCACCGGTGGGGTGTCGGTGGGCGAGGAGGATCACCTCAAGCAGGCTGTCAGTGAATTGGGCGAGTTGCAGCTGTGGCGGTTGGCGATCCAGCCGGGCAAGCCGCTGGCGTTCGGCCATATCTGCGGCACACCCTGGATTGGCTTGCCGGGCAACCCGGCTGCGGCGCTGATTACCGCCCTGGTGGTGGCACGGCCTTTTCTGCTGCGCGCTCAAGGTTGTCGCGAGGTTATGCCGCAGCCGCTGCGTATTGCGGCCGGTTTCACTTGGAGCAAGGCCAATAGCCGCCGGCAGTACTTGCGTGCGCGTTTGCAGCTGTCCGCGGGGCAACTGTGCGCGGTGCCGCATGCCAAGCAAGGTTCGGCAATGCTCACCGCCGCATGCTGGGCTGATGGCCTGGCGATTGTCGAGTGTCAGCGCACTTTGGTGGAGGGTGAGCTAATTGACTTTCTGCTCTTTGACAGTCTGTTGCACTGAACCGACTTGACCAGCGTCAAGGGGCAATCCTGGCGAGCACCCTAGAGTGTCGTCACGCTTTTAGACAGAGGGTTTCAGCATGCATCTGGTATGTCCGGCGGGCAGTTTGCCCGCCCTCAAGGCGGCCTTGCAGCAAGGTGCGGACGCTATTTATGTAGGTTTTCGTGATGACACCAATGCCCGCCATTTTGCCGGCCTTAACTTCGATGACAAGCAGCTGGATAACGGCCTGCAATTGATTCGTCAGCGTGGCAAGCAGCTTTATGTGGCGGTCAATACCTATGCTCAGCCGCAAGGTTGGACGCGTTGGCAGCGGGCTGTCGATCAAGCCGCTGATTTGGGTGTGGATGCACTGATTGCTGCCGATCCAGGTGTGCTGGCATACGCCAGCCGGCGTTATCCTGATCTCAATTTGCACTTGTCCGTGCAGGGATCAGCCACAAATGTTGCCGCGCTGACGTTCTACCAAAAGCGTTACAACATCCGCCGTGCGGTATTACCGCGTGTGCTGTCGTTGGCGCAGGTGGGCCAAGTGGCGGAAAAAAGCACGGTGCCGCTGGAGGTTTTCGCCTTCGGCAGCCTGTGCATTATGGCCGAGGGGCGTTGCCATTTGTCGTCCTACGTCACGGGTGAATCGCCCAACTTATGCGGCGTGTGTTCGCCGGCTAAAGCGGTGCGTTGGCAAGAGGATACCGATGGGCTTAGCTCGCGCCTCGGAGGTGTGCTGATTGATCGTTACAGCCCTGGGGAGCCGGCGGGTTACCCAACCCTGTGCAAGGGACGCTTTATGGTCAACGGCCAGCGTTTCCACGCCTTGGAAGAACCGACCAGTCTGAATACCCTGGACCTAATTCCGCAACTGGCGCAAATCGGCATTGCCGCTGTGAAAATTGAAGGCCGCCAGCGCAGCCCTGCGTATGTCGAACAAGTCACTCGCGTATGGCGCGCTGCACTGGATGCTCACGCCAAGGCTCCTGCGCATTTCAGTGTGTTACCGCAATGGCGCAGTGCGCTCGATACGTTGTCGGAAGGCAGCCAAAGCACTCTGGGTGCCTACCATCGTTCCTGGCAGTGAGGCGGTTATGAAATTGAGTCTGGGCCCTGTTTTGTTTTACTGGAGCCGCGAAAAGCTTCTGGATTTTTACGCAGAGATGACGAGCCAGCCGCTCGATATCATCTATTTGGGCGAAACAGTGTGCTCCAAGCGCCGCGCCCTGTCGCTGGACGACTGGCTCGGGTTGGCCCGCGAGCTGCGCGAGTGCACCAAGGCCGAACTGGTGATCTCCGGTTTGGCGTTGATCGAGGCTGCCTCCGAGCTGTCCAGCCTCAAGCGTTTGTGCCACAACGGTGAGCTTTTGGTGGAAGCCAACGACATGGGCGCCGTACAGCTGTTGCATGAGCAGGGCCTGCCTTTTGTCGCTGGTCCTGCGCTCAATTTGTACAACGCTCCGGCCTTGGCCGAGTTGCAAGACTGTGGCTTGCAACGCTGGGTGCCGCCGGTGGAGTGTTCGGCGGCGCTGCTGCATGATTGTCTAAAGCAGCTCGATGCGCTGGGACGGCCACGTCCTGAGGTGGAACTGTTTGCCTACGGTCATCTGCCCTTGGCGTATTCGGCACGCTGCTTCACCGCCCGTGCGGAGAATCGGCCAAAGGACGACTGTCAGTTTTGCTGCATCAGCTACCCCGAAGGTATTCCGTTGCTAAGCCAGGAGGGTGAAGCGCTATTTACCCTCAACGGTATTCAAACGCTTTCGGCGAGAGTGAATAACCTGCTGGCCGACTATCCGGCGTTGCAGCGTAGCGGCATTGATTGTTTGCGTTTGAGCCCGCGTGCTGAAGACATGGCGCAGGTGGTAGCGGATTACCATGCGGTGCGTCTAGGAGGCCTACCGCCGTTGCTGGCGCAAGGCTGCAATGGTTACTGGCATGGCCGTCCGGGCATGCTCAATGCGGAGGAGGCTGGCCTGTGTTAAGTGTTCAGCAATGGGCGCTGCGTAGCGCCGATCCTTTTTTAGGCCTGGCTAAGCATGTGCCATTTACCCTGCAACGCTGGGTGCTGGAAGCGGCTGTAGCCCGCCTTTTTTCCGCTTCTGTGAATGAGGGCGCGTTCGATTTACTGCAGGGCCGCTGGCTTCGTTTAGAAGTCAGTGATCTGCAGTTGGGGTGGTGCATCACCCGAAACCGTGAAGGCTTGCGCATGGCCGCGCGGGCCCCTGTTGATGTATGCATCCGCGGTAATTGGCGTGAGTTCGTGTTGCTTGCCAGTCGTCAGGAAGACCCAGATACCTTGTTCTTCCGGCGACGTCTGGTTATCGAGGGTGATACTGAATTGGGCTTGGCAATGAAAAATCTAATCGACAGTCTCGACCCCGATCAACTGCCTCCGCGCTTGTGGCGCTCGTTATGCCGGGTAGGGGAAGTGCTGCGCGATGATCTGGCGCAGCAGGCAACTGCCAAGGCAAGTTAGCTCTTCAGTACGTGACCGGTGTTAAGGCTGTAGCGCAGCAGATAACCCTGAGGAGTAGAAATCGCGTCAGGCCTGGGCACTCTGTTGCAGATTGTGCAAACGCCGGTCGCTGGCAATCAACTCGACCATTTCCCCATACACCAGGTCAACGGTTTCACCGCTGAAGTCTTCGCCGTAGCGCTTCTTCAAACCCAGGCTGCTGAGAATGATATGCACGTTGGCCTTGACCCCATGCTGCTCAAGACAGCCACGTACACACTCCAACTTGCAACCATCGAGCGCGAGAATCGGGCGGCCGCTGCTGGCCCGATTGACCAGCGAAGCCACTCGACCGCCGACGCCAGCGATGCAGGACATTTCCGCCAATCCGGCCCGATCGAGGCGCACAGCAAGTGTATTGGCTAGTTGCGCTACATTCGAGCAGCCAGAGCAGGAATAAACTAGGGGCAAGGTAGGGGCGGACATAAGCACTCCTTTGTTGGGCTACCGCATCAAGGCGGTGCTCACTCGTAGTAGTTGGCCAGGCTGGGGCGGTCTAGTACACGGATGTTGCGGCGCTCCATGGCGATCAGCCCAGCATCGATTAAGCGGTGCAGGATGCGAGAGAAGGTTTCCGGTTGGATGCCAAGTTGCGAGGCAATCAGGCGTTTGGGCACGCTGAGATGAATCTGGTCGTTACCGTCATCACCTTGTTCCTGGCAAAGGAAACGCACCACGCGGCGACTGGCGTTGCCGGCGGTGAGGGTGTCGATTTCGTCGAGGCGCTGGTGCAGACGAATACTCAGGTTGGCCAACAGGTCGAGACAGATCTTCGGCTGTTCTTCTAGCAAGCGTCGGTAGTGGGTGCCATCAATACTGATCAGGTTGCTGGTCTTCAGCGCATTGCAGGTTACGGGGTAATGTTTGGCTCCAGTAAACAGTAGGGCCTCAGCAAAACTCTCGCCCGGGTGAATAACCTCCACCAACTTTTCCTGACCTTCGAGCAATACACGGGTGAGTTTTACCTGGCCATTGAGTAACAGGTAGAAGCGATCGGCGATATCACCCTGGTGAAATAACGCTTCGCTGCTGTCCAGTTTGCGGTGAATAGCCAGGCAGCTGACTTCGTTGAACAGCTCCTCGGGCAACCGGTTGAACAAGTGGTGCTGGCGCAAGGCCTTGAGGTTTTCTGAATCGGTCAGCATGGGGGACACCTCCTAAGCTGCCATCTTATGCGCGCTGCTCAACTACGCCCATTCCCCCATGGGGCTACCTCTAAGGAGGCAGTGTGCAATAGCTGAGTATCCAAGATGCTAGGGGCTGGCATGTTCACGCTTGAGTGCCGCTAATCACTGATCAATGAGGACGGCTCCGTGGATGTGAAGCAGCTTTTGAGTAACAACCGAAAGTGGGCCGAATCGATGAGCGCTCGTGATCCGGACTTTTTTCCTCGGTTGGCGCGTCAGCAGAAACCGGAGTTTCTATGGATCGGCTGCTCCGACAGCCGTGTGCCAGCTAACGAAGTGGTCGGGATGATGCCCGGTGAGCTGTTCGTGCATCGCAACGTGGCCAATATGGTGGTTGCCACCGACATGAACTTTCTCTCGGTGTTGCAATTCGCTGTGGATGTATTGCAGGTCAAGCAAGTGATTGTCTGCGGCCACTATGGCTGTGGCGGGGTACGGGCGGCACTGGGGCATGAGACACTGGGGCTGATTGATAACTGGCTGCGAGCCCTCAAGGCGTTACATCATCAGAACTTGCCACGCTTTGCCGGGCTGAGTGCCGAGCAACAGGTCAATTTATTGTGCGAGCTGAATGTGCAGCGCCAGGTGCGCAACGTCTGCCACACCACTATTGTGCAGAGTGCTTGGCGGCGAGGACAGAGTCTGGCAGTGCATGGTTGGATATATGGCCTGACTGACGGCTTGGTCAAAGACCTGATGGTGACTGTCGACAGTGCTGCGCAATTGGATGAGACCTTTCTCTACGACCAATAGCTGGTACGCACAGCGGCTGGCTCAGTGCAGGTGTTCCATCGACCATACAGCGGCTTCGACGCGTGAACGCAAGCCGAGTTTGTGCAGCAGGTTCTTCACGTGCACCTTCACCGTGCCTTCGGTGATGCCCAACTTGTTGCCGATCATTTTGTTGCTCAGGCCGCCGGCGATCATCTTCAGTACCTGCCGCTCGCGGTCAGTCAGATCCAGTGAGCTTGCGCTCTGCGGGGCGCGCAATGCCTGAGCAAGTACTGTAGTCAACGCCGGGCTGACCACCAGCGCGCCCTGCAGAGCCTCACGTAAACGCATGATCAGCAGCTCCGGCTCCATGTCCTTGAGTAGGTAACCGTCGGCTCCAAAGCGCATTGCATCGCGAACATCATGTTCAGCATCGGAAACGGTAAACAGCAGCACCTTGCCGTCGTAGTGTTGCTCGCGCAGGCGTTTGAGAGTTTCTACCCCGTTGAGTTGCGGCATGTTGTTGTCCAGCAGCACCAACTCCGGGTTCAACTGCGCCACCAGGACGATGGCCTCTTCGCCGTTATTGGCTTCCCCGACGACGCACAGGTCGCTCTCCAGTTCTATTAGCTGGCGAATGCCGCGACGCATCATGGGGTGGTCGTCTACCAGTAACAACGTGTGAGGGGCGGAAGACTTCATTACGGATTGTCTCTGTTGGGTTGGCGAAGGAACTCGGGGCAGAACAGTACATGGACCCGAGTCCCACTGGGCGTGCGTGAGGTAATGTTGAGGTCGCCGCTCAGGCTGCGGGCGCGCTCCTGCATTATGGTTAAACCATGGTGCTGGCGTGTATCGAATCCTTCGGCAATGCCGCAGCCGTCATCCTCGATCAATAGCTCGACTTTTTCGCCGAGCTGACGCAGATGCACCCAGGCCTGCTTGGCCTGAGCATGACGGGTACAGTTGGATAATGCCTCGCGCACGATCTGTAAAAGGTGTATCTGCTCGGTGGCGGTGAGGCCAAAGGCCAGGGGCTCGCAATGCAGCAATATTCGGATATTGCCGCGTTCGGCGAACTCGCGGGCGGTGTCGTTGAACGCCTGGTCGATGCCACCTTCTTGGATTTGCAAGCGGAAAGTAGTTAGTAGCTCGCGCAGTTGGCGGTAGGCATTATTCAGTCCGTCACGCAGCTCATCACTGACCTGGATCAGTTGCTCACCTGATTCGCCGCGGCGAATCAGGGTCTGTAGGCGACTGACTTGTAGCTTCATGTAGGACAAGGCCTGGGCCAGTGAGTCATGCAACTCACGGGCGATAATGGTGCGCTCATCCAGCAGGAGTAAACGGTTATCCTGTTCGCGTTGATGTTCGAGCAGTAGAGAGGTGCCGATCAGGTTGGCCAGCGCTTGAATTAGCTCTTGCTCCCAGATGCGTGGAGAGTGGCTGTCTAGGTAATGCGCGCGCAATTCGCCCAGGCTTTCGCCCAGGGCGCTGACCGGAAAGATTAACCGACTCGGTCCTTGGTGGCGTTCACAGCTGGCGCAGTCGTTGCGTGCGCAGATTTCTCTCGATTCGTTGCCGTGCAGTGCAATCAAATGTTCAACTGGCTCATTGGCATCGCCTCGCAGGCAGAGGGTCAGGCGCAGGCCCGGCAGGCGCTGCTGAAAGTGATCGATCAACTCGTCCAGTTGCTCTGCGTTGGCCGGGTTACTGGCCATGCTGCGGCTGCTCAAGTAAAGCAACGCCAGCGCCGCATTAGATTGTTCGAGGTCCTGGGTTTTTTCTGCAATCCTCGACTCGAGAGTACGGTGCGACTCCTCGATGGCGTCAGCCATGCTGTTGAAGCTCAGGGCCATCTGCCCCAGTTCGTCCGCGGAACGGTATTCGACACGCGCGTTCAGATCACCTGCACGAAAGCGCTCCGTGGTGCCCACTATCTCCTGTAGTGGGTTGATCACACTGCTTTGTAGCTCGTACATGCCGATCAACAGGATTACCACCGATAACAGCAGTGCTGCACCCTGAATGTTCTGCTGCCAGCTTTGACGCTTTTCACTGAGCTTCTGCAACAAAAGCACAAACTGTTCGAGCTGGTCGACAAACCCTGCCGATGCTTGCTGGAACGCAACTTTGTCGCCCCGTTGAAGCGCCGGCCTCAGCTGTGTATCCCAGGTTTTGAAAATGCTCCCGAAAGCTAGTTGCTGAGGGGTTTCGGTCTGCTCGTTGAGTAAGTGCTGCAGGGGGCTGCTGTCGAGGCGCCGCTGCATGTCATTGCTTAGTTGAGCAATTTGCTCGGGCGAGGCGTTGGCCTCCAGCTGCCAGTTCAGTCGGTAAGTGGCCATACGCAGCGAACCTGCAGTATTGATGGCCGCAGCGTCGTCCTCGCTGACCCAGGCAATCAACACTGCACTGAAGGCGCTGGAGAATGCCAGTGCGGCAATCAGTATGACTGCGAGCCCGGCTCGAGCCGGTAGTGAGCTTTTCAGCCAGTCAAGCATGACGGCTACCTCTAAAGAGATTTTGGCCAAGGTTCAGAAATTTTTGAATACTGCACTTGTTATTCAAGCTATTGATTCTAATGGATTTATTGGTTGATTTTGGCGCTACCACTTTAGTGGTAGATGCGGCGATGGTAGGCCTTGGAAGCGATGGGCTCCCTTGATCTAGGTCAATTATCTCCGGAGATACGAGATTAGCCTGCCCCCATGAACAGACATGCGGGGAGCGGTCATGGTAAGCCAGAAAGTACAGCAAGGTTTGGTGCTGGGCATGAGTACCACCGCATTCACCATCTGCTTCATGGTGTGGATGATGTTTGCTGTACTGGGGATACCCGTCAAAGAGCTATTACAGCTCAACGAAACTCAGTTCGGTTTGCTGGTCTCAACGCCGGTACTCACCGGGTCGCTGGTACGCCTACCGTTGGGCATGCTCACCGACCGCTTTGGTGGGCGCATTGTGTTCCTACTGCTGATGCTGGCATGCGTGCTGCCGATTTACTTGATCAGTGCTGCCACCCAGTACTGGCAGTTCCTAGTGCTGGGTCTGTTTGTCGGTCTGGCCGGTGGATCTTTCTCGGTGGGCATCGCATATGTCGCTAAGTGGTTCAGCAAGCAAACTCAAGGTACGGCTATGGGGGTGTTTGGTGCCGGTAATGCGGGTGCTGCGCTGACCAAATTTGTCGCACCAGCGATTATCGCTGCCAGCAGTTGGCAGATGGTTCCCAAAGTCTACTCGGCCATCATGTTTATCACGGCCGTGCTGTTCTGGTTCTTCACCTACGAGAACAAGAAGCACCGCATGCCCAGTTCGGTGTCGTTCGCCGAGCAGCTGAAAACCCTTAAAGATCCTCGGGTATGGCGCTACTGCCAGTACTACTCGATCGTGTTTGGCGGCTATGTCGCATTGGCCCTGTGGATGACCAAGTACTACGTCCAAGAGTACGAGTTCTCCCTGCAGAGCGCTGCGTTACTGGCCGCCTGTTTCTCCTTACCAGGTGGCCTGCTTCGCGCCATCGGTGGCTGGATGTCTGATAAGTGGAGCGCCCATAGCGTGACGTGGTGGGTGATGTGGGTGAGCTGGATCTGCCTGTTCATCCTTTCCTATCCACAAACCAGCCTGATCGTACAAACCGTCGATGGTCCGCAAAGCTTTCATCTAGGCCTAAACGCAACCGTGTTTACCGTGCTGCTATTCGTCATGGGTATCGCGTTCGCGTTCGGTAAGGCCTCAGTTTTCAAATACATCTCCGATGAGTTCCCTGATCGTATGGGTGCTGTGTCCGGCATCGTCGGTCTGGCCGGCGGCCTGGGTGGCTTTGTGCTGCCGATCATGTTTGGTGCGCTGGTAGATCTGACGGGCGTGCGTAGTTCCTGCTTCATGCTCATGTACGGCGTGGTCTGGGTTTCCCTGATCTGGATGTACTTCAGCGAAGTTCGCAGTACCCCGGTTATGGGCCATGGCTCTTCGAGCCCGATGGCTTCTGCTTCTGACGCTTAAGGAGACAGTTATGTCTGCAACCAAAAACATGACCAGCAATCTCCCTCCCCCCAAGGGGCCGGTGATTGAGGACTGGCAACCAGAAGACCCTCATTTTTGGGGCACGGTCGGTAAGTCTATTGCTAACCGCAATTTATGGATCTCGATCCCCGCGCTGTTGCTGGCGTTTGCCGTATGGATGGTCTGGAGCACGGTGATCGTGCGCCTTAACGCCATTGGTTTCGGCTTCAGCACGGATGAGCTGTTCTGGTTGGCGGCTCTGCCTGGGTTGTCCGGCGCAACGTTGCGGATTTTCTACTCGTTTATGGTGCCGATCTTCGGCGGGCGCCGCTGGACGGCGTTGAGCACTGCTTCACTGTTGGTCCCGGCCATCTGGATGGGTTTTGCCGTGCAGAACCCGGCGACGCCTTACAGCGTGTTCGTGATCATTGCCTTGCTCTGCGGATTTGGCGGCGGAAACTTTGCTTCGTCGATGTCCAACATCAGCTTCTTCTACCCTAAATCGCAGCAAGGCACCGCGCTGGGCTTGAATGCCGGCCTGGGTAATCTGGGCGTATCGGTGATGCAGTTTCTGGTGCCCCTGGTGATTGGTTTCAGCCTGTTTGGCGCTGCGGGAGGAGAGGCCCAAGAGTTAGCTGAAGGCGGCCAGTTGTGGCTGCAGAATGCAGGCTTCGTCTGGGTACCGCTGATTATCGCGGTGACAGTGGCTGCCTGGTTTGGCATGAACGATCTGAGCAGCGCTAACGCGTCCTTCTCTGAACAGGCGGTGATCTTCAAACGCAAGCACAACTGGTTGATGTGTTGGTTATACCTGGCCACCTTTGGTTCGTTCATCGGCTTTGCGGCCGCGTTTCCGCTGCTGATCAAACACTCATTCCCGGACGTTAATGCTCTGAAGTTTGCTTTCCTTGGGCCGTTTGTCGGTGCGCTTATGCGCCCGCTGGGCGGCTGGGTAGCGGACAAACTGGGCGGTGCACGGGTGACCTTGTGGAACTTCGTTCTGATGATTGCCGCTGTGTTCGGCGTTATTCACTTCTTGCCCCAGGACGGTGGCGCCGGGAGCTTCTACGGTTTCCTGACCATGTTCATGTTGCTGTTCGTCACCACCGGTATTGGTAACGGTTCGACCTTTCGCATGATTCCGGTAATTTTCCGCACCCTGCATGAAGGTTGGAGCGCAGGTAAAGGCGCCGCTGCTAAAGAGCTGGCCAGCAAGGCTGCCGGCAAAGAGTCTGCTGCGGTGCTGGGGTTCACCTCGGCGATTGGCGCCTTTGGTGCGTTCTTTATTCCTAAATCATTCGGTTCTTCCATCGCCCTGACCGGTGGTCCCGAAGTCGCTCTATATGTGTTCGTTGGCTACTACGTGAGTTGCATTCTGGTGACCTGGTGGTGGTACGCACGCAAGGGTGCCAAGACACCCTGCTGAGTCATTAACCGAATCTAAGAAATGACGAATGCAGGGTCGCCTGCATTCAGCCTGAGAGGAAGAAAAAATGAGCCACCTACTCGACCAGCTGCGCTTCTTTAATCGTAAGCAGGGTGAGTTCGCCGATGGTCACGGTGAGACCCGCAAGGAATCCCGTGATTGGGAGAACGTATACCGCTCACGCTGGCAGTACGACAAGATCGTGCGTTCCACCCACGGGGTGAACTGCACCGGTTCCTGCTCGTGGAAGATTTACGTGAAGAACGGCCTGATTACCTGGGAAACCCAGCAGACCGACTACCCGCGTACCCGTAACGACCTGCCCAACCACGAACCACGTGGCTGTCCACGAGGTGCCAGCTATAGCTGGTATATCTACAGCGCCAACCGTCTCAAGTACCCGAAAATCCGCAAGCCGTTGCTCAAATTGTGGCGTGAAGCGCGGCAGACCATGGCGCCGGTAGACGCCTGGGCCAGCATTGTTTCTGACCCGGTCAAGGCAGACTCATACAAGAGTAAGCGAGGCATGGGTGGCTTTATTCGTTCTAGCTGGGATGAAGTGAATGAAATTATCGCCGCCGCCAACGTTTACACCGTCAAAGAGTTCGGTCCAGACCGGGTGATTGGCTTCTCGCCGATCCCGGCGATGTCAATGGTCAGCTACGCTGCTGGCGCCCGTTACCTATCGTTGATAGGCGGTGCTTGCCTTAGTTTCTATGACTGGTATTGCGACCTGCCGCCGTCCTCGCCACAGGTGTGGGGCGAGCAGACCGACGTGCCGGAATCGGCCGACTGGTACAACTCCAACTACATCATCGCTTGGGGTTCTAACGTTCCGCAGACCCGTACCCCGGATGCGCACTTCTTTACTGAAGTTCGCTACAAGGGCACCAAAACTGTTTCGATCACCCCGGATTACTCCGAGGTGGCAAAACTCACCGACCTCTGGCTGAACCCCAAACAGGGCACCGATGCTGCCTTGGCGCAGGCGTTCAACCACGTGATCTTCAAAGAGTTCCACCTCGACAAGCCGAGTGCTTATTTCAAGGATTACGCCAAACGCTACACCGACTTACCGGTTTTGGTGTTGCTCAAGGATCATGCTGACGGCAGTTATCAGCCGGATCGCTTCCTGCGCGCGTCCGACCTGGCTGACAATCTCGGCCAAGAGAACAACCCTGAGTGGAAAACCATCGCCCTGGATACCAACAGTAATGAGTTGGTGTCGCCGCTGGGTTCGATCGGTTATCGCTGGGGCGAGAAGGGCAAGTGGAACATCCAGGCCCTGGAAGGAGGTACAGGCCGTGAGATTGATCTTCAGCTGAGCCTGATCGGCGAGGACGTGGCCGAAGTGGCTTTCCCGTATTTCGGCGGCCAAACTCACGAACATTTTCAGCACGTCGCGGGTGAGACAGTGCAACTGCGTCGCGTACCTGTGCGCAGCATCACCCTCGCTGACGGCAGCACCGCCAAAGTCGCTACCGTGTTCGACCTGTCTGCCGCCAACCTGGCAATTGATCGTGGTCTTGGCGGTGCTAACGTAGCCAAAGATTACGACGATGCTGATGTCCCAGGCACGCCGGCCTGGCAAGAGCAGATCACTGGCGTTAGTCGCGAAAAAGCCATCCAGATCGCCCGTGAATTCGCCGATAACGCCGACAAGACCAAAGGTCGCAGCATGATCATCGTCGGTGCGGCGATGAATCACTGGTACCACATGGACATGAACTACCGTGGCCTGATCAACATGCTTATGTTGTGTGGTTGCGTAGGGCAAACCGGTGGCGGCTGGGCGCATTATGTTGGTCAGGAAAAGCTACGTCCGCAGTGCGGTTGGTTGCCACTGGCCTTCGGCCTGGACTGGAGTCCGGCACCTCGGCAGATGAATGGTACCAGCTTCTTCTACAACCACAGTTCGCAGTGGCGGCACGAGAAGATGAGCATGCACGAGATTCTCTCGCCGCTGGCCGACAAGTCACAGTTCCCCGAACACGCACTGGACTACAACATCCGCGCCGAACGTGGCGGTTGGTTGCCGAGTGCTCCGCAGCTTAACCGCAACCCGCTGCAGATCACCCGTGACGCAGCTGCCGCCGGTATGTCGCCGGTAGATTACGTGACCAAGTCGCTGCAAGACGGCAGCCTGCGCTTCTCCTGTGAGCAGCCGGATAGCCCGGCCAACTTCCCTCGTAATATGTTCATCTGGCGTTCCAACCTGCTGGGCAGCTCGGGTAAGGGCCACGAGTACATGCTCAAGTACCTTCTGGGAACCAAGAACGGCGTGATGAACGAAGACCTTGGTAAGCGTGGCGGGGTCAAACCGACTGACGTTGAGTGGGTAGACGAGGGGGCAATCGGTAAGCTCGATCTGGTCACCACCTTGGACTTCCGCATGTCTTCCACCTGCGTGTACTCGGACATCGTCTTGCCGACGGCGACCTGGTACGAGAAGGACGACATGAACACCTCAGACATGCACCCGTTCATTCACCCACTGTCGGCGGCGATTGATCCTGCCTGGGAATCGCGTTCCGACTGGGAAATCTATAAGGGTATCGCCAAGCACTTCTCGAAAATGGCGGAAGGTCATCTGGGCGTTGAGCAGGACTTCGTCACCACGCCGTTGCTGCACGATACCCCAGGTGAACTGGCGCAGCCGTTTGGCGGCATGGACTGGAAAACTAAAGGAGTGGCCCCGATTCCGGGCCAGAACTGCCCGAACATGCGCGTTGTCGAACGCGACTACCCGAACGTGTACAAGAAATTCACGTCCCTCGGCCCGTTGCTGGATAAGAACGGCAACGGCGGTAAGGGCATCAACTGGAACACTCAGCATGAGGTCGATTTCCTTGGCGAGCTCAACTATAAGGTGCGCGAAGCGGGCGTGAGCCTAGGTCGGCCGAAGATCGATAGCGCCATCGATGCCTGCGAGGTAATTCTGTCCCTGGCCCCAGAAACCAACGGTCATGTGGCGGTTAAAGCGTGGGCGGCATTGTCTGAATTTACCGGTCTGGATCACAGCCACCTGGCAGTGCCTAAAGAGCACGAAGCGATTCGTTTCCGCGACATTCAGGCCCAGCCGCGCAAGATCATCTCCAGCCCGACCTGGTCTGGTCTGGAAGATGAACATGTTAGCTACAACGCCGGCTACACCAACGTTCATGAGTACATCCCGTGGCGCACTATCACCGGGCGTCAGCAGTTCTTCCAGGATCACCCGTGGATGCAGGCCTTCGGTGAGGAGATGATGAGCTACCGGCCACCGATCAACACCCGCACTATCGATTATGTGAAGGACAAACGCTCGAACGGTAATACAGAAATCGTCCTCAACTGGATTACTCCGCACCAGAAATGGGGTATCCACAGCACCTACACCGACAACTTGCTCATGCTCACCCTGAGCCGCGGTGGGCCGATTGTTTGGCTCTCGGAAACCGACGCGAAACGCGCCGGCATCGTGGACAACGACTGGGTCGAATGCTTCAACGCCAACGGTGCGCTAACTGCCCGTGCAGTGGTCAGCCAACGGGTTAAAGACGGCATGGTGATGATGTATCACGCTCAAGAGCGGATCGTGAACGTGCCTGGCTCGGAAACCACAAAGACCCGTGGTGGCCACCACAACTCGGTGACCCGCGTGGTACTCAAGCCGACCCACATGATTGGTGGCTACGCCCAGCAGTCTTACGGCTTTAACTATTACGGCACTGTTGGCTGCAACCGTGATGAGTTCGTTGTGGTGCGCAAGATGAGCAAGGTGGACTGGCTCGACGGCACCGATGTCGGCGGTCTGGGTGGCGACGCCCTGCCACAACCCCTGCCAAAAGACCTCTGAGGAGAGCTGAGATGAAAATTCGTTCACAGGTCGGCATGGTTCTAAACCTCGACAAATGCATCGGCTGCCACACATGCTCGATTACCTGTAAAAACGTCTGGACCAGCCGCGAAGGCATGGAATACGCCTGGTTTAACAACGTTGAAACCAAGCCTGGTATCGGCTACCCGAAAGAGTGGGAAAACCAGGACAAATGGAAAGGCGGCTGGGTGCGCAACAAGGATGGCTCGATCAACCCACGCATCGGCGGTAAGTTCCGCGTATTGGCGAACATCTTCGCCAACCCGGATCTACCGAGCATTGATGACTACTACGAACCATTTGATTTCGATTACCAGCACCTACACACCGCACCGCTAGGCCAGCATCAACCGGTCGCACGGCCGCGTTCGGTGCTGACAGGCAAGCGTATGGAGAAGATCGAGTGGGGCCCGAACTGGGAAGAGATCCTCGGCACCGAGTTCGCCAAACGTCGTAAGGACAAAAACTTCGACAAGATCCAGGCCGACATTTATGGCGAGTATGAAAATACTTTCATGATGTACCTGCCGCGTCTGTGCGAGCACTGCCTGAATCCGACCTGCGCGGCTGCGTGCCCGAGCGGGGCGATCTACAAGCGTGAAGAAGATGGCATCGTGCTGATCGACCAGGAGAAGTGCCGCGGCTGGCGCATGTGTATCAGCGGCTGCCCGTACAAGAAGATTTACTACAACTGGAAGAGTGGCAAATCCGAGAAGTGCATATTCTGCTACCCGCGCATCGAAGCCGGTATGCCGACTGTCTGTTCAGAAACCTGCGTTGGGCGTATCCGCTACCTCGGCGTATTGCTGTATGACGCAGACAGGATCGCCGAAGTGGCCAGTACGCCGAACGAGCAGGACCTGTACCAGAAACAGTTGGATATCTTCCTCGACCCTAATGACCCGGCCGTAATCAAGCAGGCACTTGCCGATGGTGTGCCGATGTCGGTGATCGAGTCGGCGCAGAAATCGCCGGTGTACAAACTGGCCGTGGACTGGAAGCTGGCCCTACCGCTGCACCCGGAATACCGCACGCTGCCGATGGTCTGGTACGTACCACCACTGTCGCCAATCCAAAATGCCGCCACTGCTGGCACCGTGGGCATGAACGGGGTGATCCCTGATGTCGACAGCCTGCGTATTCCGCTGCGTTATTTGGCCAATCTGCTTACCGCCGGTGACGAGCGTCCGGTCAAACTGGCGCTCAAGCGTTTGCTGGCGATGCGCGCCTACAAGCGTGCCGAACAGGTGGAGGGCGTCCAGGACCTGCAAGTACTCAAGGACGTGGGGCTGTCCGTGGCCCAGGTCGAAGATATGTACCGCTACCTGGCCATCGCCAACTACGAAGATCGCTTCGTGATTCCGTCCGCGCACCGCGAAGAGGCTATGAGCGATGCCTTCGCCGAGCGCTCCGGTTGTGGTTTCAGCTTCGGCAGCGGTTGCAGCGGCAGCTCTGACACCAACATGTTCGGGGCGAAAAAGGCCAACCAGCGCGACATCCTGAAAACCGTACAGTTGTGGGAGGACTGAGCATGCAAATTCTCAAGGTAATCTCGTTGTTGCTGGATTATCCGACCGAGCTATTGCTCGACGGCCGTGATGAACTGGTGGCGGCAATTTCCGCCAGCCGTGAAACCAGCCCGCAGCAACGCGCATCGCTGCATGAGTTACTGGCGCTGCTCTGCGACAACGACCTGATGGACGCCCAAGAGCACTACGGGGCTTTGTTTGGTCGCGGTCGTTCGTTGTCCCTGCTGATGTTTGAGCATGTGCATGGTGAGTCGCGTGATCGTGGCCAGGCCATGGTCGACCTTATGGCGCAGTACGAAGAGGCCGGTTTTGCCATCGGCGTCAAAGAGCTGCCGGATTACATCCCTCTCTATCTGGAGTACCTCTCCACCCGTGAAGACCTGGAGGCCCGAGAGGGCCTGGCTGATGTCGCACATTTGCTGGCGCTATTGGCAACCCGCCTGGAGGAGCGCGAAAGCGCTTACGCCGGCTGCTTCCGCGCGCTGCTGCAAATTGCCGGCGTGGAACCGCAGACGGCTATGGCCGAGGTGCGCGAGCAGGTCGCCGCCGAAGTACGCGACGACTCGTTGGAAGCCTTGGACAAGATCTGGGAAGAGGAGGCCGTCGACTTTATGCAGGCTGAGCAGCAGGACCGCTGCCCCAGTCAGACCACGCTGCCCGGCAAAGCCCGGGAGGAGTCCGCGGTACCGCTGCACTGGGTTGATTTCCAACAGGACGGGTTAGCCAGCGAGCTGCCCCAGGAGGCACGTCATGTCTAAGGTTGATCTGCTTTTGTTCGGGGTCTATCCCTACATTGCTCTGGCCATCTGTCTGCTTGGCAGCTGGGCGCGTTTCGATTTGTCGCAATACAGTTGGCGGGCCGGTTCCAGTCAGCTGATGAACCGCAATCCGGCTGAGCAGCGCTACATGCGCATTGCCAGCAACCTGTTCCACGTCGGAGTGTTGTTCGTGCTGGCCGGGCACTTTGTCGGCCTGCTTACTCCCGCCTCGGTCTATCACTATGCGATCAGCACCGAGAACAAGCAGCTTTTGGCGATGGTTTCTGGTGGCTTCTTCGGTGTGCTGTGCCTGATTGGTCTGCTGATGCTGCTCAAGCGTCGTCTTACCGACCCACGGGTACGCGCCAGTTCCAGCACCTCGGATATCCTCATCCTGGTGGTGCTGCTGGTGCAGCTGCTACTTGGCCTGGCCACTATTTTCGCCTCGGCCGAACATATGGACGGCTCGGTGATGGTGATGCTCGGTAACTGGGCACAAAGCGTGGTTCTGCTGCAACCGATACAGGCTGCTACAGCTATTGCTCCGGTGGGCCTTGTGTACAAGCTGCATGTTTTCCTCGGCCTGACTCTATTTGTGCTGTTTCCCTTCACCCGTCTAGTACACATCGTCAGCGCGCCGGTGTGGTACCTGGGTCGACGCTATCAAATAGTGCGGCAAAAAGGCTGAGTCTGCGGTTTCGGCCGGTTATCTAAATCATCTGTTGTGCGGGGCACGCTGTGCCCTGTTCTAAGCGAGGAGTACCGTCATGGCGTGTGGATGCGGTGGTGGAAATGGGGGCGGGGGGTGCGCTGGTGGGCAAGAGCCTGTTCTGGCGCCAGTTGAATTGCCTACTGTGCAGGAGTTTATTCCGCCGGTGCGCGAGGCCGACAATCAAGCGGCCAGCGAGGCACCGGAGCTGATCGCCTCAAGTGAGCAAGAGTGGCCTCGAATCAAAGTCAATGGTATCGGCCTGGCGGTTGAGAATATTGCTCAAGAGCTTCAGTACCATCCGGCTGATACTCGCCAAGAAGCGGTATTTCTGGCTAGCCAGGCGTTGGTAATTCGTGAGCTGTTGACCCAGCGTATAAACGCCCTAGGCCTCAAGGTACAGCCTATTGATGGCGAAAGCCGCGAAGAAGCGGCTATTAGCGAACTAATTAAGCGCGAAGTGGTGCTGCCCAGCGCAGATCCTAAAGCGTGCCGGCAGTATTACGAAAATAACCGGGAACGCTTTGCCAGCGCGCCGTTGTTGGCAGCGCGGCATATCCTGCTGGCCTGCGCTGCAGATGATGTAGAAGGGCGCTCGCTGGCTAATGAGCAGGCGCATACTTTACTCGCGCAATTGCAGGCTGATGCCAGCCTTTTTGGCGAGTTAGTGCAAGCTCATTCAGCATGTCCTTCCAAGGCTCAAGGTGGCGCGCTTGGACAGATCAGCCAGGGGCAAACGGTCCCCGAGTTTGAGCGACAGCTGTTTCGCCTACCGGAAGGCTTGGCCGGTCGGCCACTAGAAAGCCGCTACGGTTTTCATCTGGTATGGGTGGACCAGCGTATCGAGGGCAAGCAGTTGCCTTTCGAAGTGGTAGAGGGCTCCATCCGCGCTGAGCTGGATCAACGCGTCTGGCAGGTAGCTGTGGTTCAGTACATCAAAGGCCTGATCGGTGCCGCAGACATCCAGGGCATCGTGTTGGAAGGCGCGGATTCGCCTCTGTTGCAGTAATCAGCGGCCAGGTCGCTAAGGCCAGGCGCATTGAGGAGCGTGAGATGGAAAGCAGTCTGCAGGATGGTTTTGGCCGTCACATCGATTACCTTCGCATGTCGGTGACCGATCGCTGTGATTTTCGCTGTGTCTATTGCATGGCTGAAGACATGACCTTTCTGCCGCGCCAACAAGTGCTGGGCCTGGAAGAGTTGTATCGCCTGGCGGCGTTGTTCGTACGCAACGGGGTGAAGAAAATTCGCCTCACCGGCGGCGAGCCGCTGGTGCGCAAGGGCATCATTGGTCTGTGCGAGCAGATTGCCGTGTTGCCGGGTTTGCGCGAACTGGTGATGACCACCAACGGCTCGCAACTGAGCAAGATGGCACAACCGCTGGCTAATGCGGGGGTCAAGCGGCTGAATATTAGTCTCGATAGCCTACGCGTCGAGCGCTTTCGCGCCATCACTCGCACAGGCGAATTGACGCAGGTGTTGTCTGGCATCAACGCCGCCAGTACGGCAGGTTTCGAGCGGATCAAGCTCAATACCGTGGTGATGCAGGGCCGGAACGCCGATGAGGTAGTTGAACTGGTGGATTACGCCGTCAACCGCGGGTTGGACATCAGTTTTATTGAAGAAATGCCGCTGGGTGAAGTGGGGCGCTCCCGTGGCGAGAGTTTCTGTTCCAGTGACTGGGTGCGCGAGCAAATTGCCGAGCGCTACAGCTTGGTCGATAGCGCCGAGCAAAGCGGTGGGCCGGCACGCTATGTGCGGCTAAAAGATTTTCCCGATAGTCGGATTGGCTTTATCTCGCCGCACAGCCACAACTTCTGCAGCACCTGCAACCGCGTGCGGCTCACAGTTGAAGGGCGTCTGTTGCTGTGCCTGGGCCACGAAAACTCGATCGATCTGCGCGCGCTGCTGCGCCGTTATCCGGAAACCGACACCCCATTGCTGAACGCCATCAATGCCGGTCTGGCGAGCAAACCGCTACGCCATGAGTTCAGCGTGGGTGGTGAGGTGCAGGTGCTGCGCTTTATGAACGCCAGCGGCGGATAACCCGATTTTACCCTCCTCGACCTGCTTTGCAGGTCGCTTGCCACGTGCGGATCTAACGGTCGGCCGTGGCTTTTTTGTTTAATTTCCCCTGTGGCTTTTCACACGCACTTTGCAGCCGTGACTCTCATCACAGAGGCTTTTCTGTGGTTCTTGACCGTGGTCAAGTTATAACCCGGCTTCGCGAGTAGATTACACATCATGTTGTGTTTATTTCTGGTGAAATAACTAGATGATGTGTTTTTGGAGGTAGTGATGCAGCTCGATAAATTAACCTTTATGCCGCAGGTATTACTCAAGCGCGATGGCAGCGAAGTCCCCTTCGACCTTCGCAAGATCGAGCGTGCCATTGACGCTGCTGGCCAGGCCAGCGGTGAGTTCACTCGTGAGGAGGTGCGTGCCCTAAGTGATGCTGTGCATGCACGCTTGATTCCGCCACATCCGCTTGATGTGGAGCGGGTGCAGGACACTGTGGAGCGAGTGCTAATGGAGGCGGGCTACTACGCGACCGCCCGCGCTTATATCGTTTACCGCGAGCGTCATGGCCGCCTGCGCCGCGACCGCCACAGCTTGATCGACGTAGCTGCATCGATGAATGAATACCTGTCACGCGAAGACTGGCGCGTGCAGGCCAACGCCAACCAGGGTTATTCACTCGGAGGCTTGATCCTCAATGTATCGGGCAAGGTCACCGCCAATTACTGGTTGGAAGAGGTGTACAGTCCGGCCATCGGCTTGGCCCATCGCGAGGCCGATCTGCATATCCACGACCTCGACATGCTCGCTGGTTACTGCGCAGGCTGGTCACTGCGTACTTTGCTTAACGAAGGCCTCAACGGAATTCCCGGGCGGGTTGAAGCAGGACCGCCGCAGCACCTGTCCAGCGCTCTGGGGCAGATGGTTAACTTCCTCGGCACCTTGCAAAACGAGTGGGCCGGTGCCCAGGCTTTCAGTTCCTTCGACACCTATCTGGCACCCTATGTGCGCAAGGACAGCCTCAGCTACGCCCAGGTACGTCAGTCGGTGCAAGAGTTCATCTATAACCTCAACGTGCCTTCACGCTGGGGTACACAAACCCCATTTACCAACCTGACCTTCGACTGGGTTTGCCCGGAGGATCTGCGTGAGCAGGTGCCCCTGATTGGCGGAGTGGAAATGCCGTTTTGTTACGGCGAACTGCAAGCCGAAATGGAGCTGATCAACCGTGCCTACATCGAAGTGATGATGGCCGGCGATGCCAAGGGCAGGGTATTCACCTTCCCGATCCCGACGTACAACATCACCCACGATTTCCCCTGGGACAGTGACAACGCAACGCGCCTGTTCGACATGACGGCGCGCTATGGCTTGCCGTATTTCCAGAACTTCCTCAACTCTGATATGCAGCCCAATCAGGTGCGCTCGATGTGCTGCCGCTTACAACTGGATGTGCGCGAGTTGCTCAAGCGCGGAGGTGGGCTGTTTGGTTCTGCCGAACAAACCGGTTCGCTGGGCGTGGTGACGATCAACTGCGCGCGTTTGGGTTATAGCTTCCGGCAGAACTGGGAGGGTTTGCTGCAGCGTTTAGACGAGCTGTTGCAGCTGGCTTATGAAAGCCTGGAGGTCAAGCGCAAGGTCATTCAACACCACATGGATAACGGCCTGTACCCGTATACCAAACGTTACTTGGGCACCTTGCGCAATCACTTCTCCACCATCGGGGTGAACGGCCTGCACGAGATGCTTCGCAACTACAGCGATGATGAGCAGGGCCTGCACACTGAAGCCGGTCGCGAGCTTTGTCTGCGTTTGCTCGACCATGTACGGGCACGCTTGGTCGAGTTTCAGGAGCACAGCGGGCACTTGTATAACCTCGAAGCTACACCGGCCGAGGGCACCACCTACCGCTTTGCTAAGGAAGACCAGAAACGCTTCTTCGATATTCTCCAGGCGGGCAGCGCCGAGGCGCCGTATTACACCAACTCCTCGCAGTTGCCGGTGGGGTTTACCAGCGATCCCTTCGAAGCGCTTGAACTGCAGGATGCTCTGCAGTGCAAATACACCGGCGGCACGGTGCTGCACCTCTACATGGCCGAGCGAATTTCGTCCGCCGAGGCCTGCAAAAAATTAGTACGCACAGCCCTGGGCCGCTATCGCCTTCCGTACTTGACGGTGACTCCTACATTCTCGATCTGCCCGGTGCACGGTTACCTGGCCGGCGAACATGAGTTCTGCCCGAAGTGCGATGAAGCTTTGCTGAACAAAAAGTCCTGCTGCGGTGCCTGCGGCGGCTAACTATTTCCCCCACAACAAGGAGTATCACCATGAGCACTGCCCAGCAATTACCAGAAGCCCAACGCCAGCGCTGTGAAGTCTGGACCCGCGTGATGGGTTATCACCGTCCGGTGACAGCCTTCAACCTCGGCAAGCAGTCGGAGCACCGTGAGCGTCGGCATTTTGTCGAGTCCAAATAAGTCTAAGTAACCTGCCGCCGCCCGTTCAGCGCATTTCTCATGCGCGTGAGCGGGCGGCGTTTTGCGTCCAGCAAGGAGGTTGTATGAGTAGCCCCTGTCAACAGTCTGGCTCACCTGATGCACTGGAAACGCCAATCCGAATCGGCGGCCTGCTGCCCATGACGACCCTCGATTACCCCGGTCATCTGGCCTGTGTGTTGTTTTGTCAGGGCTGTGCCTGGCGCTGCAGCTATTGTCATAACCCGGAACTGATCCGCGCACGCGTACCCACCGATATTAGTTGGCAACAGGTGCTGAGCTTTCTACGTAAACGCCGTGGTTTGCTCGAGGCTGTGGTGTTCAGTGGCGGTGAGGCGACCCTGCAAAAATCCCTACCGGACGCCATGCGAAAGGTGCGTGAGTTGGGCTTCAAGGTGGGCCTGCACAGCGCGGGAATCAAGCCGGGGGCTTTTCGCAGAATATTGCCGCTATGTGACTGGGTGGGGTTTGACGTCAAGGCGCTGGAGGACGATGTGGCGCTGATCACTGGAGTGGCGGGCAGTGGCCAGGCTAACTGGAACAGTCTGGACATACTTCTGGAAAGTGGTGTTGCCTATGAATGCCGTACCACTGTGCACTGGCAGCTGTTTGACTGTCAGCGCCTGCAGCGACTGGCCGAGCGCTTGGCCGGGCAGGGGGTGACGCACTTTGTGGTGCAGTTGGCCCGTGGGCAGAGCATGCTCGACCCCACTTTGGGCACCAGTATTACGCCTGCTGAAGCGGCGCAATTGTGGCCTTATTTACAGCAACTTTTCTCCTGCTTCGAGCTGCGTGAGGCGTGATGTGGATTACCAACCCCAGAATTGCAAGCGCCAGGCGTAACCTATCAACAGGTTGGCCAGCAGTAACGTTGCCAGTAATGGCAATCGTTGCTGAGCCGCTAGCGGGCGGCAAACCTGCCAACCCAACCATAGGCTCCAACAAATGGCCGCTAGCAATAAGCTGGCTCGGGCCGGTTGGATCCAGAGCAGCTGCAGTCCCTCGTAACGCAATAACTTAACTGAAGTGGCGGATAACCCTAGAAAAAGCCCGGCAGCGCCTAGTGGCAGCAAACAGAGACTCAGTTGTCGAGTAAATGAGTGCGACTGACCCGCGAGGCGTGTGGAAAAGTGCAAAAGAACATGCAGAGCGCCTCCAAGCAGTAGGCTACTAGCTGCTAGGTAGAGCACGATGCACAGACCGTCGAGCCATGTGAATGTATCGTTCTGGTTGGGGTAGTTAGTTAGAAGCCACCAAGGGGCATCAGCTTCCAACAGCCAGAAGATTTTCTGCTGTACTAGCCACTCAGCCATCGTTTGTTTAAGGCTTACAAACCAGGGGCTAACCGTCCACTGGAATGCGCCAATCGCAAGCCCGATGACTCCATATAACAGCAGGCACACCTCCCACGGGCGGCTGTCGCTGGCCCCATACTTAACGATTTCCTCATTACTGGATCGAGCAATCAGTTGCACCGCATCACGCTGCCCGCTGCAGCGGCCACAGGCGTGGCAGTCCGAAGCACCGCGCATGCGGCGGATGTCCAGCAGCGGCGCGCAATTGGGTGGTGGTAAATGTGGACCAGCATTGGCACGCCAGCGTTGCTCATCGACCTGGAAATGTACCGGCGCGAGTTTGGCTAGTAGGGCGAACACCCCACTTACCGGGCACAAATAGCGGCACCACACGCGCTTGCCACGGCCATATAAATAACCCACCAGCATTGCGGCGATGGTTGAACCACCGAGAATCAGCAGGGCGGCCTGGGCGTAGTCGTACACGCTGATCAACTGGCCATACAGCGTGGTGAGTAAGAAGCCGAACGTTGGCCAGCCGCCCCAACGCATCCAGCGTGGTACGCCCCAGCCTCGACCCCGTTGGCTGGCCCATTCGCTCAGCGAGCCTTCTGGGCATAAGACGCCGCACCATAGCCGGCCGAACAGCACTATCGACACCAGTACGAATGGCCACCACAATCCCCAGAAAACGAACTGGGCAAACAGCGTCAGATTATCTAACAGACGGGCATCGCCGGCGGGCATCGGCAAAAGGGCAGGCACCATCACCAGTCCCGCGTAGAACAGCACCACCAACCATTGCAGCCTGCGGATCAGCGCGCCGTTACGACGCATGGCATTCCCTAGGCTGCTGAGACGGCGGTTGACGGCGTTTTTCATGGGACTTTGCCCATCAAGGCTCTGCGCGGCGGTCGCAACAGGCTCCAGGCGAGCAGCCAGTAATAACCCAGTCCAACCACATGCAAAGCCGAAGGTCTGGCTCGGTAGCCACTGAGGTTGGACACCAGGGCGCCTATTTTACTGCCGTCGTCCAGTAGCGCCGAGGTGTCCCACATGGGGTTGCTCAGCACGGAGTAGATCATCTCCGGTAAATCCATGGCCATCCACTGGCTACTGGCGTGATCGAGCGTGCTCATCAGCAGTGCACTGCCGAGTAGCAGTAGCAGTACTTCGCTGACCAGAAAAAACTGACGCCAGGCAATAAAGCGGCTGCCAGCTTGCAGTAAGCCAAAGCACAGCAGTCCGAGCAGCAGGCCCAGCCCAGCGCCCAGCGCCAGACTAGTGGAGTTGACAGAGGTGCTGACGCCGTAAAGGAAAATGACGGTCTCGCTGCCTTCGCGCGCCACCGCCAATGCTGCCAGCAGAGTTAGGCTGTTCAAGCGGCCCTTCTGCAGAGCCCTGTCGGCTTGATGCTCCAGTTGCTGACGCAGTTGTCCACTGTTGCGGGCCATCCAGTGCACCATCTGCAGGATCAGCCCGCAGGCGAGCAGGCTCAGCGCTGCTTGGAACCATTCCCCGCCTGGGCCACTCATCCAGTTTCCGGCCGCGGCCATCAGTGTTGCCAGCAGGCCGGCCAGTAGCAGGCCAAAACCGACGCCTGCCCACAGGTGTATCAGGGCTTGCTGCTTACCGGGTTGGCGGCGCAGCCAGGCATACAGAATGCCAATTACCAGAAGGGCCTCGACGCTTTCGCGCCAGACGATCAGCAGGGCTTGCTCCATTACGGATACCTCGAAGTGTAAGGGTCAACGAGCCTCAATCACGCCCTGCGGTAGTTCGGGATGGAACTCGTCGAAGAACAGGTAGCGTCCGGGTTTTAGTGGGTGAATAACCACGAAGGAGCTGACGCCGGGGCTGAGCACCTTCTCCACGCGCAGCGGGGTGCTCTCGAACTCGATGGGCCCATTACCGACGTTGTTGACGATTATTTTGAAGCGCTGCCCCGCGTCCACCTGCAGGCTGGCCGGGGAGAAGTGACCGTCACGGATATTCAGTTCGTAACTCGGTAGCGGTGCAGCTAACAACCCGTAGGGCAGGGCGGCGAGCAGCAGGCATAGGGCTGGATAGTGCATGCAACTCTCCCGGGTAAGGTGGCCTGTGCAGATACGCCGCATAGGTCAGTAACCGCCCTTTTTGCCGATGCCGGCGAAGATGAAGCTGTAGCTCAGTTCGCATGTGGTGAACCACGGGGCTACGCCGGTCTCCTTATCGATATGCCGGCCGAAGTGCTGCCCGTGGCTACCAGGGGCACTGACCCAATAAGTCAGCAGATAGCGGCCAGGCCCGAATAGCTTGAGGTTGTCGCCATAATGCGGTCCGTCATTGGCCACCATGGCATGGAAGTCGCCCTCAAGTACCTGGTCGCTGCCGTCTTTAGTCAGGCGATAGCGCACACTCAGGTAAGGCACAAAGCTGCCTTCCTGAAAGCCGTGGGTGTTGTTTTCTAGGGCGCTAATATCGGCTTCCATGTGCACGTCGGAGTCGATCGCAGGGCGCATCATGCCGGGCGGGTCCATTTCGATCGGCTGCAGGTACACCGCACCGACCTCCATGCCCGCACACTGCTGGGGTTCACCAATCGGGTATTCCTTGGCCTGAGCGCTGATGACGGCCAATAGGCTTGCCAGAGCCAATATGAAGCGAGGTTTCATTTATAGGTTTCCTTCGGTGTTTAAGTTGACCGAAGGATATGCATAAGAAACGCAATCAATAATGATTCTCGTCAATTTTTATCAGCAATCGCTAGCGCGGAGGAGATACCTAACTGGAGGTATGGCGCACACCGATTAAATGGTTGAGCCTAATACGCATAAAGTCCTGATTTAAAGCGCGGGAATTAGTCGATGCCGCAACGCCATATGATCGCTAATACGCTGGCCCTAATGCACCAGAACCAGCTTGCTCTAGGTGAGTCTATCCAGTTCATTTCAGCTTGGTGCCAGCACCAGGGGCTTAACGAACTGACCCTAGGGTTGCAGCCGCATATGGCTTTGCTGACACGTAATGCCCTACAAATCAACGATCGCCTGCAAGACCTGCTTGAATGTCTGCCGGCCAGCGAGCAATCATGAACCAGCCAGTGACTTTCAACCGCGCCCTGGTCGAAAAGTACGACCGGCCGGGTCCGCGTTACACTTCGTATCCCACCGCGCCTCAGTTCCATTCCGCCTTTGCCTTAGATGACTATCAAACTGCAGTTCGCCTCAGCAACACAGGCGCCGCCAAAGCATTGTCGCTCTATATTCACATCCCTTTTTGTCAAAGCCTTTGTTACTACTGCGCGTGCAACAAAATCATTACCCAGAAAACCCATCGTGCAGTCGAATACCTGGAATACCTAAAGCGTGAGATCGCCATGCAAGGTGCTTTGTTCGCGCCCTCGCGTACGCTCACACAGCTGCATCTAGGGGGGGGTACGCCCACTTACCTGACCCATGAGCAACTGGTTGAACTGATGGCTGCGTTGCATGAGGCCTTCAATTTGGATGACAGCGATAATCACGAGTTCTCCATCGAAGTTGACCCGCGCACTGTCAATACTGGGCAAATTCACCAGCTTCGTGCGCTGGGCTTCAATCGTCTGAGCTTTGGCGTGCAGGATTTTGATGCGGCCGTACAAGCGGCGGTCAACCGCGTGCAGAGTGAAGCGCAAGTGCGCGAACTGGTAGCAGCGGCCCGTGAGGCCGCATTTAAGTCTGTGAGTGTGGACCTGATTTATGGCCTGCCGTTGCAAACACGCGCCAGCTTCGGCGTGACCCTCAACAAGGTTATCGACCTGCTCCCGGATCGTATCGCTGCTTACAGCTATGCCCATTTGCCTGAGCGGGTGCGAGCACAACGGCTGATCCGGCGTGAAGACATGCCGCCGCCTGAGCGGAAAATGGAGCTACTGGAACTAACCATCGAACGCCTGACCGAAGCGGGCTACGTTTACATCGGTATGGATCACTTCGCTCTGCCCAATGACGAGCTCAGTCTGGCTCGCGAGCAGGGCACGCTACAGCGTAACTTTCAGGGTTATTCCACCCATGCCGACTGCGACTTGATTGGCTTGGGCGTGTCCTCCATCGGCAAGGTGGGCGATACCTACAGCCAGAGCGTCAAGGAACTCTCGCAGTATTACGCCCGCCTCGATGAAGGACTGCTGCCGGTCCACCGCGGTTATCAATTAAATGCGGATGATCGCCTGCGCCGCGACGTGATCAATGCCCTGATGTGCCATGGCCGGGTGGAGTTCGCCATGATCGAAGCGCTACACGGCATCGACTTTTGCGCCTATTTTGCCGATGCGCTAAAGCAGTTACGAAGCCATGTCGACGATGGTCTGGTTCTGCTGACTGACGATCATTTGACGCTGCTGCCGCAAGGCCATCTGATGATGCGCAGTGTGGCCATGGCCTTCGATGCGTACCTAAGTATGGAGAGTGCTGAGCGTTTCTCGCGCACGGTCTAGGTGGGTTCTTGCAATGACGATTTAGCCTTCATTCAACACAGATTTCGTGCTTATGGTACGGGTAGAGAGAAGTGACTTTCAGGCGAGCATTGGCCGCAGAGCGGTGCCGGTGAGCAGGCACGCAGTTGTCTCCGTGAGCAACTGCTGAATCTCGTTAGCTGCAAGGGGGTTCTTACTCTCGAGAACCCCCACTCCCTCGGAGATACACTCGCGATATGCCAGGCGTTGAAACCCTAATGAATTTGCTAACAGGAGGTTTTCAAACGCGCTGACATAACTGCAAAAATCACTTCGTTCACGTTGTCGAATCGTTGGATTGGTTGTCCCCATCGATTGGTAAACCCACACCTTTAATTCGGGGTTCAACGGGCGAATAGCGCGAACCTGGTCCTCTAATTCCTGCAGCGTTTCTAGGTCAAGTTGGCTGCACGCATAAGGGGAAATGACTACGTCCGCAACGGACATTGCACTGATCAGCTCAGGGCTGTTTCTGCCGGGCACATCAACGATTACAACCTGATTTTGGCAGCTTAGAACCTTCAGAGCGTCGACCAGGTTTCCTCGCCGCTGTGCGACATGAACAAGTGGTGTATGTTGCTTTTGCTGTCTTACTGAGCCCCAGTAAAGAGCTGACCCCTGCGGGTCCGCATCAACGAGCACCGCCTTGTTCATCCGGATTGCAAATGCTACGGCCAAGTTGGTGCGAGCGTTGTTTTGCCAACGCCACCTTTGTTGCTACCAATGACGATGATCAAATGCTGATCTCCTATGAGCTGTGATATGTGAGGTCATAGGCATCGTGTCAGGGCTTTTGAAAATGCAACTGTTGCTACAGCGACTAGGCATTTTTGGATCCGGCACGGCTTATCCAATTACCCTTAAGCCGAGGTTTCCAGTCTCGAGCTTTTCCCAGCCGCACCAAAATCACTTGCAGGGTCAGCCAATACCTATACCGAGTTTCTTGAGATGAGTTTTTGAGATGGATATCGATGAACCAGTGGATGTGCTTTAGTCGCCATTGTTCGGGGTGATGGCGTTGCCAGCGATCGGCAATAGCCTTTTGAATGCAGTTGGCCTGCGTGATGTGACGATTTTTGGTGTGAGCGGACCCTCTGAGCACTCCGCCAAGAAATGCTTTCATACAGATGCTCATGACGAGTGCTTACCCAGATAGGCGTTGGTGACATCCAGTCTTTCGTGCCCTAGCTCACGGCTGATTTTCTGTCGTGCCTCTCGATTGCTCGACTTCGATAGAACTGGTGATTCATCGTCCGATACGCACACGGGGGCCTGAACTCCAGCTAAATCCTTATAAGGGGTCATGCCGAGATAAAGGGAAAATTCACTCACTTCTCTCCTATCCGCATGTTTTATATAGACTTTTTCAGGACGCAAACGCGTCATGCCGAGATAAGGCAAAAATTAGGACATTCGTTCTCTAACCTACTGTATTTAAACGAATAGATTAGAAACTTTGCTCAAGCAAAAGCTGCTTCGTGCTCAATCGCTTCAGCCATCCATGGAGGAAGCTTGGATCTATGCGAATTCAATACCTGCCAATCGCTACTCGACAGGCACGTGCGCAGCTTCGCGACTGCCTCTTGGGCGTGGG
>TARA_R110000868_G_scaffold149766_2_pt1 | contig 64570 bp, 40 predicted proteins | sample TARA_R110000868 | Tara Oceans TARA_R110000868 (sample SAMEA4397489) | marine metagenome | biome: Polar Biome; feature: [SRF] surface water layer (ENVO:00010504); material: water (ENVO:00002006), including particulate matter (ENVO:01000060) such as... | depth 5 m | reverse complement strand
ATCACAGTTGCCGATCCCAGGCCTACCGCGAAGCGGTTTAGTTCATTAAATAGGGGATGGATTCGCTATCAGAGAATTCAAGCGAGCTGACGATTGAGATCAGTATTATCAAAAACGTGTGCTCTTGTTGTGGATATCCGCCTCACAGCTCCTACCACTTCCCCAGTTTGACTTTCTACCTACGAAACGAGATAGTCTCTCGTTCTCATTTTCTAAGCACCTATAAAGAAACTGGTTCTTTCAGAACGAGGTGCGTTCCTAATCCCTGTTAAAAAGAAAGGAAGTTGTATGCGCGATAAGATCAGCAGAAACACTCGAGAGCCTCAACCAGATCGTCCTGTAAATTCGAGTTCTCAGTGCGACCGCGAAGTCATTTCCCGGCTACTCGCGAGGCTACTGGTAAAGAAGTGGCTCCAAGGAAAGCACAAGTAAATATCCGAAAGCGTTACTTCACAGCACGAACTCAAAAAAGACCTCTTGACAGAAATTTGAATGGCTCCCAAATTAGATAGAACGACATCAATTATCCCGTTCGGTTGGAATCGAACGTTTAATTACAGAATGGAAACCCATGATCAACAACAAGTACAAAGAAACCCCCAGTCAATCGGCTGGCATACGATTACTGAAAAAGGGAAATCACCGGGATCAGGAACTAAGAAGGCTGTTAGACGCCTATCCTGATTGGTTTGAGCAGAGATCTCTGGAAGCAGATGTAGTATGTGCCTTACCAGAGTTTGAAAAGAATGACTGGGCGTCCACGCTTCCACTGACTAAAGAAGAGTGTGAGATAGAAACACAGTTCTCAGAGATCAGTGATCAACAGGAGTTCTTTGCCGTGGATAAAAACAGGCAACGCGTTGAGAGTGGTTTGATTTACAGATGGAAAAGCAGATTCATTACCAAGGAATTGCTCGATATTATGCCTGAAAACTGGTCGCCCCCTAAAGTAGATCGGAACTATGAGGCAGTGCAGAAGTCTGATGAAAACAGTATCTGGAAACGACGGACCGCCACAGCGGGATTGATGATCTGCAAACCGGCTTTCTTAGAAGAACGTGATGAATTGAAAGCGATGTGGCAAAAATTATCGCCTACAGAGCAGCCTGCGTTTCCATTAATTCGATCTCCAATAATTCCGGTAGAATATTTCCAAAATATCGGGACTCGTTTTTCAGACTCGGCTGACTATTCTCGAGAATTAGAGCAGTTTACCCGTAAGTTTGATCAGTTTTGTGATCACTGGTGTCTCATGCGGATGATCAACTGGGACCTGCCCGATCCTAAGGGGCCTAGCGATAATAAACTACCCTGGCTTTTTCCGGCACATCGATCCGATGGCATTGTGGATTCACTGATCGCCAAATCAACAGGACTTGCTGAGCAACATGGTTTTGATGATCTGGGTTCCTGGGATAGCTACTGTAGTATCATGAAAATCGACCACTGGGAGCGGACGATTAATGCTCGTTACGTTGATCGTCCCAAACCAAGAGGGGGGACAACCAAACTCTTACATGTGCTCTCCAATCTATTGGGGGTAGGGTTTGATAGAGTCAAACGGCTTCGAAGATGGAAAAAGCAATTAGTTAACGGAGAAATTGCATCACTTAAAGATGTACATTAAAAGTGCTTTTCATACGCTAACCGACTCGAATTGATCTTATATTTCGCTGGGCAAAGAATTGGCGATCTGAGGTAAACAGCAAATATTGTCGCTCTCCAAAAGTACTTTTGGAATATCCTGGTCACAGGCAGCTTCTTTCATTGAGAACTGCCTGTTTTTTTTATCAACAGGCTGCATGAAAATTCAGAGATGCGCCCCCGATAAGTCGTTCTGTCCTAATTAACATTATTCGGTCGTAAGGCTAGCAGCCTGTTGATTGTAACGAATTTTAAAAAATGGATCAGAATAATAATGAGTCCACCCAAGCAAGGAATCATTTCTAAAAGTGAAATTCAGAACGCTTTTGAAGGGCAGGATGGACAACGCTTTCCCATCATTCTAACCACGGAAGAAGTCGGTCAATTACTTCATGTGAGTAAAAAGACCATTTACGAATGGGTAAGAAAAGGCAACCTGGATAAAACGTATATAAAACGTGGGAAGCGCAGGCTCTTTCTACGTAATAAATTGATCGATAAGATGTTCAATGGGAAAGACTGGAACTAATGTAGTTCTCGATGAAGGGACCTGGATTTCTTTTCAACCGACTGATCTCCGGTTAAGGTCGACTAAAATCATTATGCTTTGATGCCCTACCTGAAGTATCCTTTAAGTGGTTTCATAAACAAACCTGTTATTCCTCCCTGCAATCATGATCTCGGGCTGCCAGCTGTTTTATAAAAGAAGGATGCAGGTGGTTTCCGAAGTCAGAATGAACGTTAGCCACTTTTTTTGGCAAGATGTAAACTCTCGGCGGCCTGATAAGCCGCTGATGATTGATCTGACAAGTGGTTCGCTTTCCCTTCCATGAAACCAGAGGACGCGAAGCTGGCTGTCTTTGAGTATAGCCCCTTCACTCTACCGCACTGATTGAACAGTGAGTTTAGACTCAGAATGTCTGGCACCTCACGCATGCAGACAAATCAATAATCGTGTGATGCGCCCCCGAACTCATTTTCACTTCTGATTAGATTGAAAAATCACCCGTAAGGCAGCGTGCCTTGCAATTAACGGTTTGATTTTTCAGGAGTCAGAAATGCCATGGATGGTCCTCACAGGAAATCTCCCGAGAGAGTCGAGTACCCCTCCCCATACATCTCACACGAAGAGCCCCTCCCTCCCATTCTCACGTTGGCAGAAGTTGCCGCTTACTTCGATCGAAAACCCAACACCATCTACGGATGGAAAGCCAGAGGGCTTCTGGATAACGCCTGTCGAAGACACGGTAAACACCTTTTCTTCTGGCGCGACAAAGTGACCAAACTAAAACACGAATTTAAGGAGCATAAAGATGGATTCCAATGAATTCATTCCTATTGGAAATAAAGTAAAAATTAGAAAGCGTGGAAAGAAAGGCACATGGGTTGCCCACTTCCACCATGATGGTGATCATCGAAAAAGAAGTCTGAAAACTGCAAACAAGAAGGTTGCCGTCGAGCGAGCGATCAAATTAGAAAACGAATTGCAGGACGGGACGTATCAGAGTTCGGACTCTGAGATTAAAATTAAGGAGGCTATCGAGAGGTACATCGAATGCCTAACAACGGCTAAAAAAGCGCGAAAGACTGTGGTCCGCTATCAGGGGGTCTTAACGAAACTGTGTGAGTTTGCTGAAAAGAAAAAGAAACGTTTGCTTAGACAGATCAATGCTACTCTATTTGATCAGTTTCGAGTCGAACGAACGTTAGTTGTCTGTGAAAATACTCTGTATCATGAAGGCACTATATGCAAGACCTTTTTGTACTGGTGTGTCAGCCGGGGATTACTGAAGCTGAATCCTCTGGAGAAGGTTAAGCTAAATAAACCGAAACCGCGGCGGCGTCCCTCACCGAGCCTGCAGGATGTTCAGAAAATCCTGCAGGATAGTACTGCGGGCCAGTCAGTGCTCTATACGACGCTGGCCTATACCGGTATGCGGAGTGGTGAATTGCGAACCCTGCGGAAAGAAGACGTCGATCTGAAGCAGAACTGGATTCATGTGGTTTCCCGGGAAGATGCTGAACGGACTAAAACCGGGGAGTCCCGAAAAATCCCCGTTCACCCTGAGCTCCGGAAGTTGTTGGAGAAACGAGCTGCAGCCCCTGGTCCGTGGTATTTCACCGCAGAACCCAGCAACAAGTATCCCGCCGGGGACCACTGGATCAATCCCAAGAAGCTGAATGAGCGGTTTCTGGGAGTTGCTGAACGCGTCAAGCTGCCCACAGGGAGAGATGCTTTGGGTTACACCTTGCATTCGCTCCGGCACTTCTTTGAGACGCACTGCGTCAACCAGGGCATCCCACAGCGTGTGATCGACACCTGGATGGGACATCAGTCCGACCGGTCGATGGCGGCTGTTTACTACCACCTGTCTGATGAAGACTCTCAGGCCTTCATGCAGCAGGTGGATTTTACATTACCTTCAACCGATTCAGATGACTGATTCAAGGCTGAGTCGTTTTTCAAGGCAGGGAATCGGGGCAGGTGTTCTGTTACGAATTCCCTGTCTGTTTTAGTTCTTAAGACAAAGAGGAGAACTTGACTATGTGTTGTTTCAAATTCATTTCAAAGTTATTGGCAGGCTCTATTGGAGCGACGCTTTTACTGGCCCTGTTACTGCATGGGGCCACAAATCAGGAGTTTCTGCACAGGGACAAAAACGGGACAAGTGGGGGAGCACAAAAAAACAATGGCTCGCAAACCACTTGTTTACAAGAGGTTACGAGCCATTGTTCGTTGAATGCGGAGAGGGGGGGATTCGAACCCCCGGTACCTCTCGGCACGCCGGTTTTCAAGACCGGTGCAATCGGCCACTCTGCCACCTCTCCTGCAGCCCGAAATTCCTTGAAGGACTGGGCTTCGGTCGAAAGTATATAGACTCTCACCAAGCTTGTAAAGTCTCATATTTGTTCTGTTTCCGCATGATTTGAGCGCAAATCACGCGGGTTTCCAGTTAAAACGAATGTACTGCATCTGATTGCCGTCATCAGCCGTTAAAATGTTGTTTTCTCACTTCTCTGACGCCGTTCTTTGACTAGAACGGATTATACTACAATCTTAAACCAGTTTTTTATCGCAATATCTGATCAACCGGAAAACATCAGGCGACCATTGTCTGATAGAGGAAACAACCGTGGCGGAACGTGGAACAGTTCATCTCAATATGATCGTCACTAAAACCGGGGATCAGGGGCAGACCTGCCTCAATGATGGCTCACGGATCTCGAAAGCCAGCCCGCGAATCAAAGCTTTAGCCTCCATTGAACAAGTGGCTGTGAAACTGGGCTACTTCATTCACGTTTGTGAAGACCAGATTCTGCAGGTCAAGCTGCCTGAAAATCGCAGTTGTGAGATCAAACTGACGCAACTGGCGACTTCATTTCAGCAGGAAATGTATGACATCGGTTCCGATATCAGCACGCCATTCGTCGACGGCGAAGACCGGATACGCTTCCCCCAGGAATCAGTTGAGGAACTGACCGAACTGATTGGCAGGCTGACGCTGGCCCTGGAACCACTGGATTCATTCATTCTTCCCCAGGGAAGTCTGCGTGTGCTCATCGCTCATGATATCCGCACGCTGGTGCGGCAGGCGGAAATTCACGTCTGGGATATTGAAGAGGCAGTAAACCCCGCTGTGCCTCAATTTCTCAACCGGCTGTCTGATTTCTGGTTCGTACTCGGTAGAATCCTGTTCGCCGAGGAGACTCAAACCGGGGGAACTGAAAATCAAAAATGGGAACCCCGACAGAAACAGGATCGGGGCTGCCGGTTCACTCAAACTTAAAACCCGGCCGCTGATCAGCGTGCCTTCTTGTCAGCATAGCCTCCCCATTGATGATACTCCCTCCAAATGGCCGTAGAGATACTACAGTAAAACGGGACACAGTCTAGTCCATCAGTACCGGCCGTAACCAGCGTTCCATGTCTTCCAGGCTCATCTTTTTCCGTTCTGCCAGAGATTCCAGTTGATCCCGGTCAATTTTTCCCGTGTGGAAATAACGAGATTCGGGAGCAGAAAAATACCAGCCGGACACGGCTGCAGTCGGGTACATTGCGAAATGTTCGGTCAGATTCACCCCAATCTCTTGTTCCGCATTCAACATCTTGAACAAGGTCGCCTTCTCGGTATGATCGGGACAGGCTGGATAGCCGGGAGCCGGACGAATCCCCTGGTACTCTTCCTTTATCAATGCATCGTTGCTCAGCGATTCATCAGCCGCATACCCCCAGAATTCTCTGCGGACGCGTGCATGCAGATGCTCGGCAAAGGCTTCCGCCAGTCGATCTGCCAGTGCTTTGACCATGATGCTGCTGTAGTCGTCATGCTCTGCTTCATACGACTTCGCCAGCTCCTCAGCTCCAATTCCCGCAGTTACCACGAAACCACCAATGTAGTCCTGTTGTCCGCTTTCTTTCGGCGCAATGAAATCCGCCAGCGACATCAGCGGCTTCTCTTCCTGTCCGCGTTTGCGTACCTGTTGTCGGATATGATGCAGATTCGCAATGACTTCGCCGCGATTTTCATCTGCATAGACTTCAATATCATCCCCCTGCATACGATTCGCGGGCCAGAAACCGATGACAGCCCGCGCCTTAAGCAACTTTTCGTCGATGATCTTCTTCAGCATGGCCTGCCCGCTTTCAAACAGATCACGGGCGGCTTCACCCACCACGTCATCTTCCAGAATTCGGGGATACTTTCCAACCAGATTCCAGCTGATGAAAAACGGTGTCCAGTCGATATAATCGACCAGTTTTTCCAGAGGATAATCATCAAGCACCTGGGTGCCGGTGAACGAAGGCTTCGGCGGAGTATACTTCTCCCAGTCGATCTGCAGGCCCTGAGTCACTGCTTCCGCATAAGGCACCGGAGTTCCCTGTGGCTTACGATTGGCAACCCGTTCCCGAACGGTCACATACTCTGCTTTGATTTTGGCCACATAGTCATCATGCTGTTCATCCGAGATTAATGCCGCTGCGACTCCGACCGCACGCGATGCGTCAGGAACATACACAACCTGGTTTCGCGTATATTGCGGTTCAATTTTTACCGCCGTATGTGCTTTGGATGTCGTTGCACCGCCAATCATCAGTGGTAAATCCATTCCCAGGCGTTCCATCTCGGCCGCCACGGTAACCATCTCATCCAGCGAAGGTGTGATCAGGCCCGACAGCCCGATTACATCACACTGTTTTTCACGCGCCGTCTTTAAGATTGTCTCACAGGGAACCATCACTCCCAGATCAATGACCTCAAAATTATTACACTGCAACACTACGCCCACAATATTTTTGCCGATGTCGTGCACATCCCCTTTCACAGTCGCCATCAGAATGCGTCCGTTGGGTTTGCTTTCTTCCTGTTTTTCCATTTCGATATATGGTTGCAGGTAAGCCACTGCCTGCTTCATGACGCGTGCCGACTTCACGACCTGGGGCAGGAACATTTTTCCCGCACCGAACAGATCCCCGACCACGTTCATACCGTCCATGAGCGGTCCTTCGATCACATCCAGCGGTCGAGGCAGTTCCTGACGAGCGAGTTCTGCATCTTCGATGATATAAGTGGAGATCCCTTTTACAAGCGCGTGTTCAATACGCTTGGTCACCGGCAACTCCCGCCACGAGAGATCTTCCATTTTACTGGAACCGGCTTTACCATCGCCCCGATACTCTTCCGCGATCGCCAGTAACGACTCGGTCCCTTCCGGTGTACGGTTCAGAATGACATCTTCGACGCGATCCTTGAGTTTTGCAGGCAGATCATCATAAACCGCCAACTGGGTGGCATTCACGATACCCATATTCATACCGGCCTGAATCGCGTAGTACAGGAAAACCGAATGAATGGCTTCGCGCACCGGATTATTACCGCGGAAAGAGAAGGACACATTCGAAACTCCACCCGAGACACTGGCGTAAGGCAGGTTCTGGCGAATCCAGCGTGTCGCTTCGATGAAATCAACGGCATAGTTATTATGCTCGTCGATGCCTGTCGCAACCGCGAAGATATTCGGGTCGAAGATGATGTCTTGTGGGGGAAAGTCTAACTGTTCGACGAGTAACTTATAAGAACGCGCGCAGATTTCTGTTTTCCGCTGTTTTGTATCGGCCTGCCCTTCTTCGTCAAACGCCATGATGACTACGGCTGCTCCATACATCTGGCAGAGCCGGGCCCGTTCCAGAAATTCCGCTTCCCCTTCTTTCAGGCTGATCGAGTTGACAATCGGTTTACCCTGAATGCACTTCAGGCCAGCGACGATAACTTCCCACTTGGATGAGTCCACCATCACCGGAACCCGCGCGATTTCCGGCTCGGTCGCGACCAGATTCAGAAACAGGGTCATGGCTTTGACGGCATCCAGCATGCCTTCATCCATGTTGACATCCATCACATGAGCACCGTTCTGTACCTGCTCCAACGCCACTTCCAATGCCGTATCGTAATCGTCTTCCTTAATCAGTCGTTTAAAACGAGCCGATCCGGTAACATTACAGCGCTCGCCGACATTTACAAACAGGCTGTCTTTCGTGACATTAAACGGTTCCAGCCCGGAAAGGCGCAGTGCAGGCTCAATCTCGGGAATCGGACGCGGATAATGTTTTTCCATTGCCTCCGCGATCGCTTTGATGTGCGCCGGCGTTGTACCACAGCATCCCCCCAGAATATTCAGGAAACCACTGCTGGCAAATTCATCGACGATCTCTGCCATCTCTGCTGCAGACTGATCGTATTCACCAAATTCATTGGGCAGCCCAGCATTGGGGTGCGCTGACACATAAGTATCAGCGACTCGCGAGAGCTCTTTGACATACTGTCGTAATTCCTGAGCTCCGAGCGCGCAGTTTAATCCGATTGAAAAAGGCTTCGCATGTGACAGCGAATTCCAGAAGGCTTCTGTCGTCTGGCCTGAGAGAGTTCGTCCCGAGGCGTCGGTAATCGTCCCGGAGATCATGATCGGGAGTTCTACGTTTTCCCGTTGAAAATAAGTTTTCACAGCAAAAACAGCCGCTTTGGCATTAAGCGTATCGAAAATGGTCTCGATCAGAATCAGGTCGGCTCCTCCCTTGACCAGACCATCGATCGATTCCAGATAGTTTTCGACCAGTTCATCGTATGTCACGTTCCGGGCACCCGGGTCATTCACATCAGGTGAGATCGAACAGGTTCGACTGGTAGGCCCGAGAATACCGGCGACCCAGCGGGGCTTGTCCGGATTTTCTGCGGTAATCTCATCGGCAACCTCCCGCGCCAACCGGGCCGATTCCAGATTGAGTTCATGCACCAGAGATTCCATCTGGTAATCACTCTGAGATAATCGCGTTCCATTAAATGTGTTGGTCTCGATGATATCCGCGCCCGCTTCCAGGTACTCGCGGTGAATTCCCCGGATAATTTCCGGCTGCGTCAGGCTTAACAGGTCATTGTTCCCGGCAATGTCCATATGATAATCGGCAAACCGTGATCCCCGGTAATCTGCTTCTTTCAGCTTATGGTTCTGAATCATGGTTCCCATAGCCCCGTCCAGTATCAGAATTCGTTTCTGAACGGCGGAATAGAGAGCTTCAATGCGAGCAGCGCGATCTGACATACCTGGGAAACCTGTACTAACTGTCTAATGGGGGTAATCTGAGGAATGAATTATTGACTTCACCGTGTCGCTGTAACCACACAGCTGGCGTTCAGAACAAACGAACAGACCCGGCGCGGTCAGACACAGTGAAGACACCAGTTCTGACCACCAGGATACGGTGACAGCAGGCATTTTAGCAGATCATCTGAAAAGCGAAACCGCTCGTGCACTGCTTTATTCAGTAGTCAGATTCAAATCTGCCCCCGGTTGCGCACCAATCATGCCTGACAGTTCTTCCAGGTATGCCGGGGAGGAAATATGAGCCAGTTGCTTCTCAACCCATTCGCGCCGTTCCGGAATATAAAGACGGGTCACTTCCCGGTCATACCCCGGATGCACTGCGAAAGCTTCCAGATACTCCAGATGACGGTTCAATAAAGCAACTTCACGTTCCTGTCGCGCCAGCAGACGCTTCTGATACCAGTCACTCTTCAGTAATGAATCCCGCGTAAACAGGGACCGGACTTCAGGATCATGAATGGTATACCCCTGCCAGTTACCCTGCGCCATTATCGAGAGAATGGCCTGTAAAGGGGGACAGGCCTCTTCATAGGAACCATCTTCGAAGTACTGCTTCGCTACACGTTGTTGTGCTTCCGCAATATATTGAATGCCATCGACAAACGATTCCAGATCCTGTTTTTCCGGCTTGAGAATTGTCTCATCAAAGACCGAAGCAGGGTTATCAAATACGCGGCCAAAGAATCGTAACAGGAATTTATAAGTGATTCGATATCCCAGGCGGCTTGCCGGAATCTGCTGTCCCCCGTGTTCAAAGTCTTTGATGGGTTCCAGCAGACCTTCTTTAATCAGAAATTGCGGATCGCGTTCTTCAGCTGACATGCGGCACCAGATTTCCGGTATCAGCAGGCTGATATCATGGTCAACGCGCACATTCGGTCCGATATGACCGGCGGCTGTGGAAAAACCAGCGTACCCGGTCAGAATAAATCCAACCAGCGCACTGTTCAGATCAGCGGCAGGACGTAAGGCATTGAAAGGTCCCTTTGTTAAGGCCCCTTCACTGCCGGCACCGGTAGTAGAGGGACTCTTCCCCGTCAACGAACAGATAAAGTCCATGAACAGTTCGGGGAGTTCCTGGTAATGAATTGGTGAATAGACGGCAAGACTGCGGATTCCCTTTTCCTTGTCGGGTGGATTGTTACGCCGTCCCACCATGACTGCGTTAACAGGATTGTGTACCGGCTGATCGGCAGGGATCGCCCGAAACAGACGGGTTGCCATCTTCGTGACATAAGTATTGAATGGTTTCACCAGATCAGGACGAATCTGCAGATAGCGTGGATTTTTGGTCGGCTTACCATCGATCTGGCGTGGATTCGCCGAACAGACGACATAGCTGCTGTTCGATTCTTCTGCTGCTTTAAGCATTTCCTGCATGGGAGCACTGAAGGCGTCAAAATCGACCACGTACTTGCTCATCTCGCGGACCTGCTGATTCGTCAACGGTTCAAAATTCGAGATGAAGTTACCTGGCCGAGACAGGTCGGCTTCAGTCTGCTTGTCCAGGCCGCGGACGATCGCATCGTCGGGCCGTTGAAACAGGCGATACTCACTGTTGATCACAAACTTGCAGCTTTCAAATTTTTCTCCTTCAGCCAGGTGGTTTAACGACCGCGCGGGGACCACGACAGAAGCACTGATGTCATCCTCGGTCTGAATCTTCATCGAAGCGATAAAATCCTGGCGGACTTTGAACGTTCGCCAGCCGGACAATGAAAACAGACCGACCCGCAAGTAAGTTCCCACCAGCTTGCGTTCCCGATACTTCAATTCATGACCGTACGTACCATTGACAATATCTACGCCGAAGTGGTCGTCCCAGTCCTGTCCCCAGTCAGACCAGTAAATACGCTTGATGATAAAGACCAGCGCCCGAATATGATCGGGAATGGCATCTAACCATTCGTTGTACTCCGGAGTGTAAGCTGGCGACGGAGTCAACAGCTTGATCACACTCCCCAGTGAACGCGTCTGGTCGAGTACCTTGCGGCTGGGACTAAGATTGGGATGTCCTTCCGGCAGAGGTTCCAGCCAGCGTTCTGAATAATCCTTCTCGATGATTTCGCGGACATACTCCATGTCCTGCTCATAGTTGGAGACAAACACGGGACCATACAGCATATAATCCGTCAACGATTTACTGATTTCACTCTTACCCCCGCCCGACACAGTACACGGCTTATGACAGAAAATTCCTTCTCCTGTCGTACCGACAATCCTCCACGAGGGAGCGGCCGGATGCTTTTCCATCCGCAGATGATATCCGGAAGGAGCCATGTAGATATTTCCGGGAAGCAGTGGAATCGAATGCTGCTTGCCGTCGCGGGTCCAGCGAATACACTGTTCCGGCAAACTGGCGTAGGCGTCTTCCGGGATATAAATCAGTTCCGGATAATTCTGATCGATTCCGTACCCTTCCTCTTTGCCCTCAATGTGGTCACCATAATCATTGAGGACATCCTTGAAGGTTCGGCCGTTATAGCGGACGCTGTTCATCTGGAAGCCTTCGCCCAGATTGTAACTGGGATAAGCCATCGTGCCACCAGCGTGCTCTTCTTCCGCATTTCCAAACAGATTCGCAGAGTAACTGATCTGGGTTTTGACTTCCTTTTTGCAGTAACCGAAATAGTTATCTGCAATTAATGTTACGATCACGCCGGCATCGGTACGACAGGTCATCTTGAATGCCATACCGTCGTTGTAGAGTTCGTCTTCCGATTTCCAGCACATGCTGTCCCGCTGCTGACGTTCGGTTGCATCGTCCCAGTGAGGCAAACCGACTTCTTTCTTGGTCAGTTTCGTCAGATGCGGTGCCAGGATGACAGCGCCGGTATGCCCGGTCCAGTGCATCACATCCAGACCGGAATCGTTGATCGGTACATAAGGATCGCCGGCGTTCCCAAAAATTGATTCCACGAAATCCAGGTTGCTCACCAGCGTTCCGGGAGCGAAGAAACGCACTTCCATCCGTTTTTCAGGCGTTACGCCTTTCACTTCGGGACAGACAATCGGACGCAATAATAATGAAGCCCAGCCGGAAGCTGGCTCTTCCTGTTTCGCGGTAAACGGAAACAGTTTCAGTTCTTCAGGAGGTACCATAGCGGTTTCGAACATTTTCACGAAGGTTGCCCGCGGAACGGCCCGTTTATCACCGGCAATCGGCAGTCCGCCTTCGGTGACATGAAACGTTCCGACCGTCGTGCGGCGGTCATGCTTCGGGTTGTGCAGCACGCCATTCTTGACCCGGTAAGACTGAACGAGGTCACTGAAAAATTCATCATGTTCAATAGGGAGTGACAATTCGCGTGCCAGGCCAAACCGATCCAGTACCAGTGTACGACCGGGTAGCTTCAACTCATCTCCCCCTGGAACATCACTGAAGTGAGTCTGCAGAAAACGCTCAATTCGCTGGTCTGCCGGACAGCGGTGATTCACCAGTAACCGGTTTTTCTGACGGTGATTCTCCAGTAAACCCTTGGCGACTTCTGCAAAGGTACGGTCGGCGTCAGTTAATGCAGCCGGGTAGCCGTTGGCAATCAACTGTAGATTCAGATACCTCAGAATCTCATCACGATCTTCATTACATGTCGAATTCCCGTTTTCATCCAGTCCCAGTGCCTGGCGAAAGGGTTCGTTTGTTTTATCGGAACTGATTTTCAGAGACCGAGGGGGGGAAATTCGTGGACCGTCGCTGTTTAACATGATGTGATGGCTTCTGGAAAAATGAAGAGCGGATAAGATTTTGGGCGTTTCGAGCGCACTGAGAGCGGGTATCTGAATGAGATCCGGGCACAAGATCACAGCTTCAGCTTAGCCTGCAGTATATTCGAAAATATTGTAGCGTCAACGGTTCACATTCACAGTTCCTGTCCCGGAATAGAGAATCAGTCAAACGCTAACCACCTATCTTAAAGAGACTTAGAAATCGAATTTTCTCTCAGGACAGCGGGAGCAGATCTGACGATTGATCACAAGGATGACTGCACATGGCATTCTAGAAGCTGTCAGATTTGACCATTGCGTCTCCGGATCTATGATACTCGCTCTAAATGGCCTGGAGACGCTACAGTAAAACTGGACACAGTTTAATACAATTCAGGAATCGGCTGTTTATCATCGTCAATCAGATAACGGGGACGACCGGAGAGGTCGGTAATCTGAGCAGTGGCGATGTTGATCCCCAGATTCTGGTACAACGTCGCAAAGATTTCCTGAACATGTACGGGCCGATCCAGTGGCACTCCGCCGACACGATCTGTCTGTCCCACCACACGGCCTCCCTGAATTCCGCCACCGGCCAGCAGCACGGACTGCGTTCCCGGCCAATGGTCGCGGCCCCCTTTGGCATTGATTCTTGGAGTCCTGCCGAACTCACCCCAGACGATGACAGTCGTCTGCTCCAGCAACCCCCGTTCTTCCAGATCTTGCAGAAAGACGGCAAGCGAGTGATCAAAAACGGGTAAATATTTTCTTGACAGGTACTCAATCGAGCCCTCGCGGTTGGCGTGCCAGTCCCACGCGCCAAACGCGACACTCACACAACGGACCCCCGCCTCCACCAGTCGTCGCGCCAGTAACAAATGCTGCGGGCTTTGCGGGGCACCACCAAAACTCGGATCCGTCTTTTGCAGTTTACCATAGCGATCTCGCACGGACTGCGGTTCCTGTTCCAGATCCATGGCGGCAGCAAAACGCCCGGATGAGAGCATCTGAAAAGCCTGATCCTGAAAATCATCAATCCCTTCAGCTGTAAATCTCGACTGATTCTGTTTGACGGTTTCCAGTAAAACCCGGCGTTCATTGAAACGATTCAGATCTATGCCATTCAAAATCAGGTCTGATTTGACTTCTCCTTCCAATGCAAAGGGAACATGTTTGTAACCGGTAAACCCAGGCCAGGACGGATTCCCCTGCAGATGGCTCCCGTTATTATTGTATGGGTTATAACTCATCTTGGGGGCAGCATCGACATAGGGAATCATGCCTCCCCTGCCTGGTCCCAATAGCTGAGAAACAATCGATCCGAATGAAGGCCAGCCGCCAGCAGGCTCGCCATCTTCAGTCCGTCCTCCGGCACGTCCTGTATAACACTGAAACGATTCATGTCGGTTTTCCATTCCGACCAGAGTCCGCACGACTGAAAATTTATCCGCAATCTTCGACAACTCGGGCAGCAGTTCACAAAACTGCACTCCCGGCACGCGCGACTGGGTCGCTGCAAAAGAACCGCGGATCTCACTCGGAGCATCCGGTTTGGGATCAAAGGTCTCAAACTGAGTTGGACCTCCCGGCAGATAAATCATCACCACTGACTGTTGCTTCGAAGTCTGTGGTAAACCGGCAACAGCTTCAGATAACCTTCCCAGAGAAAGTCCACCAGTAAGTCCCAGGGAGCCAAGCTGTATAAATTGACGCCGCGATAGCTCTGCCGAAGACGGAAAATGTCTCATAAATGTTCTCCAATATGTAGTTGTAAACTACCAGACCGGATTCACCATCTCAACCCCAGCTTTTATTCATGAATGTCTAAACCTTTGAATGGTGATACTTTCAGTAAACAGAACACCGCTGGGCTGACATAGCTGATATACAAAGAGTAGAGCAACTTAAGTATTTTAATTAAAAGAAAGGCAATCCACTGGTAGCAGTTTTCATTTCAGAATTTGAATCATAAAATTACCACTACGCCCCGAACTCACCAGATCGCTCATCTTAAATCTCAGGATAGATTTAAATGGTTCATGAAGAATATGTGGAGCGTCTAGTAAACCTGCTGGACGCCGACGCCAATCTGATCTTCAACATGACGTATGAAGAAGCCACTGAACTTGTTGGCAGCGGATCCGCTGAACAGGTGCGTCAAATTGACGGACAGTTTGCGCTCGTACATAAGAATGGTACCTGCGTTCGAATGGCGCGCTCAATTGGCAGACCGATGCGGTTCTTTCTGGCAAAGCGCGCAGAAGGTCCCTGCCTGATCATCGCCGAACGGATCGATGAAATTTATGAGTTTCTCAAAAGCGAAGGGCTGGACGATCAATTCCACCCCTCCTACACACGGATGGTTCCCGCACACTATGTTCTGGAACTGCAGTTGATCGGCTGTCCCGATCCGAATCCGAAAACAACACGATTCTTTACGCCTGCCCGCAATCGACTTCCCAATCAACTCAATGAGATTGGAAAACAGTATATCAGTGCGGTTTCGCGGGAAATCCATAAGTGGCTTGATACGATCCCTCCCCAGCAACCGATTGGCGTCCTCTTCTCAGGCGGAGTCGATAGTGGCGCCATCTTTCTCCTCGTCTACCATGCTCTGCTGATGCGGAAAGAATCCCCTTCCCGACTGAAGGCATTCTCGTTGTCAATTGATGGCGAAGGAAGTGATTGCAGACAGGCAAGACAGTTTCTGGAACAGATGAATCTCAGCCTGTTTCTGGAAATAATCGACGTCCCACAGGAAAGCCTTGACTGCCAGGAAACAATTCGCATCGTTGAGGATTACAAACAGCTGGATGTCCAGGCGGCAACCATGACTTATGCTTTGTGCAAAAAAATCCGGGAGCTCTATCCTCGCTGGAAATATCTGATCGACGGCGATGGTGGAGACGAGAATCTCAAAGACTATCCGATCGACGCAAACCCGGAACTGACGATTCGCAGTGTTTTGAATAACCTGATGCTCTATCAGGAAGGTTGGGGAGTGGAAGCGGTTAAGCATTCCCTGACGTATTCAGGCGGTCAAAGTCGCGGACACGTCCGAACCTATGCACCTGCGCGCAGCCTGGGTTTTTCGGGATTCAGTCCTTATGCCCTGCCGAATGTGATTGATATCGCAGAAGGCATTCCCTATATCGAACTCACCGAATGGAATCATGAGAAACTCTATGCACTCAAGGGTGATATCGTCTGTCGCGGTGTGAAACAGGTAACCGGGTTTTCCATGCCCGTCTATCCCAAGCGGCGTTTTCAGGAAGGTACAATAAATCGAGAATCGTTTCATTCCCTGTTTTCCGATTCAGAAAATTCTTATCGTCAGACCCTGCACTCACTTTATGAGTAATGAATGCCTGTCCCGAACTTTACTGATCAAGAGATTCTGGCAGCCCGCCCGCCTAAAAACAGTGTGTCCCCACTACGGCCGTATGCTTTCCTGAATGAAACTGAGTATATCGCAACAGGACAGACGGCTGAAATTTCAACCATTTTTCTGACGAATCGGGAATGCCCTTTTCGCTGCCTGATGTGTGATCTCTGGAAAAACACCTTAGATGAATCTCTCGCACCGGGACAGATCATCCAACAGATTCGCTATGCCCTGGGTAATCTGCCTCCCGCCACCCGGATCAAGCTGTATAACAGCGGAAACTTTTTCGATGCCAGGGCCGTACCTCCAAAAGATCTCCCTGGGATTGCCGCGCTTGTCCAATGCTATGACCGGGTGATTGTGGAAAATCATCCCCTGCTCTGCAATCAGTCCTGTCTCGACTTTCAACAGCAACTTACCGGGCAACTGGAAATTGCGCTGGGTCTGGAAACCGTTCATCCAGACATTCTCAAGGCGTTAAATAAAAGAATGACACTGGATGATTTCGCACGCGCCAATGAATTTCTATTAAATCATGCGATTGAAACCCGCGTTTTCATTCTTTTGAAACCGCCCTTCATGGAAGAACAGGAGGGCATTGACTGGGCAATTCGCTCGGTTGAATATGCCTTTTCGCAGGGAGTCTCCTGCTGTTCCCTGATCCCGACACGCGCAGGAAACGGCATGCTGGAACAATTGCAGCAAAACGGGCAGTACAGTCTGCCAGCTTTCACTTCGATCGAAACCACTCTGAAATCCTGCCTGCAGCTAAACCAGGGGCGGGTTTTCATGGACCTCTGGGACCTGGATCTCCTCTACCGGAGCGAACCTGATCTGCGGCAGCGACTGGCGAGATTGGAACAGATGAATCTCACACAGACCATTGCCTCTGACTCCTGACATGCACTGCTTAACCAGACTCGCCCAGCAACTCCAGAAATTCGATTTCTGTTAAGACGGGTACGTTCAACTCTTCCGCTTTTGAGAGTTTACTGCCCGCTTTCTCACCTGCAACCAGGTAGTCGGTTTTGGAAGAGACACTGCCGGAAGCTTTACCGCCATGCTTGCGGATCAGCTCTTTCGCTTCATCGCGGGTGAATTGTGTCAAAGTACCTGTCACGACCAGAGTTTTACCGTCCAGAATCCCGGCAGCTTCTGCCGTCGTCTTTTCGACAGGACTCCCCATATTCAATCCTGCCGACTTCAAATCATCGATCAGCTTCGTGCCGAAATCCGAATGAAAAAAAGTATAAACCGATTCGGCAATCACGGGGCCGATTTCATCGACGGCCGCCAGTTCTTCCACGCTCTGTTGAGCAATCTCATCAATCGTGCCGAACTGTTTCTCAAGGATCCGGGCATTACTGGAACCGACATGCCTGATATTCAGTCCCGTCAGCAGACGCCAGAGTGGTTGTGTTTTTGAATTTTCAATTCCCGCCAGCAGATTTTCGATCGACTTTTCTCCCTGGCGTTCCAGAGCGACCAGGTCACCATAATAATTGTGCAGTCGATAGATGTCCGCCAGGCCTTTCAACAGTCCCTGGCCCAGCAACTGTTCTATCATCTTGATGCCCATGCCTTCGATATCCATCGCCTGGCGTGAGGCATAATAACGCAGTGTTTCCCGCAGCATGGCGGGACAGTTGGGATTGGGACAGCGGATATACACGCCGCCTTCATCCTGTATCAGCAAGGTATCGCATTCAGGACAATGCGTTGGAAACTCCAGTTCCTGTTGACTGCCATCGCGGCGATGCTCTTCTACGCGGACCACGTGCGGAATAATTTTCCCCGCCTTCTCGACAACCACCCAGTCCCCGATCTGAATTCCGAGCCGCTCCATTTCATCGCGATTATGCAGGCTGGCCCGGGAAACCGTGGTTCCTGCAATCGGCACTGGTTCCAGGTTGGCGACCGGCGTCACCGTCCCCGTTTTCCCGACTTGAAATACAATCGACTCGGCTCGGGTAACCGCTTCGTAACGTTCCCATTTATAGGCAACGACCCAGCGGGGGCTTTTGGAAGTATTTCCCAGTTCCTCTCGCTGATCAAAACGATTGACCTTAAGGACAATGCCGTCAACTTCAAAATCAAGTGCGTGCAGATCATCCATCATGGTCTGCACATGCTCCATCGTCGTCTTCAGATCAGGAAACGCCTTCACACCTGGTGTCGCGGGGATTCCCATCTCCTGTATGGCAGCCAGGTATTCGATATGAGTCTGGTAGTCCACCCCCGCCATCGCCCCGATACCATGGGCAAAAAAACGAATCTTGCGTTTGGCACACAGTTTGGGGTCCAGAAGTTTCAAGCCACCGGCGGTCGTATTCCGCGAATTCGCGAACGGTTCCTTTCCCTGTTCCTGCATTTCCACGTTCAAAACCTGAAAATCAGAATTGCTGATATAGGCTTCGCCCCTGACCTCCAGCAGTTCGGGGGGATTCTCTGTCTCCAGCCGCAAAGGCACACCGATAATCGTCCGCACGTTATGCGTGATGTCATCCCCCTGTTGGCCATCTCCGCGCGTCAGCCCCTGGATCAGCCGCCCCTCTTCATAAATCAGAGAAACCGCAACTCCATCGATTTTGTACTCGGCGGTAAGTTCAACCTGATCTTGCCCCAGGAGTTTACAGATACGGGCTTCAAACTCAGTCAGACCTTCGAGCTCAAAAATATTATCGATGGACAGCATCGGTAATCGGTGGGCGACTGTCTGAAAGCCCTCAATCGGTGCACCCCCGACTTTTTTGGTGGGGCTCTCGGGAGAGTCAAATTCCGGATGGTCAGTTTCGAGCTGCTCCAGCCGTTTCATCAACCGGTCGTATTCACGATCGGTGATTTCCGGTTTCGCATCCAGGTAATACAGACGATTATGATGTTCGAGCTGCTTACGTAGTTCTTCGATCTCGGTTCGAACTGACATGGTACTGATCCGGGCGGGAAGTGAAAAAGAAAGAATCGATTCAGCCAGCAGATTCGTTCAGAATTTTTTCCTGCTGAGTCCGTTTCAGGTCTGCTTCGACCATCATTCTGGCCAGTTCCTCAAATGAGACCTTGGGTTCCCATTTCAGTTTTTCACGTGCTTTGGTCGGATCGGCACATAACAGTTCAACTTCCGCAGGACGGTAAAATTGCGGATCAATCTCCACATACTTCTTCCAGTCCAGTTCCACTGCTCCGAATGCCGCTTCCAGAAATTCCCGCACGGAATGCGTCTCTCCGGTACCGATCACAAAATCATCCGGTTTTTCCTGCTGCAGAATCAGCCACATCGCTTCGACGTAGTCACCGGCAAATCCCCAGTCCCGTTTCGCATCAATGTTCCCCAGAAACAGTTTATCCTGCAGCCCCAGCTTAATCCGGGCTACTGCCTGGGTGATTTTTCTGGTAACAAATGCTTCGCCGCGACGGGGGGATTCATGGTTGAACAGAATCCCGTTACAGGCAAACATCCCATAGGACTCACGATAATTGATCGTCTGCCAGTACGAAAAGACTTTCGCACACGCGTAAGGGCTGCGGGGATGAAACGGGGTGGTTTCACTCTGGGGAGATTCAACGACCTTACCAAACATCTCGCTGGAAGAGGCCTGGTAAAAACGAACCTGCTTCCCCTTCTGCTGTTCAAAATAGCGGATGGCATCCAGCAACCGGAGCGTACCAACCCCGGTGACTTCAGCCGTATAGACAGGGATATCAAACGAAAGTCTGACATGGCTTTGCGCTGCCAGATGATAAACTTCATCCGGTTTCACCTTGTCCATGATTTCATTCAAATTCGAACCGTCTGCAAAATCACAGTAATAACAGTTCTCGGGAGGTTCACCGATACCGGGTTTGCTGCAGGAAGTAATCCCATGAACTTCATAGTCTTTGCCCTTCAGAAACCTCGATAAATAATATCCGTCCTGACCATTAATTCCGGTAATTAATGCAACTCGTTTCACTGTAATCTATCCTCGAATTGAATTTGATTCGGTTTCTGAAAGCAGGTAAGCATCGGCTTACCTGCAGTGTAGTCGGTTTTATCGAAATCGCAATACATGGTCTGCGTGCTGCGTGTCTTCCAGGTCGCATCACATTTTACGCTGGCGTCGCCAATCTTATCTACTCGATCCAAATGGCTCTGGAAACGCGACACCGTCTAAATGGATCACTTCACTTCATTGCTTTGAGCAGAACGGTGACCTTTGATGTAATATTTTAAAATCTCCCAGCGTCTTATCACCCCCAGCATCCGATGAGGCTGCTCGCGGGAGACCACCGGCAGGCAGTCATAGGAATCTTCACGGAATTTACTCCAGACACGAGCCAGGGAATCATCAGGGTAGACCACCGTTTCCAGATTATTCGCCAGGTCGGCAGCACGTACCAGGGAACCGATTTTCGGGTCAAACAGGGTATTACTCAAATCCTGATAGCGAATCACTCCCACCACTTCCTCCTGGGGTCCTAAAACAGGAAATGTGTTATCGTGACTGTGTTCAATAAAAGAGATGACTTCATTAAACGTCGCTGTCTGCGCTATGCCTTTCACGTTCTTGCGATAGAGCTGTTCGACCAGAATCTGGTCCGGCGGCTGATCGATTTCTGAAAGCAGACCAAACGAGACCAGAAAACGCCGAATCATAGACTGAAATTCACTGATTGGATCACCGGCGGTATGGTGAATGGCGTTGATCAATGGAACTTCACCAGCCCGCAAAACGGACTGACGGATCATAATCGGACCGACAATCTCAAAGAACACAACGGAGCCTAAAATAATCGTCTGTAGATGTCCTCCCAGCACCGGGTCGCGACTGACGGCAATACCTGAAAGAGCAATCGCGGCTCCCGCCTGGGCAAACAGGGTGGTTCCCAGCCACAGGGAGACTTCCGGTTCTTCCTTCCGCATTCGGGCGGGTACAAATATTCCGATATATTTACCCAGTAGACGGAACACAATATAACTGGTCCCGATCAGCCCCGCATCGATGAACTGACTGGGTTTTAATTCTGCACCATGAATAATAAAAAACAGGACGCATAAAAAACCGGTCAAAGGATATAATTCGGCCTCGACTTTGGGAACCTCTTCCTCTGTCAAAGAGTTGGCGACCGTGAATCCCATCGCCAGAAACGTCAGCATATAAGGCATTCCGGTCGTACGGCATAATCCCAATGCGATCGCAATCAATGCGATGAACATAATCATTCGGCGGCTGCCTTTAATGATTGAACTGCCGTAGCTGATCATCAGACCGCCGAATACACCAATAAAGATCGAACCAAAAATGTCCAGCCCCAGATGTCCCAGCTGAGTAAATACCGAACTGGTCTGACTGTCTCCCTGAAAGAAATAGACGGCGACAAAGATAATCTCGAAAGCGACAATGGAGACTAAATTATTCAGCGCGACCAGGATGCCTGTATATTCTGAAATCGAACCTTCCGACTGCATTTCTTTCAGAACCAGAATCGTGGTGGCTGGCGCAGTGGCAATCGCCATCGCTCCCAATAGAATCGCAGCGCTACCGGACTCACCTACCAGCAATAAGCCGATAAAGACGATAAAAAATGTTGCCAGGATTTCGCCTACCGAGAGTGGCAGAACGCGCCGAAACAATCGCTTCAGGCGCGAGAGCGTAAAATGGTTCCCCAGACCAAATAAGACGAGTGCCATCGCCAGATCAGTCAGCGGTTTCAATTCCTCAAGATGCTTATGGGGGATCAAATCCAGCAGCGCAGGCCCCAGGATCACACCCATTAATAAATAGGCGGTTACTTTGGGAAGACGAAACAGCTCTCCCAGTGTTCCTGACAGCAGACCGGCAGCCAGAAAGATTCCCAGTGTAAAGATAATGTGCCAAGAGCCCATTCGAACGTCCTGTTCTTGAGTAATCGATGACCAGATACGGGCCGATTATAGCAGATCAACACTCTCGGTCGATCCTCAGACTCTAATCCGCGCCATAAATATTTGATTCTAAACTACTATGTGACAGTAAGTTCGAGCACCTGCTATAGCAACATTTCAGACCGGAAAGCAATCCTCCATTTTCAAAGTTCAGTCCAGGTTCATCGTCACTGTTTTCAGTTCTGTATAACTGGCCAGTCCCGCGGCACCGAGTTCGCGTCCGATACCGCTGCGTTTAAATCCACCAAAGGGAGCAGCTGCGTCAAACACATCATAACAGTTTACCCAGACCGTCCCGGCTTTGATCTGACTGGCCATCAGGTGCGCCTTTTTCACATCACTGGTCCAGACAGCAGCAGCCAGACCAAAATGAGTGTTATTCGCACGTGTAACAACCTCATCCACATTCTTGAAAGGCAGAATACTCAAAACCGGCCCGAAGATCTCATCAGTGGCAATCGACATTTCGTCGGTCACATGATCAAAGACCGTCGGCTCCACAAAATATCCTTTGGAACCAAAGCGGGATCCCCCCGTGACACACTTTGCCCCGGCATCGGTCCCTTTCTGAATATAACTCAGGATCTTGTCCATCTGGGCCCGATCCACCTGCGGTCCCTGTGTGGTTTCCGGATTCAGTGGATCCCCGAGTTTTCGGGCAGCCGCCTTCGCGACAATTTTTGCAACGAATTCTTCATGTACCGACTCTTCCACAAACAGTCGGCTCCCGGCACAGCAGCATTGTCCCTGATTGAAGAACAGACCGAACTCCGCGCCGGCTACAGCTGCATCCAGATCACAGTCTGCGAATACAACATTCGGACTCTTGCCCCCCAGCTCGAATGTCAACCGCTTCAGCGTAGCAGCGGCATCGGCCATGATGATTTTCGCGGTTGCATCTTCACCGGTAAATGCAATCTTATCGACATCCGGATGTTTCACCAGGGCAGCGCCTGCTGTAGGCCCGTAACCGGGAACAACATTAATCACGCCCGGTGGGATTCCAGCTTCCAGCGCAAGTTCCGCCAGTCGCAGACAGGATAACGGTGTCTGTTCTGCGGGTTTCATCACAATCGTACAACCCGCCGTCAACGCGGGTGCCCATTTCCACGCAACCATTAACAGCGGAAAATTCCAGGGAATGATCTGCCCCGCGACACCCAGTGGTTCGCGTCGCGTGTAACAGAAATGGTTACCACGAATGGGAATCGTGGTTCCTTCGATTTTGTCAGCCCAACCGGCGTAATAACGCAGACAGTCAATCACCAGTGGCAAATCAGCAGCACGGCTGTCACGGATCGGCTTCCCGTTATCCAGCGATTCCAGAGCCGCCAGTTCTTCGATGTTTTCTTCAATCAGATCAGCCAGTCGATAGATCAGTCGACCGCGATCGCGCGCATCCATTTTGGACCAGGGACCCGATTCAAAAGCTTTGCGGGCAGCCTTCACTGCCAGGTCAATATCGGCAGCGTCCCCTTCAGCCACTTCGGCGATAACTTCTTCTGTCGCAGGATTAATCGTTGCGAAAGTTTTACCACTGATGGCATCCACCCACTTTCCATCAATCAGCAGTTGGGTCTGTCGAATCTGTGGGGTGTTGGCTACGGTATCAAGAATCTCTGTCGCCATGACTGAATCTCCTGAGAATATGTTGAGCGTTTAAATTCATCAGGACGGAATTAGCTGTCCTGCGAAGGCTGGATACTGCCTTCTGGATCGCATCACAATTAACCACAGCATCTCTCAAACTAATTCACTCGGTTTAATTAGCTCTGGAGACGCTACAGTAAAACTGGACACAGTCTTGAACGTTCATTCTGATTAAATTGAATCAGGTTCTCAAGAGGGATGTACTCATGCGCGTAAAAAAGCCTGAGAACAGGCTAGAATGATGCCACGGGGATTCAATACCAGCTTACGCCTGAAAGATTACATTTCGCATAAGCGAGGCCAACGACATTATCTTCAGGACATCTTTGAAGAGTCCTCGCAAGAGAGTCGCTACGGTGAAAGAGATTCACTCTTAACTCTTAAATGGCCCGCAGGATAGCAGCAGCAGTTTGACCAAACGAGGTGCGGCTGACTGTCATGGCTGTGCGTTTTGACATCGGACGAACTTCACCATGAATGACATCCAGATTACATAAGGGATCGGGAGTTTCATAATTTAAAGTTGCCGGAGTCGCACCATGTCGGAGTGAAAGAATACTCGCAGCCAGTTCGACAGCACCCGAACCAGCATCAAAATGACCGAAGTAGCTCTTGAGAGCCGTAATCGGAATTTTAATCGCATCATCACCAAACAGCCGATGGTATGCTCGAGCTTCGACCTGGTCATCGATTTTCGTACTCTTGCCATGGGCGTTAATATGACCAAGCTGATGAGGCATCAGATTGGCCTGACGCATCGCAGATTCAACAGCTCGCACCAGACCAGTATCACTTTCCTCATCGCTGTTGCTCAGGGACTTTCCATCACAGCCAGCTCCCAGACCAATCACTTCTGCATAAATTTCAGCACCGCGGCGAACAGCATGATCATAATTTTCGACCACAAAAGCAGCAGCTCCTTCGCCGAGGATCGTACCGTTGCGAAAACGGTCAAAGGGACGACAGGCCCGTTTGGGGTCTTCATCCCGCGAGAGCAGGTCAATCAGATTCTTACGAGACAGATCAACGGGATTGATATTTGAAGTGCACGCTCCGACGACCATACAGTCGACGGCACCACGCTTGATCCACCGCATCGCTTCCGCTAACGCGAGCAACGCCGACGAATCCTGACTGGTAATTGTATTGTTCGGTCCCTGAGCATTGTGTTCAATGGAAATATGGCAGGCCGGCATGTTCGGCAGCTGGCGGAGCATCCACAGCGGAGTAATCTGCCCCATTGTATCTTCACCCCAGCGGGTGACTTCGAAGGAATTATCTTCTGCACATCGTTTGACAGCAGCCACCAGCTCATCGGGAGTCGTGGGGATGTGTCCAGCACCAAAGGATACGCCAAACCGTTCCGGATCAACCACACCACGTTTGATTCCGGCATCTTTCACTGCGTCAGAAGCCGCGGAGACTCCTAACTGGATATCGCGGGACATGACTTTCAGAAATTTTTTGTTGTAGACATGCAGCTCGGGATGGAAGTCTTTGACTTCTCCTGCCAGCTTGGAAGGTAAATTTTCTGTGGGAATTGACGTGAGACGATCAATACCAGATTTACCCGAACATATGTTCTGCCAAAACGGTTCGATACCGATACCGATTGGCGAAACAATACCAATTCCAGAAATTACAACGCGTGTCTGATTTGACCCAGCCATCTTAGCCTGACCCTCAATCTCCTACAGTAAGACAGCACAAATCCATTACCAGTGCTGCTTGAACTATAGTTATAAGATCTTTGAAACCCTCAGCTTAACACATCTGTGCTCAGTACTCTGGGAGTCACTTTTTCAGCTTCTATGAGTTCCTTCTCTATCTATCTATATCGGAAAAAGCCTACCTGAAATCTGAGAGTGTTCTCAAACCCTTGAAATAAAACACATAAGCTCTAATGATTAAACAAGTTATACAACGATAACCGTTTAGAGGCCCAGATGTCACCGGGGACAAGACATTGCTCCGGACTGAGCCCGCAGAGCTAAGGAAGGTGCTTTAAAAGCAAGGCGTGGTGAGAGTAATACTCCCATAATACAGGTTGGAAATCCTTTTCGCAGTTTCGAGTGAAATCAGTTCAGATCTACTAATATAATTGAGGTCCCCTTCAACTATATCTAGTATCTGAGTGATACCAATCGGCATGTATTACACACTTTGCCGTTCAGTTTGTCAAGCGATTTTCCAGAAAAGCTGATTTCTCTGCTACTTCCGACTTAAAGTCACTGAACTCCCTGATCGGCAGACTCCCGATGGTTTCAGGACTCTTTGATCTCAAAAACCGCCTCAATCTCAACAGCAACCCCTGTGGGTAGTGCGGCGAAACCCAGGGCACTGCGGGCATGATAACCGTCTCCGCTTTTACCATACAGTTCATGAAACAGATCGGAAGCACCGTTAATCACCAGGTGCTGGTCTGTGAAATCGGGTGTCGAGTTCACGCATCCCAGCAGCTTCACGACCTTCAATCCATCCAGGGTGCCATGTTCATCGCGTACGGAGCGCAGAATCTTGATTGCACAATCACGGGCAGCTGCCTGACCTTCTTCCACAGATACATTTTCACCCAGTCGGCCTTTTTGATCGCTGACATGCCCTGATGTCAGCAGCTGATTACCGCTGCGAATACACAGATTCAGATATCCTGGTTCAATCGGCTCAAAGACCAGACCTAATTCAGCCGCTTTTTGCTCAACAGACATTCTCGACTCCTTCAGATGCAAACAGTTTCTCAAACAACCAGACAGTGATTCACGTCCTCGTGACTACCGTTTATCACAGCAACCTTATTAACGAGGACGCCGCTACGCTGACATTACGACGCATCTGTCAGCGAGGACAGAGCCAATGTAGAAGGATCCGGCGAAGATTACAATCCTGTGAGATCAGGTATAAAACTGGAACTCACCAGATGGGGAAAACGCATTCTGGAAATGCTGTATTTCCGGTTGCGACTGCCCTGCTCCCCAGACGATTGAGATGACATCAAACCGCGCCGGCTGCGAGAGCAGTTGCTGTTTTTTCAGAAAAATACCCGCCAGACGGGTCAGTTGTTTCTGCTTCTGCAATGTCACCGCCTCAAAGGGCTGACCTTTTGCATCACTCTTGCGGGTTTTGACTTCGATAAAGACGACCGTCTCGCCATCGAGGGCAATCACATCGATTTCCCCTTGATCTGTCCGGTATTGACGGGCAATGATCGAATACCCCAGTTGCTTCAGAAAGCGAACTGCAGCGCGTTCACCTTTGTCTCCCAGTAATCGACTGAGCCATTTTCCAGCCATACGCGAACACCGTCAACCGGAGGGTGATGCTGCCCTTTGCAAGTACATCAGGCAGCTGATTCAGGAGCACTGAAACCAGCCCAGTGCTCCTGCTGCTTTATCGATGTTACTCTGCGTCTGTGTTTTTGACTTTGGCACGACGTTCGACCAGTCGAGTTGCCTTACCAACGCGATCACGCAGGTAGTACAACTTGGCGCGACGTACGCGACCGTGTCGTTTGATTTCCAGCTTGGCGATTTTGGGGGAATTCACGGGAAAAATTCGTTCAACCCCTTCGCCGGCCACGATGCGACGGACCGTGAAGTTTTCACGTGTACCACCACCGCGACGGGCGATAATCACACCGCTGAAAATCTGGATGCGCTCTTTGTCACCTTCCTGGATTCGTGTGTGCACATCTACGGTATCGCCGATTTCAAACTGAAGTGGCTCTTCGCGAAGGCTGGACGCTTCTACTTTTTTCAATAATTCCTGCATGACTCAAAGTCCTCTTGGTACGTTCTCCGGAGTCCCGACAAGGACGCCTGAAATGCACTGTTTACAATATCTGGTTTAAGTTGAATTTGATTCCGATTCAGTCAACAGATCACTGCGTCGTTCACGAGTCCGCAACAGACTCTGCTCGTGACGCCAGCGGGCTATCTCCTGATGGTTTCCACTTAACAACACTTCCGGAACTTCCATTCCACGAAAGTTTTGAGGCCGCGTGTACTGTGGATATTCCAGCAGTCCCGACTCGGAAAACGAATCATATTTGGCACTGCTTTCATCGCCCAGTACTCCCGGAATTAACCGGATCACAGTCTCAATAATCAACATGGCCGGCACTTCCCCTCCATTGGTAATGAAGTCACCTGCCGATATTTCCATTGGCTCAAGACCAATGCGGATTCGTTCGTCGAACCCTTCGTATCTTCCACAAAGTAAAGTCAGTTGCCGTTCTTTCGATAATTCCTGCGCCAGGCTTTGATTTAACGTCCGCCCCTGGGGGGTTAACATAATCAGTTTACCGGGCTCAGGAACGACTTCCCGAACATGCTCTACACATTGAAATACTGTATCACAGCCAATCAGCATTCCCGGTCCACCGCCGTAGGGGCGGTCATCTACCGAGGCGTGTTTGTCTGTCGCCCAGTCTCGAAAATTCCAACGTTGAATCTCAACCAGTTGATTCCGGATCGCCCGCTTGAGCAGGCCCTGTTCCAGATAGCTGTCAAACAGTTCAGGAAACAAAGTCAGAATATCAAATCGCATAATGCTCTCTCAGAGCGTAACTGTTTCAAAACAACTCAGAACATTACTATTCTGAGGGAGTTTCTTCGGCAGCAGCTTCTTCTGAACCGGCTTCGGTTGCTTCTGCTGATGCTTCTTCTGCTTCTGGTTCCGGCTCGGGAGCAGGTTCTTTTGGAGCAGTCAGAGGTGCAGGAGCAGCCGCTGTACCAAATTTGTTTTTCTTGACTTTCTTGATCAGAGTGGCCACGTTTTCCGACGGCTTGGCACCCACTGACATCCAGTAGTCGACGCGTTCCATGTTAATTTCAACGCGTTTTGACTTGTCGGCAACTGAAGTATCGTAGGTCCCGATTTCTTCAATTGCTTCTCCATCACGCTGCTTGCGTGAATCCATTACACAAATACGATAGAAGGGGCGATGCTTACGTCCCATTCTTTTCATACGAATACGAACTGCCACTAATTTCTCCTTTAGGAAACAAACTCTTATCTTATGGAAGATACAAAATATAGCGTTAGACGCTCAGTCAAAAACAGCAGGTACCGTCAGTCCGACTAACGGTTTTTCTTTCGCTGCTTCTTCTTGTTTTTACGATCTTTTTTCTTTTTTTCACGCAGCTTCAGAGGATCACCACCCCGTTTGCTGCGCTCTTTTTTCTTGTTCATGCCTCCCATCGGATCCATCATGGCACCCGAGGAAAGTTCTCGCATGGCTTTCATCTTGTCACGCATGCCCATGCCGGCCATCTTCTGCATCATGCCCGCCATGTTGTTGAAATCTTTAACCAGTCGACTGATATCCGAAGGATCAGATCCACTTCCCAACGCGATACGACGACGACGACTGTGATCGATCAGACCGGGATCTTCCCGTTCTGCCGGTGTCATCGAACTGATGATCGCGTCAATCCGCTTCATTTCCGAACCGGGATCGACATCCGGGTTCGTATCCATCAGGCCACCCATACCGGGAATCATTTTCATGATTTCCCGCATTGGCCCCATCTTGCGAATGGTTGCCATCTGCTTCTGGAAGTCATTCAGGCTGAACTTACCTGAAGCCATCCGGTTCTGCAGATCAGCGGCTTCTTCTTCATTAAACTGTTCCTGGGCTTTTTCCACCAGCGAGACGACATCACCCATCCCCAGGATGCGGCCTGCCATCCGGTCCGGGTGGAACTGCTCCAGGCGGTCCAGCGCTTCGCCGACACCGATAAACTTGATCGGCACGCCGGTCACTTCTTTGACACTTAACGCAGCCCCGCCACGCGTGTCGCCGTCCAGCTTGGTCAGGATGACCCCATCCAGTTCCAGAGCATCATTGAATGCTTTTGCACTGTTGACCGCGTCCTGTCCTGTCATCGCATCACAGGCAAAAATCACCTGGTCAGGCTGGAGCTTGCGTTCAATCTGCTCCAGTTCTTTCATCAGGTCAGCGTCAACGTGCAGACGACCGGCGGTGTCCAGGATGACGGTGTCAACATTGCCCAGTTTTTTCGCCTGATTCAACCCGTTCTGGCAGACTTTTACCGCATTATTGCCATCCGGTGCTTCCGCATGGACGGGAACGTCGACCTGACCGGCAATCACTTTCAACTGCTCAATCGCCGCGGGACGCTGCAAGTCGGCTGCAACCAGCATCGGCTTGCGACCCTGCTCTTTCAGCAGGCGGGCCAGCTTACCACAGGTGGTCGTTTTACCGCTCCCCTGCAGACCACACATCATAATGACGGTGATACCAGACGGCCTGTAAGCAAAACCAGGCTCGACAGGCCCCATCAGGTTGATCAGTTCCTGATGGACAATACCAACGATCTGCTCATCAGGTCGAACCGACTTGAGAACTTTTTCACCAACCGACTGCTCGGTAACCCGTTCAATAAAGCTGGTGGCAATTTCGTAATTAACGTCGGCTTCCAGTAAAGCCTGCCTGACTTCGCGCAACCCGTCCCTGATATTGCCTTCGGTGAGTTTCCCACCACGGGCAAGACCGCTGAGTGCCGTTTTCAGATTGGACGTTAAACCTTCAAACACGTTAAAAAACCAGACCGTTAGGGACTAAATCGAATTATTTTACTACCGGGGATGCCAGACAAATCTGCTTCACCGCAGCTCATTCATGACAGAACCTGAGCGCAAAACCGGAACCTAAGCCGAGCAACGACAGTGAGTTAAGGCATACCACCTGCTCTCCGTACGTTGTCAGTGTTCTCAAAGTTATGGTGAGGCAATAACTTGCATCAAGCCGTGGAGTTTAAAAGCTGACTGAACAATACACAACGGTTCCAGCACTTCTTTTTAAAATTCTTATCCCATTTGCTCTGCAAAATTCCTACAATCTAGTAGAGAAAGCGGACATACTTGCGATAATGGCATTATTCCAATCCCGGCAGGAACACAGGATTCTCTGGTTTAACTGTGATTTCCACTCTCCCGGCTGGAGATTTTTAGATTTGTCAGGCTCGGAAACCTTATATTTACTCCCTGTTTTGTGTAAGGTTTCTGATCACGTTTTCTAATCTGGCATTTCATGTGGTCATGAGTCCAGAAGAACCATGCCACATCCAGCGTGTCATTGGGGAACACGCCGGTTTCCGTCCGCTTTCAAAGCCTGTTTTCCCCCTGTCATTGCCTATTATGAGTTGAACGAAATAAAGAAAAAGATGAGTAACACAAAAAATCTGTTCGATAAAGTCTGGGACTTACACTGCGTCAAAACTCTCGAATCCGGACAGGATCAGCTGCTGATCGGCTTACACCTGATCCATGAAGTCACCAGCCCGCAGGCATTTGAAATGCTGCGTGATCGGGGACTGAAAGTGCTGTTCCCCGAACGCACGATCGCCACCGTGGATCATATCGTCCCGACACAGAACCAGGCACGTCCCTTTGCAGACCTGCTGGCGGAAGAAATGATGTCCGCCATCGAAAAAAACTGCATTGAGTTTGGCGTCACGCTGCTGGATGTTGATGATATCCGGCAGGGAATCGTACATGTTGTCGGCCCTGAGCAGGGGCTCACGCAGCCCGGCATGACGATTGTCTGTGGTGACAGTCACACCAGTACCCACGGTGCCTTCGGTTCGATTGCACTGGGAATCGGAACCAGCCAGGTTGCACACGTGCTGGCCACGCAGACCATGGCACTGGGACGCCCGAAAGTCCGCCAGGTCGTCGTGAATGGCGAACTCGGTCCGGGCGTGACCGCCAAAGACGTGACGCTGTACATCATCCGCAAACTGGGTGTCCAGGGAGGCGTGGGTTACGCTTACGAATATGCAGGTGAAGTTTTCGACCGCATGTCAATGGAAGAACGGATGACAGTCTGCAACATGAGCATCGAAGGGGGAGCCCGCTGCGGATACATCAACCCAGACCAGACAACTGTCGACTACTTGAAAGGCCGCCCGTTTGCCCCGCAGGGAGCCGCCTTTGACAAAGCTGCGGAATGGTGGCTCGACCTTGCTTCCGGTCCCGATGCACAATTCGACGATGTCGTGGAATTTGACGCCGCTGACATCGAACCCACGGTTACCTGGGGCATCACTCCGGCGCAATCAGTCGGCGTCTCAGAAAACCTGGCTCCGATTTCCAGCTATGCTCCCGATGAGCAGACACTGATCAAAGAAGCGTTCCGTTATATGGAACTGGAAGAAAACCAGCCGATTAAAGGCCAGAAAATCGATGTGGCCTTTATTGGTTCCTGTACGAATTCACGAATTTCTGACCTGCGTGAAGCAGCCAAAGTCGTCGAAGGGCGACATGTCGCCGAACATGTGCGGGCATTGGTTGTTCCGGGGTCACAGCTGGTCCGCAAACAGGCGATTGAAGAAGGCCTGGACAAAATCTTTTCCGATGCCGGTTTCGAATGGCGTGAAGCAGGCTGCTCAATGTGCCTGGCTATGAACCCCGATAAACTCGTTGGAAATGAGCTGTGTGCTTCCTCCAGTAACCGGAATTTCAAGGGGCGTCAAGGCAGCCCCACCGGTCGTACCCTGTTAATGAGTCCGACCATGGTCGCTGCCGCTGCCATCAATGGCTGTGTCACTGATGTGCGGGAACTGCTCAGCCCGGCGACTGTCTGATTCACCTTAAAATTTCACCGACAAAATAATCGATTGCATAAATCAAAAGAACAGAACCATGAATAAAGTAGAAAACATCACTGGAACGGGAATTCCTCTTTTACTGGACGATATCGACACGGACCGGATCATCCCGGCCCGTTTTTTACGTTGCGTCACGTTTGAAGGCCTCGGCGAGCATGCGTTCGAAGACGACCGCATCCAGGACCCGGAACACCCCTTCGACAAACCTGAATATCAGGATGCGTCCATCCTGGTGGGTGGCCGTAATTTTGGGTGTGGTTCCTCTCGTGAACACGCACCGCAGTCGCTGATCCGCTGGGGCATCCAGGCAATCATAGCTGAATCTTACGCGGAAATCTTTTTCGGCAACTGTACTTCTCTCGGAGTGCCAGCCGTATGTACCAGTCGACAGACCCTCGAAGCATTAGACAAAGCCATTAAACAGAATCCGAAGCAGGAAATTACGGTTGATCTGCAAACCATGAAAATCACCTGTGGTGATCAGCAGTTTGACTGTACCCTGCCTGATAATGCACGCTCTGCCCTGATTTCAGGTACTTATGACTTTTTAGCTCAACTGCTGAAAAGTACTTCCGAAATCAAAGAACGGGCTGCTGACGTTCCTTACTTCACCTCATTTGCCTGAGAATCGGACAGTCACGTTCCCCTGTTACAACCCAGGGGAATGTGAACTCCTCTCATCAGGCAAACGTTGACTTAACATTCAAATGTGCTCCCATGCCTGAGAATAAAACGAACAGTAATCGCCGCGATTTTCTGACAGGACGCATCCTGAAACAGACGATTGAGAATGTCGGCAACAACCTGGGCGACTATCTCAACCAGGCGACTGAAGAATTCGCTGCTCCTTCAGGTGGCCCTACAATTCGTCTAAGCACGCGGGCGATGGCCACTGAATTCGCCATGGTTATGAACCCGGGCCCCAGCCAGCAGGTCATGCGTGCCTCAGATGCACTCGATCTGATCCATGAGTACGAACAACTCATGACGGTCTACCGCAGCACCAGCGAGATGTCGCGGGTCAACGCCACAGCAGCGGAGGGACCTGTCACCATGGATGCCCGCCTGTTCGAGATTCTCGATCAGGCCCGTCAGATCTGCCTGGATACACAAGGGGGCTTTGATCCTTCCTCCGGACCACTCATCTCGTTGTGGCGTGAATGCAGACTGGCAGGACGTCTTCCCACACAGCAGGAAATTGACGCCTGCCTGCAGCATACCGGCATTGATCAGTTTCTGTTCGATCACGACGCGAAAACGATCCAGTACCAGTCTCCTGAAAATGAGCTGAATCTCGGAGGCATCGGCAAAGGTTATGCCCTGGATCTCGCCGGTCAGTTTCTGAAGTCAGAAGACCAGGAAAACTGGCTGTTTTATGGCGGTTTCAGCAGTATTCTGGCCACAGGCACACACAATAAACTACCGGGCTGGCCTGTGGGCATCAAGAACCCGCTTTTCACCAGCCAGCGACTGGGCACCATTCTGCTGCAGGATTGTGCCATGTCGACCAGCGGTTCTTCAGTACAGCATTTTCGACATCAAGGGCAGCGATACGGTCATATTCTCGACCCGCGTACGGGCTGGCCGGTCTCGGAACTACTGTCTGTAACGGTTATTGCACCTGATGCAGCCCTGGCGGACGCCCTTTCCACTGCTTTTTACGTAATCGGCATCGAAAAGGCTCTGGAGTATTGCGAGAACCATACCCAGGTCGGTACGATTTTAATTCCCCCCCCTGCCCAAGGCAGAAAACTCAGCCCGGTCATTCGTGGAATTCCGAATGAGTTTCTGTTCCTGGATCGCGACCAATTGTTGTCACAATGATTTGTCGTTATAAAGGACTCTTTGAAGAACAGGTTCGTAAAACGCACGTTTCTTTGAGCACGACAAATCGTGATTGAGAGCGGTAAGACGAATGGATCTGAGTCATCTGGCTCAGGATTCATGTTCTTTCAGGAAGCATCAACGCCAGGGTACGAACCACAGACGATCAATCCTTTTTTGGATTTGGTCATGTCAAATACAGTCAATCAGCATCTGGTTTAAGAAATTGAAATCCCCTGATAAAAAGAGGGTTCACGAGTGCAAGATTTAAAGAGAATCACAGGCATTGCGATCCTGTTCATCGTCGTATTACGTCTCAGTATTGGCTGGCAACTGCTTTACGAAGGCCTCTGGAAGATTGACACCCTCAGTTCCAATCGCCCCTGGACGGCCGCCGGCTACCTCAATAATGCCAAAGGACCGTTTCGGGATCATTTCCGCAACATGACTGGTGACCCGAATGACCTGAACTGGCTCGACGCAGACAAGGTCAAAGCCAAGTGGCTGGGTTGGGAACAGCGTTTTCTGAACCACTACCCCAACCTGACCGATGCCCAGAAATCCCGGCTGCACCAGATGGTGAGTGGCAGTGATTATTTCGCCGCTGAACTGAGTGCGCTGCCTCCCGGAGTCAAATTCAACGGCAGTCTCGGAGAAGTGATCGAGTATGACCCCAAACGCCAACGCCTGATTGTGAATGGGGAAAAACACCTCACACCAGCTGAAAAACAGCGGCTGCAGAAAATGGTACCCGTCAAAAAAGGTCCCAATGGCAAACTGACAGGCGGAACAGCTCTCGATCGTGAATACTTCGATGCTGTAGAAAAAGTCTATGCACGTTCTTCGCGACTCAGTTATATCGAGAAGATGCAGGCATCCCTGCGAGGCAATCCGGAACTGGCGGGACAGATTGACGTCGAACAGGAAGGCACCATCGACGGGAAACGCGTCGGAAAAATTGAACAGTATAAAATCGCCCTGGATCGCTATGAACAGCGACTCGCCAAAGCCGACCAGGATTTCAAGATGGATCACCTCAATAAAATCTGGTCGGAAATCCAGAGCATGAAAGCAAGCCTGGTGAATCCCATTCGGGCCATGGAAGACGAAATGGAATCGGAAGCCAGCAAGCTGCTTACCCCAGAACAACTGGCAGCAGGCCCGGTCCCCCTCGAAAATACGCAAATCCACCGCGTCAACATGATGACCATCTACAGTCTGACAATACTGGGAGTTCTGCTCCTGATCGGCTTTGGCACCCGGATCGCAGCGCTTGCTTCAGCAGGAATGCTGCTTTCATTCTATCTGGTTATGCCTCCCTGGCCGGGAGTTCCTCCGGTCCCGGGACCTGAACACAGTTTTATTATTAATAAGAATCTGATTGAAGTACTGGCTCTACTGGCGATCGCCGCGTTACCCACGGGAACCTGGTTCGGCATTGATGGTCTGGTTTACCGTTTTTTCCATAGCCGAAAAAACAAGACAAACAAAACCAACTGATTCAGTACATTTTACGTAAGAAATGAAGGTACATCTAACAAACGCCTCGTTTCCAGACTATAATTAACTAAATATCACTCCCTACGGATCACAGCTACGCAATGCGTACCAGGAGAATATCAAGATGAATCTGACTCCCGAACAGGAACAAATCGGAAAAGATAACTTCAACGAAGCGGTTGCTTTTACCCGTCGTGACTTCCTCACGACGGCAGCGGCAGCGGGTACCGGATTAGGCGCTGCCTATTTTGGTTACGAAGAGCTCAAAGGCAAACCGGTCAAAGTCGGTTTCATCGGGACAGGTGATGAAGGCAGCGTGCTGATTACGCAGCATCCACCCGAATACATGGAAATCGTCGCCATAGCAGACCTGCGTCCTTCCAACCGCAAAAAGGCGTTTCACGGTCACGGCAATGAACACCGCGTCGGACTGATTAATAAGCTCGGTGCAGAAAAAGCATCCAAGATCAAACAGTACGATGATCATAAAAAACTGATCGCCGCGAAAAATGAGCTGGGTCTGGAAGCAGTTGTGATTGCAGTCCCTCTCAGCCAGCATGCTCCCATCGCCATGGCAGCGCTCGACGCCGGGCTGCATGTGCTCTCTGAAAAACTGATGGCTCACAACATCACTGAATGTAAACAGCTCATCAAGAAAGCAAAAGAGAAAAACCTGCTGCTCGCTGTAGGGCATCAACGCCATTACAGCGTGCTGTATGATAATGCAAATCAACTCGTAAAAACCGGTATCCTCGGCGATATTCGACATATCCGCGCCCAGTGGCACCGCAATAACAGCTTCCCCGGCAGAGACAGCTGGCGGAAAAATGTTCCCAAAGAAGACCAAGCGGCGCTCGCCCAGACAGTCAAAGAGTATGGCTACGATAACATGGACGAACTTATCAACTGGCGCCTGTACAACAAAACGGGCGGTGGACTGATGGCCGAACTGGGAAGTCACCAGCTGGATGCCTGCAGCATCTTCCTGGGCAAAGTTCACCCTTTGGCAGTACAGGGATATGGCGGCAAAAACTTCTACGGAGTCAAAGGGATTGGTTCCAAAGACAAACAGGAAGACGATCGCGAGATCGACGACCATGTGTATGTCACCATTGAATTCCCCGGACCACACTATGACCCCGAAACCAATCCTCGCGATATCTGTATCGTGACCTACTCCTCAATCAACACCAACCGCTGGGAACCGTACGGCGAAACCGTGCTCGGCAGTCGCGGCACCCTGATCATGAAGACAGAAAAAGAAGCTCTGCTCTTCAAGGAGGCCAGCCCCTCTACCGGTGGTGGTGGCCCCGACCAGCGTCTGTGGGTCATCAAATCCAGCGATGGAAGTGGACCGGTTCTGGATGCCTATGAAACGACTGCTCCCTCTGCAGCTGCTTCAGACACAACCAAAGCCATGGGAGATGAAATCAGCCGAGGATACACCGAAGAAATGGAACATTTCTGCCACTGTATCCGAACGGACAACCACAGCGAGCCTAAAGATGGCGGCCTGAAATGTAATGGAACCGTCGCGATGGCCGATGCCATCATGGCATTGACATCCAACCTGGCCATGAAACATAAGGTTCGCATTGAATTCAAGCCCGAATGGTTTGATCCCGATAATCCGGCCACACCCGAAGCAGATTTTGCTGACAAACTGGCCTGATCGCAGTCTATTGAATTCAGACTCAATTTCGATCATGATTCCACAATGCCGAGGAATAAACTCCTCGGCATTGTTTCTTTATAAATAGTCATCGCATCCACTGCAAAGGGGAACCACGTGTCGGAAGGACGCAAGGCAGGCCTGTTTCTCATTTTCGTAACGGTCTTCATCGATCTGCTGGGATTTGGGATCGTATTACCGTTACTGCCCCGCTACGGCGAACATTTTGAAGCAGGTGGCACCACACTCGGACTGTTGATGGCATCCTTTTCTGCCATGCAGTTTCTGTTTGCTCCCGTCTGGGGTCGGATTTCCGACCGTGTGGGACGCCGCCCGATCTTGATTCTGGGCCTGCTCGGATCCACCTTTTTTTACGGCATGTTCGGATTTGCAACTTCGCTGGGCAAAACCGGTATGTTCCTGGGAATTGATGCCCTTTCCTGGTTATTCATCACCCGGATCGGTGCCGGAATCGCAGGCGCAACGATCCCCACCGCGCAGGCTTATATCGCAGACATCACCGGCCCGAAAGAACGCGGCAAGGGAATGGCACTGATTGGAGCTGCCTTTGGAATCGGATTCACGTTCGGTCCCCTGATTGGTGCTGCCTTTGTTTCCGCAGAGACAGGTGCCACCCCCAGCGCAGCGCCAGGCTATGTCGCCTGTGTTCTCTCAGGAATGGCTGCCCTGCTCTCCATTTTCATTCTGCCTGAATCCCTGACGAAAAAAACAACCGATTCTCTCGCCAGACGTCATCACTGGTTCGATGTCACCAGCTTTCGACATGCTCTGACACAACCGCGTATCGGACTGATCCTGCTGGCGATCTTTCTGACGACCTTCGCGTTTGCCCAGTTTGAATCCACGCTCTCCCTGCTGACTCAGGAACTCGGATTCGCTGCCCGCAGCAACTTTTTCATCTTTGCCTACATCGGTTTTATCTTAACACTCAGCCAGGGGTTTCTGGTCAGACGACTGATTCCCAGGCTGGGTGAATATCGCATGGGATTAATTGGAATTGTTCTGATGGTTATCGGCCTGCTGCTGATTGGCGTTGCCGGCAATTCCGGGTCCTACACAATGCTGTATGCCGTACTCCCGATTTCTGTGATTGGGTTTTCCGCGACAACCCCTTCCCTGCAGTCGCTGCTCTCACTGAATACTTCCGATGCAGAACAGGGTGGAATCCTCGGGGTCGGCCAGAGTATCTCTGCCCTCGCACGGATTCTCGGCCCCCTCGCAGGCATCATTCTGTTTAAGGGAACTAAAGGAGATCTGATCACAGGCAGCATTACTGCCCCCTACTGGGTAGGAGCCGGAATCATGCTGCTCGGCCTGATTCTGATGACCATCTTAAAATCTGGCTCGACTGATACGGAATCAGAGCCCGAAATCTCATCCCCGGCTGAAACTTAAAGGCAGGCCAGTCTCACTGTGGTCCTGCAAACACTGACAAAACCCGGTCTTGTCCCGTTTTTCAGTTTGTGTTAATGATATGCACGGTTTTAGCTTAAAATGACAAGATAGACACTCTTACGGGCACGGATGCCATGCGCAATAATTTCTTCAAATCAAAATGGAATCGCAGTATTCTGCTGGCATTAGCTGTTTCCCCTTTTATTACAGCCAGTTTCGCGCACTGGTCCGGTTCACGGGTTCAGGAGTCACTGGCTGCAGAAGAAAAACCGGCCCTGGCATTTGAAACCTACATGGTCAATACCGGCATGGTGAAAGAGACCACACGGGTTGTCGGCGCCCGATTCCGCTTTAAAAATCTGAGTGAGCATAAAGTGACTGTCACGGAACTCGTTCCCAGTTGTGGATGCCTCAAACCACGCCTGGAGAAAAAAGTCTATGAGCCGAATGAAACGGGTGAATTCCAGTTGAAAATGGAAACAGCCAGTGAATCCCCCGGCCAGAAAGAATACTTCGTTGACTTCAAATACGAAGACACGCAGGAACGCTCCACACGCCTGACATTCAAACTGGAATTGCCGACCCGTAGACTGGTCGTAAAACCCAAAGCACTGGTAATCTACCAATTCACACCCGGGCGAACTATCCATCCGCTGACCGTTTCCGACTACCGGGGCGGTCAGGATTTCGAAATCATCAGTGTCGAGAGCACTTCGAAATTTGCAAAGGTAAAACTGGCAGAACGGGAGCTGGATAAAGGGGTCACTTCACAGAAACTAGAAGTCATCGTCGAAAATCTGGTGCCCCCCGGAAAGCATAACGGGATGATCGTCATCAAAACCAATGACCCTGATTTCCCCGAACTCTATGTCCCAATGATCATCCAGGGGCCCGACCGGAAAACAGCCCAAAACCTGCTGCCGGGTTCACCTAACGCCAATTAAACCAGGTGTTTCCATTCTTTCCTCGAAGTGTGAATGAATTTCTCTCTTTTTGAGATTTTCTATACATTTTTTGTACGGGAAGCGTGTTTCAGCCCCACTATTTATGGGTAGAGAAACCATGTTTTGTGGTTCTCCCCACGTTCCTCTTTTCTTCAATGGTGCTGTATGCGTTTGACACTCCGAACTCTGATTGCTTATCTCGACGATGTCCTTGAACCATCTCAAATCAAAGAGATCGGCAAGAAACTGGAAGAAAGCAGTTACGCATCTTCCCTGGTTGAACGAATTAAAGATGTGATGCGCAGACGCCGTCTGACTGCACCTGAAGTCGAAGGTCCCGGCTCAAACCCTGATCCGAATACGGTTGCAGAATATCTGGATAATACACTCACACCGGAAAGTGTTGCCGACGTAGAAAAAATCTGTCTGAATTCGGATGTGAATCTTGTGGAAGTTGCCGCCACGCATCAGATTTTAACACTCGTTCTGGGTGAGCCCGCCACCATCAATCCGGATACCAGAGATCGCATTTATGCCCTGGGGCCAGTTCCTGCAGGTGCGCAGCCAGAGACTGCTGATGCAATGGCCGCGCCCCAGTCGTCCACTGCTTCTCCAGAGACAGCCACACAACATCCCTCCGCAGCCCCTTTGCGAAACCCTGCACCAGCCAAACAGCAACCGACGCCGGCAGAAGAACCCGAGCCGTTCTCTTCGCGAATACCCGATTACCTGAAAACGAAACCACTCTGGAAACGAGTGACACCATATTTTCTGATACTCGCGGCAGTCGTCGTCTGGGCAGGCCTGTTCTTCAGTGATGAGGCGCTCTTCCCGAATCTGTTCTCAAGAGGCGACAATTCAACTGACATGGCCAGTAATACCGTCGAAAACCCGGAAGTGGATCTGGGGCCCTCTGCAGCCATCAGTCAGCCCAAAACGTCTTCTGAATCAAATTCTGCTGCTGCTCCCGCTACAAAAAATGAAGTAGAAGAGGAGCCGGCCGTTTCAACTTCAGAGAATAAAGAACCAGCGGGTGAAACAGTAGCAATGAACACGAAGCCTCCGGCTTTTGATCCTCCACCACCGGCCGACGCTGAATCAGCATCTACATCCAGTTCGGTCCCGGCAACGCCTCCATTAACGAAACCTTTACCAATCCTGGCTACTCCGGAACCACCGTCACAAACAACAAAAACTGAACCACCTCAGCCCACTGCGACTGACGGTAAAACAGTTGCCTTGAATACCGCCAACAGTAAGCCAGCAGCACCAGCACCCCCCAAGATTGAAATGGCCGACGCTGCCGAACAGGCGCCGGCAGCACAGATCGAATCGGAAGATGGCTTCTTCCTGGCACAGGTCGACAAAAAACACGAACTGGCAGATAAAAACGACTGGGTCATCCTGTCCAAGGTCAGCCCCATTCAAGGGGGGGCCACGATTGCTTCTCCCGAGCCATTTACAGCTAGAATCAATATTCCCGAAGCACTCTGCAAAGTCGTACTCCTCCCTGGAACAACGGTCACTTACACAGGCAAAAATAAAGCGGCTGATATGGGCTTCCAGATTCAGGAAGGTCGCATTCGTATTGAAGCATCCCGTGGCCTGAACGATGCCAGAGACGCAGCTGGCCCGGTACTGTCGATCAAGGTAAACGACGAACTCTGGCGCGTTGATCTGGTCACCAGAGACAGTGTGTGTGGAATTGAAATCGTTCCAGTTCAACCCCATAAACCAGGACAGATTCCCGATGCAGATAATTACACAGGCATCCTGTATGTATATTCTGGCATGATTCGTTTTTCTGACGGAAAGGGAAAAGTCCAGACAATCGACGCCGGACACTGGATGTCCCTGTCAGCCAGGGATCGGGCCCAAGGATTGATCAACCCCTCTGACCGCCCCAAACCACTGCGCGTACCACACTGGGTTGAACCTGACTACAAAGATAACTCTTATCTTGCACGTCGTTTAATCGCCGCTTTCGCCAAAGAATTGAAAGATGGTCAGCTTGTTTCACTCACCATGCCTGCAATCACCAAGGATTTGAAACCCAACTTATCTGACCTGGCGACCAGGTCACTGGCATTGACGAACCGTTATCAGGAACTGGTGAAAGTACTCAATGAAGTCGATCACCATGAATCTCGTATTGCCGCCATTAATGGCATCCGCAACTGGCTGCTGCGTGATCCGGAAAATGGCAAACGCCTGACCCAGTCACTGCAAAATCAGTTCTCCCCGCAGATGGCTGAAATTATGGAACGCCTGCTGTGGGGATTCCAGCAGGAAGATGCACAAGACCGATTTATCTCGGGACGACTTGTAGAATGGCTGGAGAACGACAATGTCACCGTTCGCGAGTTGGCCTTTAATTATATCAACGAGTTAACAGGACGCTCTGTCGATTACTCCGCAATCGCGACACCCACACAAAGACGGGCCACGGCACGGCGCTGGTTCACCCATATTGAAAAACATGGTTCCTTAGTCGATCCGCAGGATAGCAGTCCGGCTTCCCCAGGCAAACCAGTCCTCCCATAGTATTAACGGGAGTTCCTGCCTGCAGTACTACAGATTCTCCCTGTTGAAAATGTTCTATCTTCATTTTCAACAGGGACTTGTGTTCTGATATTTTTCCAGTCGACATTGTTTTTTTTAAGCGGATTTTAAAAAACTCCTCTTGCTGCAATTTTCGCAGACTGCTATCTTCCTCACACTTCTCTCCCAGTCATTTCCTGATTGATTTTCAATCCTTGAAATCTAATTCCCCCTGTCTAAACCATTTTCCGACAGCATGAAATTCAGAATAGGACTCTGAACCATGCTTACAAACGATGGAGCTGTGCACGATGCACTTGACCCGGATCAACTTTTCGTTAATCGGCAATCTGACCATTCTTCTTTCACTGGGAATCTTCACGCTTTCCGGCTGTAATACGATGCATGGTGTCGCCAGTAATGAAATGGGAAATGGATACTACCAGCGGGGCGAATATGCCAAAGCCCGTGAATCATTCACACGTGCGATTGCAGATAATCCCGGCAACCCTGACTACGTCCATAATCTGGCAGTCGTCATGGAGAAAGAAGGGAATCTGGCAGGCGCCGAACAGACTTACCAGAACGCACTGCGACTCGACCCTTCTCACCAGCCCTCACACCACGGTCTGGCCGAGTTGATGATCAGTCAGGGACGCCAGCAGGAAGCCGTTCAACATATCACTGCCTGGCGGGATACTCAGCCCTACATTGCCGAATCACACCTGGAAATGGCCTGGCTGCTGGAACAGTCGGGTGATATCAATGGTGCAGAACAGTCCCTCAAAGCAGCAGCAAATGTAGACCCGAACCATCCCAAAGTGTTAGCTCACCTGGGACAGGTCTATCAGCAGACTGGACGCTCGGAAGAGGCAATCGCCATGTATGAACAGTCACTCTATTCAGAGTGGTATCAGCCTCAGGTGCAATCCCGAATCGCTTCCATCAAAAAGCCTTATGACACAACCAGTTCACAGGATCGGATCGTAGCAAAGGGCTGGGAACACGGCCCCATGGGTAACGGAAGTCTCTTGCGTTACCGGACACGTACCGCAAATGCAAATTACACGCACCCCCTCCCCACTTATACGACAGGTGGTACGACAAGTACGGTCGCCATGATGAATGCAGGTCAGATGAGCCAGGCGGGCGGATTTTCCGAGCAGGTTGTCACCTCGCAGCCGATGCTGGTTGCCCCGGGAATGACCGGACAGCCTATCCAGATGGGAACCCCCTACATGACTGCTTCTCCGGAACCAGTCAATGTTGATCCGGCCCATTTCCCGACCGAACCAGCCACGGCAGGCACGCCGATTATTCAACCCTACTAAAGCGCGTCACATTTAACCGTAGCCCCTCCCGATCTATGATACTCGATCCAAATGGTTCTGGAGATGCTATAGTAAAACACGCGACTGTCTAAAATCATGGTCGAATCATCGAAAACAGTTCATCCTGTTCACAATCTCTGCTTACAAAGCCCCCGGCTGCGTTGACCCATCAAAGACTCATGGTAGAATAAACGTCCCGCGGGATGTGGCTCAGCCTGGTAGAGCGCTGCGTTCGGGACGCAGAGGTCGCAAGTTCAAATCTTGTCATCCCGACTTTTAAGTTGTTTTATATTAACGACTTGCGAAAACGATTCTTGGTCCGTTATCCACCAGGTCACCCTGGTCCGTTAAGTGGTCCGTTATTCTGTAATTTTTCATGCAAAATTACAATGCTCAGAGCCCCCCCAGGATCGCTGCTCCTGCCTCCTGAACTGCAAACGTGACCCTAACCTTACTCCGACCCCTAATTCGCCTCTGAAGGCCTCTCAGGAGGCTGTCCGATGCCTGGCCGATATCACACACTTCGAATTTATTCAGTAATTGGACGTCGAGCGGCTCATTGTTTGTCGAATCAGGAAGAGACGAAGGTTACCGATTGATCTTTCTCAACCGCTCGGTACGAGATTCACTGTTGACCGAACGTAGAAATGTCAGGCCATGATGATGCGCCAGCAAAAACGGTCGATAATGGCACGGTCGATAATTCAATTATGCTCCCGATGAGTTTCTAGGACGGCGACTCGCAAACTTTCTGCTTCGGTCTTTAACACCGACGCGAATGAGAGACTCTGCTTCGCCGCAGAAGTTTGTCCTACTTCTGGGTGTTGGGGTTGGCTCCAATTACAGTCAGTTTAGACTCACGTTGGAAGTTCGAATTCTGGAAACATGGAAATCCCGATTCTCATACTTCGCTGGCATCCGGTGAATGAGTACGGTTGCGACAACCGCAACGCAGCCAATGGCGAACCAGCCCCATTCTAAAGCAGTCAAGGAATGGAGTTCGCTCAAACCTGCTGATGAAGACTGTATCTTGACAGAAAGCCCGCAGAGCAAGGCGGTGACCTGCGTAAATACGAAAATCGCCGCTGTTGAGAACGTGTTGTTAATTAGAAACCTTCCGCTCTTTTTGCTCGCTTCAGCAGCAAACTTTTCCCAACCATCGTGTCCAAAAGCGGGTTCAATTCGCTCTATAATGTAGTTGGCGATGATCATGGTCATTCTAAAGTTGTGTACCCAAAGCGATGACAACAAACACGCGAAGACGGGAAAGAGAAACAAAACTATTGGCTGCGGATCGTTACTACGGAAAACGAGGGCAATCATAGTGCCCAACAGGAGGATGGTATAGGATACTAACCGATATCGCATCTCGCAGCGTTTCTCGATTTCTGATCGCAGAGCGGAATACTCCGCCAGAATCAGATCTGTCGCATCTTTCGACATCCGGGATTCCTCGCCGTCAAGCGTCTGCCGCTTCATCGTTGGCACGATAATTCTGGTCGCTTGTAATGGGTTGATAGACTGAATTTGATTCTGTGTAAATCTATCAGGATTTCTGCCTATTATCAATTGATATCACGTGAACTCACTTTTGTGAAAAGACTGATGCGCCGAACCGACCGAAAGGTGGTTCCAAATATCATTCGTTTTGAATTACTGTTCTGTATTTGACGAGTTTCACGAACAGATTCTGGGATTTGACGATTCAATCTACTCACATACCGAATCGTGGGTTCGTTGAAGATGCAATCAACCATTCAAAAGTTTCATTTCGCTATTCAGACGTTTTTCCGGCTCGCTTGTATTCTATATTTTGTAACGAAACGTATTTGTAAAGAGTTGTTCTCGAAATCTTTAATGTATCACAAATGTCGTCTATACTGTTCGATTTATCTCGAAACAGCTTTTGGGCCAGAATAACTCTAGGGGACTTTGGATTCAGTGGGGGGCGTCCTCCCTTACGCCCTCGTGCTCGGGCTGCAGCCAAGCCTGCTTTAGTTCTCTCTTGTATAAGTCGTCGCTCGAATTGGGCGAGAGCAGAGAAAACATGAAAGATGAGTTCTCCTGAAGGTGTTGTTGTATCGATGATACCATCACTAATCGAACGAAAACCGATTCCTCGTTCCTTCAAGTCTTCGATCATAGTGACGAGATGACGAAGTGATCGTCCCAGACGATCGAGCCTCCAAACAAGAAGAGTATCTCCACGTCGCAAATTTTCCTGGCACAGCAAAAGCCCCGGTCGATCTGCTTTAGCGCCCGAAAGTTTGTCACAGAAGATGTTCTCCCGTTTGACCCCATGTTGAAGTAGAGAATCAATTTGGAGGGAGAGTTCTTGATCACCAGTGCTCACTCGGGCATAACCAATCAAACGCTGTTGCTGAAATTCATGAGATACCATCTTGATTGTCCCTCTAACAGGCAACAATGTTCCTCTACTAATAGAGAAACGTGGCGATATGAATTTGTTCCTTAGCAGATGATAATAAATTCTGACTTTGAAATATTTTTCTAAATGTGCCGAGTATTCAGATTATACAGCCAACCGGTCTCCTCTGGTTACATCTAAAAGTGAAAACGAGGCCCATAATGGTGCATGTCAATAATCAAAACTCCACTCCTTCCGACAAGTTTTCGGGACGCTCTTCCGCGTCCTCCGCAATTCTCATGAATCCTCGTCTTCTGCTAAATGAGGACCGTTAGTTTTCAATACCAAATATCAGTTCAAGGGAATTTCGCCCCGTAATTCGCACACACCGACACTCCCAAAACCAACAAAATCACACACTCAAACAATTTGCGGGACAGTCACATGCTAACTCTTTAACCGTAAACGGAAATCTTTTGAGTCCTGTCCTTTTAAGCCTCTGAAATGCCGGCAGATTTGTGACTACACTGGTATATCTAGAGAGCCTATCACATTAAATTATAGAGTCTTTCAATCTATTATACTCGGTCCAAATGCCCCTGGAGACGCTATAGTAAAACTGGCCACAGTCTAAATGCACAAAATTGATTTGATTAATCACTTTTCTTAATTCCAGAGAGCGACTTGAGTATAAAGTCTCTTCCAGGTTCAAAATATCTTTCTCGAACAAGTTTTGATTAGGTAGAGTATTTTTTGCGATTGGGTAATGAACTTTTGGGGGGCGCTGTTGGTCCGGGATCGATGACGGTTCGCTGTTTCAGATCATAAACCATGCCGGCTGTTAACACGGAATAGGTCACATTGGTCAGGGCAAAGGGATCTCGGTTTTCTGCATAACCGATGTGGTTAATCTGGATGGAGCTACCGTCGACCACAATCACCGTTCCGGTACCGATGACCCGGGCCCGTTGCTCGTTCTCGATGATCAATCCTGTATTTTCTTCGATGCCCAGTCCCAGTAATGCCGGGTTGGTGGCCATGGCATGAACGAGTCGGGAAATGCGTGATCTCTGTACGAAGTGAGTATCGAAGATCATATCCTGGATCAGCCCCAGTCCTTTGGTCATTTCAATGCCTCCCTTCCGAAATAATCGAAATCGATTGTTCTGGAAGATCATGACTTCCGGTAGAACTGCGGCACCAGCAGAAGTTCCGGCGATGACGCAGCCTCCCATCTGATAGCGTTCCAGCAAAGCATGATGCAGGGGCGTGCCTCCAATCAGTGAAGACAGACGCAGCTGGTCGCCGCCGCCAAACATAAACAGGGTTGTTTCATGGATGATTTTACAGAGTGCTTTCGACCCGGCATCGGAGCGTTCTCCTATATGAACGGTCTGGATACTTTTGGGGTTGAAGGCGGAAAAAAGTACATTATAGTCGCGTGCCCGTTCGTCGGGGTTCTCGCTCGCCGTAGGCACCACAACGATGCGAGCCTGGGAGCCCCCCGCCATTTCGACCATTTCACGAAAGATTTCTGAATCCGGGGATTTCTTTTCATTCCCTCCGATGGGAATCAGAATCCGGGATTTCAGGACGGTGTTTGAGGTTCGTTTCTTCAAGCGATTTACTTTGATTATGTTTTTATCATTGCGATTTGGATCAACCACACTGTACTGCAACCTGTCTCGAAGATACAGTCAGGGGATGCCGATAATCGTTTGTCATGGTGGATCATCATCAAACCCAGCTTTTCAAGATGGGCCACGGAGTGCCTGCCACTCCGGTTTTGATCTGATGTCCCAAGGTAAAAGTGCTCTGGATGCGGTGATCGCCGCCACACAGATTTTAGAAGATGACGAACGTTTTAACGCAGGAACCGGTTCCAATCTTCGCTTCGATGGCACAACAATCCAGATGGATGCCTCCTGCATGACGAGTGCCGGGGATTTTGCAGCGGTTGCAGCGATAGAGCGTGTGAAAAACCCGGTCGCGGTCGCCCGATGTCTGCTTGAAACCCCACATATTCTGCTGGTGGGTGATGGGGCAACAACATATGCCCGGCAATGTGGTTACGAGGATTACGATCCTACCACTGCTGGAGCGAAGAGCCGCCTGCAGAAGATCCTCTCTGTTTCTGAAAAGATGGGCGACTGGTCGCGGGCTGATCTGGAACGGGCCTGGAACTTCGAGACTCCTTTCCGAGAGGCGCTGGGGACAGACACCGTAGGCAGTGTTGCCTGGGACGGACAAACGTTTGCGAGTGCATTGAGCTCGGGAGGGACCACCATCGTACTTCGGGGGCGCGTGGGTGATGTACCTCTGCCCGGTTGTGGACTCTATGCAGGCAAAGCAGGCGCCATTGCGACCACCGGTGACGGAGAATACATCGCCAGATCATTATTGGCTTATCGGGCCTACCTCGAACTTGAGAAAGGTCTGAGTCCCGCACAGACGGTTGACTGGGCTCTCAATGAACTTGCTGACAGCGTCGACATAGGAATTATCGTAGTCAATCAAACAGACTTTGCGGGTGGTGCGCGCCACCGTATGGCCTGGCACGGACAAAGCGCACAGGAACCCGCATGAAAATACTGGAACAACGCGCCCTCAGGGGCCCGAATCGCTACAGCCGCTACCCGACGATCTTCATGCTGCTTGATATTGAAGAATATGAAGAGCAGCCTTCGGATACCCTGCCAGGTTTTCCGGAGCGTCTGATACAGCTGATTCCTTCGTTATATAACCATCAATGTTCTGTGGGTGAACCCGGCGGTTTCCAGCAGCGACTGCAGCGGGGAACCTGGGCGGGCCACATCGTTGAGCATATTGCCCTGGAGACACAGTGCCTGGCTGGGATGGAAGTCGGGTTTGGAAAAACCTTTGATACAGACACAAAAGGAATCTATAAGGTCGTCTATCGGTATCGGGTGGAATCAGTGGGTCTCCGGGCAGGTCAGGCAGCCGTAGCGCTGGTGGAGTCAGTCGCCTGTAATCGCCCCTTTGAATTCGAGACACTCATTGCAGAGCTTAAGGAATTGCGCGAGAATGACATGCTGGGCCCTTCTACCCACAGCATCGTGGAAGAAGCAAAACGCCGCGGGATACCGGCACAACGCTTGAATGCAGACAGTCATATTCAGCTGGGATACGGGATTAAACAACGTCACATTCAGGCAACGTTAACAGACCAAACCAGTGCACTGGGTGTAGAAATTGCTGATGAGAAATTCAGGACGAAACTGCTGCTTCGCCAGGCAGGAATCCCAGCGCCTGAAGGAGTACTCGTCTCTTCTCTCAGCGAAATAAAGCAGGCAGCAGAACGCATCGGGTATCCGGTCGCGATTAAGCCGGAAGTCGGAAACCATGGCAGAGGAATTACGGCTCAGGTCTCCAATGTGAAGGAACTCGAGACCGCTTTCATGTCTGCGTGGACGGTTTGTGAATCTGTAATTGTAGAGAAAAGTCTGACTGGCTTCGATTTTCGGGTGCTTGTCATCAACGGGAAACTGGTGGCAGCAGCGCTTCGTGAACCGGCCCATGTGGTCGGTGACGGGACTTCGTCGATCGGCCAGTTGATTGAGATGACAAATGCTGATCCTCGCCGGGGAATTGGTCATGAACGCGTATTAACAACCATCACAGTGGATACGATGACCCTGAGATTGCTGTCATTGAAGGGGTTTACGGTCGATACCGTGTTACCTGAAAATGAGAAACTGTATCTCAAATCGACGGCCAATCTGAGTACTGGCGGGACGGCGCGCGATGTGACTGATGAAGTGCATCAGGATGTCCGTTTAATGTGCGAACGAATCGCCCGACTCATCGGCATGGACTGTATCGGCATTGATATCGTGGCCCCCAGTCTGCAGCAGCCTTTAAAATCAGAAGCTGCAGGAGTTGTTGAAGTCAATGCAGCCCCGGGATTCAGAATGCATCTGGATCCGACTGAGGGAAAAGCACGCAACGTGGCCAGACCATTTGTGGAGATGCTGTTTCCTTCAACGGTTAATTTTGATGTCCCGATCATTGCCGTCACAGGTACAAACGGGAAGACGACCACCTCAAAACTGATTGCACATGCTTTAAAGTACAGCGGGAAGAACGTGGGACTGGCGGGAACAACGGGGATCGAGATTGATGGTGTCACGATTACTGCCGGAGATTACAGTGGACCGGAAGGAGCGCGTGTGGTTCTCCGTGAACCGACCGTCGACCATGCTGTTTTAGAAGTCGCCCGGGGTGGCATTATCCGTCGCGGTCTCGGTTTTGAAGACTGTCATGTCGGGATTCTGCTGAATGTCGATGAAGATCACATCGGCACAGACGGTGTGGAAGATCTGGACGATCTGGCGCTGGTCAAATCGACGGTGATTGAAGTCGTCAGACCATCAGGATTTTCAATTCTCAATGCAGATGATGCAGTCGTTGTTGGTCTCAAGGATCGGGCAGGTGGTGCAGTGATCTATTTTTCTCTCGACTCAGAGAATGTAACAGTCACTCAACACCTGACAGAGGGGGGAACTGCAGTCGTGCTGGAAGGTGATGATGTCATCATTCGTTCCAATGAACCGCCGGTCCGGGTACTTTCGATTCTTGATGCTCCCATAACACTGCGTGGAATCGTCACATTTAATACGGCAAATGTCCTGGCGGCGGTAGCAGCACTGCATGGTTTAGGAATGGCCCTCAATACGATTCGAAATGGAATCAGTACTTTCCACCCGAGTGCCACTCAGAATCCGGGCAGAATGAACATTATTGACTTTGTGACGTTCAAGGTCATTCTCGACTACGGACATAACGTGCCAGCGATTAATGCCCTCGGCACAGTGTTACCGAAAATCAGCAATGGTCGCAAAATCGTAATTGCGCATGGTACTGGGAATCGAACAGATGACAACATCAGGGAATTTGGCGCTGCATTAGCTTCTGTTTACGATCACATCATTCTGGCGGACATCGATCCACGAAATCGGGTTTTGGGAGAAACGCCTGAACTGGTCAAGTCTGGCGCGCTGGAAACCGGCTTTTCCGAAATGGAGATTGAGATCATCATCGATCCACTAAAGGCCATCGATCGTGCATTTTCCATAGTGCAACCGGGAGATCTCATCATGGTTCAAGTCGATGAAGTGGCACCGATGCTGAAACATGTCATGCAACACTTTAAGAACAATGTTCCTCGATCAGAGGTGAAGCTTTCTTCTCAAAGCGAATCGCTCAAAATACCAAAGTGAAGATCAGTGTCGATCTATCCTGTTACGGCTTTCCCAGTCAGGGACAGGTAACTGTTGTGATGCTGACGGTCAGGCAGGTCCAGAGAGAGGTTTCATGATTGAATATGCTTTTCCAAAAGATTTGCTGGAGGCGATTAAAACACGCTGGCAGAATGTTTCTGATCCGCAGTTTGAGTTGCCCGAAGATCAGATACTTCAACGTTTACTGGAGACCTGCTACCACGCTTCATTTCGCACAAGCGAACAGCGATTAGTCCATTGTGTTGTAGCATATGCTTCTTTAGAAGCAATTCCGAAAGAGGCTTTGCAACTGACAGAACCTGTGGTATTGACCGATACTGAACTTGTCCGACTGTCTCCGGTGACACAACACCGCCAGACCGTCATTGGTTGTTACCAGCGGGAAGACTGGCTATCCATCTGGGGATTCTTTGAACATGGTCATGCCTGGGTACAACATTCTGCCGGTGATCCTCCCGCAGCTCCCATGCAACCGGAAGACTTTCCTCCCGACTGCCTGATGATCACAATTGAAGGTCCCGGGACGCTGATGGTTTCTCAGGGACGATCTGGCCTGGTTCGATTACGGGATGGCCGCGTGATCTTTCCCCAGGAGAATCTGTTGCAGACCGTCACGAATCCATTGGGAATTTTCTTTCGTCAGGTGATAAGAGGGCTCGTCTCCTCAGGTCTCTACCGAAATCTGGTAAAAGGTTCGCTTGAAGAAGAGGAAATACATTCCCTGTTAAATATCTATACAACCTCCATTCTCGCCATACTGGAGCGTATCAACTTAAGACGACACGGGGGGAGTATTGTGATCACTCCGGTGCCAGTTCAAAAACAACATGCCCATATTACATATACCGTTTCTGACCATTCGGGACTGTTTGAGAAAATTGTGACATATAAAATTCTCGATGATGGGTTACGTCAGGCGGATGAAAATACCAACTCATCAGCAGAGTCAGAAAAGAGACAGGCGGAACTTGCCCTCCGCCGGGGGAGCCAGCAATTGATCCGGGGAATCAGTCAAATCAGTCTACTGGCGGCCGTCGATGGTGCCATCCTGCTGGATGAACACCTGAGAATTCAGGGGTTTGGAGTACGGTTTCCCGTTTTACTGCCACCCGGTTCGAAAGTGGAAGATGCTTCTACCGGCCGTAAATATTTATGCGACCAGTGGGGATTGCGGCATCAGTCTGTCTTTTCATTCTGTCATAAATCGGAAGGGGCGATCGGACTGATCGTGTCGCAGGATGGAGAAGTGAAAGCGGTTAAAGCAGAGCAAAGCCAGCTCTATTTCTGGGATGGCATTCTTAATTAAATTCATGTTCACAAAACAAGGGACTCAGGAAATCCGACAGAATGTCGCCCCCGAAATGGGGGATACTTTTAAAGAAGTAATTACTCCCATTTCCGAGAGAAGCCTTCACAGGAAGAAATCACAGCTGATTGCTAATTACCTTGGTGCGTTCTATAATTGATACAACACCCCTTTCTCCAGGAGATGGAGTTGGGCTTTAGGAGGCTTAATGTATGTTCCAGATATCTGGCAAAAACTGTACCGTCTGATTTCTTTCCGACAGTTTCGCCATCAGGAACCTTCGCTTGTCAGGCCCATCGATGAAGCGCCACTTCGCGCTGAACTCTTTAGTATTGATCAGCTCGAACGACACGCAAAGCTCATCGCTGCGTCCCATAAACTGGCATCAGGCCAGTCACGAGATGAACTATTACCACGGCTCGATGAAAACCAGCGTATCTTAAATGAAACGTACGATCTGGTGGCAGCGGCAGAAGATCTGAATCGCCGCATCGAACCTGCGGCAGAATGGCTGCTGGACAATTTCTATCTGGTGGAAGAACAGATTCGTGCCATCCGACGGCTGTTACCGCCCTCTTACAGCCGGGAACTGCCACGTCTGGCGAATGGCTCCGCTGCCAGCTATCCGCGCGTTTATGACATCGCGCTCGAACTGATTGCTCACATTGATGGTCGGATTGATGCCCACAGTCTGGACAGCTTCATTGCCTCTTATGAGTCAGTCCAGACGCTGAAACTGGGCGAATTATGGGCATTACCATTAATGCTGCGACTGGCCCTGATCGAAAATCTGCGCCGCGTTGCTGTGAGAATTGCTACTGCGCGGCGCGACCGTGACCTGGCTAACGACTGGGCAGACCGCATGGTAAAGGTGGTCGAACAGAAACCGACAGACCTGATTCTGGTTCTGGCAGATATGGCTCGAACCAACCCTCACCTCTCAGGTGCATTTCTGGCAGAGCTGACTCGCCATCTCCAAGGCCAGAATCCAAACTTTGCTTTTGCGAACAGTTGGCTCGAACATCGCCTGGCTGACCAGGTATTAACGATCGAACAAGTGGTGCAAACGGAAGGCCAGGCCCAGGCAGTCGATCAGGTTTCGATAGGAAACAGTATCAACAGCCTGCGTTTTTTGAATTCCAACGACTGGCGCCTTTTTATTGAAAAGCATAGTCTGGTAGAACGAACACTGACGGAGGACCCTTCACACATCTATGCACAGATGGATTTCGCGACACGAAATCGTTATCGACGAGCCGTTGAAGGCATTGCCCGACGTAGCAAGTTTACCGAGTATGATGTCGCCCTCAAAGCGGTTCAACTGGCCGAGAATAATGCGAGTGATAAACCAGAAGACCGTACTGCTCATGTAGGATATTATTTGATCGGTCATGGTCGCCCGGTATTAGAGTGTTTAGTCGAAATGCGACTGACGCCCGCCGTTATGCTGGACAAGCTACGTCGGCGGTTTCCCCTGACCTGTTACCTGTCCACAATGACGTTCTTCACACTTGCTGCAACGTTACTCTTCATAGCTGCGGCCCACCATTCCAGTGTGAGCTGGCAAGGGCTCGCGCTACTGGCGATCCCGGTTCTGATTTGTGCCTCGCATTTGGGAATGGGGATTGTCAACTGGTTTTCGATGCAACTGTTTCGACCCCAATCGTTGCCACGCATGGATTACGAACAGGGAATCCCGCCTGAGCACCGCACACTGGTAGCGGTACCCACGATGCTGACCAGTACCGCTGGTATTGAGCATCTATTGGAGGGATTGGAAGTACGGTATCTTGCCAATCGTGATCCCCGTTTACATTTTGCTCTGATCACAGACCTGGTGGATGCCGACGCTGAGGTCTTACCAGCTGATGCGCAGCTCGTGAGACTGATCCGAGAAGGCATTCAACTCCTGAATCAGAGATATGCCTCTGATCGCTCTGATATATTCTATCTCTTTCACCGTTCCCGAAAATGGAATGCGCAAGAGGGAGTCTGGATGGGGCACGAACGCAAACGCGGTAAGCTGGCAGACCTGAATGCGACATTGCGCGGCAAACAAGGCCTGTTCACTGAAATCGTCGGCGAAATCGCAATTCTGCAATCAGTGAAGTTTGTCATCACACTTGATACTGATACTCAATTACCACGGGATGCAGCCCGATTGATGGTAGGTACACTGGCACATCGTTTGAATCATCCTGTCTGGAATGCTCGCAAATCGCGCGTCGTCGAAGGACACACGATCCTTCAACCTCGGGTTGGTGTCAGCCTGAATAGCGCACAGCAATCACACTTCGTGCAGTTGTATGCAGGTGAACCTGGAATCGATCCTTATACGCGAGTTGTTTCGGATGTGTACCAGGATCTGTTCGATGAGGGATCATTTATTGGCAAAGGAATTTATGATGTCGATTCCTTTGAAATGTGCTGCAATGACTTTCCTGAAAATACGATTCTAAGTCATGATCTGATTGAAGGAGCCTACTGTCGTTCCGCACTGGTCAGCGACGTGACTTTGTATGAAGAGTATCCTTCACGTTACCTGGCAGATATCGGTCGCCGACATCGTTGGATTCGAGGCGACTGGCAGATCGTTGGCTGGTTGTTCCCCTGGGTTCGAAATCGTGCTGGCAAGTCTGTTCGAAATCCGATTTCTGCCCTTTCCTGGTGGAAAATCTTTGACAACCTGCGTCGCAGTCTGATTTCGCTGGCCATGTTGAGCATATTGCTCGTCTCGTGGCTCCTGATGCCAGACCTGGCTGCAGAGTCATTGCTGTTTTTAACCTGTATCGTATTTCTGCCCACAATTCTGGATACACTGACCAATCTGCTGCAGAAACCGGTCGATTTACCCTCTCGGCTGCATGTACGCGAGACTCTACAGGCAACGGGGCGACCGTTGGCGCAGAATATCCTGTCTTTCGTCTTTTTACCTTATGAAATGTATATCTGCTGCGACGCAATTATTCGCACACTGGTTCGTGTATTCTGGACAAAGCGGCGACTTCTCGAATGGAAAACAGCCAGCGATTCGGAACGGGGAAGCGATGGCAGTTTGAGTGATACCATTTACCAGATGATGAGCGCTCCCGCATTAGCGATCTTCGTAGCGTTAATACTTTATTCCAGCGATTCAGAGATCTTCTTCTGGGCAGCGCCGTGGCTTGTGGTCTGGTTTGTTTCACCATTAATTGCCTGGTGGCTCAGTCGGCCGATTACCAGACGCGTGATACAATTTTCCGAATTAGAACATCATTTTCTGGAAAAGCTATCAAGAAAAACCTGGCGGTTCTTTGAAGAGTATGTCACGGAAGAAGAGAACTGGCTGCCACCAGATAATATTCAGCAGAATCCCAACCTGGAGATAGCGACACGTACCAGCCCCACAAACATTGGCATGGCGTTGCTCTCCGAACTGGCGGCTTACGATTTCGGCTATTGCTCTGCCTCTCAGTTCCTTGATCGAACTCGAAAGACCTTTAAGACACTTGACGGGATGGAACGTCATCGCGGGCATTTCTTCAACTGGTACGACACTCGCACACTTCAACCATTGCATCCCCAATATGTTTCTATGGTTGACAGTGGTAATTTGGCTGCTAATCTGCTGGTTCTCAGCAGCGGCATTCGAGAACTGAGCGAAGCAAACATCATGCCCAGACGCATGTTTGCAGGCCTGCGCGATACACTGCGGGTTCTGCTGGATGTGATTCTGAGTTTTGACGGAACGTTGATAGACGCCGACTTTCGTCGCAGAATTGAACGACAGATTGAATTACTGAATCGCGCTCCCGATTCGCTACAGGCGGCGCATGTCCTGCTGGCGCAAATGACAGTAGAAGCTGCTGAGTTCATTCCATTAGCAGACTCGAATCCGGAACTCATGTGGTGGGTACTCGCTTATGAGCGATCCTGTCAGGAACATCGGGCCGACCTCCTGCACCTGGCAGTCTGGCTCACTCTCCCCCGGTCTCCCGATGCCTGGGAAGACGCTCACCCTGATCATCAGAGTGCGGAATTGAAGCAGCTGGCAGTCGCTCTCAAACTGCTAGATAACGCAACCGGTTTGCGAGATGTCGCGAAGCTGCAAACAACCTTGCTGCCACTGATCCAGAAGGCAAAACAGGTCGCGAATTCTGAAACCTGTGAATGGCTGGTGCAGTTAGGGGCATCACTAAGTATTGCCGCTGAACGTGCGGCCGCCAGAATCAGAGCGTTTGAAGAACTGGCTTTACAGTGTCGAGAATTGGCAGACATGGATTTCGGGTTATTGTATGACTCATCCCGAGATTTATTTGCGATTGGCTATAACGTCAGTGAGCGGCGACTTGATGCCGGTTACTATGACCTGCTCGCTTCAGAAGCGCGTCTGGCCAGCTATATCGTTATTGCACAGGGACAATTCGGCCAGGAACACTGGTTCGCATTGGGACGTCTGCTGACCAGCGCGGGAAGCCTGCCCGCATTGCTGAGCTGGAGCGGCTCCATGTTTGAATATTTGATGCCACTGCTGGTGATGCCCAATTACGAGAATACGCTGCTCGATCGTACATATCACGCAGTCGTGCGAAGACAAATCGAATACGGGCGGCAATATCGAGTTCCATGGGGAATTTCTGAGTCCGGTTATAATACGTTAGACCAACACCGGACGTATCAGTATCGAGCATTCGGAGTACCCGGCCTGGGACTGAAACGGGGACTGGCGGAAGATCTGGTCATTGCCCCGTATGCAAGCGTGCTGGCTTTAATGGTCGAACCGCAGGCTGCCTGTGAGAATCTCCAGCATCTCGCGGCAGATGGTCAACTGGGGGCCTGTGGCTTCTATGAGGCAGTCGACTACACGCCTTCACGATTGCCACCCGGTGCTGAAAGTGTCACAGTGAAACAGTTCATGGCACACCATGAAGGGATGAGCTTGCTCTCACTGGCATATGTACTGCTTGATAAACCAATGCAGCGCCGCTTTCTGGCTGATCCCATGCTGCGGGCAGCGGAACTGCTTTTACAGGAACGGGTTCCCAGGGCCACAGCGCCGGTTCTCCCTCACGAAAGCGAAACGCGAGCAACACACCTTGCCTCACCAGAAGAAACCGGAAGCATGCGTGTGATTACCAATCCTGACAGTGCTGTTGTGGAAGCCCATTTGCTCTCGAACGGCAGATATCACGTTGTGGTAACCAGTGCAGGAGGAGGTTACAGCAGATGGCACGATCTGGCAGTCACACGCTGGCGTGAAGATGCGACTCGAGATAACTATGGCAGCTTCTGTTATCTGCGCGACGTAGACAGCAGAATCATGTGGTCGAATGCCTGGCAGCCGACCACCAGTCCCACCAGAGGCTACGAAGCTATCTTCACACAGGCACGGGCCGAGTTCCGACGTTCTGATGCGGGCATTGAAACGTATACTCAAATCAGTGTCTCCCCGGAAGATGACATCGAACTGCGTCGCGTCACTCTGACAAATCGAACCGAATCGTCACGCAGGATTGAAGTAACCAGTTATGCAGAAGTCGTGTTAGCAGTACAACCTCAGGATGAGGCACATCCCGCCTTCAGCAATCTGTTTGTCCAGACGGAACTGGTCCATAACCACAAAGCGATTTTCTGTACCCGCCGCCCCCGCTCTACCGAAGAGCATCCGCCATGGATGACACACATGATGACCGTCAGGGGAGTCACCGTTGGGGAGCCGTCTTACGAAACAGACCGGATGCAGTTCATCGGCCGCCAGCGGACGCTGGCAGCGCCGGTTGTTTTCGATCGGATTGCTCCACTTTCGAACTCTGCCGGACCTGTACTGGATCCTGTTGTCAGTATTCGCCAGACAGTGCTGTTACTACCTAACGAAGCAGTTCACATTGATATCGTTACCGGAGTTGCTGAGTCACGGGCTGGCGTCGAAGCGTTGTCTGAAAAATACAGCGATCACAGCCTGGCTGACCGTGTGTTCGATCTTGCCTGGACCCACGGTCATATTCTGTTGCAGCAACTAAGCGCTTCTGAAATGGATGCGCAGATTTATGGCCGACTGGCAAGCTCAATCATTTATGCATCGTCTCTCAGGCGTGCCAAAACAAGCATCCTCAGCCTCAATCGACAGGGACAATCAGGTTTGTGGGGCTACGGTATCTCGGGAGATCTGCCTATCGTACTGGTTCGAATTCGCGACCATGAACGAATTGGTCTCGTTAAGCAGGCCGTGCAGGCACATGCCTACTGGCGTTTGAAAGGGCTCGCCGTCGATCTGGTCATCTGGAACGAAGACGATTCTGTGTATCGACAGTCATTGCAGGATGAGATCGCGGATCTGGTTGCTGCCAGTTCGGAAGCAGTACTCATCGACCGGCCCGGCGGTATCTTTATACGTCGTGGCGAACAGATGTCTGAAGAAGACCGGATCTTACTGCAGACTGTGGCACGTATTGTCTTATTAGATGATGCCGGAACATTACAGGAACAGGCGGAGCGATTCGGGCGAACGGATGTTGCAGTCCCGTATCTGATTCCGAGTCGTGTTCTGAAGACGCAACCTCTCGTCGATAATCCTCCTCAATATGATCTGGCATTTTTCAACGGACTGGGGGGCTTCAGTCAGGATGGCCACGAATACATCACCATTCTGGCCTCTGGTAAGACAACACCCGCGCCGTGGGTGAATGTGATTGCCAACTCGCAGCTTGGTACTGTGGTTTCGGAAGGGGGCAGCGCTTACACCTGGGCGGAAAACAGCCATGAATACCGACTGACCCCGTGGCAAAACGATCCGGTCTCCGATATCAGCGGCGAAGCAATTTACATACGGGATGACGAAACCGGACTGTTCTGGTCCCCCTCCCCGCTACCGAAACGGGGACAAAATACCTACATCATCCGCCACGGATTCGGGTATAGTATATTTGATTACACGGAAGACGGTCTGACAACAGAACTGAGTGTCTACGTGGCGACAGATGCGCCGGTCAAATTCTGTAAGCTGAAAATCACGAACCGCTCAGGACGTCCGCGCGAACTGTCCGTCTCAGGTTACTGGGGGCTGGTACTAGGCGATTCAAGCAGCAAATCAGCAATGCACATCGTGACGGAAATCGATCCAGCGAGTGACGCGATCCTGGCTCGTAACGTCTATAGTCCCGAGTTTGGGGACCGTGTCGCCTTTTTCAATTGCAGTGAAACCAACCGTTCTGTGACGGGCGACCGTACCGAGTTTTTAGGACGTAATGGCAAATTCGACAATCCGTCCGCCTTGCGACGTGTGCGACTCTCCGGTCGCGTCGGCGCAGGCCATGATCCCTGTGCAGCGATCCAGGTTCCCTTGCAGTTAGCAGACGGACAGGAGCGAATCATTACTTTCACCAGTGGCGCTGCTGGCGGAGTTGCAGAAGCCAAAGCGCTTGCACAGCAGTATCGCACGGTTGAAAGTGCGCATCGCGCGATTGAAGGCGTCTGGGATTACTGGAGTCGAACTCTGGGAGTCATTCATCTGGAAACGCCTGATGCGTCGGTGAATTTTCTGGCCAACGGCTGGCTTGTCTATCAGACCCTGGCCTGCCGCATGTGGGCTCGCTCCGGATTTTATCAGTCGGGTGGCGCCTTTGGATTCCGCGATCAACTGCAGGATGCGATGGCTCTGGTCTATGCTCAGCCGCAGATACTGCGCGAGCATCTGCTCCGCGCCGCAGCGCATCAGTTCCGCGAAGGAGATGTACAACACTGGTGGCATCCTCCAGTTGGACGAGGCGTAAGGACTCATTTCTCCGACGATTATCTGTGGCTGCCGCTCGCGATTTGCCGTTATGTCGGAATCACCGGAGACACGGGCATCCTCGACGAAAGTGTGCCTTTCCTCACATCACGTCCGCTGCGCGATGATGAAGAATCCAATTACGATTTGCCGCAAATCTCAGACGAAGTTGGCACACTCTTTGAACATGGTATTCGAGCCATCGATAACGGACTGCAGTTTGGTGAGCATGGTCTGCCATTGATGGGTTGTGGAGACTGGAATGACGGCATGAATCTTGTCGGCGCAGAAGGTCGCGGGGAAAGTGTCTGGCTCGGTTTCTTTCTGTTCCATGTGCTCACTCAATTTGCCGAGCTGGCATTGAGACAAGGTGATGAAGCGCTCTCTGATCGCTATACACTGGAAGCGGGACGACTCCGAGGGAATATTGAAGAGCATGGCTGGGATGGAGAATGGTATCGCCGCGCTTACTTCGATGATGGCACGCCTCTAGGCTCAGCTTCGAATGAAGAATGCCAGATCGATGCCATCGCACAGAGCTGGTCGATTCTCTCTGGTGCCGGTCCGGAAAATCGTACCAGTGTTGCTATGGAAAGTGTGAATCGCCGCCTCGTGCGAACCGATGACCGCCTGATCCAGTTACTCGATCCCCCCTTCGACAAATCAGACCTCAACCCCGGCTATATTAAAGGTTACGTTCCCGGAGTTCGTGAAAATGGCGGTCAATATACCCACAGTGCGATCTGGACGGTCATGGCGACAGCCGCGATGGGCGATAGCAAACGTGCCTGGGAACTGTTCTCACTGATCAATCCTGTTTTGCATGGCTCTACTCCGGAAGAAATTTCAACCTACCGTGTAGAACCTTATGTCGTCGCCGCTGATGTCTACGGGGTCAAACCACACACCGGCCGCGGGGGCTGGACCTGGTATACCGGTTCAGCCGGCTGGATGTACCGCCTGATCGTAGAGTCGTTACTGGGATTGAACCTGGATGTAGATAAGTTGCGTCTTGAGCCCTGCCTTCCGGCTGATTGGACTGAATTTAAGATTCATTATCGCTATCGCGAAACGTTCTACCATATCACGATCCGCAACGACAACTCAGTTACAGCAGTCTGCCGCATGACACTGGATGGCGAGGAGTTATCAGACAATATTATAACTCTCGTGGACGACCTTCAGGATCATGAAGTCCAAATCAACATGAGACCGAAGGAACATTCGAACTATGAGTGAAACTGTAGAAATCTGTTAGAAGACGCTGGTAAACGACTGAAGCCGGGATCAGCTTCCAATAGCACAATCAAATATTTACAACAGATTATCGGTGCCACTCTTGTCGCCTCCGCCAAATCGCGGTGCTGTTTGTCACGATATTCCAGTCATTATTGTGAGAGTTCTCGACAACCATATGCCGCAACATGCTGGTGATCTTTTCCCATGGTGACTTCACCTCAAAATTACTGCCCCACCTTGGAAGAGCCATTTCAGACGGCGATGAAGCCCTGCGTATCGTTGCCGAAAGGATGTGAATATTCCCAGACGCGAGAACTCGCGCGAATATGACTGTAATATTGTGACAGATCGCTCGGGTACTTGTCTGTGGTATGCCCGCTATTTTGATTTTGTGAAATTCTCACGAGCAATATAATTAAAGATATACTACGGGGGAGTGAAGAATCTTTGCCTGAATAAGTCAACAGATCCATTGATAAGACGTGCTACCGACTGCCAAGGCTAGAGTCAAAGGATCAATCGTAATTCTGCAAAAATGTATGAGATTACGGGACGAGTTTGACGTCCGTTTTATGGTTCGTTTTCGATTGCTGTCCTGGATTCAACAAGTTTCGCGAACACAATTGAGCGGTCGGACTAACATGAATCAATTCCAGATCAGATCGAAGTGACGCGAAACCGTTTAACGGTCGAATTACAGGACGTCTGAAGAAACGAATGAGTTTATTGGATTACTAAAGCGACCGAGATGGGAGGATCAGAAGTTGATCAAGTGCCGGATAGTTCTGTAAATACGAGTCGGCTGAGTTTTATGACCGCTGCTCATGTTCAACCGTTTGTTCGGTAGTCATAGTTGCGTCGTTGTTAAGGTTTGCGCCATGACTTAGCGAAGTGTCTGATTGTTGGTGACATCGGAAATCGGGGGAATTCGAGTTGTGCTCATGTAGACGTGCCATTGCCGCTAAGTTGCCTCAAGTCGGATAACGACCAAGATCAGCCGATTGCCGCGGTTGACTTGCCTTGTTTGAGATACCAACGAGCCGCAACGAGTTTTGCTTCGGATGTGGGTGACGCGAGGATAAGATCCAGCAGTTTCTGGCGATAGTCGGGTGACAATGATTCTTGATTTCGGAGCGAGACCCAAATCCGCACTTCCGGCCATGGGACAGAATCGATGTTTTGACTCGCGAATTGGGAGTATTCAGTTGATTGTTTGGTGATAAGCATCCATGCAAGTTGGAAACGCAAGCCTGATTCAAGGTTGCTTTTGTATGCGGCGAACAAATCGATGCCGAGTTCTTCCGCTCGATCATGTGCGGCATTCTCTTGTTCCTCGTGTGGCTCACTGATCATTGAAGTGCTGAAGCCGACAAGATGCAGATCTCGCAGGAATTGGGCCTTGCGGTATTCAGCGTATGCGTACCAACCGAGGAAACACGCGACGGCGGCGAGCAGTGGAACGATGATGAGCAGTCGTCTTCGGTGTTGAATCATGAGAGAACGTTGGTCAGCCCGCTAATGTTTGAGATCACCGAGTGCCCGCGATCGATGATCAATTCAAAAAACGCGCACCAGCGGGCACTTCGGTGCATCGATTTGTTATCCGCCGTTTCATTGTCATCCAAGTGTATTGAAGCCACCACATTCCCGAAGGAACTGGACGAATTGTAGCAGCCAATCTCGGTCCGCACTGTAATTCTTGGCGAGATCATCGCGATGAAATGTTCCATCATCTGGTTCTGACGTCGTTTTTCCATCCAGACCGATTCGAGACCCCTCGTCCAAGTCCTTCAGGAAATTGTTTTCGAACCAATCCGCAAGTTTCAGGCAACTGTCCATTTTCGCAAACACCATTCTGTCACCGAAAATCTCAACATCGGGTTCGAGAATGTTGCTCTCCTGAATTAACGGGACTGTCGCACCCCACCGCCAAGAATTTACGGTTAGATCCTCAATATCATTCTCAGCGCAAAGCCAGTAACCCATTTGTATTCTGCTTTGGATTCCCTCAAAGGCGGATAACGACAAAACTCAGTTGCCCGCTCGCCTGAGCAGGGTTGAAGGCCAGTATACCGCGACCGAAGCGAACGAGCCAAAACAACCAAGAACCTGTGGGTCAACTGCAGCGACTGGTTAGCTGCCTGCAGTTGCGATGGTCATTTTTCTGGTTTGTCTGCTTTAATCCATTCTTTCAAATCTAATACGCTCTTGTTCTTTTTTTTCCTGGCTTTGACGTAGAGGTTGTAGCGGACCATGAGCACGTTGGCACTCGCGTGGATCGCTCGCCATTCCGCGTCGAGCTTCTTTGGCTTGAATTTAAAGGATTTCTCGAAAATCTCGATGAATTGACGGATGATTTTCTTCTTCACGACTTCCCTCTTTCGGTGTCCTGCTCTCGCCATCCTTATTGCAGCTAACTATTGATAGGCAGAATTTGATTCTGCCTATCTCTATCAGGATTTCTGTCTATTATCAACTCACACTATATGATCTTGCATCCACAATCAGAATTATTCAGGGAAGACCAACATGACAGCGGATGTTGATCCTCTCCTCTCTATCAGGATCATGTTACATGACAGCTGCCACTCATCGATCGCCCATACTCCTTAAACTAACCGGCGCGACTTTTCGGTGTTTGCTTCGTGCACGCGGTTGCATCAACTTTTGCAGTTTGAAGGTCGATGTGAACTCGCTTCAGTGAAACGAACGACGCGTCAAACCAACCAAAAGTGATTTCCGAGAAAACGTCTGGCATCTCAGGACACTTGTAGTATCCATTTTATTATTCGTTTTAGTGAAAGTCTACTAAATTACTCAATACTCATCGTGATCTGCCCAAA
>TARA_R110000868_G_scaffold150689_1_pt1 | contig 64668 bp, 41 predicted proteins | sample TARA_R110000868 | Tara Oceans TARA_R110000868 (sample SAMEA4397489) | marine metagenome | biome: Polar Biome; feature: [SRF] surface water layer (ENVO:00010504); material: water (ENVO:00002006), including particulate matter (ENVO:01000060) such as... | depth 5 m | reverse complement strand
TAATCGCCGAAGCAGCCTGAACCGCGGTCCTCAGGCCACGCTTACATACTTTCAACGGGCCACCCAACACCGATGACATCGCCGGACACCTGCTGCAGCATTTACGATCCGCCGACGCAAACGGCAGGATCCGTTCCCAGATAAGCATATTTGCGCCGGTAGCAGGGGACGATACACCGCCCTGGTTCGAAACGCCCAGCTTGCTCGTTATGCGGGCTATTCCGACGGGCAGGGTGGTTTACAGGGCGATCCCGCGAATGTGAAACTTACCCGAACGGCTATGCAGATGGGCTGGGTGCCCCCCGTTGCGCGCTCTGACTTCGACATCCTGCCGCTCATCATCCGGGATGAGGAAGGCAGACGCAACCTTTACGAGCTGCCGGGCGGAAGTGTACGCGAGGTCGATATAACGCATCCGTCTATTGCGGGCCTAGCTGATCTCAAGCTCAAATGGTACGCCGTCCCCGTCGTTTGTGATCTGATTTTGACAATCGGAGGCATCGACTATCCCTGCGCGCCCTTCAATGGCTACTATATGAGAACAGAGATTGCCTCGGGGAATCTCCTGGATGTGCCACGCTACAATTTGATGGACCGTGCAGCCGATGCGCTCGCGGTAGATCGTGCCGATCCGCTCTACAAAAACCGCGTATCGATGGCAGCGAATTGGAGCTGGATCGTGCCGCCCGAAGCGTCCGCCACATGCACGGTGTTTCACCAGCCTGTGCAGGACTATCATGACGTTCCCAATTCCTATCGGTCAAGTGCATCTGACGGGGCCACGCTCGGCGTCAGCTATGCAACCGAAGACCTCAATCGCTTCCAACTCCGGTTTCAGCGTGTACGCCGACGGTTCAGGAGCTGGCTCATAAGCAAAAGCTGATCAGAGCCGTCGCTAGGACTTTGCATCCCGAAATTGCTTGCGGACGCCCCTCTAACTGCGCTCGACCCCACGGAGATTATTGTGCAGGTGCGCACTATGGCTAAGATGTTCTGATATCGCCACAGAACCCTTCTCCTTGACCGGGATGGCAAGCGTTTCATAGAAGGGGCAGGTCCAATGAAAACTGACCTTTCCCATCTCCCCCAGGCCAAGCAGCGCGAGCTGGCGCGCGTCGTCCAGTTCTTGTTCGAGGAATTTGGCGATGTGACGGTGCTGGCCGAGGGCAAGCGCAAGGCTGGGCGCATCCTTAAGATCATCCTTTTCGGATCGCATGCGCGCAATGACTGGGTGAACGAGCCGCATACCGCCAAGGGCTACGTCTCGGACTATGACCTGCTCGTCATCGTCAACCATCAGGACCTCACCGACCTCGATCTGTGGCACAATGCCGAGGAGCGGCTGATCCGAGAGACGCAAGTGACCAAGGTGCTACGCACGCCTGCCAATTTCATTGTCCACTCGTTGAAGGACGTGAACGATGCGCTGGCGCAGGGGCGATTTTTCTTCATGGACATCGCCCGCGATGGCATTGCGCTCTACCAGTCCAGCGATACCGAACTTCACCAGCCCAGGCCCAAGGAACCTACCGATGCGCTTGAAATGGCGCAGGAGTATTTTGAGACTTGGCTAACTGCGGCTCAAGGTCGCATGAAACTCGCCAAATATGCTCTTTCCGAAGGTATTTTAAAGGATGCAGCGTTTGACCTTCACCAAGTAACTGAGCGACTTTATCATTGTGTACTACTAACGCTCACCTTCTACACACCACATCGCCACAATATCGCCTTCCTACGATCGATTGCCGACAACCTGGACATACGGCTTGTGAACGTATGGCCGCGTAATGATCGTCGATCGCGCGCTCTCTTCAGCAAGTTGCGTGATGCGTATGTGAAGGCGCGCTATTCCAAGCATTACACGATTACGGTTGAAGAACTGGAGTGGCTCGCCGAGCACATCGAAGGTCTGGGCAGCGTCGTTCATGAAATATGCTCAGAGCGACTTACGCAACTCAAGCGAACGGCTGGCGTGCTTTGAGAAGTCTTGTACTTAAACTACGCTGGTCAACGTCGCTGCAATAGCCGACCGCTAAACGACACGTCTGTGGCGAACGCATGGCCTGAACCATTGTGCTAAAGGCGCGGCTGTCCGTAAGCTTGGGCTGTAGACCGCGGATCTGGCTGCTCGGGCTACCTCTTGCTGATCTGCCGGCTAGTTGCATGGCGTGCGTTCGTCCCAGCGGGTCGCAGGACCGTTACCAGCGATCGTGGCAATAGCACGTTCGGCGCGGGTTACTTCGCTTAATTCCCAAATCCGAAAGGGGCGCCTTTCGCATCATGGAAAACGACGACGATTGGAGGATTGGTGAATAGCCTCTTTGGCGGAGGTAGACTTCGCTACAGAAACGGTTGCTCAATGGAAATTTGAAGTCGTTTTTCTTCTGCTAGATTAGAAGAATGGTGCCCTGCGCCAATAAGGACGCCAGTTCATTCATCTCCAAATGTCGTGTCGCCACTACGCGTTTTAGCAGTAATTGGCTGCGTGGCGGCTAGTTCCCCTGCGCTGGCCACTATCTTTGCTATAACAGATTCTGCCGAGGCATCCGGGATGTGTATCGCTGATGGTGCGACGACCTTAATGATAATACCCGTAACACACGCCAACGTTCGGGGGCGATCTCACTTTCATCAAAAGCATGCACTCAACGCTTTCTTTTCCACCCCTCCCTCGAACCGTCGCACAGCCCCTAGGGCGGCCTTGACTTCACCCACTTTCCATCTCAACCTTCGAGCGATCAGCGTCTGTTCGCACTGGTAGGCAGACTGCATTCGGCGCACGATGCACCATCATTTAGGAGACTCGCATGGTCGCCAATTTTGCCCTAGATCCCGCGCTCCGCGAGCAGACTTATGCGCCAGCGCCTTACTTTCAAACCTTTGAGGGCATCGACCCAATCACTATAGGCACCATCGCCAGTGGACTGGACGACCTTTCGGGTTATACAATTACTTGGGATCTGGACGGTGACGGCCAGTATGACGATCTTTCACAGTCGACGGTCGGCATATCGACAGCCCTGTCCCGCGAACAGATCGCCACGCTGGGTTGGAATCAGTCCGGCCAGTATCATGTCTCCGCGCTCGTGAACGGCGGAACCAGCGGCAGCGTGGAAATCGATGACATCATTACTATCAATTCTGCGCCTATCGGGGGCCCGGATTTCGGCCCTTATTTTTATACCTCCCGGCCGAACACTTTTGACTATTTTGACCCCGACGGCGACAGGCTGATATTCAGCAATTTGAAGGTCATCAGCATCGACACGTCATTCGTTGCCGGTCCGCTAACCTACACAGCCGACGACCATAGCATCAGCTTTTCGATGACGGGCACTTACTACGTCGATCCGGTCCAATATAACGATCCCGATTACTATCCTTACGACCCAAACTATGGAAACATCGTCTTTAGCTTTACTGTTTCTGACGGCAAATCAGCCTATACTGATTACGCCGCTTTCGAGGTGCGGCCCGAAGTCGTTCCCGGTCTCACCACCCTAAACATAGCTACCAACGGAAGCGGCGAGACTGCTACGCTCTTCCTAGCTGAAAATATGGCGCATGTTACAACGGTCGCTGCTGATGCGGACTCCGCACAATACGCAGTGCGCTACAGCGTCTCCGGCGGCGCGGACGCCGCGCTGTTTCATGTTGACGCGGTGACGGGCGCTCTGGATTTCTTGGCGGCTCCGGATTTCGAGACGCCAATGGATGCTAATAGGGATGGGCGCTATGACGTGGAGGTCAAGGCAACAGCGGGGCCATTGTTTGACACTCAAGTTATAAGCGTAAGCGTCTATGACGTACTGGAGGGCACGCATTCGGGCACTGGGGGTGCGGACGTGCTCACGGCCCCTGACGGTTCAGGATGGAGTCTCTTCGGCTATGGTGGGGCGGATACGTTGATCGGCGGCATGGGACAGGACATTTTGGTCGGGGGCAATGGAAAGGACTGGCTAACCGGAGGAGCAGGCTCTGACATCTTCGTCTTTGCAGCGGGCGAGAGTAAGGCGGGCGGCGGTGTGCGCGACGTCATCACGGATTTTCAGGTGAATGTGGACAAGCTCGATGTGTCCGCACTTGCCATTACGAACTTCGCGGAGCAGGTAACCTTCAAAACGGTGGGTAGCGGGCTGATCGTCTATGTTGATACCAACCACAATGGGTTCGATTATTCGGATTTCGGCGTGCAATTGAGCGGCGTACACGCCTTGGGCCAAAGCGACTTCGTCCTCTGATCTTGGGCTCGTCATGCCCTATGCGTCCGCTTACATCCGTCCAAATTTTTGCGATCATCCGCGACCACTTGGGACCGTTGGACTGCATGTGCGGTTACCGCTCAGGTCGACAGGAAAATGCCGCCGACGCATGATTCGGTCACATCCAACACAGCAGCCGCGACAGTTAAGTGAGACGATTGTCAGACCCGTGTCGCGCGCGAGGCAGGTAGAACACGGTCCCCGGCATGCATGACCCTAAAGAATGAAATCGTTCTGCTGCAGCGTCGTGACGCCCGTAAGCTGCACGCCAAAGTCTGTGTAATCGAAGCCATTTTTGTTGAGGTCAACATAGACAATCAGCCCGCTGCCGACAGTCTTGAATGTCACTTGTTCCGAGAAATCACTGATATTGAGCGCCGTGAAGTCGAGCTTATCAATGCCGGTCTGAAAGTCGGTGACGATGTCGCGAAGCCCGCCGCCAGCCCGGCTGTCATCTACCTCGAAGACGAACATATCCGCGCCCGCCCCGCCGGTCATGAGATCCTTGCCGCCATTCCCGGCAATCCGATCATTCCCGCTCCCCCCCGTCAGGATATCATCGCCCAGTAGGCCGAAAATATTCCAATCCCGTCCATCAGGGGCTATGAACATGTCATTCTTTTGGTTTGAGCCGATGTACGTCGTTCCTATGCCACTAGAAGCCACATCGGTGATTTTCACGGAAATTGCCTGAGTCCCCGATGCCCCGTCCGTCGCTGCGCGCACGATGACATTGTAGACATTGTCGTGGCCCTTATCGAGCGGCGTTTCAAAATCGGGGGCATCAATGAAATTCAGCAGGCCGCTGTCTACGTCGATCTCGAAATATGCATCATCATCTCCCCCTGCAAGAGAGTAGTGGACTACCCCCGCCTCGGCGGATGCCTGGACCGTGGTCACGGCGCGACTGTCCTCGGCAGTCGTCAAGAGGACGTTCTGGCCGCCGCCGTCTGAGGTGAAGGTGATGCCCTTGATGACTTCGTATAGCTGCGCTTTGATAGACGTTTCCACCTGGCCAGCCGTCGTCGTCTCATCCGTCCACGCTATAACGAGATGACCGTCGGCACTGGCAGCCGCGCTTGGTCGGTCTTGTGAACTTGCATGAGAATCGACGCTGAAAGCGGCGCCGCTCATCGTCCCTGCAGCGTCGAAGAGCTGGGCTTTTACCGCGCTATGATCGCTGTCGGCTTCCTTCCATGTAAGGACAAAATCGCCACCGCCCGCATCCACAACACCTGTAAACATGGCAACATGACCCGCATTTACCATTCTTGTCTCAGTACCGATTTTCTCACCCAACGGATCGAACAACTGGAAGGCGATCCCATTGCTATCCCAGGACACCACGAAATTTCCATTTGAAAGTGCGGCAATGGCAGGAAATAGCTGATTGCCGTCCGTGAATGTGTTTACAAGGATCTCACTTCCGACCTTCGCGCCCCCAGCGCTGAAAATTTGCGATTTGATGCTCGTACCAACGTGGTCGCCGCCTTGCCCACTATTGTCATACCATGTCGCAACGAAGCCGCCGCCGGCCAGCGCAGTAAGCTTGGGGGCCGCCTGGTCGTTCTGCGTGGCCGTATTAACGAGAAATTCGCTTCCAAGCTTAGCGCCGTCTGGCGAGAAAATCTGCGCCTTGATGCTACCCAGTTTGCTGTCCCCTAAAGTACGGCTGTAGTCTTGCCAGCTGACCACAAAACTCCCGTCTGAAAGTGCCGCCACATCAGGCGCACTCTGAGATCGAACGGTTTGCGTATTTACGAGGAACTCTCCGCCTATCTTTGATCCGTCCGCACCGAAGATCTGGGCACCCACACTGCTCGAACTACCGTCTCCCGGAGATTTGCCAGAAATATTAGTCCAGCTTACCACGAAGCCGCCAGTCGCCAATGCGGCGACGCTGGCGGAGCTGTCCAATGCATCAAGCGTCGTGTTTACCTGAAGCTGGCCATCAATCTTGATCCCATCGGCTGTGAAGAGCTGCGCCTTGATAGCGCGCTTGGCACTCGCCCCTTCAATACTTGCGCTATCGTCTTCCCAAGTGACGACAAAGCGGCCATCGGCAAGGTAGGTGACGTCGGGTAAGCGGACATGGTCGCCCAAATCCGCATCGACTGCAATTTCCGCTCCACTTGCTTCAATCACTGCCATGTCATTCTCCACAATATTTAGGGAAATAGAGTCCGTTCACCGAGTCGCTGTCGACGTCCGGTGCTTGCACGGACTGTTGGGGAAGTCCACCCGTTCCTTAAGCCATTGTTTAGATATAAAATTGATTTTCGTCGGCCCGCTAAAACGGCGACTGACCTCGTGACGCGGGGGGGCGGTGCGGGCGGATATTCAGATGCCCGGCGGTGCCAAAGTATCGGAACGCAAAACGCGCATTATTGGCTAGAAACGCCGCCGTCCGACCGTATCGACTTCAAACTATGGGCTATAGTACCGATAACTCAGCGCAAACATATTACCCCAAAAAACAGTCAGGGTGGCGGAACTTGGGCTTTCGATGGGACCGAGAAGAGCGATGCGCTGCGTCACCGATGTGCCCGCTGGTACCTTGCCGGCGAGATTGAAGAATGAGCGTCGGATTGGGATAAGGTCCCAAGAATATGCAATAAAAACAGCTTTTTACTTGTTCCGTTACTCGAGGCAGCGACGTGCGAAGCATGGAGAATTTTATCATGGCGGCGATTGTCAATGGATCCATGTCTGCGTGTCGAAACGGTTATCCCGCCGCACAACGATGCACCTGACACATATGATGCGATCCCCCCTGTTTCCGTTCGTACGGCAGCCCCGGAGCTAGATGGCGGTTCCGGCTGCGGGGTAACTTGGGATTGGACGGCGACGGTGATCAGGATGATCTCGCCCAGTAAGGGTGAAAGCAAAACTGCTCTACCTCAATCGCAGATCGATGTATCAAATACTCACAACCTATCTACGCTAGTGAGCAGCAGCGACGATTTTTTGATCTGATGACGATATCGATCCACCGGACGTTGGCCGGGAGGCGCTGAAGCTGGTACTTGAGGTTGTCGGGGAACTGGGCCGTCGAGCCTGACGCTGCCGCCATCGGAGAAGATATCTGGCTCGTTGGCACCGTGCGAGGTGCCATTTTTGGCGGCCAGAGATCCTACAGCTCCAGCGGCGGCAAAGCGTTTGTCAGTGCGAACATTCGGGCAGGGTAGCGCACAATCTAGGCGGAGTTCCGGGCCATATCCAAGCCTATCGGCCGCTTTCGCTATTCTCTCCAGAATGACTGCACCCAGATTATATCAGAATGAAATCGGCAGCATCCAGTGCAGGCCTGGACGCCAGAAGGGCTATCTGGACTTGTGCCTGTCCCCCTATGCCATCGGCATCGTAGAATAATGTTCCGGCAGCCTGATCGTAAATGATGTGTTGCGCCGCCATGGTTGCCGAACTGCCCGCAAAAAACGCGCTGGCACTCAGGGGGCCTGCTCCACTGCTAAAAAACCCCAAAAACGCGCTGCGGTTTAAGACGATGGCATCGACGCCGTGCTCGAAGTCTTTGATCGTATCTTTGTTGATGCTTGTTTCAAGCACGTCAAACACGAACTGATCATTCCCGCTACCGCCGGTCAGAGTGTCTGCGCCAAGGCCGCCCGAGAGAATATCGTTACCCAAGCCTCCTGACAGCATGTCTTTGCCGGCAAGGCCAGATAAAAGGTTCGATCCTGAGTTTCCGACGAGAGAATTGCCTAAATCGTTTCCAGTGGCGCTTAGGCCCGCCGATCCGGTGAGTGTCAATTTTTCAACATTACTTTGAAGTGTGTAGCTAATTGAGGCGCTTACGCTATCACTGCCTTCGTTGAGATTTTCTGTGACAACATCGCCCACATTGTCCACGGTGTAATTGTCATTGCCAATTCCTCCGACCATGATGTCTGCACCAAGACCCCCATTGAGCTTATCGTTCCCCCCAAGGCCGTAAAGCTGGTTTGCTGCGGCATTGCCCTTAAGAAAATTAGCGGACGCATTCCCGGTGCCATTGATTGCGCTGGCTCCGAGCAGTGTGATATTTTCAAGGTTCGAGTCCAATAGCGTATAGGACAAATAAGCCTTTACAGTGTCGATGCCTTCACCGGCATATTCAACAATTATATCGCTCCAGTTATCAATCACATAAGTGTCATTGCCTATGCCGCCAGCGAGCGTGTCTGCGTCGGCTTTACCGTCAAGTGTGTCGTCGCCTGCCAACCCGTATAGGTGGTTGACCCCGCTGTTGCCTGACAGGATGTTGCTTAAGTCGTTGCCAGTGCCATCGACAAATGCATCGCCCACCAGCGTCAGATTTTCGACGTTCGCGGCAAGAGTGTATCCTATGCTGGCGATAACGGTATCAGTCCCTTCATCGGAGAATTCCAGCACGCTGTCGCCGCGCTCTTCGATTATGTAGCTGTCATTCCCAGTCCCACCGACCAAACTGTCATTACCCCCCTTGCCGTCGAGCGTATCGTTGCCTGAAAAGCCAAAGAGCTGGTTGTCACTACCGTTTCCACTGAGCGTATTCCCGAGTTCGTTGCCAGCGCCGTTGATCGAGTTGGGCCCAAGCAGGACAAGGCGCTCTACGTTGGCAGACAGGGTATATGTGGCTGAAGCGTAAATCGTGTCGGTACCTTCATTTAGCCCCTCGATCACTATGTCGGTTGAATTGTCGACATAAAGGCTATCGTTGCCAGCGCCACCGTCCAATATGTCTGAACCCGCGCCCCCTTCGAGGACGTCGTCACCAACTCCGCCAAAGAGGTGATCTTTGCCTAGCCCGCCAAAAAGATTGTCGGCACCAGCATCTCCGTGAATGACGTCGTCACCACCACGCCCGTCTACAGCGTCATTACCCCCCAATCCGTTGATAATATCAGCAAATTCTGTGCCATTAAGGGTGTCTCCCCTAGTTGTACCGTTGAGAGTCGTTCCTACTCCGTTAGGAGAAAAGCCATCGGCAAAATTATCGATGGTAAGGGCTGACGCCTGGCGATTCTCAAGGCGAAGCACGTCGGCGTAACTCGCCCCAGTGCCTGTGCGGTCAATCTGAAAAACAGTGTCTGATCCCATCTGTTGAAGACGAAAGTAGCCTGCCACGAACGGGTTTGTGCTTCGATCCCAGCCAATCAAAAAGTTGCTATAGCCCATCATCGGGAGATTTATTCGATCACCGCCAGTGCCAACCTTAAAATCTGTAACAATGTCTGCAACGCCGCTTAACGCCAGGAAATCGCCATCTGGAAGTTGTTGCGTGCTGATCCTCAACTCATAGGTGTCAACATCGTTTCCACCGGTGAGGATGGCTACTTCCTTATCACTGCTGACATAGAGAAACTCATCCGCGCCATCGTCACCAAAGTACTTTCCTGTCGCAACCATCAGGCGATCGTTGCCACCACCGCCATGGATCTCGTCGTAACCCCCACCTCCAGCAACGAGATCAGAGCCGGAGCCGCCAAAAATCTGATCAGAAAATAGCGTACCGACCAGTTGGGAACCATATCCGCTGGTGTAGATTTTTGAAAATCCGTTGAGAGTGACAGTTCTTAAGTCCACCCAATTTGAGTATGAGCCGATAACGAGCTGAACGCCGGAATGTCCATTAATGCTAATTTCTTCAACTTCTTCCAATCGGCCGATCTCGATAATGACATTATCGGCCGTTGCCAGGATTTTATCGAATCCCGGGCCACCATATATCTGATCTGAACCGTCGCCCGTACCAAATAGGAAAACATCGTCGCCCAGCATACCGTATAACGCGTCGTCGCCAGGACCACCGGCTAATGTGTCTTGGCCACCATCGCCGAGCAAGACATCATTCTCTGCGAGGCCTTGCAGAATATCGTCAGCGTTCGTGCCCTTGAGAAAATCAGCGTCCGGTGTCCCGACGATCAAAACCATTTAGTTACCCCCGTTTTGCGCACTATTGGGGCCTGAAAGACAATGTGATGGTCAAACGGGCAAGCGTAGCGGCAGCGCAGAAACTATCGTATTGGCGCTGTCCAAGCAAATGCACTTTCGGGTGCGCACGCATTGTAGCCTGGACCAACCCTTACCGAAGTTGGAGGTTTTTAAAAATCCGCGATTTTTCGGCGCGGAAATGATTCAATAGGCTCCTGTCGGTAGGAGGCGGCGATGCTAGGTCATACTGGTTTTTTCGATGTTGATGATCGGCTGGCGCGTCTGAGCTGGCTAGGTGATCAGCTCGAGGGTTTTGACCGGGCAGTGGATTTCAAGATGTTTCGCGCAGATCTGGCGTCAGCGCCGGGATATGGCAATTGCGCACAAGGCGGTCGACCGCCATGTGATCCGGTCATGATGTTCAAGATTCTGGCGATTCCGGCCGTCAATACTGTCTCGGACGAAAGGGCCGCGTTTCTGAACAACGACCGGGTGTCACTCATGCGCTTCCGGGGCCTTGGGCTGTCGGGCCGAGTGCCCGACGCTCGCACCATATGGTTTTTTGGCGAGAAGCTCACCAGAGCGGACGTGATCCAGACGCTGTTCGATCGCTTTGAGGCGACCCTGCCAGCCTCCGCCGAGATCGCGGTATCGGGCGGAATCAGCCATGCCAGTCTGATCGCCGCGCAGAAACAGCGCAACCCAGATGAAGAACGTAAAGCGCTCAAGGAAGGCCGGGTCGGCCTGGATCATCTCGCCGACGCGCTCACCCAGGAGCAACAACAGGGCCAGACGCTGCCGGTCGTGACCGAGACCCTGTCGCACAGGCCGCTCGAATAGCGGCCTGTCCATGATAACGTGACACGGCTCAATCGCCAGTTGGTGCACGAGCATCCTGAACCGCTGCGGCGCGGCTTTGGCGCGGACATGCGCGGGGCGATGCAGCAGCGCAGTCAATGGCTGGCGGAGCAGCAGCTGGCCGAAGGGAAGGGGGCGCTACCCGCTATCGACGTCCTATGCTGCAAGCACTCCAGCGCCGTGAACTCGATTCGCGTCATCGCCAACGTCGAGCAGGAAACCGGTCTTGCCCATCACTAGCCTCGGAGTGATGCCCCGATCAAAGGCGTTTGTCGCCGCGCCGTGCAGGTGAGCGGCACATGCCATGCACTGATCGAGAAGAGCCGTACCGATCTGATCCACGCTCGCCTCAACGCCCTCGCAAAGAAATGGGCACCACGGCACCGAAAGACAAGATAGGTAGCACCAATGCGGCCTTCCGTCGGCGCTTAGCCTTCAGCTGCAGGGGGCGGGGCAAATTGCTCAAAGCTGCCTGACCTAAAGCAGTCAGCGCCCGTACAATATTTGAACGCTGATCATTCCACGGTGGTGCCGGCAAAACTGAACGGGTCATCGTGATGCCAAAATGGTCTCTGTTCGACGCGTTGCAGTAGCCCCTTAGACTCTAGGGCGTAGACCGATGGCCAGCTTTAAAGGCTTTTGCCGTCTCGCGGCTGAGTGGAACGGCAATCTCCGCCCGATTTTTTGTTGGACAGCCAGGCGCCGACGCTTACGCTTCAGGTCCGTCGCAATACCACGTCAGCAGAGCGGCCAAGAGCGCCCGCTACAAGCAACGAGGACGCCGCCACTGGGACCTTAAGTGCCTGCTGTGCGGACAATAAGAGGCATCGGATGAGAACGCTGCGCAGTATATTAGTCGTGGCGAAACGCCCGCTCAAACTGATCACGCAGCGGCTTCATGATGTAATTGAGCATGGTCCGTGAACCTGTCTGGATGAAGACTTCCGCGGGCATGCCCGGTTTGAGCTTGAGATTGCCAAGCTTGGCGCTTTCCCCCGGTTCGATGGTCACAAGCACTTTATAGAATGAAATGCCGGTACGCTCGTCCGAAATGCGATCGGCGGACACCGTATCGACTGCGCCGTCGATTTCCGGCGTCGTTTGGGCATTGAAGGCAGAAAGCCGGAGTCGAACGGGCTGGCCCGCTGTGACTTGATCGATGTCCGACGGCGAGACACGCGCCGTTACAATAAGACGATCGCCCTTGGGGACAACTTCCATGATCGTGACATTGGGAGGGACCACCCCGCCAATCGTGGTATAAGCCAGCTTGTCGATGGTACCATCGACAGGCGAGCGAATGTCGTTGCGCTGATTGGTATCGCTGGCAGCGATACTGCGTTGCCGCATTTCACCCAGCTTGGCCTGCACATCGCTCAAATCAGTCGATGCCTGAGTTCTGAAATTCTGCCAAAGCGCTACAGATTGCTGACGCACCTCGGCAATCTTAGCGCGGGTCTGGGCAATCTGCGTCTGCGCTGTCGCTATATTCCCCTTAAGTTCGATCGCCGATCGTTCAATCTGGCTCACGCGCTGAAGCGTCGTGTACCCCTTTTTCCACAATTCTCGTGCTGCTACGAGTTCCTGCTGAATGAACACGGTCTGCTCGCGCAACGCCGAAATCTGTGCGCGATATCCCTCGGTTTCCGCGTTCAACTGGGCGACCCGCTGGGTGAGTTCACGATCCTGACTGGTGACAGCCTCGCGCCGCAAGCTGAAGACCCGCTGTTCCTCCCGCATCAGCAGTCCCGCGCGCGAGGTTGCCGGCGCGCCGGCCAGCTGTGGTGGAAACTGCAGCTGCGAGGACGCATCTCTTTCAGCAGTAAGACGGGCTTCGCGCGCCAGCAGCTGCTCTACGCTTTCGCTCGATATGGTGGCATTGGCGCCAGATACGGTCGCATCCAGCTGCATGAGCAGCTGACCTTTTTTGACAGGAGAGCCATCCTTCACGAACAAGGAGGAAATAACGCCGCCGCTGGGGTGGCCCAGGCGCTTGATCTGGCTCTCAACACTGACTTCTCCGCCAGCAACCACGGCGCCCGTAATGGGGATGGTCGCTGCAAGGCCGCCCAATCCAAACACCAGCGCACCCGCTAACATCATGCCCGAACGGAGGTTCCGATCAAGCTTCTCTTCGGGCGGTGCCGAGACGAGAGAGGCTGAGGGAATGACCTGCAATTTACTCATACGGACTGGACTTTGCGACTTGGGGTGTTGGATGTTACGGATCGTGAGGGCGCTGCCTCATTAGGTGGTGCTTGATCCTCCGTTACCGGCGGCGTTGGCTGGGTTTCCGGTCCGGGCAGCGCAATCTTGAGCCGCTCCAGCACTTGATCGCGGGGGCCAAACAGTTGGGGCCGCCCGTCCGAGACGAACAGAATATGCGTGGTGGCTGCCAGCACCGAGGCCCGATGCGCGGAAACCAGCACGATCGCTCCGCGGGCAGCCGCCTTTTGAATTGCGTCGATAAGGGCAATCTCGCCATTGGTGTCGAGATTGGAATTGGGTTCGTCGAGCACGATCAGGAAGGGATCACCGTACAAGGCTCTGGCAAGCGCGATACGCTGGCGTTGGCCTGCGGAAAGATTGCTGCCGTCCTGGCCGATCCGGGTGTCATATCCTTGTGGAAGCGCAGCGACAAGTTCATGTGCATTGGCCGCTGTTGCTGCCGCAATGATCGCGCTAGCGACAGGATTCTCTTCGAAGCGCGCAATGTTTTGCGCAATCGTTCCGTCAAAGAGCTCCGCGTCCTGAGGTACATAGCCTATGTGCCGTCCGATATCCTCGGCGGCCCACTGGTCGAGCGCGGAGCTGTCCAGTCGCACGCTGCCGCGTGCGGGTAGCCATACGCCTGTAAGGGCGCGGGCCAGCGACGTCTTTCCCGATCCGCTCGGTCCGATAATGCCCAGAACCTGGCCCGCCTTGAGCGCAAAGGTCACGTCACTGATCGCGGCTTTGTTCGAGCCAGGGGGCACAGCTGTCAAATTTTCGACGGATAACGACTTGCTGGGTGCCGGTAGCGGCATGACATCGCGCTCAGAACCGATCGCTTCGATGATGAGCTGCAAACGGTTCCACGCCTGACGACTGGATACAAACCCAGACCAGTGCGCAATGACCTGCTCTACCGGCGCAAGCGCGCGGGAGCTCAAAATCGAACTGGCAATGATGATGCCTCCCGACGCCTGATCGGTAATCACAAGCGCCGCGCCCGTTGCAAGCATCAGCGATTGCAAGAGCATGCGAAATGTCTTGCTGATGGAACTCATGCTTCCGCCTACTCTGGCAAGCTGGTCGCTTGCGTCGAGCGCCCGTTGGGACGAAGTGTTCCAGATCGCGCTTATGCGTTTCTCCATCCCCAATGCGTAAATGACTTCCGCATTGCGCCGACTGGCCGTCGCTATGCCGTAGCGAGCCGAACCGGCCGCTGATGACTGTATCGAGGGGGCCTTTGTCATCTTGTTGGTGAAGTAGGTCAGGACGACCAGGATAATGACACCCGCTGTGGCCAGAAGGCCAAGCAGCACATGAAAGATATAAAGAATGGCCAGAAACAGGACGACCCATGGTAAATCGAGCAGCGCGAAGGGGCCAAGGCCGGAAAAGAAGGTTCTTATCTGATCCAGATCGCGAACCGGCTGCATCCCGTCAGCGCTTTTTGCCCTTCGCAGATCGTGTCGCACGATAAGGTGAAACACCTGGTCGGCAAGTCTGCGGTCAATAATCGCGCCAAACTGGAAAATGGCCCGCGACCGGACAAGATCCAGAAGGGCCTGAAAAATATAGACGACCGTGATCATAACAAGCAAACCGACCAATGTCGGAACGCTGCGACTGGGTATGACCTCATCGTAGACGAGCAGCATGAAAAAAGAGCCGCCCAGCATTAGCACATTGAGAACTGCGCTTAAGATGCCCACGCGAATGAGCGCGGAGCGAAACTCTTGTCGTAACAGATATGCCATGCCCTTAACCATAATCCTCACGCAGACTGACCGCCCCGGCGAGAAAGCATGGCCAGGAATTGGGTGGATCTAAGGCTGCTCTCTATACCAGCTTGGTTAACAATCTAGCATTCGCCGTCCCGCAAATCCACCTTCCCGGCGTATTTGTGTACAGCGCTGATGTGAGGGCTTGCGTAACATGGCTTTTTGCCGCGCCAGCGCCGAAATTGGAAGCAAATCGATTCAAGGCTATCGACCGGGCAAGGGCAAGCCCTCCAAGCGTGGTCGCCGGCAGTTCCAAACAGGCATATGTGTACCCTGTGCCATGCGTGAAGGGCTGTTACCCGCTTCGAGACCGCTGGGTTTGCGGCTCACAAAGCCGGGCACGCTGCCATAGGTCGCAAGCAGCGTCATAGGCGCGATCGATGATTTCCGTCGTAAAGGCGAGCGCCGGCTTATCGCACGCCAGCAGAGGCGCAGAAGGGAAGGGTCCATAATTCGCCCAGGCGCGTATCTTCGCCTGGACATGAATGTGGCGACGCCGGGGCCATTGGGCAATGACAAGAGTCCGCGTCTGGGCGTTCCACCCTTTGCTACTGTGCGGCGCAACACAGTTGTCGCCCGTGTCGGACAACTCTTCCCGGACCTCAACTCTTTTCCCGTTGAGCTGGAGGACTCCGATCTTGGGGGGGCAATCCTGAGGGACCGCCGCATATGGCGCGAGCCCCAGTCCGGTCCCATAGGCTGAAAGTTGATGAAGAAGGAATAGTTTGGGATCGCCATCCCCATAAGGCGCCATGTCGCATAGCATCTCCTGAACATCTTGCGCGAACCTGCCCAGAAGCATCTGGTGGGCCTTGCTCGAGAAGCTCTGGCGATCGGCGGCGAAGGGGAACAATATGCTGTCCGCAGGATCGTGGCCGTTGGCATAGACCAGACTGCGTGCAAGCGCATGCATCCCTTCGACCGCGTATCGGATCGCGTCGCCAAGAGACAAGGCCAAATCGCCCGGAATCTCCGGAAAGACGGCTACATATCTGTCGAAGTTTTGTCGCATGTCGCTTTGGTACGTTCTGGGGTCGCCGATACTTGAGAACCATGACCGCTCACGGGACGCAAAATCTTCCAGGCAGGCACGTGCTTGCCCGAACTTGTCTTCCCACGTTTTTATCTGCTGAACTTCGTCGAACATGGCGATGAGTATTTAGCCTGCGCTGCTCTATCCTGTGCGTCGTATAACCTATATTGGTTTAAAAAGTCTGTCTGGACTTAACTGCCCTAATGTTCGGGGCATGGTGCGGTTGCCAGGGCCCTAAAGGGTAACGCGGGTTTGGGCCCGCTCGTCCATTATTGATCGCTACTGAATAAGCCGTCGCACGGCGTTCAGGGAACCTGGCCTATAGCCCTTGAGTTGGAGTGGGACGGTTCGAAAAGGAGTGAACATATGCGGTATCATCACTTGGCAATGGCTGTTTGCGCCGTCGCCTTTGGCGCAACGACATCGGCATCGATGGCGCAAACCTCCGCTGTACAAAGAGCCAATGATCGCGAGCGTCAGTCGATCGACTATCGTTCGAAAAATTGTCCGTCCGGAGATCGGGCGGCATGTCAACGCGCCAATGAGAAGGCTCGGGACTCGATAGAATATCGGAATAGGAATGCCACTCGCTATCAGCGCGACCCCAATGCGGCGGTTGAACGGGCCAATAGACGCGATTTGGACAGCGCTGCATATCGCAGTGCCAATTGCGCACCGGGTAATCAAGCCGCCTGTGCGCGCGCCAATGAAAAGGCGCGGGATGCTGTCAAATATCGCACGCAGCGCACACGCGCGCACCCCGATAGCTAATAGGAACTAGGTTGAAGGGGGTCGTTCAGATAGCCCTGTGGCGATCCCCTGATACCGTCGGCCTTCTGTCTTAGACGCTGCGAATGCGTCAGCCTATTTCCAGGTCGGTTGCGCCAGGAATTCCCGCGCTTCAAGGTGGTGAAACCTGAATGGGCCCTGGCCGTCCATGAATGCTTTTGTCGGCAAAGCGCGCGCGGTTGCTTCGGTATTTTTTCAAGGCCGATGCGGCCTTGGCCCGTGGCGCCGCTTCCAGTGCGACCGGGCGCCTCTCTGGTGGCGCTTAGCCTTTACAGGGCCCTTTCAGCGTAATCGGGTCGCAGTTACCAAAGGTCCCATCGGGATGGTGGCACCCGCGTGCATGTCCGCAGGCACGGCGCCGGGATAAGGCATGCAGGGCGGTAATGAGTTTGGCTTGCCCCGTCGCACTTTGGATGGCGCGGGCACCGGGCTATGGCTTGCTGCGCTCATGCTCATCGCACCGGTGTTTCCTCAACGCGGGACAATCGATCGGCGGCAGCGCCCGACGCGAGATGCCGCCGCAGCAGCAGGTGCCAAGAAAAGCGTGCACTGCGGCAAACCGGGCATAAAATATGGTTAACAAATATTCCTTGTCGGTTCGATTGCGCGTTGACTTGGATACTGCTTTTAGATGATCCCCCAGCTATGTGGGGGCGAATTACATCTGGATCTATACTCGTTCTGGCTTCCTCGCCCGCTCATGCCATGTCTCCGGCACAAAGTCTTGTCGAAGTCTTTACCTACAATCCGACGATCGCAGGCGATCGGGCAAGGGCCGAAGCGGACCGGATTGAAGTCGATATTGCCAAGGCCGACGGGCGCTTCGATTTTAGGACCCGCATCGACGCCCAGCATGACTTCGTTAATTCAGACTACCGCCTACAGCCGCGCAGCGCGAGCGCGCTAACCGCGACGGTCCGGGTTTCTCTTCCCCTGACAGCAGGCGGGCGTGTGCGGACAAGGGTGTCTGGCCAGCTTGCAAGAGCGTCGGCATCGGCTGCGCAATTTGAAGAGGTCGAAAATCGGGTTTTGGGTCAGGCCGTTGACGCGCATCTCGACGTCGCGCGCGATCGGGTCCTGCTGGAACTTCAGAAAGAACAAAGAACGGTCCTCGAGCAGCTCCTGGAATCGGCACGTTTCCGCGCCAGACTTGGGGACCTCACCCGCACAGACGTGGATCAGGCTAGAGCACGACTGGCCTCCAGTCAGGCCGCTACGGTTACTGCTGAAGCTGCACTGACCCTATCCAGCGCGCAATATTGGGCATTGACGGGCAAGCAGCCCGACGCAGACATGCAGGTCGACGACGGTCTGCCACGGTTGCCCAACATGGCCGATATCATTGCCCTGCTGGATACGGCCCCTGCCTACAAAGCTGCCGTTTTTCGGCGCCAGGAAGCGGAGGCCGCTGTCCGCTATGCACGGTCTCAGCGATATCCCAGCATCTCCGCCTTTGCCGAGCTTGGCAACCAACTTGCCGGTTCGGGATGGATAAGCCGTACGGGCAGGACGAATGCCACCGTTGGCATCACCTTGACGCTTCCACTCTATCAAGGTGGACGGATAGCCGCTCAGGTCAGAGCCGCGCGAGCAAATCAGGCAATGGCGATTGAGGAGCAAACCGGCATCATGCGAGACTTGCTCGCGGACGTTCGATCCCTGTATGCACAACTGCGCGCCGCGGACGAGGCGGTGACTGAAAATCGTCTCGCGGTCGCTGCAGCCACCGAAGCGCGAAAAGTCATTATCGTGCAGAACTCAGTCGGGGAACGCTCGTTCCTCGACATACTGAACGCGCAAAGTGAAGTGCTGCAGACTCAGCAGCGTTTGATCCAGGCCCGCTGTTTGCGGATTTCGACGGCCTATCGCATTTTGGCTGTGCTGGGAACGCTGGACGATCTGGCAGCATCGTCCATGCCATTGACGCGGTCCCCGGCCCGCGCTCGGCCCACGACCGTCACGCAGCTGCAGAATATTCGGTACTTCCCCGAAATGGCCAGCTGGGACCTCGGCCGCAAAAGGGTGTAGAGACATGCGACGGATGAGGTAGGCCGGTCGCTTCGGTGCGACGGCATTTCCGCGATTTTCATGGACGAAGTTTGGGGCGTGGGCTAGTATTTTGGAATGTTTAGAATGTTTGGACGGCGACGATCTGAGGAGAAGCTTCTCGCTGCCCCAACGGTCGGAGACATGGGCCGCGTCTATGCCATAGGGGACGTTCATGGTCGCTACGATTTGTTCACGCAGATGTTACGGCTGATCTCAGAGGATCTGGAGGAATGTGAGTCGAGCGAATTTCAGATTATTTTCTTGGGTGACCTTATAGATCGGGGCAATCAGTCAAAGCATGTTGTCGAACTGGCCTTGCAGATCTCGAAAGCCACAGACAAGGTACGCTTCATCCGCGGCAATCATGAAGAGGTGCTTTTGCGGTCGATAGAGGGAGACACCAAAGCGACCGATTTCTTCTGCAAGATCGGCGGACGGGAAACCTTGCTGAGCTACGGACTATCGCAAGAGGCGCTGGACTCATGGCCGCCCATTGACATCATTGAGTGGATGCGCGCCCATATTCCCGATGAGCACATAGCGTTTATCAATAATTTTGCCGATATCATCTTGATAGAAGATTATATATTCGTTCACGCTGGCATCCGTCCCAATGTCGCAATTGAAAAGCAATCGCGCGGGGACCTTCACTGGATCAGAGATTTATTTCTGGATTATGAAGGCCCGCATCCCGGTTTGGTGATTCATGGGCATTCCATCTGCGAGGACGTCGACGAACAGCCCAATCGGATAGGTATCGATACCGGAGCCTATCGAAGCGGGCGACTGACGGCCATCGTTCTAGAAGGTACCGAGCGGCGGTATCTGACGGCCTCATCCGACAAGCAATTGAGCGATCTCGATAGCGACTTCGATATGGTAGCTCGGTTTGAGGCGCACGCTGCGGGCTGAGCATGATCGTTGATGTCCTGTCGCCTGGCAGCAGGGGGGCACGATGTCATTAGGCTGTCCCCCTGTCGTCGCAACGCAGCGAGCCCATAGGAACATACCGCTCCGGCGCACCTGCCCGTGCGATGCTGCGCTTGCGAAGAAAGTGACTATTCTCATCGGCAAAATTTCACTAGACCGATTTGGGTGAAGGTCGGGCAACCCAAGCGACGACATCGTGATCTCGACAGACTATGCGCCATCGATTGTAAATGAGGAGCAACTGACAAAATGGTGCAGGTCTCCATAATCATCCCTGTCTATAATGCTGCCGACTTTATTGCCGATGCCTTGGAAAGCGTTCGCGCCCAGACTTTTGCTGATTGGGAATGCATTGTCGTGGACGATTGTTCGACAGACCGGTCGTCCGAGATACTCTTGCAATTTGCAGCGCGTGACGACCGGATAAAAGCTGTGTTCCTCGAAGAGAATGGGGGCGCCTCGCGCGCCCGCAACGCTGCCCTTGAAAAGGCGACGGGGCAGTGGATAACCTTGCTGGATGCCGACGATGTCTATGATGTGCATCGGCTCAACACATTGGTGACGCTGGCGCAGGATCGAAGCGCCGATCTGGTTTTTGATAATCAGATCATTGCCGATTTTCCCAGCACCCAGCCAGTCGGGCGCGCGTTTCATTGGCTCACGCAAGCCGATGCGCCGTTTAGCGCTGAGCAATTCTTCAAACGATCGGCCATTTTCGGGCGTTCGCTCAACCCTGGCTATATGAAGCCGCTATTTTCGCGCGCGTTCATTGAAGATAATCGGTTGCGCTACGATCCCCAGTTTCGAAGCGGGCAGGACTATCTGTTCTATGCCAATGCCTTTGCGCGTGGGCCACGCTGTTTTGCTACATCCTATGCAGGATATGTGTATCGCCGTCGAAAGGGATCGCTAAGCCGGTCAGGCGGGACCCATCTGCGCAACCACGCGCGGCTGTCGGACGAGATCCTGACCCGGCATGGCACAAGACTTTCCAAGGCGAGCTCTGGCGCGCTACGCAGTCGCAAACGCTACTTCATGAATGCAGCGGCCCTCTACGACGTTCGTTTGGCTTTGAACGCCCGGTCCTTGGGCAAGGCCGTCGCCATCATGGTGCGCGAGCCGGGCAGCGTCGTCGGCGCCGTGGCGCAGGTGCGGCGCCGTGTAATGGCGTTCCTGACGGGACAGAAATAGTGGCACTGGGGCGCGCGGCTTTTCGCAATTCGCTGTATATGGTGGTTGGCAATGGCAGCCAGCTTATTGCCTCGCTGGGCGTGTTTTTATACTTGGCCCGGCTGCTTACGCCTGCTGATTTTGGCGCCATGGGGATAGCCGCCGCGCTGGTGGATTTGCTCACTGTATTTGGACGCTTTGGGCAAGTCGAAGCGCTGTTGCAAAAAGGGGCCGACGATCAGCAGGTCCGATCGACCTCGTTCTGGTTACTGGTCATGATCGGGGTCCTTCTTTTCGGCTTCATTGCAGCCCTTGCACAGCCTTTTGCCCTTGTGACCGGCACCTATGCGATCGGGCCGGTTCTGCTCTTGCTGGCAGCGGTGCCGCTGATACAGAATTTGGGTCAGGTTAACGAAGCCATCATCCGGCAGGACGTGCGGTATGGCGGCATAGCTATTCGAAATGTTGCTGCAACCGTTATAAGCGCCGCAGCGGCAGTGGCCTTGGCAAGTGTCGGCTATGGGATCTACGCGCTCGCGGCGCAGAAACTGGTCTTTACCATTGTGTATACCGGCGCCATTTGGATCGCACGGCCCTGGGTGCCGAGTTTCACCTACGCGCGCTCCGAAGCTGGAAGGCTATTCCGCACGGGTTTCGACGTAACCATAAGCAACACCCTTCAAATGGCAAACGGCCGCATCGTCGATCTGAATATCGGCTTCTTTCTGGGAACGGTTGCCCTTGGCATTACCCGGGTGGCCTGGCGCTTGTACGATTTCTCTCTTCAGTTGGTCATCGCGCCGTTAAGCTCTGTCTCATATAGCCTTTTCACACGCGTAAGGCACGATGGCCCGGCGCTTAGGCAGACGTATCTGCAGTATATAGAGCTTATCCTCCTGATGGCCGCGCCCCTCTTCATCGGTTTAAGTATCGTGTCTCGCGACATGATCGTCTTTCTTGCGGGCGCGAAATGGGAAAGCTCCGCCCTGATATTGTCCATGCTGAGCCTTACTGTCCTAGCCAGCTGTATCAGCTTGTTGTTCAGCCCGGTGATGATTGCGAAGGAACAGACCCATATTATCCGTAGGCAAGCGATCTGGCAGACAGTCGCCAACCTCGTGCTGACCGCCATCGCGGCCCAGTACAGCGTTATTGCCGTGGTTGTGGCCTATATGGCGCGCATGTATGCTTTTGCGCTCTATAATTTTTGGCTCATGAATCGCGCAGTTGATGTTTCTTTCAAGCTGGTCGTTACACGGCTGGCACCTATCCTCCTGGCCACCGGCGGACTGGCCGCGGCCGGCCTTGGAACGGCATCATTCCTGCGCGACGCCAGCGAATTGCTCCGCATCGTGTCGGTCGCCGGCGTAGGCCTGGCTGCCTATATCGCTGTCCTGATCTTGGGAGATATTCTGGGTTTGTGGCGCGGACTGATAGGCCGCCTGTCCACTATGGTCACGACGGTTCTTAGAACGCGCAAGCCTGCCTGAATGCTGCAGGGTCGTTGCCCCTGTCGGGCTCATGGCGCAGCGAGACACTCTGCTCGTCTGGCCGGTCCCTACCGAGCGGTCCGTGTCGATGGCTCGTGCATGCGTACCGCGGCGCTTTGATCTGTTCGACCAGGCTTAGCCTGGTTTCCGGCGTGATTTGATGCGAAATGCTGGCAGAGTCAGAGTGCTGCGAGCCAAGCGGGGACGGCGAACGTCACCGTCCTAGTCCTGGCAGTGACGCGGCGGCTTGCTTCGTGGGACCGATACAACCGGTGGATTGCCGCGCTCTTGCGAAACGATCCATTGGAAGGCCGGGCATATATGTCTGCTCCAAAGGCATTATTCGGCTTCACGCGCCAAAGCGTTCGGGCTGAACAGGGCGTCTACCGTTAGCATCCGGAATTTTTTACCCGTTGCTCAGTTGATCATGAGCAAATCCAGGCTCCGCGCCTCGTCTGGGCGCTGCGGTTTGCATCGGGTTTCGCGGTGCACGATCCTTCTGCGCCAACGAGACGGGTATGTCCCTAAAAGCCAGAGCCGCTGCGCGACGCAGCCGATGAACGACGTCCCGTCGCCCCTGCCTGCCTCCCGTCAGGCGCATCACAGGCACGTCCACTTCTCCAATAGGGCCATCCATCTGGAAGACCATCTGTGTGCCTTGACCTCTTTGGGCATGTCACTGCAGGATGTTGGCATGGGTTCGACAGGCTTGCGGAACAAAGGCGCAAAAGCGCCGTTTCCTATCCTGTCGGCGCGCCAAATGGTCCCCCACGCATGGCGTCGATACATCACCCCGCCTGCAATCCCCCCGCAGGTGGGGCTTTACCGGGCGTGGCGTTCGTTCGACGTTTGCCAAACCTCTCATCTTGACGCAGGGTCGTCATTTAAGGGCGCGCTGTCGACATGGTCGACGCAAGTGCGATAAATCGTTTGCGATCACGCATCCCTTGACGTGGCAGCCCAAAAAGGCGGACGCAGAACCTTCGAGTTTGTAGCATTTTTCGTTGACGCTCTGCTGCCGCTGATAGAGGTTTTTGATAGCGCCCAGGGTCGACCCCGGCTTCTATCGGGCGCGGCTGGAGCCGCCCTGACCCACGCGAGGGGATGCCAATGCCGGCTATGCTGGACCTTCTCCCTTTGCCGCTTCATCCCCAGGGACCGGGTCATTGGCAGCCGCCACGTGGCGAAGCGTTGAACCCCTGCCGCACCCTAAAGGCGTGTTCAGCGTTTGTCCTCGGCCCGGTGGTTGGCTTTTTTTGTTGCAAACGCTACTGCGCCGGGTTCATTGGGTCTGCCGGGTGGGTGCAGAGCCTCCGATGAGTGCAGTCATTGTCGAGGCTCTGCTGCCGAACTGGAAACCCGCCTTAATGCCATAGTCTGCGGCACTCTTCAGCTGCATAGGCAATGTCATCCGCTCCGTCCCAAGATCATGACGCAATCGCCCGCACACGCACAAGACTATCTTCCTAACTGTGCCGCGACGCCATGGTCCTTTATGGAGCATAGAGCCTAGTACCGTTAGTATTGATGGTTCGATCCCGCTAGACTGTGATGGCTGTCCCACTTTTGGGCACCGGTCCCTACATCTAAAAAAGAAAGCCAGGGGGGACCGTTTGACACTGCGCCGCGATAGGATATCGTCTGGCAATCGTCTTCAGGCAGAAGACGCGTAACCATGGCAGGCTGTAAATAGCTCGGCTCGTTCATTGTGCTATTCGGTGCGCCTGGCAGCAATGGAGCAGACAATGACTGATCTCACCAATGGCGATGATATTTTTCAGCTCAAGCTTGTTTCAGACGTTTCGATCAATGCTCTGGGGGGCAATGACCGTGTCGAACTTACCGGATTTTTCGACGACGACCCACAGCCTTTTTATGCGAATGTGGCCGTCGACGGCGGTGCGGGGAACGACGTCATTCGCGTAGATGGGTATATTCAGTCCGGCCTATTTCATGGTGGCGATGGCAATGACGGGATCGTGGTCGAATATGGCGACGACAGCACGGCCTATGGCGGCGCAGGAAATGACTCCATTTCCTTCAAGAGCGATTTTGGGAGCGCCTATGGTGGGGATGGCGATGACGTCATCAGCCTGGGCTATTTTGGCAGCGCCGATGGTGGCGACGGCAATGACATATTGTATGGCGGCAGTGCGGACGGCGGCGCCGGATCGGACATCATCGAAGCCAATGGCGGATCTGGCGGCGCGGGCGACGACATCTGGTATGGCGGCGAAGTGCAGGACGGCGGTGACGGATCGGACTATTTGCGCGGTGGCTATTATGCTTACGGTGGCGCGGGCAATGACATCATGCGGAGCGCCTATAGCGATGGCGGCGCCGGCCGCGACGTGTGGTTTGGGCTTTATCCAGACCTCAATTTTGCCAATGACGGTGACAAGATCGTGCTCGACGGTCAACGTCTGGTAACGGCGTTTTCCGGCACGCCAGGCGAGTTTATTCTCTCGCCGGAAGGTGCCCATATAGACGAGGACGGAGATGGTATCGCTGACTGGGTATATGAAGCCACGCTGACGCCGGATGATTTTCTTGCACTGGTACTTGATGGCAATCCCACACAGTCCGTTGATGAAGTGGCTTCAGGCACTGCCGCGGCGGAATTCTTCTACGGCGGCGCAGGAAGCGATGTCCTTAACGGCGGCGGCGGTGGCGATTTCGTCTTCGGCGGCATGGGCAACGACATAATGTCAGGCAACTCAGGCGACGATCTTCTGGTCGGCAATGGCAATGACGACCGGTTGTATGGCGGTTCGGGCAACGACGAGCTGGACGGCGGGGACGGCGACGACACGATGTCGGGAAGCACGGGAAATGATTTTGCATATGGGGGGGCGGGTGACGATCTTATCGCCGGCGGCGATGGAATGGATCGTCTTCTGGGGGAGGATGGTAATGACCGTGTCAATGGCGGCGCCGACGACGACAGCATATCCGGTGGCGCAGGCAATGACATCTTGCGCGGTGATGCGGGGACCGACACGATCACGGGCGATGATGGGAATGACGTGATTTATGGCGGGGCTGGCAAGGACATCATGACTGGCGGCGCCGGTACCGACCGATTTGTCTTCGGCGCGGACGACAGCAAGGCCGGTGGAAGCGTCCGCGACCTCATCACCGATTTTACGGCAGGGGTCGACAAGCTTGATCTGACCGCGCTCGATATAACCGATTATGCGACGCAAATCAGCTTCAAGACCGTTGGGAGCGGCTTGATCGTCTATGCAGACACCGACGGAGATGGCTTTGATTATTCCGATTTCGCCGTACAGCTGACTGGCGTCTCTGCCCTGCAGGCAGGCGATTTCATTTTCGCCTGATCGCCTACGCCGATAACGTGAAATGCGGCTGGCACGACAAGGCACCTCAGCCCCTGAGGCACGTGCCTTGAAACGCCAGCAGCCCGGCCGCAGTACTGGTCGAGATTTCGCACGCATGGCCGGCGGCGAGGCGCAACCCGATGTTTCTGCGGGGCGTTTCGCGTGCAATGCGCAGGCGAGCGGCGGGGGCGTGCAAAGGGTCCGATAGTGCGGCACAGCAGCCTGGGCTGTTGGCTGGGGATAGCGTCGCGCTTTTCGGCTGTCGAAATGCGCAGCGCAGCATCGCAGGGAGTCCTCGCCCCTTAAAGGCTGTCCTTAGCAGAATGGTCGGGCGGGCAGGGCAGGCGGTAGTCGATAGATGCGCTTATGGGCTTTGCGCTGAAAGGGCATTTCCTATGTCCGGGCTGCCTCAACAGGCGGTAGGCGTACTCTTCGCTGCACTGGCTTGAGGAGGCAGGGCCAGCCTTCGATACGCGGCGCTCCCCCGAGCTTGCTGGACGACGCGCTGCCGTCGCCGCTCGCAATTGCTCATGCGTGCCGCGTGGCAGTGAAGATGTGCACGGACAGGTCCGACCGCGGGGCAGATCGCGCCTGCACTCTATGTCTCAAGCCGGATTGCGGCTGACATCCTGCGCGTTGCCTTTGGCACCGCATATTTTGCCTTTGGCTGCGACGCCCGCAGATTGCTTGGACCGTCTGCGGCGCGCATCCTGGAACAGCTGCCATCTTGAGCGAGAGAAACGCATCAATGCAGGGTGACATAACATTCATAGTTTGAGAATGACCCGGTCACTTTGAAAATCATTAGCCATATCTGGTTAGCAACTGGATTAAGATCTTTTCGAAATATGTTTCATTTCGGGATTTCTTCTTATTTTTTTCGCAAATCTATTCTGGCGGGGAAATAGATCCTGGGTCCGGCTGAGATCGAGGGACCTGCGCAAGCTGTTGAAAAACAAGGATCGGTGCAATGCGTATTTTTGACGGCAAGTTGTAGCTCCTATTGCCTGCCCATATTTATACTTAACGTTTTGAATAAAGATGGAATCTAGACTGGACTCATATTGACAGTGGCAGTCTGGTTGCATTAACAGATTCTTAATCAACTGTCCGAATCGGACTAAATCAACGTCGCCGTTTGAACTTGGGTAACGCTCGTCGCGCAGGCGGGCGAAAGCCTCATGGCGCGTAAAAACGGGTGGGGAATGCGCGCTCGTTCTGCGGCAAAGGCTGCGTATGGATTTGTAGGGAGACACTAATGGTAGCCTTTGCGCAAGCGAGCTTGTCCGGCCTTTCGATTTCGAATCCGTCATCCCTTCAGTTCGGGCCCGATGGGCGCCTGTATATCTCGCAGGACAATGGCGTTGTAGTGGCTGTGACGGTTACACAGGACTCGAGTGGCGGCTATGTCGCTGCCGCAAAGGAAACCATCAGCCTTGTCAGGTTCATTCCCAATCATAATGATGATGGAACCTACAACCCTACTATCAATACCCGGCAGGTCACCGGCATTCTGGTCGCAGGAACAGCGGACAACCCCGTTATCTATGTCAGTTCGAGCGATCCACGAATCGGCGGCGGAACAAATAAGGGCGATACGGGTCTCGACACAAATTCAGGGACCTTGTCCCGACTGACCAAAGATGCCACCGGCGCTTGGACCAAGGTTGACCTTGTGTATGGCCTGCCGCGGAGCGAAGAAAATCATGCTGTGAACGGCATGCAGATCAACCCCGAGAACGGGCATATTCTGCTCACCGTTGGCGGTCAGACCAATGCAGGGGCACCATCGCAAGAGTTCGGCTATCTGTCCGACTATGCCTATGGCGCGTCGATTGTCGACATCGACGTGGCCGCGATCGATGCGCTCCCCAGCAAGACTTATCTGGGGCAGACGTATAAATATGTCTTGCCTACGGTCGACGATCCGACCCGATCTGCACCTGGCGATGTCGTCGCGACAGGGCAGCCGGAAGTGTTTGGCGGCAACAATGGCTTAAATCAGGCTCGCTTGACCCCTGACAGTCCCGTCCAACTGTACGCAACAGGCTTTCGCAATCTTTATGATATCGCCGTCAACGCCAACGGCCAGATATATGGCATCGACAATGGCGGAAATCCCGGCTGGGGTGGTCCTCCGCAGTACATTCAGCCCGACGGATCGCTTGGCGCCACGCCGACGCCTTATCCCACGAACATGGTCAACGACGGGAGCGGGTCGATCAACAAGGCGCCGCTGCACCTGATCGAAGAAGGCTATTATGGCGGGCATCCGACGCCCATTACCGCCAATCCTTCTGGCGCCGGCCTGTACGCGCCGGACGGTAGTCCCTTGGCCTTGCCAAGCGATTGGCCACCGGTACCGGCATCGATGATCAATCCCGTCTCGGGCTATTATCTGCCGCCGGGATCCAATCGTGCGGATCTCTTGCCAGCCGATCTTCATACCCCGCTAAATCTGCGGGGCGACATCGCTGCCTTCTCTGGATCCGTCAACGGCATCGATGATTATCGTGCCACGGCCTTCGACGGGGAAATGCAAGGAGATCTTGTCGCCGCATCGCTCAATGACGATAGCATTTATCGTATCGATCTTGCTGCCGACGGCAAAACCGTGCTGGGCGTCTCGAACCTGACGCCGGGCGGTCTGGTGGGCGGCGGTAATGCGCTCGACGTCCACGCGGCGCCCGAAACGGGACCTTTTGCAGGGACGATCTGGGTCGCCAGCTATGGCGGCGGCATCACCATATTGACGCCAAGCAACGGGGAGACGTCAGGCAATTCGAACGATACCGATAATGATGGATTGAACAATTTTATCGATCCGTTCGCCGTCGATGCGACCAATGGACAATCTGTCGTACTGACGGGGGGCTCGACATTGTCGTGGACCTTCAGCCAGAACGAACCGCATCCTGGACCCAGTGGGTTAGGCAATCTTGGATTTACCGGAATAATGACCAACGGGACGCAGTCCTATTTGGATCAGTATGACGCCAACAAGACCATCATGGGCGGCGCTGCTGCAGGGGTGCTTGTTCAGGATATCACTGACGGTACACCACTTGGCAACAATCAGCGGGACGCCTATCAGTTCGGGATCGACATCGGTTCAGATGTCGGCTCGTACACGATATCGACGAAGGTCAATAATCCCTTCGATCTGGCGGTTCCTACCGACAATCAAAGCGTTGGCTTCTATATCGGGACGGGCGACCAATCAAACTATGTCCGATTGGTGGCGGGGTCCGCGACGGTAGAGGGTGTAGCCAATTCCCCCGTCATCGATTTTATATTCGAAAGTGGCGACGAGATTATCAGTCACCAGACGATGCTTGCGCCGATCTTCGGTGGCAGCGAGCATGCCGTTACAGCGTCGGACTCGATCGTTCTCGATTTGACCGTCGATCCTGTCGCCGGGACAGTCACGCCGAGCTGGACGATTACCCGTGGAAGCGGGCCTGGTGTACCCGGCACCATTGTCACCGGACAAGGTACAACGATCGTTGCCACAGACGACATGCTGGCGGCTCTGCGCGGCAACTATGTCGTCAATAGCTTTGCCAATGGGCCGCTGCCCTCGGGGCTTGCCGTTGGTATTATAGGGACCTCCGATGGACCTGGAGATCCTTTCTCCGCGACCTGGAACAACATCACTATCACGAGCACACCCAAGCCGGACGGCGATGTGGGCGCAGCGGAACTCCACTTTACACCCAATGCGGATATTGACGTCAGTACCTATCAACCAAACACGGTTCAGATCAGCAATCTGATCACGTCGAGCAAGGATCTCAAGAAGGTCATCATCAACATCGAAGACGCCATTCTGCCCGACGGTGCGTTCTTCGATCCAAACGCCGCCGGCGGCAATAACGGCAAAGCATTTCAGATCAATAGTGCGGTGGGATCGTTCGCGGCGAACGCTACCTATCAGCTAGGAAGCGCTGCAACGGGATACAAGCAGATTTCCATCGACTTCAATGGGTTTAACCCTGGCGAAACGGTGAACTTCTCGCTCGATATCGATCCAATGTCCATGCTGGGCTATGGCAAGACCGTGCCGGCAGGCGGTGTTTCGGGCGCCGAACTGGCGGGGTCCCGGGTCACCTTTGTGTTCGACGATGGATCGACGACGGAAGCTGAACTTTTTGGTTCCGGCATCGCTCAAGCCGATGCGCGGGGGGTGAGCAATCTTCGCGCAGCCCCCACGCTGAGCTTGCAGGGCCAATCCTCCGGCAATGTCTCCTTTCCCGCAGGCGATCCTTCAGTCATCGTCCATGGGACACCTGGCGCTACGGTGCGCGTGCAAATGATGACGGTAGCCCAGCTTAGCGTACCGTTTGAGGATCCCTATGAGGGTAACGCTGCAACCGATGTTGTGTATGAAACCGTCACCCTGGATGGGGCGGGGGAAGGGGTTATATCCGGTAGCCTCTCAGTCGATCAGGTGCTGGTCATGGCCGTTGCCGAGGTCAATGCCCAAGGCATAGCCATCAGTGCGGTAAGCGAGCCGCTTCGGATCATCCAGCAAACCGGTCCTTTAGCTTCGATCATAGGCACCGATGCCGGGGAGACGCTCGAGGGGACCCCGGGCGACGATGGCATGGAAGGCAAAGGTGGCGATGACATCCTCATTGGGCTGGATGGCGACGACCTTCTCAATGGCGGTACCGGCGCAGATCAGATGGCCGGTGGGCAGGGGGACGATTATTATCTGGTCGACTCTGCTGGCGATCAGGTCATTGAAGCGGCAAACGCTGGCCTCGACACCGTTAGAACGGTTACTGGAACCTATGTGCTGGGCACAAATGTCGAGAATCTGATCTACACCGGAACCGGAAATTTCAACGGGACGGGCAATAGTCTTGCCAATTTGATGATCGGGTCGCGTGGCGCAGACCGCCTCGATGGTCTTGCCGGCGCAGATATGCTGCGGGGAGGGGCAGGCAACGATACCTATGTCGTCGACAATAGTGCTGACTCGGTCATTGAGCTTGCCAATCAGGGGACGGATCGTGTGCTCTCCCAAGTCAGCTTCGTCCTGTCCGACTATATCGAAACCCTGCAGTTGACGACCAGCAAGGCGCTTAACGGATCAGGCAATGCAATCGGAAATACGTTGATCGGTAATGCCGGCATCAACATACTGGACGGCCGTGGCGGTAGCGACATTCTGACCGGGGGAGCAGGAAATGATGTGTTCCAGTTCCAACGTGGCGAGGCGTCAGGAGACAAGGTCACGGATTTTGCCGGCGCTGGGGTAGCGGGCGGCGATACGCTCAAGTTCGTAGGGTACGGCGCGGATGCTTCGCTTACACAAGTAGGCACGACCGATAGCTATATCATTCACGCTGGCGCAGCCTTTAACAATGCCGAGGAAACAATTCAGATCGTTGGCGTTACCCACCTGACGGCGGGCGACTATATGTTTGCCCCGCCGCCTAATTTTGCCCCTACCGATATGTCGCTCTCGAACCAGACCATCGCTGAAAATGGTGCCGCCAATGATGTGATTGGCACAATTTCGGTTGCAGATCCCGACGCGGGGGAGACTTTTACCTATACGCTGCTCAATGATGCGCAGGGGCGGTTTGTGCTGTCGGGGGGGGCCTTGCTGGCGACCGGTGCCTTCGACTATGAGGCAGGGAGCAGCTATACGATAGTCATTGGCGTAACGGACTCCGGCGGGAGCGAATTGCAGCGCGCTTTTGCGATCGATATCACCGATCTCAATGATAACGCACCCGTATTTGTTTCGCCCCAGGACTATCTTGTGGATGAGTCGGAGTTGGTGGTCGGAGACATTCTCGCGACGGATGCTGACCAGTCCGGCACAGCCATCACGCTGTCCATCAAGCCCGATAGCGGCGACGGCTCGTATTTTCAGCTTAACGGTGCGAACACGCTGGCGTTTATTGCGCCGCCTGATTTTGAGTCCACTCATGGCAATGTCTATACTCTGACGATCGTAGCTTTTGATGGGCTTAACGCGTCTGAACAGGCGATCAGTGTAACGGTAAGCGATATCGATGAAAGCTCGCCCAATAGTGCGCCCACATCGCTCACGCTCACGGCGCAGTCCGTTGCGGAGAATTCGCTCTCGGGTACGATCGTGGGTACGCTCAGCGCCGTCGATCCGGACGATGGAGATAGCCAAACCTATTCCTTGTTGAACGACGCGGGGGGAAGATTTGGCATCGTGGACAATCAGCTTGTCGTCATTGGGGCCTTAGACTTTGAGAATGCCGCTGCGCATACTGTAACGGTAAGAGTGCGCGACAGCGTGGGACATTCGCTTCAAAGAAACTTTGTCATCGATGTCACGGACGTCAAAGCTGCCGATACAATGGGTCTTTCCGCTGCGGACGATCACTTCACCTACAATTCTGCCCTGACCTTCGACCGTATCGACGGAATGAGCGGAATGGATAGCCTTGATGTGGTCGCTCCCTCTGTGTCGATAGGAACCGATGGAGCCGCCTTTACCATCGACCTCAGCAATGACAACCTAGCTGAATTTTCCGCGGTCAATGTAGAATATCTCAATGTGGCGGGATCATCGGTTACGGTTACAGCGGATCTGAGCGGTACAGCTCTGGGTCTGGGGGAAGTAACCATTAATGGCACCGCTGAGGCTGACAGTCTCAACGGAGCCCTTGCTGGCGCTGCTCTAAAGCTATCGGGAGGGGCTGGAGCTGACCAGTTGACCGGAGGTTCTGCGGCCGATGTCCTTGACGGCGGCACCGGGGATGACAGCATGACGGGTGGCGCAGGGGATGACCTCTATTTCGTCGACAGCAGTGGCGATACTGTCTTTGAAGGCAGTGCAGGCGGTACCGACACGGTGTCGACGACCCTTGCAAGCTTTACCCTGGCGTCGAACTTCGACAATCTCATCTACACGGGCACAAAGGCGTTCACGGGAACCGGTAATGCAACGGATAATGTACTGACCGGATCAAGCGGCGCCGACCGATTAGATGGGCTGGGCGGGCTTGACGTCATGCGTGGCGGCCTGGGCAGCGACACATATATTGTCGAGAGCAGCGGCGACGTTGTCGTTGAACTGGCCGATCAGGGGATCGACAGGGTCTTGTCCCAAACGTCATACACGCTCAGTGACAATGTCGAAAACCTTCAGCTTACGACCAGCAAGGCAATCAACGGCACAGGCAATGCGCTGGCCAACGTCATTCAAGGCAATGCCGGAATCAATCTGCTCGATGGCAGAGGGGGCATGGATACCCTCACCGGAGGCGCAGGAAATGATATTTTCGAGTTTCAGCGTGGTGAGGCAACAGGCGACAAGGTGACCGACTTTACCGGGGCCGGGGTCGTCGGCGGCGATGTCCTGAAGCTGAGCGGTTACGGCACTGACGCATTCTTTACGCAAACAGGCGGATCGGACTTTTATGAAATTCATGCCGGCGCTGCTTATGGTGGACTTGTCGAGACAATCCAGCTCGTGGGTGTAACCACCCTAGGTCTTCAGGATGTCATATTTGCCTAATGAAAGTAGGCAACGTGCCATTTCATGGCAAGAATCAAGCGACATAGGCAGGTTCCTTTGAGGCTTGCCTATGCGACGCGGGACGGGTTTTCTGGTCCACCCGCATCGCAATGTTTGCGAACACCCCGGTACGGCGTCGCTGTCCTTCTCGCGTTTTTCCCCCAGAAGCCGAGTTGCTGGGGCCGGTGCACGCCTTGCCACAATGTGGCCGCGTTGCTTGGCTCTGGAATAGGAAACGGGTTACAAAGCTAACGGGTCGCAAAGAGAATGTTCGGCACTGATCGTGGCGCGTAGCGAGGCGATGCAAATCCTTGAGGCGACACAGCAGGATTCTTATCGGGGAGCAAAACTGCCCAGAAGCGGTTTCCCTTTTTGGGATTACGACACAATCATGAGTATAGTGTACTGGGAACCGGCTCTCTACCTTCCTCAAAGCGTGAACCATTAAAGGATATGCCTCGGTGGAAAGAAGGGACTTTTATGGGCAAACGGAGCAGTTTGCGTTGCAAGTCAACGTGGCGCAGCCCAGTTGCGAAGTTAGGTCCCATGCGTGGTTGCATGAGATTGAACTGACGTGGGTGGCAACCAATCGGGACGGCAGTACGACCGCTCTGTGCCGCACTGAAAGCCAAGCCGATCGTCTAAGAGCCAGTCTCAACAGTTCGATCAAGCGCTAGCGACCGAAGTCCCGGTCCACATATCAGGATGGTCGAAAGTCCGGTCCATCGGGCCTGGCGCGCGTCGTATTTTGGTGAGGCTATGAACAAGCGACGGCGGCAGTTTACCCTTCTGCAGTGACCGGGCGACCGGCTCGCGACGATCGAGCGCCTAGTTTGCCTGGCAGAAGGGCTATGCCGAAACGTGTCGATGATAGCACTGCCTATTGCCCCGTATCGCAACATGCAGCCCAATAGTGGCAAATGGGTTGTTCTAAACATTTGAATTTACGTAGATTCTCATTCGCCTGGTGCGTGACACCTTTGATAAGCGCGCCAAGAGAGTGAAGTGACGGTCTTTGGAAACCTTAGTGACATCCATGCCAACGCCAACGCGGGTATCGATGTCGTCAGATCGGGGGCCTATGATTATGTCCGCAGTACGACTGGACAGCTCGAAAGCGTGCTATGGGCCGGTGCTCCCTTCGACGCGGCAACTGCCCTATTTTGCTTTAAGAGCCCGTGCACCCCTGCACTACCTGGCGCGGGCTGACGCGTCTCCAAAAGGGGCGTGTGAAGACGTATCCCACGGTTGAGCTTCTGACCAAAGCCGTTAGGCTGATGAGCATGTCGCTCAAGTCCACGCTCCTTGACCTATTCGTCATCGACCAGCCGGTGCACCGCCGCGCCCTGTCTCACCATTCTGACTACGACTCGCTGTCGCGTGCGCTGGGCCAGTTGGTGCGAGACGGCGCATTGGTGCGCACAGGCAGGGGAGAGTTCATGCGACCGGGCAGCCACTATGTGCCCAAGGAACCGGACGCGTTGGTCGAGCTTGTAGAGAAGCGCATTAGGGAGTGCGGGCGAAACGTATTTATAAGAAAGGATTTCAGGGACCTTGGCAAGGACCATGCCGTGGGAGCGGCGCTGCGCAAACTGGTCCTTTGTGGGAAACTCGTTCGCATCGGCAGGGGACTTTACGCAAAATCGGCGATTGATCCAAAAGAGGGTTTCCCCATGCCACATGTGGCATTGGAAACGCTGGCCGTCGAAGCGTTATTGCTTTTGGGTAAGAAAATTGTCGAACCAGATTGCACGCCTCGTGGCGCGCGTGCATCGTCCTTGTCTGCTGCCGCCAATAAACCTATTCTCATTGAGAATGTTGTAAGTCTGCGTATCGGATATAGGGGTAGGTTCGTCCACATAGAGCGATCGGCAAAAGCGACATTGAAGCATGGACGGCCCTAGGATTTAGGGCGCCAGTTTGAGGAACCCTTCCACAGCCCGGAACCGGTTCCTGGGCAATTTGCAATGATCCCGCCGGTACGAATTAGCGGTTAGGAGGAGATCCACATAACCGACTGTTTGACCTGTCCGTGGACTATGCGATGACAGGGCAGCGCCCAGACACGATCAGCCGACCCAGCTGCATATGCCGATTTTGCCGAAAAAAACCATTTCATAAGGACCGCCGGAGTGCCCGCTCAATCCGGATCAATACTGCCGGGAAAGCGCTTTTGGCTCTAGGATCATGGGCTCTGTCCACAGCTATCTGCAGTATACGCAATATGATCGTGCCCGGTTTTGCGGATGGAGGACACGACCATATTGCGTTCATACTCCCGATCGATGCCGAGAGCAGGGCGCAAATCTGATGATGATCGGCCATTGTGTCAATCCAAATTTGGACATCGAAATGCAACGTGGCTGACACAAACAGTCTGACTCGTGCCTAAGAACACGCCCGTATGCCGCATAGCCCGTTTCAACCCAAACAGTGGGACCTGTCCAGGGTTAGGCAAGAACACGTGATACTATGGGATGAAAAGCCAGACGTATCCGGCGCTAGAGGTCGAAGAACTTGCGCATGGATGGCTGCCGCATGAGCCACACAGGTCCTCCGCCGTAGCTGTACGTCACCCTTTCTCGCGAGATTTGGCCCACCGCAGTCCAGTCGTGCCCAAGCCGCTGTCCTTGATCATCACCCTTCGCTGCGCAGAATAATCTGCCGCAACCATTGGGTAATCGGCAGGAAGTCCGAACATTCTGCAATACTCAAGCGGGGTCATGCCTTGCCGTATTATGTGCGACTTCAACATCTTATAGGGTTTGCCGTTAATCATGCTCAGAATATAAGAGGGGGAGGCGAGGCTCTGTTCAATCGATACGGCGCCGTTCGTTGCTGCACGTGACGGCGTAACGACGGCGGGTTCGTCGCTGATGGACTGGGCAATCATCACGATAAGATCGCTGATTTCGTCCACTGCAACCGGTTGGTGCTTGAGATAAATACAGGTCATTTCAACAGTAAACTTCAGCATCAGTGCTTTACCGGGTACCATAGGATTCTTCCAAAAATTCCGTGGACAGTTCGTAGGTGGAAGGCAACTGTCTTCGCGACGCGCGCGCCCGCAGCGGAGGCAGGCCCTTCACCCCCTATTGTCTAGAGCAAGGTGCCGGAGGTTGCGGCACGATATGATCATGCACTCGCCCATCATATCGGCTGCCAACGTCGATACCGTCTCACGATAGCGACGGCATGTGACGGCGATGAAACGAACCTAAGGCGTTTTCCAATGGGCACATCGGGTTTTGTCTCGCCCCTGTCGCGCAAAAGGCCTTGTAATCACGTCACCACAACACATGACTTATGGTCATGTTCCCAAGAACCATCCGGTAAGACCTCGCGCAGATAAGACAGCTTCAAGCGTTCACATCTTGGGTGGCGCGACGTCTGCCGTGCGGGCTATATACCGTCGAGGCCTTTGCTGACCAGAATGTTTACAGTAACGCGTCGATTTTGCGCCTTGCCTTTAGCGGTGTTATTGTCGGCTAATGGATCTGCTTCGGACATTCCTGTCGGCGTCAGCATGCGAAAGGGTTTCCAATGGCAGGACTGCTGCAGGTAGTTGACTACGCGAGCGGCCCGCTTTTCGCTCAGTATCTGGTTGCGTTCTTCACTTCCGGATGAATCGGTGTACCCCACGACAAGCAGAAGAGCATTATCCATCGCTTCGGCTTTTGTCGCCGTCGCGCACAGGTCGTCCTTAGCATGAGGTGCTAACGCCGCTTTACCTGTCTCGAAGGTCACGGTCATGGTTCCTTTGATATTATACTTGTCGATGTCGGCCATGCGATCGCGCAATGCTTGTGTGGCTGCAGTCTGCTCAGCGAAACGCTGGTCGGTGCCGGTGTGAATCATCCTTGCAGTTTTAAGGTCTTTGTTCTGCACCTTGATTTGGCTAGCCACCAGACCGCCGCTGGACTCCAGGGTCGTGACGATCACGGGCAAACCAGTAAGCAAAGACGTCGTGCTCAGCGTGCTTCGATTAAGGCCCAAAAGACCCTTGCTGGCGATGACGCGGGTAGCATCGTTCAGGGTAACAACTGTCTTGGCGCCGTTGTCGGCTGTGACCTGCATCCTATCGCCGCTTCTTGCAGAGATAGTGCCCCTAACGTCCGGTCCCTTCGCCAGTGTAACGGGTTGAGGCGGGGTGGTATCAGAAACGGTCACTGACAGGGGTTCCCGAGCCATTTCGCCATCCTGACCAACAACGCGCGCGGCGGTCATCGTGGGAAGCATGGTGAGGAGGGCCAGAATCGTCGGCTTTCGCAAAACGAAATTCATTGCACTAATCCTTGTAGTTCTACTGTGGAGGTCAACTGCATGTCGGGGCGGGGTCTTGGTTGCATTTGGCGTTCTAGGATTAATGGCATACTTAATACTATGCGCCCTATCTTGCATAGTGTCCTGTGTCTGTCGGATATTCCGCTCGCTCATGTTGGATAAAGGCATGCCATGACAGGGCTTGGCCTAGCGTAATGCGAGCGCCATGCTATCTTTTGCAGCGCGCCCTTGAACCCTGTTCGACCTGACTGTTCATGCCTACTTTAAGGTTTAGACGGCAGCACGGCCAGTCGCCCATCCTGACGGCCGTAAGGCAAAGCTCTTTGCCTTACGAAAAAGACTAAACGGGACAGCGCGTGCCGCGGCTTGAGCTTCGAGCGATGTGGGTGGCTAAAGCGCTGGCGCCAGCGAGGCTTATAGCCAGTGTTATGCGGCGGGCGAGGTGCAAGCGCGCACCTGTGTGATGACCGGTGCCACCCGCGCCGTGCACATTAATGACTGGTTAGGCCAGCGACGAATGGAACATTTTTCGCGCTCAACCGTTTATGTCCGCAGCCTTTGAGGCAGATTGGTGCGAGAAGTTGACGAGAGGTGCCGTATTTTGAAAGCCCTGTTGGCCGAGGATGACCCTCTGGTTCGATCAATGATCGTCTGTTCGCTTCGGGAATTTGGTATGGACGTCCTCGCCGTGGAAACAGGAGATGCGGCTTGGAGCTTGATAAAGGGAGGGCATGTCTTCGATTTGCTGATCACCGATGTGCGAATGCCGGGGCAGATCGATGGGATCGAACTGGCATATCTATGCGAAACCCAAATTCCTGATGCCCACATCATCGTGATGTCAGCGTATACAGGTAAGAAATATGCTGGCGACACGCCAACCTACAACTTCCTGGCCAAGCCATTCACGCTGCATCAACTGGCATCTGTCATCCACATGGTTTCCCCAACCACGTTGTTGGTAGGCCCTTAGCAAACGGAGTGAACCAAGCCTTGCACGCTCTGATCATCGAAGACCACAAGCTGGTGGCTGCACTCGTTGAAGATTGCTTGAAGGAACTGGGCTTCACGTCCTTCGATTTCGCTGATTGTCATGCAGATGCGGTAGCCGCTGCGCTCCGGAATTTACCTGACCTTATCATTGCAGATGACAAGCTTGCGGAAGGTACAGGGCTAGGTGCGGTGACCGTGATCCGGGAGTCGAGGCACATTCCCGTCGTTTTTGCATCCGCTGAACCAGAGCGCATAGCAAAACTTGAACCAGGAGCGATCACAATATCGAAACCATTCTCGATGGATCAGTTTAAGACCGCCGTAGCTGCCGCAATGGCCTGATGTCTATCGCCTTTTACCGATTACATCGCCGCGAAGCCTTGACTGGGAATCGCAATTGATCGCTCCGTCCTAGGCGCTGCCACTTGATCCTCTTGATCCAGGATTTTCCATGGCGCACTCATTATCGTTAAGTTGAAGACGGCGGCGCTCCGCTTTATCGAGACGCTCGTCGACCGCGCAACCCACCGCGTTCCACTGCTTGGCAGCCACCATGTCGTGATTTCGGACAGCCTCAAGAATATGGTCAGCCACCACTTGCCGCGCGCGCCGACCATGAAGACTTACCAGATCAATAGCAGCGTATCGAGAATTTTGCATAGGCGCTGCCGTGCACGAAACGATCGCAACAGGGCAAGGGCCTTTCAGTCCGTTGAACGGGTCTTAAGCACCGTTCAGGCGGAAGGCGAGGCTTGTCACACGCGGCAGCCTTAAAAGGGCAAGGTGGCGACAAAGCAGTTTTTTTAGAGTTGCCGATCAAGCCGCACGGGATTGTAGCCGAGTTCGCCCGTGGCCAGGAGAGCCTCCAAACTGAGAATGTCGCGTATTCGGCTTTTGAAATGGCGATGAGGTGCGCGTGGCGACGTTTTTGGGAAAGGCCGCGTTGCTAGCTGCACCTGTTCGTACGGTGGCTTCGTTCCTATGCCGTTGCGTGCGGTTGGGGCGATATGTCATCGCCTTGGCGTCTTGAAGCCCCATTCCCGTTCTGCACACCGATGCGGTAAGGCGGCACCAAATGAATTGCGATCCAAGGTGGCGGCGCGCGGCGCCACGCAATACCGCTCGTCATGCTCCCTATCCCGAGCGATGTACCGCAGCTGCGGCATGTTCCGTTATCCCTTCAACAGTCATATGGTGGGATAGCGTTGCTTGCTTTGCCGTGCAGCAGGGCACATTCAGGGGCCGGTGTCAGCATCGACTGCGTACGCCGAGCGACGCACTATATGCGTGGTACGGTGTCAGCATGACAGCCTGTCGATGCAAACGGGCGGGCCCCTTAGGCATCGCATAAAATGCTGTTTCGCCAAATCGCCCAGCAGCGCACCGGACCGACAACCATTGGCGGGTCGAGTTTTTATCGCTTCTTCTGCGATAGGGTGCGGCGAGGTGTCAGAATGAGTGTCCGGCCTTCGACGCGCCAGCTGGCGAGCTGCGAGAGAAAGTTCATGCCGATAATGTCCATGGACCCTAGCGCGGGTGAAATCACGACCTTGAGGTTGCGCGCATCGATGGGACCAATAGCCAGCCGATCGACCGATCCGGTCTGCGCACGCACTGTGCCGTTCGCCGTCCGGAGCAGGACGGGCACGAGGCCGACACCTGCCTCTACGCCGGCCAGACGCGCTGTATCCGGTGACAACGCCGTGATCGTCGCACCGCTGTCGATCAACATCTGCCGATCAACCCCGTTAATATCTACGCGCGCCCAGAAATGTCAGTCGGACCGCATCGCAATGCGGACAGCGTCGCCGACGATCCGCTGGTCGTCGAGGCCCAGTCGCTGGGTCAGGCGGACAAGCGTAGGATCATAAGGCGCCTGCCGTAGCAGCAGGAGGAGGCCGAAGGCGAGCACAGCTACCGAAAAGAGTGCGCGAAGAAGCCAACCGACGAAGGGGATGCGAAATAGCAGGAGCAGCACCAGTGCAACCCCCAAAGCGTAGCCACCAAGTTGCAGCCATTCAGGAGTGATGCTGATATCGCTAGGGACTCTCAGCCGCGGTGACAGACTCATTGGCGCGGCAGGGTCGGCCGTGGACGGGAGGGGGTGATCTGCCAAATGGTGTTCGACAGATCGTCGGCAACCAGCAGCGCGCCATGCACGGGGTCGAAGGCGACTCCGACCGGACGCCCGCGCGCATGCCCATCCTTCAGAAAGCCAGTCAGGAAATCGACCGGCTTTCCCGAGGGCCGTCCATTGACGAACGGGATCCACACAACCTTGTATCCCGAGAGATCCTGACGGTTCCAGCTGCCATGCTCGCCCACAAAGGCGCCCTGCGCAAAACCGGGGCCGAGCCCGCCGCCGGTCGTGAAGCTAAGGCCCAGCGCCGCAACATGCGAGCCTAATGCATAGTCGGGCGCGATGGCTTTGCGGACCATGGCCGGATCCTGGGGATGGACGCGCGGATCGGCATTGCCCCCCCAATAGCTATAGGGCCAACCATAAAATGCGCCCTGCCGCACCGACGTCAGATAGTCGGGCACCAGCTGCGGACCAAGCTCGTCACGTTCATTAGCGACCGTCCAGAGCTGTCCCGTCTGCGGATTGATAGCAAGTGCGGTGGGATTGCGGATGCCCGTCGCATAGGTGCGTCGCGCCCCGGTAAGACGGTCGACTGCCCAGATTCGTGCGCGCTCTTCCTCAACGGCGAGGCCACGCTCGCCGATGTTGCTGTTCGAACCGATACCTACATAAAGGGTGCGACCATCGGGACTGGCCGCCATCGCTTTGGTCCAGTGGTGATTGATCTGCGAAGGAAGCGCGATCACCTCTTGTCCCGTGGTGGTCATCCGGGTCATGCCGTCTTGATAGGGAAAGCGCATAACTGCATCTTGATTGGCGACGTACAAATTGCCGTCGACAAGCGCGAGGCCATAAGGTGCGTTGAGACCCGTCACGAACGCGGTCTTCATTTCCGCCCGCCCATCTCCATCGGCGTCCCGCAGAAGCGTGACGCGGTTGCCGCCCTTTATCGAGGTCTTGCCCAGGCTCTTGATATAGCCAGCGATCACATCCTTGGGCCGCAGCAGCGGTGCCGATCCGCCTGAACCTTCGGCGACGAGAATATCGCCATTGGGAAGGACCAGCATTTGCCGGGGCACCTTGAGACCGGTCGCAAGCGCGGTGACCCGAAAGCCCGACGGGGCGGTTGGGAAATCGCCATTCCACCCTTCTGGTGTCGCTATGTTCATCGGCGGCACCAGCGTCTCGCGCTCGCCGGGGAGATCTGGGCGCGCGCCTGTCTGGTCAAGGCCGGGGGCACTGCTGCCGCACGAGGACAGGGCCAGCAGCGCGACAGTCAGCGGGAGAGAAAAGCGTAAGGGTACAGCGCTCATGATCGTGCAATCTCTCTGATAGGCCCATGTGCGATCCACCCGGCAACGAGCGCGAGGCATGCACTGACGAGCGAGAGTGTGAATCCAGGCATACCGACCGAACTCCAGGCGTCACGGCTATGCTGGAAGGCGTTGGCAAGGCCCGCCAGCCACATGCCTGCCAGCACGACAGCGTATATACGTGCCCGGCGTCCGATAGGGGTATGGCGGCGCATTATGGCAAGGATCAGCGCCCACAGGAGAGTGAACCCGCCGAAGACCAGTGCGCCAACAAGGTGCCATGATGCGAAGTTCGACCACTGCATCTCGGCGGTCTTCAGATAGGCGATGTCGCCGAGCAGTGCTGCGACGAATAGCGCTACTGGAAAGGCAAGGAGGAGGCCGTGCAGCGGATGCAGGAAGGGCCGGGGCACCGGGGGAGGGTTGGACACAGACGCTTCCTATAACGCGGGGGAACCGGTTTGAGGTCATAATGTCCCAAAGGGGCTTTGGTTGCCTTCACATCGGCACGCACAATAGCCAGTTCGACTCCTGATACCTGATTGACCAGTCCGTTTCGGCAGGGCGTAACGCGCCCGCAGGCCCGGTTTGACTCGCGATTGCTGGTGATTGACCTCAAGCACATCATCGGCGCGATCGATCCGGGCGCACGCGCGGCGTATGCCGTGCAGCAAGGGCAAGGTGGAAGGAGCAGGAAGCCGCTCGCGTAAGACCATGCCCCGTTCGCGCGATTGCACGGGCCTTTTCGCGTTCCACGCCCATATCAACGTGCACAGGGGGCGGTCGAGCGCGTGGCTCAGTCGAGCGCGTGGTTCAAATGTCGCGTGTCAGACAGGAGGGCAAGGTGATCGGAAGGAGAGGCCTGTCCCTCGCGCCTTCCCGCCATTGCCTTGGTGTTGAACAGGTCGGACTCGGGTGCGAATGCCCGATCATCGCGAAGCCTGTGCCGATCGGAAGGTCCGAAAAGATAGTTGGCTATATCGAGCGCCATGCGCTCGGCCAAGCACGCCACGTTCATCACCGTTCCTGCAGGACGAGGCGTGCCTCACTGGCAATGACGCCGGTACCGGGCAGTCCCTTGCGCCCAAATCACAGTCCCGCTTTTCTCAATCGGCGCCTAACAGGATTTTAAAGCATTCGGACTACCGCTTTGGCACAAAGAGGGGTGAATCGTCATGCCGCTCCTCATACCCATTCTCCAGGGACCGATCGTTGATCCATTCTAAGAGTAATCCTTTACGTGCGGTGTGGAACGCAAGCTATCGCCCGGCGCGGCTGGTCGGGCTGATCATATTGGCCAGCTGCGTCCTCAACATCCTGCTGCTGGGTGGATCACTCTACATGATGCTGGTCTATGACAGCGTCCTTCCAAGTCGGTCTGTTTCGACCCTCATTGGTCTACTGGCGCTTATCTTGGTCGTTTACGCCTTTCAGGGCTTTTTCGATCAGATGCGCGCCGGCATGCTAGCCGACGTTGCTGGTGCGGTCGATCGCGTCCTCTCCCGCCAGGTCCAGACTGCCATTTCCGACATGACCCTGCGTGGACAAAAACCGCCCGGCGACGGGCTGGGACCGATGCGCGACCTGGAACAGGTTCGTGGGTTCATCGCTACTGGCGTCGCGACCATGATCGACCTTCCCTGGATGATCCTGTTTCTGGCCACTTTGTTCCTGCTGCATGTCTGGCTAGGCGCGGTGACGCTCGCTGGCGCGGCAATATTGCTTGGGCTGACTGCTTTCACCAACGCCACCACGCGCGTCGGCTCGCAACGCGTGGCGCAGGCAGCGGCTCATCGCAATGACATGGCCAGCGCCAATCTGCGGCACGTCGATCTGTTCACAGCATTAGGCATGCGCGACCGGATGCAGGATCGATGGGAACAGGTGAACGACTATTATGGCGATGTTCAGGGCCGGTTGAGCCGCATCGTCACCAGCTTGGGCGGCCTTAGCAAGATTCTGCGCATCGCGCTTCAGTCGATCATTCTTACCGTTGGCGCGCTGCTGGTCGTCGACGGCAAGGCAACCGGGGGCATCATCTTTGCAGCCTCTATTTTGTCGGGGCGCGCACTCGCGCCGGTGGATCAGATCATTGCCAACTGGCGCAGTTTTGCGAGCGCGCGCGACGGCCTGAAACGCCTCGATCAGCTTTTACAATATTGTGGACCTGGCCGGGCCGTCGTGACGCAGTTGCCCGCGCCGTGCCGGGATCTGCGCGTCGAGAGCCTGTTTGCCGGTCCGCCTGCCCAGCAGACGGTGGTGCTCAGCGGCATCGATTTTACCCTTCACGCGGGGGACGCCTGTGGCGTGATCGGACCTAGTGGCGCTGGCAAGACGTCGCTGGGACGCGTGGTGATGGGCCTATGGCCGCCGATGCAGGGCTGCGTTCGCCTGGACGGAGCAACGCTCGATCAATGGTCGGCGACGACGCGCGGGGCATTTTTCGGCTACCTGCCGCAATCGGTCGAGTTGCTCGATGGTACGGTCGCTGACAATATCTGTCGATTTGATGGCCTGGGCGACTCCCCTGGAATCCTGGCTGCAGCGCAGACCGCCGGCGTCCACGATCTGATCATGGGCCTTCCACAAGGCTATGACACGATGCTGGCGGAACAAAGCGGCCTGCTGTCGGCTGGCCAGCGCCAGCGGATCGGTCTGGCGCGCGCACTTTATGGCGATCCGTTTCTGGTGGTGCTCGACGAGCCGAATTCAAATCTGGATGCCGAAGGCGAGAAATGCCTGCACAAGGCGATCCTGGCGGTGCGCCAGCGGGGTGGCATTGTTCTGGTCATTTCTCATCAGATGGGCGTGCTGATGCAGGTTACCCACGTCCTGTGTCTCAATGGAGGGCGGATGGAGGCCTTTGGCCCGGCAGCGGACGTCATGTCACGATTTCTGCCAAAGCCTTCGCCGGGCCAGGCCACGCCCCCCCCGGCACCGGCAGCACATGCGGAACGAAAGTAGCAGCATGAACAATCTTCCCCATTCGTCTGCGGGCCGGGCGTCCGCTCCGGAGTCCGACCGCCCTGCCAGACAGCGGCAAAGTGCAACGATACTGGCGCTGTTTGCCCTCCTTTTGTGCTTTGGCGTCGGCGGGTTCCTGATCCCGATCGGCGGTGCGGTGATCGCTACAGGGCAGGTCGGTCTACAATCGCGCGTAAAGCGGATCGCTCATCCCGTCGGGGGGATCATCAAGGAAATCCTGGTCGAAAATGGTCAAAGGGTTCGTAAAGGTCAGATCCTGCTCAGGTTCGATGACATCGTGTCTGGTGCCGATGCGACCTACTCAAGCCTCGGTTTGGACCAAATGATGGCGCGGCGCGCACGTCTTGAAGCCGAGCAGACTGGAGCCCAGCGCATAAACTTTCCGACCCAACTTGGCCAGAGCGGCATATCGATCCGGCGCGCTTTGGCGGACGAGGAACAATTGTTCCGTATCAAGCGGAGTGAACAACGCGGTCTCGCCGCTCAGTTGCACGCCAGAATTCAGCAGTATCAACAGCAGATCAGCGGATATCAGGCGCAAATTCGTGCCGTTCAGGCGCAACGCAAGTTGATCGAGCCGGAACGGCAGGGCGTGAAAGAATTGTGGCGCCAGGATCTTGTCACCATCAGTCGCATGAACGAACTGGAACGCACCGCAGTCGATCTGCAAGGCAGTATCGGCGCCCTGCAGGCCAGTATCGCGCAGGCACAGGCGCGCATAACCGAAACGCGCGAACAAATCATCCAGCTGGACCAGACCAGTCGCGCCGAGGCCGGGACCGAATTGGCGAAGGTCAACGACATGCTGAACCAGCAACAGGTGCGAAGCATTTCCGCCATCGATGCCAGGCAGCGTAGCGTCGTGCGCGCGCCCTATGACGGTGTGATCGACAAATTGGCGTTCAACACCATCGGGGGCGTTGTACGTCCTGCTGAGGTCATGATGGAAATCGTGCCGGACAGCGATCAGATGCTCGTGGAAGGGGCTATCGACCCTGGCGATATCGATCAGGTGCGCGTTGGCCAGCGTGCCCGCATCCGATTTTCGTCGTTCAACAGCCCGGCAACACCCGAAATCAGGGGCCGCGTCACAGTCGTTGCGGCCGACCGGTCGAGCGACCCGGAAAACAGGGTCAGCTATTATCCGGTTCGGATTGCCATCGATGAGGGCGACATTGGTAAATATCCCGAACTTGCGCTCAAGCCCGGTATGCCCGCTGAAATTTTTATCGAGACAGGCCAGCGCTCGATGCTGTCCTACCTGACCAAGCCGTTGCGCGATCAGTTTGCACGCGCGTTCAAGGATAATTGACATGAGACGGTCCGGCACAGCGATCCTGAAAGGGGCGTTATTCTGCGCGGCGGCGCTGGGCGCCGAAGCAATCTCTGCACAAGCGCCGCTATCGCCAGTTGGACCCACAGCTGCGGTCTACCAGCCCGATATCCCCCCAGAGCTACACGGCCTCCAAACGGGTGCCGACACGGTGGCGAAGCCAATAACCACATTGGAAGAAGCGATCGGTCTTGCCTATTGGACCAACCCGACTTTGCTGGCCCAGCGTTCGACCTTGCGCGCAGCCGACACCTATTATCCTGAAGCACGATCAGCCTACGGCCCTCAAATCACCCTGCAGGGCCGGCACGATTATGCGCGCGACCAGATAGAGACTGCGCCCGGCTTACGTCAACACCACCAAGGGTTCAGTAGCACGGCAGAACTGATATTCTCCCAGACCCTCCTGAGTTTTGGGCGCCGTGCAGCAGCGCAAGGCGCGGCACTCGCGCAGATTGCTCTGCAGCGCAATCAGTTGCGCCTTACCGAAGCGCAAACGATGCTCGACGTCATTACAGCCTATGTTCTGGTCATTCGCGAACGCGCCGTTCTCGACATCGCCAACGAAAATCTTGACCTGCTGGAAAAGCAATATGACAACACGCGCAAGCGTTTCTCGGTGCACGAGGTAACATCGACAGATGTGCAACAGGTGCAAACGCGTCTCGAGTTCGGCCGGGCCCAGCTTTTAAGTGCCAAAGGGCAATTGGGCGCAAGTAACGCACGGTTCCTGCAATATGTCGGCGCGTTGCCCGGCACGTTGGTCGCGCCGTCATTGCCCCAACTGCCCTCCGGCACGCTGGTCGACGCCTTCGCGCAGGTGGAGCTCAACAGCCCTCTGATACAAGCCGCCCAAGCGCGTGAGAAAATGTCCCGAGCAGGCATTGCCGCAGCGCGGGCTGAACAGGCACCGGTGCTTTCATTGGAAGGGACGGGGACTTACAGCGGGACAAATCCCTATCAGAACAGCCTTCGGACGAGCCAGTTGCGATCTGCCCTGGTGCTCAACGTACCCCTTGTGGACTCCGGAGCGCGCCGCGCCCGCATCGAACGCGCGCGGGAAGACAATGACGCCGACTGGCGTCTGGTGGATATGGCCATCCGCGAAGCCCGTCAGACCGCAGCAAGCGCCTGGGACGGGTATCAGGCTGCCCGACTCTCGCTCGCCCATTATGAGGCGGCCGTGACTGCAGCCGAACAGGCGTATCGCGGTGCCGTGATCCAGGAAAAAGCGGGCGCACGCACCACGCTGGATGTGCTCGACCTTGCCCGCGACCTCCTTAATGTCCGCAATAGTTTCGTCGCGGCGCAAGCAAGCGAGTATATTGCGCGCGCGACACTGGTGGCCGCCATGGGCGGGCTGGAAGGACCGATGCTGGTCCCGGCAATCGGCCATTACAACCCGGACGCTCACTTTCGGCAACAGGACGGTCGCGGCGATATACCGGTGCTCACCTATGTCTTTGTCGGCCTGGACGATATTGGAGTGGACAGTCTTTCTTCAGACCGTCCCATGCGCGATCCCGCTGGGGACGTCAGAGTCAGTGCGCAATTGCCCTAATATTGAACAGGTTTCGGTTAAATTTTTGTTGTGTATCAATAGCATAAGCAATGTCTATTAGATATTTGTTGTTAACACATGTCTCAATTCGGGATGATTTGGTTCACTTTACTCCAGAAAGACTATCATTTTTTAGCTATTTGCTCGCTTGAGTATTTGATTCGCTGTTCGACGATGGGTAATGGCGACGCATCTGGGTGAGTGGGGGCTACACATGAATATCGATGGCATTCTGGACGATTGGGCCTCTTCCGACCGTATCGATCGCGGTCTTGGGCAAGGCTATGAAATCTACGCCAAATCGGATGGCAGCGATTTTGTGTTCGCGCTTAAGGCACCCATCGCCATCGGTGCCAACACCACCTTCTGGCTGAACAGCGATCGCAACACGACGACCGGACACCAGATTTTCGGGTTTGCCGGCGGCGCGGAATATAATGTCAATGTCGCAGCCGACGGCTCAATCTCGCTCTACAGCGGCAGCGCGGGACAGACGATCGTTCAAAGCGGTCTGACCGCCGCCTGGTCAGCGGACAAGACCGCGCTTGAGTTCCGCATATCCAAAGCGGCAATCGGCAATCCCCAGGCAATCGACATACTGGCCGACGTGAACGATTCGGTGTTCCTGCCTGGCAGCTATTCGGACGGCGGCTTTACCGTTTTCAACGACACGGGCGTGGTGGCTGACCCGGCGCAGCGCATCGCAATAGTCTATTCTGAAACGACTGCAGCCAATTATTTCAGCGCAACGGCCTATTCCCAGCTGTTCATGGCCGCCCAGTCCCAGGCTATGCAGGCGGGCGTCCCCTTCGACATATTGACCGAAGCCGACCTCACCGATCTGGCGACGCTGGCCAAATATGACAGCATCGTTTTTCCCTCCTTCCGCAATGTTCAGGCCGATCAGGTGACGGCGATCTCTCAGACGCTGGAACAGGCGACCAAGCAGTTTGGCATCGGGCTCATTGCCGCGGGCGAATTCATGACCAATGACGCCAGCAACAATGCGCTGGCAGGCGATTCTTACGCGCGCATGAAATTATTGTTCGACGCGACACGCGTAACGGGGGGTACGGGCGACGTCACCCTCAAGGCCACCGACGCGCAAAACCTGGTGCTCGACGGCTACAGCAATGGCGAAACCATTTATCAATATAGTGGCGTGGGCTGGAACGGCTTCACGAGCGTCAGCGGGACGGGGACGACTATCGCTGCGGCCACGGTCGGCGGCCAGGACTATGCCGCTGCCATTGCGACACAGACAGGCGGACGCAACGTCCTTTTCTCCAGCGCGGCAGTCATGGCAGACAATAATATGCTGCAGGACGCGATCGAATATTCGGTCAGCGGCGGCAACAGCAGCATTTCGGTCGGCCTTCAGGTCACGCGTATGGCTGGCATCACGGCCGCGCGCGTCGATATGGATCAGAGCCAGGAAAAGTTTGAGGTCAATCCTGAAAATGGTTCGGCGGGCATATACGACAAGCTGCTGCCGACGCTGGCAGACTGGAAAGCCCAGTATAATTTCGTCGGTAGCTATTATGTGAACATCGGGGCGGACGCCGCAAATGGCCAGACGACGGATTGGGCCGTATCGCTGCCCTATTACAAGGCGTTGCTCGACATGGGTAACGAACTGGGATCGCACAGCTACACGCATCCGGCCGACACCAACATCCTGACGGACGCCCAAATTGCCTATGAATTCGGAACGTCCCGGACCGAGCTGGAAAAGCAACTGAGCGCCTATCTGGGCAAAACCGTCGTGATCGAGGGAGCAGCCGTACCTGGTGCGCCGGAGCAAATCGCAACATCGCAAGAGATTCTCAATTATTACAGCTACATATCGGGCGGCTATTCGGGCATAGGTGCAGGCTATCCCAATGCATTTGGGTACATGACGCCGACCGACGCTGCCGCCGACAAAGTCTATATCGCCCCCAACACGGCTTTCGATTTCACGTTGATGGAATTCCAGAAAAAGACCGTTGCGGAAGCCGAAGCTGTTTGGGCAAAGGAATTTGCCCAGATCGCTGCCCATGGCGAAACCCCGATCGTGGTGTGGCCATGGCACGATTATGGCCCGGCGATGTGGAGCACCGACAGCGCCAGCCCCTACACGACGCAGATGTTTACCAATTATATCGCGATGGCGGCCAAGGCCGGGATGGAGTTTGTGACGCTGGGCGACCTGGCCGATCGCATCAGTGCGTTCGAAAAGGCGACGATTACCTCAACCGTGACCGGCAACGTCATCAACGCGACGGTTACGGCGCCCCAAAGCGTTGGCACCTTCGCGCTCGATCTCGACAATCTGGCCGCAGGCCAGAGGATCAAGAGCGTAGCGGGCTGGTACGCCTATGACGACGACAGCGTGTTCCTGCCCACCGGTGGCGGCACCTACGCCATCACGGTCGGCGGGGCCGCTGACGACGTCACCCACATCACGTCGCTGCCCATGCGTGCGAACCTGCTGGCGGTGAGCGGTGATGGGCGCACGCTCAGCTTTTCCGTCGAAGGCGAAGGCAAGGTGGTGGTTGACGTTCAGGCGCCCGGCAACAACTGGGTGAACGTCTCTGGCGGCACCATTGTCAGCCAGCAGGGCGAGCTGGTGACGATCGACATTGGCGGGATCGGCAGGAAGGATGTCGTCGTGGGCTACACGGCCAATCTTGCGCCCGTCATCACCTCCGGCAGTGGCGCGGCGACAGCAAATTATACAATGGCGGAAAACGGAACGGCGGTCGCTACAGTGGTCGCAACCGATGCCAATAGCGCCCAAGGCGACAAGATCGGCTATACTCTGGGCGCCGGGGGTGACGGTGCCTTGTTCAACATCAACGCCACGACCGGCGCGCTCAGCTTCAAGACGGGCCCCGACTTTGAAGCGCCGACCGACGCGAACAAGGACAATGTCTATGTGGTGAGCGTCGTTGCCACCGATGCGCGCGGGCTTGCCGACACGCAGACACTCTCCGTCAAGGTCACCGATGTCGTGGGGATTTCAAAGACAGGGTCCCTCGTGGGCGACACCATCAACGGCACCAGCGAACAGGATGTGCTGGACGGCAGCTGGGGCAATGACAAGCTGTACGGACTGGGCGGCAACGATACACTCATCGGTGGCTGGGGCGACGACACGCTGAATGGCGGCGATGGCAACGACCTTTTGACCGGTGGCAGCGGCCGCGATGTCATGACCGGCGGCGCTGGCGCCGACATGTTCCGGTTCGAATTGGCGGGCGACAGCAGGACGACAGCGACAAGCCGCGACGTCATTAGCGACTTCCTTGCAGGAACGGACAAAATCGATCTGTCGGCCATTGATGCGAAGAACGCGCTTTTCAATTGGGGGGACCAGGCATTCACCTTTCTGCCAAAGGCCGGGACTGCCATTACTGCCGAAGGCCAATTGCACTATCGCTACGAAGTGGTGGGGGGCGTCGAATATACGGTGGTCGAAGGGGCCAACTCGGGCCGCACCGTTGATTTCGCGATCGCATTGACTGGCCACCATGTCCTGACCGCCAGCGACTTCATTCTATAACCCCATGGCCGGTATCGGGTTTCAGCTGGCCAAAATGGCCCGTGACGGCGGATTCGCGGGCATGCTGGGCGCGGCGGCCTACGGTGCAATGGTCAGTGCAGGACCCTGGCTTGTCACCGTCGTGGCGACCCTCGCGCTTGCACAATGGATGCCGGGGAAAGTCGCCCCAGCCGACATTGCCGCTGTTCAGACCATCCTTATCTACGGATTTAGCCTGTCAGCACTGGCCGCAGCGCCCGTCGGCCTGCTGACCGTGAAGCTGGTCGCCGATCGGCTCTACTTGGGACATGAGGACCGTATACCCGGCCTCGTAATGGGCGCGCTCTTCATCGGCGGCGTGCTCGCATTCGCCATCGGCGCGATCCTGTTCGGCATGATGACCGGCTTGCCCTTTCTTCAGGCCCTGCTCGCAACCTTGCTGCTCACATGGCTCACGCAGATCTGGGTGATCTCGCCGCTGTTGACCGCGATCCACCACTATCGACTTGTGACCGTCAGCTATGGTCTTGGTGTCGGCACTGCGGCGCTGATTGTGGGACACGACAGTATGTCGATCCTGTTGGCCCTGGTGAGTGGCGCTGCCGTGACTCTTCTTTGCCTCCTGCTGGCGCTGCGCTACCATTTCGCGGCCGCACCCTGCCTGGATCGCACCGACCTCCCCGATGCCAAGCGTGCCGTCATCCTCATAGTAACCGGATGCGCCGCTGCGCTGGCGATGTGGATTGACAAGATGTTGTTGTGGAACGGGCCCGGCAGCGTAGCGACATTAGGTATGCTGCGGCTGAACCCGGTCAACGATTATGGTAGTTTTTTAGGCATATTGACGATCATTCCAGGCCTCGCTCTCATTCTGATCGCCAGCGAAACGCGCTTTGACCGCGCCTTTGGCGACCTGATTGCACGATGCACAGGAACATCGACACTGGAACGGATCGAGGAAGCCCGTGTCGAGACGCTCCGCGTGATCCTGGGGGGCTTCCGACTGCTGCTGATGGTCCAGTCGATCTTTGCCGCCGTGGCATGGGTGTTTGCCGTGCCCCTGTTCGATGCGCTGGGTGGCGATACGGCTGGGATCTTCGCATTTCGTCACACGGCGCTGGGCGTCGTTTTCCATCTGGTCGCTATCCAGATGACAGTCATCCTGTCCTATTATGACCTGTTTGGCCGCGTCCTGATTGTCTGGACGAGCTTCGTCATCGTCAGCGCCCTTACGGTATTGGTTCAATGGCATCTGGGTGTCGCTGCGTTCGGGATGGGCTATATGACGGGGGCCCTGATTGCCGCCGCAATAGGAATGGCCCTCGTTCTGCAAAGTACCTCGCAACTGACCTACCTGTTGTTCGTGGGCAATAACCCCGCGATCATTGGCGTGCGCGGGCGGTGGTTCTGACCATGGCGTCTGGACGCTTCTTCTGGAGCCGTCGTGCGCTGCTCGCATCGGCGACCGCTGCATGGGCCATCGGGGGACAGCGTGTCTCGGCCCGGGTCGAGTCTCGGCCCTGGCGCTGGGGGATCGATTATGGCTCCGACACAAACCCGGAACTTGCCCGAAGGTACGACCTGCTGGTGCTGGAGCCTGACCATGCTCGCCCGATTGCCCCATTGCGCGGTGCACACAGCATTTTGCTCGGCTATATCAGCCTGGGGGAGGTCGAGAAGAGCCGTGGCTATTTCCCAACGCTTCTCGCCAAGGGCGCCCTGAGGCAGGCCAATCCAAACTGGCCCGACGCGCGCATGGCCGACTTGCGTCATCCTGCCTGGCGCGACGTCCTGCTAAACACCGCCATTCCCGCAATTTTGGAACGCGGTTATGATGGCATCTTTATCGATACGACCGATAACGCCGAAGCTATGGAAAGAGCAGACCCTATCGGTAACAAGGATATGGTCGATGCGGCAGCGGAACTGATCCTGGCAATTCGTTATCGTTTTCCCGCTATTCCGATCATGCTCAACCGCGGCTATGCCGTCCTGCCGCGCGTGGCCGGCGCCGTCACCTATGTGCTGGCCGAAGCGATGGCGTCGCGCTGGAATTTTACGCGTCAGGCCTATGAGCGTCTGAGCGATGACGACTGGGCCTGGCAGGCCGTCCGCGTGCGCAACGCGCAGTCGGCCAATCCTGCGCTGCACGTCATGACGCTGGACTATTGGGATCCCAAAGATGTGGCCACGGTGGCTGGCTTCTACGCACGCGAACGGGCAGCCGGCTTCCTGCCTTATGTGTCTACTGTGGCGCTCGATCGGCTGCTTGGCGAACCTGGCCAATGAACGGCGCGCATCTCCTTGCAAAGAGCTACTGGGTCGCCCCGCTTGCTGCAGGCATGGCGGTCCTGGCCTTGAGCCAATTCGTGATGCCGCGTCGCGCTGAGATCCGTGAAGCGATCCGCCATCATGCCGCGCAGCCTCGGCTGGTCAATATTGCGGTACCCACGCAATCCATGCAGCCGCCCAGCCCTCCGGCGCTGGACAGTGTCCTGGCCACCGGCGATGCGCAGGCTATTGCGCACGCAGTTCAACGCCTGGCGGCCAGCAACGTCACCGTGACGACGGCTCAGCTTGTCCATGATCTGGAACGAGCCGGTCGCTATCGTGTTGCGCTGGCGTTTATGGATGCGCAGGCCGATGGTCACGCCCCGGCTCTGTGGCGTGTCCGTTTTGAACTGGCTCGCAAACTGGGCGATCGGGTTCTGGCCAGAACGCTGCTGGACAAGGCTGCGCTGCGCAATGCCAAAGTGCCAGCGCGCGACGTCACTGAGGCTGCCTACGCGCTCGACGCACCGGAAGTGCTACTGACCGCCGCAACAAACAGGGCTATTCCCGCCCTGGATGCAATGCGGGCCCTGGACCTGGCGCGTCGGTTCGAAGCCATCGGTCGCATCGATCGGATCGCGCAACTGGATGCCGTCACCAAAGCCCCGTGGCGACAAGCCGACCCTTGGCTCGCTATACGCCTGGCGCGACGGATGGGGCAACCAGGGCTGGTGCAGCGCTACGCGATGCTGCTTCCGCCAGCAGAACGGGACGCGGCGCTTGAAGCATCGATGACAGGGCAGGGGGACAAAGCCGCCCTTCGCACGTTGCTCATCGAACGCGCATCGCGTCCCGGGGCAAAGCTGCCTGTAATTGCAGAACAGTTGCTGGCAGCCGGATTGCGCGAGGAAGCGATTGACCTGTTGCAGCGCGCTACAGCCGCCCTTCCGCCGCAAGATGCCCTGACTCAACGCTTGCTCTACCTCATCGGTCCCCGCCCCGCCCCGCGCGATATACGCTGGTTGCAGGCACGAACGATCCAGGGGCCGCCGTCGGCCCGCGCGGAATGGATTGCGATCTACGCGCAGCGCGACCGCCCGGCCAGTGCGATCGACTTCATCGGTCGGCATAGCCTTGCCGACCGGCCGGACGTAAAGCTGATCCGGCTGGCTCTTTGCCAAAGTAGCGGTGATGATGGCCGCGCCAGCCGATTATTTGCCAATCTCCTGGATGACCCAGATTTAACCCCGGCGCAAATCAACACACTGTCCATGTCCGCTCCGCCGGGATTGTCGCCTCCTTTGGCGCACAAACTGGCCGACCGGCGGCTACGCGCTGGCCTCGTCAGCGGACAGGATGCTATGGATCTGGCCTGGGCAGCTTGGAATCGCGGCGATGTGACCATGGCGTCGTCCATGCTGACACTGTACATGCGCGACAGACCGAATGAACCCAGGTCCCTGCGCTTGATGGCGGACGTCCAGCGCGCCTTGAAGGGCGATTCAGCAGCACGGCCATGGCGGGAAAGGGCTTTGGAACACACGCGTCCCGGCACGCGCGAACAGGCGGAAATTCTTCAAAGCCTCAGCCGCATTCCCGAAGCACTCGACGTGGTGGATCGGCTGCTGGCAATCACACCGCGCGATGCTGCGCTCACGGCCTTCAAAGGGGAACTCCTGCTCGCTAATGGACAGCCGGGCCGCGCCCGAAAACTGCTGCACCCTTGATTGCATCCCTCCTCCTCCTCGCAACCGCGCCCCATCTGCTGAACCTGGATTTGACTGGGTTTGGCGACGATGCGCTGGTGTATGTGTCGCCAAAGGATGTCGCTTCCTCATCCACGCTCATATGGCAAGATGGCGCCAGGCTGCGGCTGGAACAGCATGTCGATGAACTTGTCGTCCATTTCGACCGCATGATTGACGAAGCCTCGATAGCTGATTTCGAAGCCGAAGCGGGATCCTATGTGCAGACGCTTCGGTGGAACGACGACAGTCTACTGCTACGCCCCAACCCTGGCATCCAGATCCAGCCTGACATCACCGGCAACCGCCTTGTTGTATCATTCCTTGTCGCAGACCATGACGCGCATTCTGAACCGGCTACCCCGGCCAATGCCGAGCGCGACCTGGCGATCGTATCGATCCGGGCGGACATAGCGTCCGGGTTCATGGGCAGCGCCAGACGCAAGGCTGAACAGCTTGCCATCGCGCGTCCGGACGATCGGTACGTGCGGCGCCTGCTCGCCGATGCGCAGGCTGCAGATGGGGACCATCGATCTGCCGCCAAAAGCTACATGCAGGCAGGCGCTCGGGACAGGGCTGCGATGCGTACTGTGGCGCTTGCCCCTGGCCAGGCCAGCCTTTGGGGGACGATCCGCGGTGGGTCCGGATTTGCTCAGGGTGAAACAGGCGCCCGTGCCACCGTGTCGACCGGTGATCGCACGATGCTCGGCGTTTCGCTCCGTTACCTCGTTACGCGCGCCGACGATGCCATGCTGAAGCGCCGCATCGTGTCCGATATCGAAACCGATGCCACTTTGGCCGATATCACGGTCACGATGCGGCCGGCCCCCAGACTTGCCATCGACCTGACCGGCAGCGCCTGGCTGGATACCGGTGTCGTGGGCGGCGGTGCGCGCCTTGTGTACGGGTCAAGTGACACGCAGATGCGCGTTGGCTACGGACGTGGGATCCCCGACCTTTCCTTTGCCGAACAGGCTCTGGACAATGGGACGGTGTCGCAACTGTCCATAGGCGGTTCGGCCCAGATTCTGCCTGAATTGCGCAGTCGGGTTGACCTTGGCTGGCGGCATTACGGGCTGAGATTAGTCGATGATGCAGCAGAATCACTTACCGTCGCCGGGCAGATTGACTATATTGTCTCACGTCGACCCATCGTTCTGTCTCTGGGCTACCGGATCGATGCCGAATATGTGCAAAGCGTTGCTCTTGTGCCCTCGGGCCGGGCCTACTTACCGCTCGGCAATCGCGAAAACCATACTGTCCAGGCGTTCGCGAGTGGCGCTGCCGGGCCTGTGCTGTTGACGGGTGGCGCGGGCTGGACGATCGATCGCTATGGTGGCTCCGGTCCCAATGTCAGCCTCGCTGCCGGGGTGCCGCTCGGCTTGCAATGGCTGTTGGATGCCGGTGTGGGAATGACATCGATCTCGCGACCGGGCTATCCGGCGCGACAGACGTTCGGTCGTATCGAATTGCGACGTGGACTGGGGTCTGGACGATGAAACGCAAGGTGCCGCCGGCGGCTGCTCGTACAGTACGCATTCTGGCTGAGTTGATGGCAATGGTCGGGCTGCTGCTGGCGGTCGATCAGCTTTGGGGCGGGCAGAACGGTTTTACGCACTGGCAGCCTAATCCTTACTGGGTGCCAGTGCTGGTTATGGCGATCGTTTACGGTAGCTGGCCGGGCTTTACGGCAGCTGTTCTGGCAACGCTGGTCTGGCTGGCGACCAACGACGTCAGCCGCACCGACACGGACTACTTCACGAGGGTGTTCGACGTGTCGCTGCTTCCCATGCTCTGGTATACGTCTGCTGTCATCATTGGTGAAGTGACCGATGTGCGCCTCCGTCGTATCCGACGATTGGAACTGGTCCGGGATATAGGGAGCCGCAATCGCGACCGGATCGCCGATGCATTCCAGGGGCTGGCGCAAAACAATCGTGTCCTGCAACTTGGCATAGCGACCGAACAACGGACCGTCAGCCAAGCCCTTGCCCTTGCCGCCCGTTTGGCGCATGCGACAGGGTGGGAACGCCAATCGATCCTGCGGTCGATGGTCACAATGGCATGCCATAGTGACAATTTCACCTGCTATCGCCTGCAGGCGGGGCGCGCATGGCCTGTCATGTTCGGCGACGGCTGTAACGGCGATAGGGTACCGCTACTGCCCGCTCTGGTGAATGTTCTGCAGGAACGGCGGGCGATTATCCATGCGGCCAATGCCCTTGATCGGCCCTTGCTTGCTGATGTCGGACTTGTTGCGGTCCCTATACTCGCGCCCGACGAAGCAAGGCTGGAGGGCGTTCTGGTGCTTCACCACATGCCCTTCGAATGCCTTGGACCCCATCTCGAGGCGGAATTGATTGCTCTGGCTGTCTGGCTGCGCGACTTCGTGGCGGACCAGAGCATGCTGGCCGATTTTGCCGTGTTGCTCGAGAAATCCTCCTGATGCTGCGCATCGGGCTACTTGGCGTTGCCGATATCATGATAATGTGCGCCTCGGTTCTGGGTCGAATACCCCCGGGGGGCGTCCTGCTTGTCCATCTGGGCCTGTCGGTTTATGTGCTCTGGCTTTGGTGGCGGTCAGGCCGCGCAAGGCAGATGGCTCCTGTTCTGGCAATGGCGCTGGGACCGGCGATGATCGCTCTTGCCATGGTTGTCCCCACCATCGGTGTCCGATCCCGACAGCGTCCTGCCCCTGGCGACCCATGCGTCGATCCTAAACAGCAGGCGCACAAGAGTGCACGCGCAATGGTTGCGCGTTTCCTCGACGGCCGCGTCCGGCATCCGCACGCCAACGATCTTGGGTCGTTGATCACCATTTTGCGCCACGGTCCAGTTGACCATCGCCGGGCTGCCTTAGAAACCGCCGTGCGAAGCTATGATCCCCGGTTATCGTCGGTGATCGCCAAGACGCTGACCGACGAGGACCAGACGATTCGCGCCTTGGCCGCAGCAGCCACAAACCGCCTGTCCCAACGGCTTGCCGAAGAACGTCTGGCATTTGCAAAAGCGGTGGCCATCAAGGACGCCGCCACCATTGCCCGACTTGAACCCTCGCTGCTGGACTATAGCCGGTTCGATATCCTGTTATCCGACACCCAGCGCCACCAGATCGCCACCGACGTGGCCAATGCGGACGAGACCAACGGCGGCGCGTTGCATCAGGCACTTGAAGCCCATTGGGCGGCAAAGGACTGGGCAGCGATCGACGCGCTGTCAGGCCTGGTGGCTGACCATAATCGATGGCCATGCGCGCGCGCGCGATCGGCTGCACGGTGGTGGGCAGGGCACGGTGCGTGGCAGGATGGCGAGGGCAGAATCGGTCCGGGACCGTGCCACTCATGATCGATCCCGTGGCCGAAGCAGACATCTGTCTGATCGTCGAAGGCGCCTATCCTTATGTCGTGGGCGGCGTATCCGGCTGGCTGCAGGATTTGATGACCAACCTGCCTGACATCCGCTTTCACATCGTGGCGATCAAACCGTCCGATGAGGCTTTGGCCTGGAAAATCAACCCGCCGTCCAATGTTCTGGGCGTTACCGAAGTTGCGCTGTCCACCCAAAGGCGTATGCCGCGCCGCCTGCCTAAAGCGCATGTGAAAACGATCATGCAATTGGCATCCACCTTTGTCCATCAGGGGGGCAGTGAAACCTTGCGGTCGTTGCTCCTGGCATTGCGCCAGATCAAGCCGACCCCTCAGGTGCATGACCTGCTCTCCCATCCTTCGACCTTTGCCCTGCTGCGGCGTGAATATGCGGCAGATTTCGACCGATCCTCCTTCCACCATTTTTTCTGGGCGACGCATGTGCTCCTTGGCGGGCTGCTCGCCATGTGTCTGGCACCGCTGCCGCGCGCTCGCGCCTATCACAGTATCTCGACTGGCTTTGCCGGCCTGTTTGCTGCCCGCGCTGCAATAGAGACCGGACGGCCACTTTGCTTGACCGAGCATGGGATATATCAGCTGGAACGCCAGATAGAGGTATTGATGGCAGACTGGATCGGGGACCAGGTAGATCATGGTTTGGCCCTGGAGCCGACCAATAAGGATCTGCGTGATCTGTGGAGGCAAGCCTTTGGCCATTACTCTGCCGCCTGCTACGCCACTAGCGATCTGATCGTAGCGCTCTATGCCGCCAATAGCGATGTGCAGAAACTGCTTGGGGCGCCGCCGGAACGTCTGCGTATCATTCCCAACGGGATTGATTTGGCCCGTTTTGACCATGTCGAGGATGCGCGCGATCCCGCCGCGCCACTGGTTGCCCTCATCGGTCGCGTCGTTCCGATCAAGGATATCAAGACCTTCATTCGCGCTTCGGCAATGGTGCACCACACTGATCCCCAGGTGCGTTTCGTTGTCCTTGGCCCCCTGGACGAAGATGGCGACTATGCCACTGAATGTTTTGCCCTGGTGGAGCAGCTGGGCCTTTCCGACTGCTTTGAGTTCGCTGGCCGGGTTAATATCGAACAATGGATGGCGCGCATCGACTTGTTGGTTCTTACCAGCCTTTCCGAAGCGCAACCGCTGGTGATTCTGGAAGGAGGAGCCTGCCATATTCCGATCGTTGCCCCTGACGTTGGCAGCTGCAGGGAAATGATAGAGGGGCGCCCTGGTGACGAGGGCGCAGGAGGCATCATCACCCCGCTCGTCAATCCGCGCGCGACTGCGGACGCAATCTCCAAGATCGTCGGCGCGCCGGACCTGCGCCGCCAGATGGGCCTTACACTGCGGCGACGGGTGGAGCGCGACTATAGCCACAGCAAGATCATCGACACCTATCGCGAGCTCTATGGAACACTAGCCGCGTTTCCGTGCAGCGCGATTTGATCCGCGCAGAAACAGTCTTCCGCCGCGGGCCCTTGGGCTGGGACAATGCCGCAAGCGTCTTTGTCAGATACAGCAAGGCAGAGACGAAAGGGGTACGACCAACGCTTTGGTTGGACGTTGTTGGTCTTGGACGGGCCAAGAATTGGGCTAGATGAAACTTGAGAAAACGAGAATGTTTGGACATAAAGTCGGCCCGGGGATGGCCCGATGGCCTTGTGCAGCCCTAAGGATGCTGTGACTCCACAAAGTAACATAGTGTCAGTACCATTTCCATTTTGAACGGGTCACAGACAGGAATTCGACATAACCCAGGCGCCCAATAATCGAGAGATCAGTTTTGCTCTGACCGACGACCTCCGCGTCGTGGCATCGGACGATCCTGCGTCGCCCGTATTGCTGCGCTTTTTCTCGGGCTATGATCGCGCTTTCATCTTGCCGGACGAGCGTGAGGAATTAAGCGGGTTCAAAGCCTGCCTTGCCCTTAATGGGACCTACCGCCATGCGTTCGGCCGGGTGCATGCCGAACTTGTCGCGATCGTCGAAGATGCAAGCGGCACAGTGCTTGGCGGCGCCAATTTCCTGGCGACCACGATCAACCGCGGCGCCATGCAGCCGCCCGCGTCAATCGCGCTCAATTATGTCTATGTTGAAGCGGCCGCGCGCGGCCGGGGGCTGTTACGGATAATCCTGCAGGCAGTCCGTATGCTTGCGGCAAGGGCATTGCAATTGAACGGCACGGGAATGCAACCGGCCCTATTCATCGAGCAGAATGATCCGCTTAGGTTAACAGCGGAGGAATATGCTGCAGACACGGCATATTCGGGCACCGATCAGATCGACCGGCTTGCTATCTGGGCACGCCTGGGTGCACGCGTCTTGGATTTCCCCTATATCCAGCCGCCTCTTTCAGCAGGCCAGCACGCCGATGACGGGCTGATCTATGCTGCAATCGACTATCCGGGCGAGGGGGTCGATCGTGGATTGTTGCATGACCATCTGGAGAGTTTTTTCCGTATCTCCGTTCTCAAAGGGGAAGTCGAACTCCCAGCGGGCATTGCTGGCGCGCAACTGGGGGCGCTGGCGCAGTGTTGTGCACCTGTAAAACTCTTGGCGATCGAGCCTGCGGTTCGATGGATTCGCGCGGGACAACCGACGGCCCGGTTCGATAGCTTCCGTGCGCTGGCTGCCGTAGCCGAAAAGGAAGGATAGCAAAACATGGCCATTCGGGGGGACTTTGAAGACGCGCAAGGGTATGAAACCGCACGGCCCGGTACGGTCTACTGGACACTGTCTCTCTATATAAATTCAGCGCGCGTCGCCGCAGCAGCGGGGCGACCGCACAGGCCATTGCGCCATGACGAAATGGGTGCTGTCCAGGCAAGCCATCTGCCTTCGCTTCTGCTACGCAATGCGATCGATCCGCTGTTCAACGATATCGCCGATCGTGAGGTTCTCGGCTCAGTGCAGGAACATCTGTTTGCCGCAGTCGAGGCGCCGAACGCTGACGCACGCACCTGTCATCAACTGCAGCGCAAAGCCGCCGAGAAGGCGATTCGCGCGCATGACCGGCTGATCTTCACCCCGCCGCCCGCCGTGCGATGGATGACCGAGGGCATCTCCTACGAGGCGTCCCCCAAAGGGCTTGGCGATGACCGGATCGTCCGAATGCGCCGCTTCTGGCTGGCGCACAACAATGGTGGGCTCAGCTATCATCTCGGCTTTAGTCATCACTACGCGTCTATGGACGACGATGGGGACATGGCCGGCTACGATCCTGCAACCTTCTATTTTCTTTCGCTGCTTCAAAAGCTTGCAGCCCCCAAGGAATTCGAACTCGCCGAACATTGGAAGCGCGGGGAGCCCGCCTCCGTTTTTGATGAGAATTTGGGGATAGCCCCGCTCGACGCATTGATGGTAACTGAACCCGATGGCGTCCCCGAGCGATTTTGGCCGTTTGTCCGGCGACGGATGATGGGCGATGCCGAGAGACTCTTTGACCGGATTGCAGTGCAAATCGGCACCAAGCGGGTCGTTAATCTCGCTGAGCAGTTGATCGAGGAAGTGCCGTTCATCGAGGTGCCTGGGCTGACGGTGCCAAAATCGCGGTTCATGTTCCTTTTCCAGGATGAGCGCTTCTTCAAGCGTTTGATGCCGCTCAATCCGGCAACCGGCGAAAGCGTCGCGCGCAAGCTGATGGTCCAGGAGCAATGCTATCTGCCGTATCAGCATAAGCTGGCCGAGCAGGTCAAAGTTGCCGAGGCGGGCCAAGGCATCGTACGTCTCGATGAAGACTACTGGAATTGGGTGACGTCGCAGCCGCATTACGCGGAATGGATCAAGGGCTCCCAACCGGTGTTGCGCAAGGCCGACAATAGCTCCTTCGGCAGCCTCGAAGAACTGGCTGCGGCAGCGCGCGTCGGTGCCGCGGTGCGGACCGTCGACGATGCGGGCGCTCCTTTGCCCTTGCCGCAGGCTGTGCAGATCCCCGCCTTCGAGCCGCAGCGCACCGATTGTCTCGACTATCTGTTTCTTGCCGGTTTTAACCAGAATATCATCGATTTCATGAATCAGGACACGTCTGAAATACTCGACAGCATCGACCCCATCTACCCCGACAGTACCGAACAATCCGAAGAGCGCTTCTTCGTCCGTTATGCCAACCACCGCGCAATGGTGACCTATGTACCCAAGAGCCGGAGCTTGGAAACGGGCAACGATTATATTGGTACCTGTCCCTATGCGTTTCTGATCCACGCGATTGCGCTTCACAATGAATATCTCGCGCGGGAGCATGAGGCCAAGAGCATGGCGCGCATCGAGCGCATCGAATGGCTGGTTGCCCGCGCCGATCGCCGTTTGCCGCTGAGCGCCGCGGCCTTGGCACTGAACGAAAGTGAAACGCTGGATGGCGACGACATCTTCGATGAGGCAGAAATGGCGATCAACCAGGTCAAGCTTGCAGAGTACACAGAATATGCACGCTATCGTTACACCAATCCCTTTCGCTACGACACCGAGCGCGATGTTTTCGCACGACTGGAGAGCTTACGGGGAACACAGCGCAAGAAGGAAGCCCTTGCACTGGCCATTGCCAGCCTGGAGGACCATGCAAGCGATCTGATGCGCCGTCATCAAAAAGCAGCGGACACGGCTACGGCCCGGCGCGATACACAGTTAAATATCCTCCTGGGCGGAACCGGTGTGTTTGGGGCGGGCCAGATGATCTATTGGATCGGGGAAACCGCTGCGGGTGATCCTACAGCAAGCCCACCAAAGCCGGCGCAGCCGGTCCGGCTTGATTTCTTTGGGATGCCGGACGTTACGCTCGCCGGCCAAGCGATCATGCAATGGACAGAAGCGATCATGTTCTTTGCACTGATCTTCTTCATACCCTTTTTCTTTTATGTCTTCGGCACAGGCATATATGCCTGGACACGCGGAAGGTGGACAGCAAAGCCCAAGGACGCAAGGCATAAGCCCCGGCGGGCAGGATCTTAGCGCGGATCGTCGTGCCGACCGCAGCGTGGCAAGCTGGGCATGATGCAAGACCCCTTTGCCCTTCGCTATGATTGGAGAAAATCAAGCAAATGGCGAAAAACGCTGTCCCCTAAGGCTAAGGCGCCGTGCGCGCACACCATGCCGAACGTGCGATAAGGCAGCGGCGCGACGCTGGCAGGCCCGGTCGAAACGGTGAAGCTCAGTGCGTCACAGCTGGACATATCTCCGTCCGCAAAGGCTGCGATGCGCGCGTCCAGAGCGGTACCGGCGCAATTGCACTTGTCAGGGCGGGGCGCCAAAGCGCAGGCGATTGGCCCTTGCATGTCGGTTGGCCGGAATAGGCTATACCCGCAGGCCATGCGGCGCGAAATCGGTTTGCCGATCTTGCGATAATTTGCCAAATCTGTCTCCGTTCCAGGACCGATATGGTGTGATAATGTTCGCGATTTCAGATCAAAGGTCTGTCCGCCGCGCCGCTGCGACCTGTTATGTGCTTTCGCTATTATTATTATCTGCGTTGGCAAAAGCTGGCGGAGGGCGAGGGGGCACAGCTTCGATATCGGGCGGCGAGCGGCTCGTGGGGCAGAATGCCCGGCGGTCGATCTCGAAAGCGGACGTTTCGCTCTCGTCGAGCGGTGGCGCGCCTTCACGTTGGCGCCGTCGCGTGACATGCTCGACCGGCACGTCGACAAGGCAGCGTCCGGCAGCCCGCGCGCGGACGGCATAAGCTGGCAATTCAGGCAGGGGGAGGGGGGCTGACCCACTCCTGAAGCGTGAGCATAAGGGGAACGACTTCGTGCTGAAGGCACTTCTCTCTGCGTGAAAATCGCGACCTACAATGTGAACGGCATCAACAGCCGCCTTGCCGTGCTGCTGCGCTGGCTTGAACTGGCCGAGCCGGACGTGGTTTGCC
>TARA_R110000868_G_scaffold2384_5_pt1 | contig 64856 bp, 50 predicted proteins | sample TARA_R110000868 | Tara Oceans TARA_R110000868 (sample SAMEA4397489) | marine metagenome | biome: Polar Biome; feature: [SRF] surface water layer (ENVO:00010504); material: water (ENVO:00002006), including particulate matter (ENVO:01000060) such as... | depth 5 m | reverse complement strand
CTGATGCGCCCACCACTGGTGCGCCGCCTCGTGAGCGGTGACGTAGTACACATAGTCGATATCCTCGATTTCGCGCAGATCGGCGATAAAGCCGATCCCTTCCGAGAAGGGGATCGTGTTCGGAAACGCCTGGGCGAATTCCTGGTAGGCCGGGAATTCCAGAATGCGGTACTGGCGGTACTGATAGGGGCTGAAATGCTCGGAGAAATATCCCAGCGAATCCTCGGCCGCTTCCAGCATGCGCTCGACATTCCAGCCATGCGGCTGGTGATAGAAGACCTGGAGATCGATCCCGTTGCGGGTGCGTTCGGCCAGCTCGTAATCAGCCGAAAGCCAGGAGTAGAAATTGAGGATCGGCCGGTCCATCACATATTCGAAATAGCGACGCTCGCCCTCAACCCATTCGCGCTCGAGATAGCCCGGTGCGATGGCGGTCTGGTCGAGACTGGTCGAGACGATGGTGCGGAAACTCACATAGTGAGCCGCACTGCCGAAGAAGGCACCCTCATTGTAGCGGCTTTCATCCTCGAGATCATAGGCCCGCGGCAGGGGTTCCAGTCCCTCACGCCGGCGTTGCTGACGGTCCTGCAGGAACAGGCCCTGATTGACGCCAATCCCGGGCATGGATTCGCCATTGTTGAAGAATGTGCCGTTGTAGTTGACCGTCGTCACATTATCGCCATTGCGGAAGCCGGGATTGAGGCGCGCGACTTCGAAGTCGAATGTCCGGCTCTCACCCGGTTGCATCGGCACATCCAGTGCGAAACTGTAGATGTAGGATTCCGCATCGGAGGTCGCGATCGATGCCCCCTCGAACACCTGGCTGCGAATGGTCGTGCCCGGGCCGTAGGAGATCCAAAGCGTGTCGAGCGGCTGATCGGTCTGGTTCTGCAGCACATAACTGCCGCGCGCCTCATAACGCCGCTCATCGGGATAGATGTCGACATCATAGGACGTGTCGGTGATCGTCGGTTGAGGCAGATCGACGAGATGCTCATAGCTGCGCTCATACGCCGCCTGCTGGTGCCGGCCATCGGGGCCGGACACGTACTCGTTGAGCACATTGGTGTTGTAGAAAATCCAGCCGCCGGTGAGCCCGGCACCGATCAGGGCCGCAGCTGCGAGGCTGGAGGTGGCCGGCGTGAAGCCGCGCGTCAGGCCGGCAATCCGCGACCAGATCGACGTCAGGGCACCGCGGCTCCACAACTGATAGGCCAACACCAGCAGAAGCGTCGCAACGAAGCTCCAATACAAGGTGAACCACAGCGAGATGCCGAGGAAATGGCCATAGCCATTCATGTCCGACCAGGTCCCGATCGGCGGCAGGCCATAGCGGTAGAGGGCATGGTCGAAGCCAATCTGAGACATCACCAGCGTGGCCACGAAGAAGACCATCATTGCGGCCATGCCCAGCCAGCGGTTGTTGAAAACCACCTGCAGGAAAATCGCCAGTGCCGCGAGGAGGACCGAGGGAACGACCAGCTCCAGGAAACCACGTATGGCGTACTGTCCGAACTCGAACTGCGTATAGCCCTGGAAGAACTGGGCGATGATGGCTGCGAGGATGATCACCAAGGCCAGCGAGACGATCACCACACACATGGCAAGGAATTTGGTGGTCACGAACACCCAGCTCGCGGTCGGTGTCGCATCGGTGATTTCCGAGAACCCGACGCCGCGCTCGCGCCACATCAGCTCGGCCGCATAGAAGATCACGATGATGACCGGGAAAATGCCATAGCCTTCAGCGATGAAATTCATCATCACGCGGGTGATGGGGTAGTCATCGGTTCCGAACACGCCGCCGCCGAGGAAGAAGGCGGGCACGGTGTTGATCAGGCCAATGACCAGGATCAGCCAGAAGGCGACATTGAAGACAACACCCTTCGCCTCGAAATTCAGGCGAGCGAGAAACTGCTGGATCGCAGTGCCGGTTCCGAACGCCGGCGTCACGCGCGGCAGGGCAATATCGGAGATCGCCGAAACGGGCATGACCGCCGCTGCGGTATCCGTTCCGCGCCGGCCCGCTGAAGACCTGCCCTTGCGGAAACGGAAGCTGAGCACGTTGATCACCAGCAGCACCAGACCGACGGTCATCCAGCCCAGCCGGTTCATCATGAAGACGCCGTCAAAGGGAATGACCTGGCTGTTCTGCTCGAACGTGGTCCAGTAGCGCGTGACCTCACCAAAAGTGTTGAGGCCGAACGGATCGACCAGGGCAATCGCCTCGCGCAGACCGGGTTCCTGCTGCGCCACAACCGAGCCAACCAGGTAAAGCACGAAGAGCAAAAGGAAGGCGACCCAGACCAGGAGGTTGGAGCGGGTGAAATTGGCGACGGTGAACAATATCGTGCCCATCACCCACATGTTGACCAGCCCGATGACGGCATAGATGTAGAGATACCAGGACAGGTTGGTCGGACCGACCAGCTCCTGGTCCAGCCAGGGCATTTGCGAGCCCAGCAGAAAGGCCAGTGGCACCGCCGCAAAGCACAGGGCCGTTGCGAGGAAGCCGCCGGTGAAGCGGCCGAGCACGAAATCGAACTCGCGGATAGGACGCGAGAAGAATAATTCCTCGGTCTTGAAGCCACGATCCCGCAGCACGCCCGATGACAGGAAGGCCGCTGGAATGAAGCCGCCAAACAGCGACAGGATCAACACATTGATCGTCAGCGCATTGGGCGAGTTGATATTGGTCGCGCCGCCGCCGCCAATCTGGACGCCATCAATGGTGACGCCGAGGAATGTCAGCAGAGCGAAGATGGCAAAGACGGCAATGAAAGTGGGCGAGAACAGCTGATAGCGGACCTCAAACCCGGCGATTTTCGAGAGCATTTTGTGCTCCTTTCAACAGGGTTTGAGAGCTAGGCAGCGACGGCCGGGGCGGTCTTGCCCTGGCGGATCGTCGAGAAATACACGTCTTCCAGATCGGCCTGGATCGGCTCGAAGCCCTCACCCGGGTTCTCGTCTGAGACGACATGGATTCGCACCTGGCCGACCGTCAGACGTTCGGAAATAATATTGTACCGGCTACGCAGGCCCGCGAGTTCGGACTTCACGATCGTGCGCGCCCAGACCTTGCCTTCGAGCCCCTTGATCAGCTCGCCGGGCGAGCCCTTGGCGACAATCTTTCCGCCATTCAGGATGGCCATGTTCGGGCAAAGATCCGAGACGTCCTCGACGATGTGGGTGGAGAGGATGACTACGACATTCTCGCCGATCTCGGAGAGGAGGTTGTGGAAGCGATTGCGCTCTTCCGGATCGAGGCCTGCCGTCGGCTCGTCAACAATGATCAATTGCGGATCGCCAAGCAGGGCCTGGGCGATGCCAAAGCGCTGGCGCATGCCGCCCGAGAAACTCGCAACAGCCTTGTTGGCGTGTTGCGCCAGATTGGTCTGCTCCAGCAGGCTGGTCACCACGGCCTTGCGTTCCTTGCCGTTGGACAGGCCTTTGAGCACGGCGAGATGGTCGAGCATGGCCTTGGCCGACATGCGTGGATAGACGCCGAAGTCCTGGGGCAGATAGCCGAGTGTGGCACGTAGGGCCTGCGGGTCCTTGAGGACGTCGATATCACCAAAGGTCAGCGTGCCGGCATCAGGGGCCTGCAGCGTCGCGATCGTGCGCATCAGCGTCGATTTGCCGGCGCCATTCGGGCCGAGCAGGCCGAACATGCCCTTGGGGATTGAAAGGTCGACCCCGTCCAGCGCCCGCACCTTGTTTCCGTAGGTTTTCGACAGTCCCTTGATTTCCAGCATGGTCAAATCGCGGCCGCTTGCCCGGCCCCGTCCCTCTTGATTGCCATTCACGACCGGATTGGCCGCGAAGTTTACTCGTCCATACCACCGGCCCTCGGCCGTCAGCAGGGGGACACGCCTTGGCGAAATCCCCGTTTCCAGTGTCATTCGGCGCTGCGTGGCGGCGCCTGTATTTTGGTTTCTATCTGCATCCGGCCCAGTAGCGGGCTGGCAAGCAGGGCGGCGCGGGCATCGACCATGCCCTTGTGCAAATCCATGCCGATCTCGTCGAACAGATCACAATAGGCCTGTTCCAGCCGGGGCAGGAAGGCCTGGAGCTTCTCCCCTTCTCCCTGGCCGGCCGGGGTCAGGCGGACCAGGCGGCGGCGGCGATCGTCCGGATCATCACTGATTTCCACCAGACCTTCCTTGTGCAGCCAGCGCAGGCGCTGCGAGGCGAGCTGGTGCGACAGGCCGAGGCTCTCGGCCAGGGCAGAAACGGATTGCGGGCCGCCATGATACAGGGTCTGGACCAGGCTGGTCGCATAGGCGGGCAGAGCCAGACCGTGTGCCTGCAAACACTCATCCATCTGCTCATACAGCGCCGTGGAGGCCTGGCGGACACGCAGGGCGAAGGCCGCCCGGCCACCGAAAAACGGAATTTCAATCATGGTTACCGCCACCGTCTACTCGTCGATTTCAACCCGCTCGTAACATCATACAATCAATTGCGCAATAAGCCGCGTAATTACTTTCTGGTCAGGATAGCGCTTTCCGTTCCGCGCACCTGATCGCGGACCGTGACCTTCGCCTCCGCGCCCTGTATGCGGTGCGCCATGGCTCCACCTCTTCTCACTCTGCAGAATATCCACCTGACCTTCGGCGTCACCGCCTTGCTCGACGGCGCTGATCTCAGCGTTGGCGAAGGCGAACGTCTCTGCCTCGTCGGCCGCAATGGCTCGGGCAAGTCGACCCTGATGAAAATCGCGGCCGGACTGGTCGAGGCCGATCAGGGGGAACGCTTCGTGCACCCCGGTTCGACGATCCGCTATCTCGAGCAGGATCCCGATCTCACCGCCTACAAGACGGTGCTCGACTACGCCCAGTCAGGCCTGACCGCCGGCGATGATCCCTATCGCGCGCAATACCTGCTGGAGCATCTTGGCCTGACCGGTAATGAGGATCCCAAAGTCCTCTCCGGCGGCGAAGCCCGCCGCGCCGCGCTCGCCCAGGCGCTGGCCCCGAGCCCGGACATCCTCCTGCTCGACGAGCCGACCAATCACCTCGACCTGCCGGCGATTGAATGGCTGGAAGATGAGCTGAAATCCTGCCGTTCAGCCCTCGTGCTGATCAGCCACGACCGGCGCTTTCTCTCCAATCTGTCGCGCAAGACGCTGTGGCTGGACCGCGGCCAGACGCGGCTGATGGAGCGCAGCTTCTCGGCCTTTGAAACCTGGCGCGATGAAGTGCTCGAAGCCGAGCAGCTGGAACAGCACAAGCTCGACCGCAAGATCGTGCGCGAGGAGCATTGGCTGCGCTATGGCGTCACCGCCCGCCGCAAGCGCAATGTGAAACGCCTCGCCGATCTGCAGGGCCTGCGCCAGCAGCGCCTCGATCATCGAGGGCCGCAGGGCCAGGTCAATCTTCAATCTTCGGCCGCCCAGGATTCCGGCAAGCTGGTCGCCGAGGCGATCATGCTCAACAAGGCCTATGAGGGCCGCGACATTGTCAAGGATCTGTCGATCAAAATCGCCCGCGGCGCCCGCATCGGCCTGGTCGGCCCCAATGGCGCCGGCAAGACCACCCTGCTCAATCTTCTGACCGGCAAGCTGGAGCCCGATAGCGGCGAGATCCGCCTCGGCACCAAGATCGAAATGGCCAGTCTCGACCAGAAGCGCGTTGCGCTGCGCCCGGAATGGACCCTGTCAGAAGCCCTCACCCAGGGCGGCGGCCATACCGTCGAGGTCAATGGCCAGTCCAAGCACGTCATCGCCTATATGAAGGACTTCCTGTTTCCGCCGGAACAGATCAACACGCCGGTCGAGGTCCTCTCGGGCGGCGAAAAGGCCCGCGTCATGCTGGCCCGAGCCCTGGCGCTGCCGTCAAACCTGCTCGTGCTCGATGAGCCGACCAATGATCTCGATCTGGAAACGCTCGACCTGCTGCAGGGCCTGATCGACGAGTATCAGGGCACCGTCTTCATCGTCTCGCACGACCGGGATTTCCTCGACCGCGTCTGCACCAGCGTGCTGATCGCCGAGGGTGATGGCGGCTGGACCGAATATGCCGGCGGCTATTCCGACATGGTCGCCCAGCGCGGCTATGGCCTCACGCCCCTGGGCGGCGAGACCGGCGGCGGCCGCAACAAAGCGATGCTGAAACCCGTTGCCGTGGCCCGCGTCGAAAAGCGCAAAATGGCCAATAAGGACCGCTATGCGCTGAAACTCCTGCCGCCGGAGATCGAGGCGCTGGGCGTGACGATCAAGCGGCTTGAGACAGAATTGTCTGATCCGGCGATCTTCAAGGATACGGCCCGCTTCAACAAGGCCACCAAGGACCTGGCCGAAGCCATGGCCTCGCGCTCCGAGAAGGAAGATCGCTGGCTCGAGCTGGAAGAGCTGCGCGTCGAGATCGAGGGCGAATAGCCCTCGGGTCCCGACAACAAGATCAGCGCATGCCGCGGCTATGGGCCGGCCCGAGCAGGACGGCGTTGAGCAGAAGCAGGTCGAGCCCGTCCAGATAGGCACGCGTTGTCGGCGCCTGGGTGAAGGCGATCACCTGGCCGGAACCCATGGAATTTGAGATCAGGAAGGGCTTGTAGGCCTGCTGGGCGGTGTATTCCGCCCACATATAGCCGCCCGCCAACAGCGTATCAGGACCGCTGAAGCGCATCGCTGTGACCGCATCATCCAGGCTGATCGGGGCATAGATATCCGAGCCCGTGACCAGCACGGCAGCGCCATCGGGATAACCTGCCGACATCCAGGCATCCGGATTGGCCTCGACACGCAAGAGCGCGCCCGGTGAGTAATCCGGCATCGCGCCCTGTTCGGCCTCGACCGCGTCCAGGTCCTCCCGGGAGTCGAGCACGACGGCATCGACCACGGCGGTGTCCTCGCCGGCCGGGCTGCGCCCGGTATCGGCCGCACGTTCGCGCTGGGCCGGCACCAGGCCTACCTCGGGATCCGACATCCAGCGCGTCGCATCGCCCAGACCGATCAGCACGCCGCCGGCGCGGACAAAGCGTCCCAATTGCACAGAGCCATTGCTGCCCAGCACATCGTCATACCCTGTCCAGCCCTGTTCGGGCAGGATGACCACGTCATAGTCCGACAGATTGGCACGTGAGAGATGCGCCGCGCGGATCACGCTGACGGGCATGTTGTAGCGCCGCTCGAGCACATAGCGCGTCGCACCGGCCGAGTTTGAATCCGTGCCATCATCCCACAGCATGGCAATGCGCGGGGCGCGGACCGGGTGGAAATTCTCCGAGCCCGGATTGGGCCCGTCATCAACCCAGCTGGAGGCCAGGCCGACAAAGCGGGCACCGGACTCGGCTGACAGCGAAGCGATCAATGTGTCCAGATTGGCCGGGGCACCATGGCGCGGCACGACAACGCTGCCGCGCGGGAAGGTGCGATCACCGATGCGAAAAGCCATGTCGGAGGAGCGCAATGGCACGCCCGCCGCGGCCAGCGCCGCAACCAGGCGCGCCTGGCCGGCATCGTCCCAGGCAATGGCATAGCCAAAGCCCGCACCGGCATTGGAGCCGGAAGCGGGGATCGGGTCATCAGCCTGCACCGCGCGGCGGGTCGCTTCGGGCGCCCGGCGGCAGGTCACAGCGTGGACATTGCTCATCAGCGGCATTGACCAGGCCGTGACATCATACAGCTCAGCACCCAGACCGCGGGCGCGGCGGCGTTCCTGTTCCTGCATGAAATCGCGCGGCAATTCGGTCGTGTCTTCCAGCAGGGTCCGCGCAAGGCGGCCGGCCGGTTGATTGAAAGCAATTTCGAACGCGCCCTCCTGGAAACGCGCGCCGCAAGCCGTCAACGGCCCGGCGATACGCGAGACTTCAATACCCTGGGCGGCCAGATTGCGCGCCAGACGCTCGGCGCCCCAGCGATTGGTCGAAAGATCGAGCAGAACCGATTGCGACCCGCCGACCTCGCTCACCGCAGAGGCACGAAAGTCGGCGAAATCGCGCACGAAGCGCTCGCGATTCTCGGCCACGACCTGGGCGGTCGAGAGGCTGGCGATGAAATGGTGCTCAACGCCATCGCCATAGCGCAATTCGGAGCCATCGCGGCGGCGCCAGACAAGGCCGCGGGCCGAGGCCTGCTCATAGGTCATCGCCACGGCGCCCTGCAGGGTCGGCCACATATCGCCATAGCCGGGATAGAAGGCGTCAAAGACCTCGCGGGTGAAATAATCATAGCCGAAACGGTCAAACCAGCCGGCATGATTGCGCCCGATCAGGTCCTGCGCATCACGTTGCGACTGGACGATATTCGGATTGAAGGGTTCCGCCGACGGGGCAAAGAAATAGCTGCTGTCTCCGCCCATCTCGTGGGCGTCGACCACAACCATGGGCCGCCATTCCAGCATCGCCGCGACTCGGCCGCGGGTTTCCGGCTGGGTGCGGGCAAACCAGTCGCGATTCATGTCGAAAAGATAGTGATTGGTACGGCCACCGGGCCAGGGCTGGTCGTGTTCGGCGGTGTAGCGGCTGTCGTCAGGCTGCAGACCGCGCGCGGCGGTAAAGCTGGCGAGGAAGCGCGCCCGGCCATCGGGATTCTGGGTCGGATCGATGATCACGATCGTCTGGTCGAGGATCTGCGCGACCATCGGATCATCCTGCGCTGCCAGCAGATGATAGGCGGTGCGCAGGCCGGCATCGGTCGAGGATATCTCATCGCCATGCACGCCATAGGAGAGCCAGACTACGGCCGGCGTCGAGGCAATCAGCTGGTCACGCGCCTCTGCCGCCAGGCCACGCGGGTCGGCGAGACGTTGCAGATCGGCCTGCACGGCATCAATGCGGTTTATCACCTCCGGCTTGGCAATGATGGCATAGGCCAGCGGCCGGCCTTCCCAGCTGGTCGCGTAATCGAAGACGCGGATCCGGTCGGGCGCAGCCGCCTCCAGGGTCCGCAGATAGGCAATTGCCTGTTCAGGGGCGGTGATTTCCTCACCGAATTCATGACCGAGTGCGCTCACGGCCGACGGGATCGCCGGATCGTAGCGCACCTCAAACGGCGAGGGCTGCGCCAGTACCGGACCGGCAAATGAAACCAGAGCCATAAGGGCCGTGAACAGTCGGATCATGATTGAATTCCCCAAGATTGCCGGAACAGTAAAGCAGGTTTCGCGCGATTTGCGAGGGCCTGCCGCTGCGGCATTCCCGACCGGATGGGGCACCCGCAGGCAGCGTGGCGCGGAGCCGCCAGGTCCCGGCGGCTGCAAACACTGTCCGCTTTGCGCCGCCGAACCGGGCTTTTTGCTGGCCTTATGCGGATTGATCCCTGATTATTTCGACGGCGGAGTGATTTGCGGGGCAGAAACAGATATGGCGTCGGTGCAATCCTGGGCAGTGGCCTTCAACGCCCTTGGCCTTACCGATGAGGTCGCCCGCGACGCTGTCCGCGCCAGCGCCGATATCCGTATCGTCGCCGCCGGCGCCAGCATTATCGCGCAGGACGAAGTGGAAGATCATGTCTTCCTGCTGCTGGATGGCCGGGGCCGCGTTGTCCTGCTGTCCGAGAGCGGACAGGAGATCTGGCTCGATACGCTGGAACCCGGCACGATTATCGGCGAACTCGCCGCGCTGACCGACCGCCCGCGAACCTCTGAGATCATTGCCGAAACCGATTGCACGCTGGCCAGTTTCGGGGCCGGCCGGTTTCTCGGCCTGATGCAGCAGCATGGAGATCTGGGCCTCGCCCTGTCGCGAATTCTTGCCCGCCGCGTCCATCACACGACCCAGCGCATGTTCGAACTCTCCGCCCTCTCCGCCCCCGGCCGCATTTATGCGGAGATCCTGCGGATGTCGGTCCCGTCCCCCGACAGCCAGCGCCGCCTCATTCAACCTGTCCCGTCGCTGACAGCCCTGGCAGTGCGGGTGAACACCACGCGCGAGACAGTCTCCCGCACCGTCAGCGATCTCGAGAAGCGTGGCCTGCTGCAACGCGTGAACGACAGTTTTGAGCTCGTTGATCCGGACCAGCTAGCGCGGCTGCAGGCTGCCAGCTGAGCGGGCCTCGTCCAGCGCCGCCGGGCAATCTGGCGCGACGGCGCGTAGACTGTACATGCCGACCTGGGGCAGCAATGGATCGATCTCGATCTGCCCGGCATATTCACACCGAAACCCGCCATCGCTCGCCATCGCCAGTGCCGCGGCGAAGGGCGCGCTGACGAAGACCGAACCGGGCACGGTCACGCCTTCGATCCGGGAAGCGATGGTGACTTGCCCCCCGAACAGGGTAAGGGTCCGGCGCAAGGGGTCCGGCCCTTCATGCACCGGGCCGTAATGGCCCCCGATCCGCAATGCCAGATGGGATGGCAAGCCCTCGGCCTCCAGGTCAATTGCCATGAAAGCTTGCCGCAAGCGGGTCGCGGCAAGCGCCGCCTCATCGACACCGCGAAAGGCAAGAAAAATCCCGTCGCCCCAGCTATTGGCATGCAGCGGCTCTGGCGAGAGCGCATCACAGACCGCTGCAAGCCGGGCCATCACGGTCTGGACGAAATGGGGGACAAGGTGGTCGGCGACCGATGAAGAGCCCCGGACATCCATGAACAACATCGCGCGCAGGACAGGGCGGAAATCACTGTCATCCCCACTCGCAGCGGCCAGGTCGGCTGCCGGCTCTGCCGCCGGGGCCGCGCGCTGGACCGGCACGATGATCTGTCGCAAGCCCGCATCGCGCCAGACCTCGCCATCATGGGCGGTGCCAAAATCATCGCGGACAGTGGCCGGATCAGCGACGAGCAATTGCAGCGGTGTGGTCGCCAGGCTGCGGGCCCGCATCCGTGCCAGACCCATTGCAACCTCGCTGGCGAAACGGATGTGCAGGCCGGAATCAAGCCGGCGGTCGGCGGTGACTTCATGGATCCCGGCCGCCGCAGACAAGCAGGCTTCGCAGCGCCGGACCCAGTCGCGCCCGAGCGGCAGGACGGAGGCCTCAATGAAGACATTGACCGGAACTGGCAGGACGAGCTGGAGCTCATTGCCGCGCTCGATCGCGGCCTCGGCAATCATGATATCCGCGCCCGCCGCGATCGCGCCGTAAAGCGGCCCGATGGGCTCGCGGTCGAAAACCTCGCCGATCGCCTGCGCCAGTCCTGCCCGGCGGGCGGCGCCGACGCCATCCGCCCCGCTGGCAGCGTGAAACAGATGGCCCGCGAAATGGCAGGGCCGCGGCGGTTCAAGGTCGGCCAGCCATGGCGCGTTCAGCATCATCAGCCGGGCGACCATGCGCAATTGCCGGATTGTGGTCGCATGGGCGAGGACATTGCCGCGATCCCGTGCGATCGCCGAGCGCAGCGCCATATGTGCCGCACCAACATCGCCCAGCAATAAATGGGCCTCGGCTTGCGAGGCGAGCTGGTAATAGGCCTCCTCGCGTCCCGCCGCGCGCCTCGTCCCGCAGGCACCAAGCACGGCGCGCGCCAACGCTGCGGATCGCGACCGGTCACCGGCGAGCAAATACATGGTTGCGGCATTGATACCAGGATAATGCCCGCCGGTCTGGGAGAACACCTCCGCATACTGGCCAGCCGCAATCGCCGCGAGCCGGGCGACTTCGCCGCCGCTGGCCTCCAGCGCCATGCTTTTGCGTAGACGCGCGCCCAGCGCCAGACTGTCCTCATCATGGCTGGCCTGGGCGAGCCGCAAGCGCTGATAGTCCAGCTCGGCCCGCTCCAGCGCACCCGAACGCACCAGACACAGGACGGCACGATGCTTCACCCAGGCATCATCCGGCGCGCTGACAAGGCTGGACAGACACAGATCATAGGCACGCGCCAGATCGCCGCGATTGAACCGGTCAAGAATTGCCCCGTGCATGCCTGCTCCTGAATTCATGTCAGCGCATCAGGGCCGGATCATTGCGAGCGGTCAATCTTCATTCTTGATGATCGGATCGATGACAATGCGGGTATTTTGCGCCCCACTATCCTGGGCGGCATTGATGTAGAGGGCATATTCGAATGATTCATGAGTCTGGACGCAACTGTCGACAAAGCTGAAAGCGAGCGGTTCCTGGCTCACACCATTCAGGCTCAGCCAGGTCAGCGCTGCAAACTCGCCCGGCGCGCTGGTCGATTTGAGCTTGATACGCGCCGGTTCGAAGGTCCAGCCGTCAAAGCTGAGATAGAAGACAACCCGCGTGGAGCCAGCCACTGTCATGTCATAGGGGCAGGTGCCGAAAGGAGGCGTCAGCGTCCAGAGCGGAGCCAGCGCCGTCGCGGCCAGCGTGCGCAACAGCGTTGCATCGGCGACCGGGTGTGCCGCGATCACAGCATCAAAGGTATCGAAAATCGCCTGGATTTCGGTGTCGGAGAAAGCGGAGCGGCCCGTATCGGTGCCCACGAGAACGACGAAACAGCCATAGCGCATCGTGCTGACACTGATCTGGGTGTGCTCATAGCTCCGGCTTGGTGTCACCAGCAGGTCCGCCTGGACCTGATCGCCGTCAAATCCCGTCATTTCTGCTCTGATCATGCGCTGTGCCTCCGGTTTTAAAATGCCTTCGGACGGCCGGATCGGCAGCGCCCGCTCTAATCGGCCTCCGGCCGCTCCTCCGCCAATGCGGCGCGGGCCCGCCGGTATTCCATGGCGGCGTCAAGGCGAAGCTGGTCGGCAAGCGGCGTCAAGGTCGTCATCACATGATTGTAGAGCGTGTTGGCCGCTTCCCGCTCGCCCCTCTGGATTTCGAGCCCGGCAAGCTCATTGGTCGCGGCCGCATACAGGAAAGTGCCATACTGGAATTCGGTTTGCCAATTGGCCTCGGCGACAAGCGAGGTCATCAATTGGTCGAGACGAAGCCGGGCCGACCCCGCCTCGCCCATGGCGATGAAGATCCGGGCCTCGACGAGCGCTGAATAGAGCCGGGTCTCGACAACCCGGGCGCTCTGATCGCCCATCCAGGACGGATGCGCCATGAAGGCCGAAGCCTGGAGATAGGCCTCGCGGGCACCCGCGGTGTCGCTGGCCAGCAAGCGCGCCTGCGCCAGCCAGAGGCGCTGCCGGACAACCGTCATCCGCCAGTTTCCGTTGGCGGGATCATGCTGCAACAGGGCATCGGATTCATAGGACGCCGCTTCCAGTATCGCGAGCGCGGCCTCAAGATCGGGAGCCGGTGTTTGCGGTCCGGGCGCGATCAGCAGACGAGCCAGGGCACGCTCCGCATTGAGCGCGTCACGGCGAATGCCCCAATCATCGACCTCACCCGCCAGCTGATCATCATAAATCCCGATTTCCAGACGGCGCACGGCGATGGCAGCATCGCGGCCATCCGTCATTTCGAACACTGTCGCAACCCAGGCCAGCGCATTGGCATGGTCGATCTGGGCCTGCACCACGTCTTCCTGACGCGCTGCCAGCTGTCCATTGAGATCCGCGGCAGCAAGAAAAGCGGCCCGGGCTTCGGTCAGCCGCGCGGATTGCAGGTAGACCACACCCAGATTCGTGTTGGCATAGGCTGCCTCGGCGAGCCATTCCAGATTGTCCGGATCGGTCGCCGTCAGGCGTCCGGCCAGGACGCGGTATTCGAGGAAATCCTGCTCCGCCTGGTCGAGCCGGCCCTGCCGCCAGGCATAATAGCCGACCCAGAACGCGCTCTGGGCGTGTTCGAAGATGCGGTCGGGATTATTGGTATCGCTCTGAAGCGCGAGGCCCGTAGCCTCATAGGCGCGGCGGAAATGCTCCGACGCAGACTCCAGATCCCCCTCGGAGGATTCGATCTCCCCCAGCAGGTGAAAGGCGCGCGACCGGCGACCGAGCGCATCGGCCGTCAATTGCCGGGTCGGCTGTGTCGCGTAATAGTCAACGACCTTCACGCCGACGGCGTCGAGGACGTCCAACCGGCCGACAGGTTCAAGCTTGTCCCGCAGATCGCTCAACATGAACTCGATCAAATCCTCAGCATCCGCCCTACGGCGCTCCGCTTCCGACCGCGCTGTGGTGGCGAGCAGGGTCAAGCCTGCCATCACTACCGTGAGGATGAGGGCAAGGATCGTGATCGCGGTCACGCGCCTTTGCCGGCGCTGAAGGTCGCGCTGAACCAGTTGATCCGGGCGCAGGCCGAGCATTCCGGCCACAAGCTTGACGATGCCGAGGCGAAACCCATCGCCCCCGGAACGGAAGTCGGCACCAACGGGCTCAACCGTCAAACCGGCCTCGCCCTGTGCCAGCAGGGTTGGCGGAAAGCAGGGCGCCGCGCCGGTCTCCCCGGCAGCAGGGTCACCAGAGACGATCGCCGCCAGCACTTCGCCCTGCGGATTCAGCCGGCGAAACTCCTCGATCTCGAGATTCACCCATCGCGAGGCCGCTGCAGCAGGTGAGCAGACCACGATCAGTACACTCGACCCCGCCAGGGCGTGACGCACCGATGCCGTCAGATCGCCCGCTGCGGGCAGATCATCGCGGTCCCGGAAAATCGGGGTGAGGCGCCGTGGTACGGCGCCGCCACGCGCCTGTGTGCCTGCGAGATAGCCCGGCACGCGATAGGCTTCCAGCGCATGATGGATCCGGCGCGCCCACCGGCTATCCTCATGGCTATAGCTGATGAAAGCTCGATATTTCGCGGTCTCGCCCATGCGGCTGCCCCCAGTCCGGTCGGGGCACATGATTGGGGCAGTCGCGGCCTGACGCAACCGGCAGTTCGAAAGGACATGCGGGACGGGCGGGGCGCGAGGCGAAGTTGGGGCTTCGCAAGGGCAAGATCCCGCGCCACCGCCATCCCCCTGTCGGAGACCTGGCGGCCCTGCAGAGCCGCCACCTGCTCACTCTAGCGGGATGGCAGGGGCGACAGTGTGACAGGGATCACGGGCGCGGCTGGATATCGAGCTCGGCAACCTCGATCAGCACACCGAACCCGGCACGGGTGCGCAGCCTCACCGGCAGGTAAAATCCGTTCTCGGCGAAGGGCGCGAGCCAGATATCGAGCGGTTGGCGCAATTCGCTCTCGCTCGGATAGTCTTCCGGATCATAGCCGGCGATGGGCTCATACCAGACATGGCAGAGCGTGGCTTCTCCGCGCCAGGCTGGCGTGCGCACCTGTTCGGTCCCGCCCGGCTCAAGGCGGAGATCATAGCGCGCCTTCCCGTCAAAGACTGGCAGACGTCCGCTGCAGACCGGCTGGTCCCCGGCCGAGAATGACTGCGACAGGAGGAATATGGCGGAGATCGGATCGATCACCCCGGTCCGCTGTTCGACGCTGGCCGGCGGCACGCCCAGAGAGCCGAAGGGTGGAGTGGCCTCGGCCGAAGCGATTGCGCTGGCAAAGCTGACTTCAACCGAGCGCACTTTCGAACCCGTGCGTTCGACATGCGCGTAGTGGAGGGGGGCCATGCCATTGCCTGTGTGCTGGCCCTGCACCTCGGCGCGGATGTCGAAATCCGTGAAAAGGGAGGCGAGCCCAGCTGCGTTGACGAAAGTGCTGGCGGCGTAACCCGCCCCGTCAATCTCGGCCGTCAGATTGATCTCGCCGACCTTGAACACCAGAACCGAGCTGGAATAGCGCGCGGTAATGACATGCCCTCCGGCGGTAGCACCCTGGGCCGATACGGGCGAGATCGCCGCCTCGCCCGCCATGCCAGCCGCGAGAAGCATGCTTGTGGCGGCGGCGAGGAGTTGAGACAATAGCGGCATGATTGAGCGTCCAGAGTTGAGTTCGCGCTTGTATTGCCGTGTGATTGTGGTCGCAAATTGGCCGTTGTCCAACGCCGCCTTGTATCAGCCTCTTCGAGCCCGGACTCCCTACCCCCGCTTGCAAAAAGAGTGCGACAGGCAAGGCCGTGCTGCCTATAAGTCAGCCTGCCCCAGCCGAAGGTGGCCCGCTTGAAGATCATCGTCTCAATTCTGTTCTCGCTCGCCTTCTGCGGCTCTGCCATGGCAGAATCGCTGGCGAGGATTGAGGGCGTGGATGATCCGGCCCTGCGCGCAGCGCTGCGAACGGCGATCGGGAAACGTCCCCCGGCGGAAACCTCGACTGACGGCCCGCTGCGCCGGGCAAGGGCTGCGGCTGATCGCGCCGAGCGCCTGTTGCGCTCGGAAGGCTATTACCGGTCAATCGTCGAACCACGGCTCGACTCGGACTCCTTTCCCACCGTGCAGATCACAGTCGGGCCGCGCGTGCATATCGCGGCCGTGGACGCCACCACACAGCCGGACACAGACGCCCGCCAGATCGCGCTCGACGCCCTCGCCTTGCCTCTGGGGACCCCCTTGCGCGCCGCCGCCGTAATCGCCGCCGATGCGCGCGGGCTGACGGCGCTCCAGGATGCCGGCTGGCCGAGCGCTGACTCGGGTGATCGCAGCGTGCGGGTTGATCACAGCGACGACAGCGCGGCGATCGATTTTGTCTACGAGACCGGACCCTACTCGATCTACGGCCCCACCACGCTCGACAGCGAGGGCTGGCGCCCCGATTTCATCGCCGGGATCTCGCCGCTGCATCAGGGCGAGACCGCCAGCCGGTCGGAAATCCTGGAATACCAGCGCCGCCTCGATGCCCTGGCCAGTGTTCGCACCTCACAGGTGATGCTCGCAGATGTCGATCCCGCCACGGGTGAGCGGCCGCTGAGCATCACGCTGACAGCCGCACCGCGTCATTCCATCGAGGCCTCCCTGAGCTATGCCACCAGCGAAGGCCCCGGTGCGAATATTGACTGGAAACGCCGCAATCTGTTTGGCGGCGACGAGACGCTGACGCTGGAAGCCAGCGCGGCGACGTTGCAACAGGGTGTCGCGGCCACGGTGACCCTGCCCCATTGGCGCCGCTACCAGCAGACCCTGACCCTGAATGCCGGGCTGCAATCGCAGGAGACCGACGCGTTCGACCAGAAAGAACTCCTGCTGCGTGCCGGGATCACCCGGCATGCCGGCGCTTTCCTGCTCTATGGTGCCGGGACCCGCTTCGACATTTCCCAGGTGACCGACGCGAATGGCCCGCGCGATGCCAATACCGCCCAGCTCGAACTCAGCCTCGGCTATGATTCCCGCAATGACCCGCTCGACCCGGTGCGCGGCCTGAACGGCGTCATCGAGGTCTCCCCCGCCATCACCTTTGGCGATATCGAGGCGCGCTATGTGCGGCTGGAAACCCGCGCCAGCACCTATTACCGCCTCGCCGACAATCTGGTCGCCGCGGCCCGCTTCCGCTTCGGCACCGTGATCGGCACCAATGCGCAGAACCTGCCGGCAGATTTGCGCTTCTTTGCCGGCGGCGGCGGCTCGATCCGCGGCTTCGATTACCAGGCCGTCAGCCCGATCGGCAGCGATGGCGCGCCCTTCGGCGGCCTGTCCGTCACCGAGGCAAGCCTGGAAATGCGCTGGCGCTCCCGGGGGCGGTGGGGCGTCGTTGCCTTTATCGATAGCGGCGCAGCCTCGATCCAGTCGACCCCCGCCTTTGATGAGCTGCGCACTGCCATCGGCATTGGCGCCCGATATTATTTCGACTTCGCCCCGCTGCGCATCGATTTCGCGACCCCGCTCGACCGGCGCTCCGATGAGGCTGTGCTGCAATTCTATGTCAGCCTCGGGCAGGCCTTCTGATGCAGTGGCCACAACTCTCCTGGCCGCGCATCACCTGGCGCGGCGCTGCCATCGGCATGATCATCACCGCCGTGGCGCTGGCCAGCATCATGGCCGGCGCCATCGTGTCAATCAGCAATGGGCCCGGCCGCTGGCTGGCACGTTCCTTCATCGACGGCCGCGAGATCGACGGGCTGGGCCTGGTCCGCATCGAGGGCGTAAACGGTAATTTGTTGAGCGATTTCAGCATCGACCGCATCACCATCACCGACCAGAACGGGGTCTGGCTGGAAGCCGAACAGATCGGCGTACACTGGCAGCCTCTTTCGCTGTCTGACGGGCCGATCCGCATTGATCGCCTCAGTGTCGACCGGATCGCTGTCGCAAGGCGGCCTGACCTGCCAGAAAGCTCCCAATCCCGGACGCAAGGAACCGGCAGCCTGCCCGGCATCATTCTCAGCGATGGCCAGATCAGCCGGATTGAACTGGCGGACGCTGTGCTCGGCGAGGCTGTCGTGCTGGAGGCCCGCGCGGCGCTCGATCTGCCGTCCCTGCACGCAGGCAATCTGGCGCTGCAGATCAACCGGCTTGATGCACCCGGCGATGCTGTCGAGCTGCGCCTGGACATCCAGGCCGATGGCCGCGTCGACGGACAATTCACCGCCACCGGCGCTCCCGGAGGGCCGCTGACCCGGCTGGCACAAATACCCGATGAGGCAATTGCCCTCACCGCCGATCTGGGCGGTACGCGTGACGCGGGGGATGGCCGGTTCGACCTGATGCTGTCCGGCCGCGAGATGGCGGGCGGTGAAATCGCCTGGCAGGGCGATGCCTGGCGCCTCGACGGAGCTGTGCAGCCCGGCAACTGGACCGGCCTGCCCGAAATTCTCGCGCCCATCCTCGCGCGCGGCGAGGTCCAGCTGCACGGCTCCTTGAACGGGCGTAGCGTCGAGCGCGTGCATCTTCAGGCGGAGACGCTGAGCGCCGATCTCGCGCGCACGGACGGAACGGCCTGGACCGCTGCGCTGGAAGTGCGCGAAGCGGCCCTGTCACAACTGACGCAGGGCCAGGCCACGGCGGAGCTGGCCGCTTTCGAGGGTCAGCTCGACTTCACATCCGGCATCGCCCTGGACGGCGTGCTGAACGCGACCGAGCTCACCCTGGCGGAGACAGGTTTCGCCTCGGTCTCCGGGCCGCTTCAGATGCGCTATCTCGATGGCGCACTGCAACTCGACACGCAGCTCGCGATCACGGCCCCGGAACTCCCCGATGCGCGGATGAATGCCGTCCTCGGCAGCGAGATCGCGCTTGACCTGGCCCTGACCGCCAATCCCGCTGCCGGCCGCTATGACGTCACCCATGCGACGCTAACCGGCGCCCATCTCAACCTCACCGCACAGGGCGTCTACGCCCCTGCCGAGGATATTCGGCAGTTCAACGCCAATATCGAACTCGACGACATTTCCCGCCTGACCGATCAGGCCCGCGGCCCCGTCACAGCCACGATCAGCTCGGCCAGCAACAACCGGTTCGACATCGCACTCGATGGCAGCGCGCTGCAGACCGACACGGCGCTTGCCCCCTTCCTGGACGGCCTGCGGATCGCCGCCTCGGCGGTGGTCGCCGACGGCCAGTGGCAGCTGGACGGGCTCACCCTGCGCACTTCCTCCATTGCTGCCGAAGCCCGGGCCGACGGCACGATGGAGGGCGACTGGCATGTTGCGGGCGATCTCGCCGTCTCCGGCGCGCTGGCCGGAACCTCGCTGGAATTTGCCGGCGGGCTGGCAACGGGTTTCGACGTCAGCTCGCAAGCCGGTCAGTTCACGGCGCAAACCGTGACAGCCACCGAGGCCGTGGCGCTGGGTGGAAGCCGCATCGAGGCGCCGCGACTGGCCGTCACCGCGCGCACTGTCGACGGCGCGCTGATGGCCGACTGGTCGCTGGCCGGCTCGATCCTGGAACAGGAGCTCAGCCTCGCAGGCTCGGTCGAGCAGACCGCGACAGGCTGGACGGCCGCCATTGGCGACAGCCATCTCGGCCCCGCCGCGATCACCGCGACTGGCGAGATCTCCAATGGCCAGCTCGCCTTCGACTTCGCGACAGGCAGCCTCGATCGCTGGTCGCTCACCGTGAATTATGCTGCCGGGCTCGACGCGCTGCTGGAGGGGGATCTCGACGCCCGGCTGGCGGTGCGCGATCTGATCGCGGGCAGCCTTGTGCTTGAAGACGCGGCCGTCTCATTGACAGGCGCCCCGGAGGCCCTGGCCCTGGATGCGCGCCTGGCCGGCGTTATGGGTGTGCCCTTCGACCTGGCGGCCACCGGGACAATAGGCGCGGCCGATGGCCTGCAGGCAGAGATCACCGCCTCGGGGCATATCGGCGAGAATGAATGGCGGACCCTAGAGCCGATTACCGCGACGCTCGACGGCGATGGGCGCTCCCTGGCCACAAGGCTCGCCTTTGGCGGCGGGGAGCTGGGCGGTCACTGGCAGCAATCGGACGAGTCCGGGCAGCTGGAATTCCGGATCGATGATCTCCCCGTGGGCGTGCTGGTCGATCTCGCTGGCCTGCCGGCCGTCGACGGCGTGCTGAACGGCACTGCCAGCCTGGACCAGACCGATGGCGTCTGGCGCGGCGATGCCAGCGTGAGCGCGAGCCAGCTGTCAGCGGTCACGCTGTCTGATGCTCCCGAGCTGGAGATCACGACGCAGATCTCACTCGGCGAGAATGCCCGCATCGAGACCCTGGCGACCGGCGGCGGGCTGAGCGCCCGCGCCCTCCTCACCCGGATGGGACCGACTATCGCCCTGCGCTCAATCCTCGACGGGCCCGAAGGCGTGATCGAAGGCAGCCTGGTGGTGACCGGCGAAATCGAGTCCCTCACATCGCTTGTCATGCCGATCGGCACCTCGTTTTCCGGCGATTCCGACATCAATCTGACCATCGCCGGCACGCGTCAAACGCCCCAGATTGACGGCAGCATCGCCCTGCATGATGGCCGCCTGACCGCGACCGAAACCGGCACCGACATCGTCAATCTCCAATTGGCGTCGCATGTCCATAACAGCGAGATCGAGCTGGAGAGCTTCAGCGCCGATGACGGGCTTTCCGGAAGCATGACGGCGACGGCGACGGGTACCCTCACGGCTGCCGGTCCCCGCGGCACCGCTGAGATCAACTTCATCAGCTTCACCGCAGTGCGCAGGCCCGACCTCACGGCGCGAATGTCGGGCCAGACGGTTCTGACAATGGCCGATGACGGGCTGCTCGTGTCTGGAGAGACGCGGCTGGAACGGGTCACGGCCCAACCTCCCGCCAGCTCACCGGCCGCAATCCCGGAGATCGAGGTCTCCGAATTCAACCTGCCGAAGAACCAGATCCGCGCTGCGCGGGCGCGCCTGCCGATCCGGCTCGATTATCGCGTCTATGCGACCGATCAAATCTATTTCAGTTCGACGAATTTCAACACTGAATGGCGTGCCGATGTCGCGATCACGGGGCGCAGCAACAAACTCACCCTGACCGGCACAGCGGATGTCCTCAACGGCTCGGGAATTGTGTTCAATCGCCGCTTCCTGCTGGAGGATGGCCAGGTCGTGTTCAACGGGCCGGCCCGCAATGCCCGCATCACCCTGTCAGCCGTCCATCAACGTCAGGATTTTCTCGCGCGGGTAACGGCGTCCGGGTCATTGATGGCGCCGACGATCACGCTCTCGAGCGATCCGACCCTGCCGCAAGACGAGATCATTGCCCGCCTGCTGTTTGACCGGCCAGCCAGCGAGCTGGGCCCGTTCGAGGCCGCCCAGCTGGCGGCGCAGCTCTCCGGAGGCGATTTCCTCGGGGTTGTCGGGCGCCTGCGGCAGCTGACCGGTGTCGACCGGCTCGACATTTCCTCGGATGCCGATGGCGCTCTGACCGTCATCAGCGGCCGGCGCTTCGGCGATGATTTCTATGTCGAGGTCGAAAGCGGCGGGGCCTCTGCCCTGAGCGCGGCCCGGGTGGAATGGTCGCTGACACCCGATCTGAGCATACTGTCCCGGCTGAGCGCCGACACCAATGCCTCGGTCTCGATCCGCTGGCGCCGGGAATATTAGGCCAGGCACCAGATACCGGTTGGTGTGCTTTGCTTGCCGGCCCAATTGCGGCACAGTGACCATCAGACGCGCCGGCGGCGAATCCGGGGCCCGCGAAGACAATCGAGAGATGGCAGCCGATTAATGACGAAATTCTGGACGCGAATCATAAAGCCATCTGGAGCCTGGTCGCGCTGGCTCGTCTTCCTCACCCTGCTGGCGATCGTGATCGCCGGCGTCACGGGCAATCTGGATGTTGTACGGCACTATCTCGACACGGAAGCCCTGACCTTCCGGCTCGGCGAGTTCCACCTCAGCCTCTATGGCCTGTTGCGGGCCGGCCTGCTGCTGGTGCTGATCTTCTGGACAACGGCCGCCATCGCCGCAGCGGTCCAGCATCGCGTACACGCGATGCATGGCCTGCGCGGCACGACCCGGACCCTGATCTCCAAAATCGCGCAGATCCTCATCTACATCATCGCCTTCCTGATCATGATGGAGATGCTTGGCATCAATCTGACGACCCTGACCGTGTTCAGCGGCGCTGTCGGGATCGGTCTCGGTTTCGGGCTGCAGAACATCGCCTCCAACTTTATCTCGGGCCTGATCCTGCTGATTGAACGTTCGGTCGATATCGGGGACCTCGTCGAACTGCCGGATGGCACCACCGGCTTTGTCCGCAAGTCGAGCGCTCGCTACACGCTGATCGAAACACTCGATGGCAAGGAAGTCCTGGTCCCGAACGAGGATTTCATCGTTGGCCATGTCACCAACTGGACGCTCTCCTCCAGCAAGGGCCGGGTCGAGATCAGTGTCGGTGTCGCCTATGGCTGCGACATCGAGAAAGCCCATGCCCTCATCCTCGACGCTGCCCGCGAACATCCGCTGTGCATCGAGGAGCCGGCACCGCAATGCTTCCTGCGAAACTTCGGCGACAGCTCGATTGATTTCGTCCTGCTCTTCTGGGTCGCCGATGTCACGCTCGGCCGCTGGAAGCCGCAGAGCGATGTCATGTTCGCGATTTGGCGCAAGTTTGGCGAGAACGGCATCGAAATCCCCTTCCCGCAACGCGATCTGCACATCAAGAACCCCGCAGCGTTGAAAGAGCCACCCGATGCATAGTGAATTCGGCATCCTCCATGCCTGCTCAATCAATGGCGACGGCCATGGTGATGTTCTGACCGGGGACGAGGTCTCACGCCTGATCAGGGACGAGGCGCTGGCCTGGGTACATCTCGACGCCACTCATCCCGGCGCGCGCACATGGCTGGAACGTGAGATCGCCTATCTCGACCCGATCATCATCAATGCCCTTCTGGCCGAGGAAACGCGGCCACGCATGGTGATGTTCGAACAGGGCGCCCTGATGATTCTGCGCGGCGTCAATCTCAACGAAGACGCCCAGCCCGAAGACATGGTCTCGATCCGGCTCTGGATCGACGGCTCCCGGATCATCAGCCTGCGGCGACGCCGGCTCAAGGCGGTGACCGATCTGCGCGAGCGCCTCGCCGAGGGCACCGGGCCCCGGAATTCAGCCGACTTTATCGCCATGCTGACCGCCCGCTTGTTCGAGCGCATGGAGCCCGTGCTGGGCGAGCTGGATGAGCATCTCGACGATGTCGAGCAAGAGGTGATGGAATCGCCAACGCCCGCCGCCCGGCAAGCGATCAATAATCTGCGCAAACAGGCCATTGTATTCCGCCGCTATATCGCGCCCCAGCGCGATGTGATCGCACATTTGCGCACCTCCGAACTTCCCTGGCTGGATGCGATGAACAAGCGGCGCCTGCAGGAAAATCTCGACATGGTGATCCGCTATATCGAGGACCTCGACGCCATCCGCGAGCGCGCCCAGATCGTCAAGGACGAGCTGGCCAACGGGCTGGCCGACCGGATGAACAGGAATCTCTACGTCCTGTCGGTTATCGCCGCCATCTTCCTGCCGCTGGGCTTCCTCACCGGTCTGCTGGGTATCAATGTCGGCGGCATACCCGGATCAGACAATCCGATGGCTTTCCTCTTCTTCGTGATTCTGCTGTTCGGCATTGGCGGGGCCCAAATCGCGACCTTCAAGTATCTGAAATGGATCTAGTATGAGACGTGCTGCGGCAATGCTGGCGACCTCGGTGACGGCCTTGGTGACGGCCCTGCTGGGCACCCCCGCTCTGGCACAGGATCCGGCTATCGGCCTGTGCGGCGTGTTTGATGACCAACCGCGTCTGGAAAAGAATCAGTTACTCAACCCGGCCTGGACGGGCGAGGAGAACAGCTCCCTGTTCAAGGATCTGGTGACCTCTATCCGTGCCTCGGCCAGCCACGGGCTGAACCCGCAGGATTATCATCTGGCAGAGCTGGAAGCCGTCGATTCCTTCCAGCCCGACCCGGCCATCGACGACCTGGCAACGACAGCCTATCTCAACCTGGCCACCCACCTGCTGGCCGGGCGCCTCGATCCCGTAACCTTCGAGCCGGCCTGGGTCGCGCCGCGCCGCACACGCGACATGCCGGCCTATCTGCGCCTGGCGATGTCGGACAATCAGGTCGCCGCCAGCCTGGATGCCCTCGCCCCGCAGGAGGCGGGGTATCGGGCTCTGCGTGACGCCCTGCCACGCTATGAGGCGTTTGCTGCAGCTGGCGGATGGCCGCTGATCGATGAGGGCCCCGAACTGGTGCCGGGCGATCACGGCCCGCGGATCGCCCAATTGCGGGCACGTCTGGAGGCGACCGGCGAACTTGCGGCGCAGAGGGGCGCTGGCGACGCGCCGGAGACAGAAACAGAGACGGAAGGATTGACGCCGGAAGCCCTGGACACAGGTCCCGACGCCGAGGATCCAGCCATCATCCCGCTGCCCGACCCCGAACTCTATGACGCAGGCCTGCGCGCTGCCGTCGAGGCCTTCCAGCTCGGCACGCGGCTGGAGGTTGACGGCCGTGTCGGCAGCCTGACGCTGCGCGAGCTGAATGTGACAGCCAGCTACCGGGTGTCGCAAATCCGCGCCAATCTGGAACGCTGGCGCTGGCTGCCTCAGGATATGGGCCGGCGCCACATCCGCGTAAACATTCCCGACTTCTCGCTTGAAGCCCGCAATGATGGCGTCGTCGAGCGTAAGCATGACGTTATTGTCGGGCTGACATACCGGCCTACACCCGTTTTTTCGGCCAGTATGCGCTATGTGGTCGTCAATCCCTGGTGGGAGACGCCACCAAGCATCGCCGTGCGGAATGAATTGCCGCTATTCCGGTCCGACCCCGATGCCGTAGCCCGGCTCGGCTTCCAGATTCTCGATCGCGAGGGCAATGTGGTCGATCCGGCGGGTATCGACTGGAATACGGTCCCGGCACGCAATTTCCCCTACCGGCTGCGCCAGGCACCCGGCCCGCTCAATGCGCTCGGTGAGGTCAAGCTGATCTTTCCCAACCCGCACAATGTCTATCTGCACGACACGTCCAATCGCGAATTATTCGCTCACAACAGACGAAGCTTTTCCTCCGGGTGCATTCGTCTGCGTGACCCACTGGAGCTGACCGACTGGGTGCTCGCCGAAACACCGGAGCTGACGCCGGCGCGCCTGCGTGAAATCGCCGCGGGAGAGACCGAGACCCCGCTTGCGCTGGCCGCGCCAATCCCGGTCTACGTTCTCTATCTGACGGCCGTTCCCGACCCGTCCACTGGCATGCGCTTTGTGGCAGACCTATATCAAAGGGATGATGAGTTGATTTTGGCGCTGGAGGCCGCTCCGCCGCCTGTGGAGTAGTGTTATGAAGAAGTTTCTCGGAAAGGCCGTATTGAGTGCAGCGCTGGTCTCGGCCTTGCCTCAGATAGCCCACGCTAGGCTCAATCCCGTCCTCGACCAGGCCGGACCACCCGCGACCGTCTTCGAGCCGGGACATCTTCCCTTCACCGTGACCCTGCGTGACGATCTTGTCGTCGATCTGGAGACATTTGCCGTCTTCGCGCATCCCGGCGAACAGGTCCGCATACGAAGCAACCGGCCCCTGAGCTGGATCGAGGGCGAAACCAGCCGCCCGGCGTCGGCAGAGCTCGACTGGACGGCCCCGGTCGCACAAGGCCTGACCCGCGTCCGTCTCGAGGATGAAGATGGCAATGCGATGCAGCTGAACCTGGTTGTGATGCGGCATCAGAGCCCGGACGATGGCGAGACGATCAATGGCTACCGCCTCGGGAGCTATCCGTCCGAGCCCTATCTCGGTCACGAGAACTACCGGGCACCGGAGAGTTTTCTTGAAGTCTCCGAAGGGCTTGAGGATCTGGCGGTTTCGCCGCATTTCCGGCTCGGGCAATTCCTGTGCAAACAGCCGGCAAACGGGGGGCCGCAATACCTGGTTCTCAGCGAGCGGCTTCTGGTCAAGCTCGAGCGCATCCTCGAGGCAGCCAATGAACGCGGCTGGCGCACGGACGGGTTCTACGTGATGAGCGGCTATCGCACGCCGGCCTATAACGCCTCGATCGGCAATGGCGCGAATTCCCGCCACATCTTCGGCGGCGCGGCGGATATCTTCATCGATACCGATGGTGATGGTATGATGGACGACCTCAATGGCGACGGCGTCAATGACCGTCAGGACGCGGCAGCCCTATTCGATCTTGTTGAGTCGCTGTCACAGGACCCATCCTTCGCCGAGCTGGCCGGTGGCCTCGGTGAATATGCACCGAACGCCCATCACGGCCCCTTCGTCCATGTCGATGAACGCGGCTGGAATGTACAATGGGGCCGGCCGACCCGCTAGGGCCGATCAGGCAAAGGCTTTGCCGGCCATGCGCCGGATGAAGGCTTCGGTCTCGGCGGGTTTGGCGATCTGCACCATGTGACCAATGCCGGGGAGAGTCTCGGCATCGAGCTGCGGGATCGCATCTTCCAGTGCGGCCATATTGGTCGCATAGTTCAGGATCCTGTCCTTGTCGCCATAGAGCACACCGATCGGCAGCCTGATCTCGGCAAAGCGGGCTGTCAGGGCCGGCATATCCAGCTGCACGGCGTTGAAATCCGTCGAGGCCGCATAGAAGGCGCGCGGACGCAGGCCGAGCAATCCACCGCCCCGGACCCGGAAATCACGCGGCGGCTCATCGGGCCCGAACACCATGGCCAGCGTTTTTGCGCCATTGCGGATCGAGCCGGGGACCGCCAGCGTGTCGGCCACCAGACGGCGCACGGCCGGCTTCTCGATCATCAGGGCATTGAAGGCGGCCGCGCCGCGTTCCGGAAGAATGGTCAGTGGCGCGAGCAATGCCAGGCCACCGATCTGGTCGGCATGGTTGAGGGCCAGGGTCAGGGCGATGGCACCACCGAGCGAGTGCCCGACGATCAGAGGCTTTTCAATGCCCTGCTCGCGGAGGAAGTCGGCGATCATGCGGGCCTGTTCCGGGATACGGGCATGGCCGTCATTCTCGCGCTCGGAATAGCCACAGCCGGGCCGGTCAAGCGCGATGATCTCGTAATCGCCCTCCAGCTGACCAACGGTCGTATAGGTGAAGTTCTGCAGGCTTCCGGCCAGGCCATGGATCATGACGATCGGACGGCCCTTGCCGCGGCGCACGGCGTGGATCTTGCCGCCCGCAACCTCATAGAGCTCACCGGCCGGCGGCAGCGCCGCCTCGACCTTGCGCGCGACGCTGTAGGAGAAGATGCGCAGGCCCAAGGCAACGATCAGAACCAGCCCCAGAAGACCCAGCAATGTATAGGCGATCACCATCAGCATCATTTCGCCTCCGTCTTGGTCCGGCGTCCGATAATATTCCAGTAGTGAGCTGGGAAGAGCCGCTCGATAATGGCGGCAAAATGCGCATCCCGGCCGACGATCACACGCGGCAGACGGCGCTCGACGCCCTTGAGAATGGTTGCCGCAGCCTCATCGGGCGGCATGACGAGGAATTTGTCGATATTGGCCTTTCCGGCTGCTTCGTCGGCCGCAGGCGCACCCGCAGGAACCCGTGCATTCCTGGCAATCGACGTCGCGATCCCGCCAGGATGCACAGTGGTGATGCCGACCGGGCCACCACGCAACTCATGGCGCAGCGAATCCGAGAAGCCGCGCACGGCAAACTTGCTGCTGCTATAGGCGACCTGACCAGCCGGCGCGATCAGGCCGAAGAGGCTGGAAATATTAGTGATATGGGCGTCGCCACTGGCGGTCAGCATGGGCAGGAAGGCCCGCGTCATACGCACAACGCCCCAGAAATTGATCGAGAGCAGCCAGTCGAAATCGCGCTCGGAGACCTCGTCAAACCGGCCACCCAGGGCCACGCCGGCATTATTGAACAGGAGCGCGGCACCGCCATGGGCGGCGCGGACGGCGTCGGGAAAGGCATTGATCGCGTCACGGTCGGAGACGTCGAGACTGTGCAGGCTGACCCGCCCCGGCTCAAGATCAAGGCTGGCAGCGACAGCCTCCAGCCCTTCCATATTGATATCCGCCAGCGCCAGCCGGCAGCCGCGTGCCGCCAGCCCGCGCGCGAGGGCAGCGCCGATGCCGCTGGCCGCTCCGGTGACAATGGCGGTGCGGTCGGTGAAGGGATAAGGCGTCGACATGGATACTCCCCGGCAGAGGCGGCGGCGGACACCGCCATCAGCCGGGAATACTTGCGCAAGTATGCACGAACGCAAAGTGCCAATTGCTGGGCTTGGCAGTTTTCACGTTCGCGGTATGGAGGCTACCAGCTCCCGCCAAGGGCCTTGAAGACCGCGATTTCTGCCCCGGCCACGGCGGCATCGGCGCGTGAAACGGCAGTTTCGGCATCCGCCAGCGTCCGTTCGGCATCGAGAACCGGCAGGAAGTCGTCTGCCCCGGCCTCATAGCGCAGGCGCGCCAGACGCGAGGCCTCCTGCGCCGCCCGCCGTGCCGCGACCAGCGAATCCCGGGATTCGCGCGCCGTGACATAGCCGGTCAGCGCATTCTCGGTTTCCTCGATCGCCGTGAGTATGGATTGGTCAAAGCGCGCCAGGGCGATCTGGCTTCCGGCCTCGGCCTGGGCGATGCGGGCACGCGCCGCGGTGACATTGGGAAAGCTCCAGGAGAGCAAGGGGCCGACCGAATAGCTGATGCTGGAGGAGGCCCCGAGATCGGACGGATCCAGCGCCGAGGTGCTCAATGAACCGGCGACCGAAATCGTCGGATAGAGCGCCGCGGTCGCGATACCGATGCGCGCGGTTGAGGCGGCGAGATTGCGTTCCGCCTGGCGCACATCAGGCCGGCGCGCGATCAGACCGGCCAGATCACCAACAGCAATCCGGCTGTCGAGCGCGGGCACTTCGACACATTCGGGCAAGTCACTGCGCATCGCTGCGGGAGCCTGGCCGGTCAGCGTCGCCAGCCGGAAGATCGCGGCATCGCGCGCTGCACGCACGCTGGGCACGCTCGCCCGGGCACTTTCCAGTGCCGATTCGGCGCGCACGACATCCAGCCGCAGGCCGCGACCCGCATCCATCAGGCTCTGCGTCAGCTCGAGCACTCGCGCCTGAACCTCGACATTGCGGCCCGCAACTGTGAGCTGGGCATTGCCGGCGCAATAATCGGCCCAGGCCCGCGCCGTCTCGGCGACGACGCCAAGGCGGACCGTGTCATAGGCAGCCTCGGCAGCAAGCACATCCTGCTCGGCGGCCATCATGGAGGCGTTGACGCGGCCAAACAGATCAATCTCGTAAGCCGTCTGGAAACCGGCCGAATAGCTGTCGGATTCGACAATGCCGGCAGCGGTCGGATTGCGGACATAGCCGGCCGAGCCACTGACCGTGCTCCCGGGCAGACGATCCGCTCCGGCCAGGCGCAAGGAAGCGCGCACCTGGTCATAGGCCGCGGCGGCCTCGGCGATGGACCGGTTCTCGTCCAGCGCCTGGGCGATCAGTGCGTCCAGACGGGCATCCTGATAGAGATGCCACCACTGACCCTCCGGCTCACCCGTGTCAAAGGCCGCATCGCTGGCGGAGACCAGTGGCAGGTCAGTCTGTCTCGCCATCTCGCTTTGCGGGATTGCGGGGAGGCTGGCGCAACTGGCCAGCATCAGGACCGCTGCAAGGGCAGGAAACGAGGTCGAATTCATGATGCGCTCTCCTGGTCATTCTCATCCTTGCCGGTATCGGGGTGCGGCAAGCGGGCAGAGACCCAGCGTCCAATGACATAGAAGACAGGGGTGAAGATGAGACCGAAAATGGTCACACCGATCATCCCCGAGAAAACCGCGACGCCGAGGGCCTGGCGCATTTCCGCGCCGGCACCATGGGCAAAGGCGAGTGGCGTCACACCAAGGATGAAAGCCATCGCCGTCATCAGGATCGGCCGCAGACGGATCCGGGCGGAGATCTGGGCCGCCTCGCTCGCCGTCACGCCTTCGCGCTCCTCCGACTGCTTGGCAAACTCCACCAGAAGAATGGCGTTCTTCGCCGCCAGCGCGATGAGCACGATCAAGCCGACCTGGGTGAGGATATTATTGTCCATCCCGGCCAGATTGATGCCGATCATCGCCGCAAGGATACACATCGGAACGATGAAGATCACCGCCCAGGGCAAGGTGAAGGCTTCATACTGGGCGGCGAGCACGAGGAAGACGAAGAGCACAGCCAGGGTGAAGACCATCAGGCCGGAATCGCCCGCCGCCTTTTCCTGATAGGCCAGTTCCGTCCATTCATAACCGAAGCCATCGGGCAGGACGCGGTCGGCGATCTCTTCCATCGCCTGGAGCGACTGGCTGGTCGACATGCCCGGAGGCGTACTGCCCTGAACCTCGACGGCCGGGAAGATATTGTGCCGCACGACACGCACTGGACCGGAATCCGGGCTGACCGTGGCGACCGCAGAGATTGGCACCATCTCACCGCTTGAGGAACGCACCCGCAGACGGCCGATGTCGGCGACATCGTCACGGAAGGGCGCATCCGCCTGGGCCATGACCCGGAAGGTCCGGCCGAGGAAGTTGAAATCATTCACATAGCTGCTGCCGAGATAGATTCCGAGCGTCTGGTAGACGGCGGCCGGATCGACCCCGATACGCTGGGCCCGGTCACGATCAACATCGACGCGGACACGCGGCGAACCCGTGTTGAAACTCGTATAGACACGAGACAGACGGGGATCCTGATTGGCCGCGCCGATCACGGCATTGGCGGCAGCCTGCATGGCCTCCATGCCCTGACCCGACCGGTCCTGGATCATCATCTTGAAGCCGCCACCATTGCCCAGGCCGCGCACGGCGGGCGGAGCGATGATGAAGGCAAAGCCTTCCGGGATGGCCTGAGAGAGGATGCCGGTGAGGCGTTGCGACAGCTCGACTGCGGTCATGCCGGGCCGGCCTTCGCGTTCGGCATAATCAGTCAGGCGGATAAACATGGTCGCCGCATTCGAGCTGGTGCTGAAATTTGCACCGTCGAGCCCGACCAGGGCGGCGAGCGTGTCGACACCTTCTGTCTGGAGCAGGACCTGCTGGGCACGGCGCACCACCTCATCCGTTCGTGCGAGCGAGGCGCCCGGAGGAAGCTGGATGATGCCGATGAGCGAGCCCTGATCCTGTTCCGGGATAAAGCCGGTCGGGGTGTCAGCGAGACGCCAGCCGGTCAGGGCCAGCAGTCCGGCATAGGCGATGAGCACGATCATGATCATGCGCACGAGGCGCGAGACGGTCTCACCATAGGCATTGGCCAGCCAGGCGAAGCCTTCATTGAACTTGCGACCCGCATAGCGCAAGGGAGCCAGCGGACCCATGCGATGGTGCGGTGCGTCGGCCTGATGGGGTTTGAGCAGGAGGGCGCACATGGCGGGCGTCAGGGTGAGCGAGACGAAGAGTGAAATCACCGCTGCCGAGGCAATGGCGACCGCGAACTGGCGGTAGAAAATCCCGGGAATGCCGCTCATGAAGGCCGTCGGGACGAAGACCGAGACCAGAACCAGCGTCATCGCGACCAGGGCTCCACTGACCTCGTCCATGGACTTGCGCGCTGCGGCGCGGGGCGAGAGGCCTTCGCGCATCAGGCGTTCGACATTCTCGACCACCACGATGGCATCATCGACGACAATCCCGACCGCGAGCACCATGGCAAAGAGCGAGAGCGAATTGATTGAATAGCCAAGCGCGAGCTGGACCGCGAAAATACCGATGATGGAGATCGGGATCGCCGCGATCGGGATGAGAGCGGCGCGCCAGCTCTGGAGGAAGATGATCACCACGAGGACGACGAGGAAAACGGCCTCGATCAACGTGCTCTGAACGGCTTCGACAGAGGATGCGACGAATTCGGTCGGATTGTAGGGGATGATGTAATCCATGCCCTCGGGGAAGCTGCGCGCGGCGGCCTCGATCGTGGCCTGCACGCGTCCGGCCGTGGCCAGCGCATTGGCACCTGGTTGCTGGATGATCGCCACACCGACACCGGACACGCCGCCGAAATAGCCGCGCATCACATAGGATTCCGAGCCAAGTTCGACCCGGGCGACATCGCTGAGCCGGGTGACAGCGCCGTCTTCGGAACGATGCACGACGACATCGGCAAATTCATCAGCGCCGATCAGGCGGCCACTGACCTGGACAGGAAGCTGGAAAGCGGTCGGGCTGCCCTCGGCAAAGGGTGGCTGGCCAAGAATGCCGCCGGCCGCCTGGATGTTCTGCGAGCGCAGGGCAGTGACGATGTCGAGCGCCGTCAGGCCACGCGCCGCGGCGCGGTCGGGATCGATCCAGACGCGCATGGAATAGCTGCCGGCACCAAAGATGCGGACATCACCGACGCCATCGAGACGCAGGATCTGGTCACGCAATTCCGAGGTCGCGTAATTGCCGAGATAATCGGCATCCAGCGTGCCATCCAGCGAGCGCAGCGCGACGAGGAGGAGGAAGCCGGAGGCCTGTGCCTGCACGCTCACCCCGGTCTGGCGGACTGTCTCGGGCAGGCGTGGCTCGGCGCGATTGACCCGGTTTTGCACCAGCACCTGGGCGGTATCGATATCGGTGCCAGGCTGGAAAGTAACCGTGATCTGCACCCCGCCATCGGCCGTCGAGGACGAGGACAGGTAAAGCATGTTCTCGACGCCATTGATCTCCTGCTCAAGCGGCGCCGCGACCTGGGCCGCGACAGCTTCGGCGGTCGCGCCAGGATAGGAGGCACTGACGCTGATCGTGGGCGGGGCGATCTCGGGATATTGCGCCAGCGGCAATTGCGGATAGGCAAACACCCCCATCAGCGTCGTGAAGACCGCCAGCACGATCGCGAAGATCGGCCGGTCAATGAAGAAGTGGGACAAGCGCATGGGGGGAGATCCTGGTCGCGGTCTGAGCTAGGGGCTTACTGGCGGACGGGGTAGGCGGAGGACGCGGGCTGGGACTGCAGGCGTGCCGCAGGGGCGTCGCTCATCGTGCGCTCGATCTCGACGAGATTCGGGGTCACCGCAGCACCGGGGCGCACCCGCATCAGACCGCTGATCACAACATGATCGCCCGGCTCGAGCCCGCCATCGATCACCTGCAGATTGCCGCTCGTGGGTCCGGGGGTCACCACGCGGGCCTCGATGACATTCTCGGCATTGACGACATAGACCAGCCGGCGCGCCGCATCGGAGAGGATGGCGGTCTGCGGGATGAGCAGGGCGTCATAGGAGGCACTGCCGCCAACCCGTGCCGCGCCGATCATGCCCGGGCGGATAAGCCCGTCAGTATTGGGCACCAGCGCGCGCACCCGGATGGTGCCGGAGGCCGGATTGATGCGGTTGTCGGAAAAGACGATCTCGCCGGTATGGGTATAGTCAGCCTCGTCCTGCAGCCGGATTTCGACGAGCGGCGACTGGGCACTGGCTTCCTGGCGCTGATAGCGCAGATAGACCGCTTCCGAGGCGTCGAACTCGAAATAGAGCGGATCAGAACTGACGATCGTGGTGAGGATATCGCCGGAGGAATTGCCGCCCGAAACGAGATTGCCCGGATCGACCATGCGCGAGGAGATGCGGCCCGATGTCGGTGCCGTTACTTGCGTGAATTCCAGATTGAGTGCGGCGAGGTCGGAATTGGCATTGGCCGAGGCGACGGCCGCTTCGGCGGTGCGCACTGCGGTGCGCCGCTGTTCCATGGTTTCCTCGGAGATCGCCTGGGAAGCGAGCAGGCGTTCGGCGCGGGCCAGATCGGCGCGCGATTGCGTCAGCTGGGCGCGGGCCTGGGCGAGCTGGCCATTGGCTGCCGCCAGCGTCGCCTCGAAGGAGCGCGGATCAATCGTGAAGAGCAGCTGGCCGGCCTCGACCGTCGCGCCATCTTCGAAATGCACGGCATCGAGATAGCCGCTGACCCGGCTGCGCACATCGACATGGGCGGGCGAGTCAAAGCGGCCCGTAAAGGCGTCCCAGTCGGCGACCGTCTCGGCGAGCGGCTGGGCCACATCAACGGTCGGAGCGCCGGGCGCCTGGCGCGCACCATCGCCGCCACCGCAGGCGGCCAGGGCGAGGCTGAGGAAGAAAACGGGAAACAGCGAAAGGGGGCGAGCCATGTCAGGTCCTTGGAAACTGGGTCGATCGGGTCGTCAGCATAACGACAAGTCATCAACTGGTGACTTTAATGCTCCAGGACGCTATGGTATGTCAACAGATGATGACAAACACATCACACAAGACCGGGAAAAACATGTCCAGACAGCCTCGCCCGCGTAATGCGGAAGCCACGCGCACAGCGATTCTCAACGCCGCGCGGACCTGCTTCTCGCAGCAAAGCTATGATCAGGTCGGCATTCGCGAGATCGCGGCGCTGGCCGGCGCCGATGCCGCCCTCGTCTGCCGCTATTTCGGCTCGAAAGAGGATTTGTTCGCGCAATTGATGCGGCGTCCGGACGAGCCGCTCGAAGTGATTGCCGAAGGCCGGGAGGGTTTGAGCCGCCGCGTCGCCGAGATGGTGGCAAACAAGGCCGGCGACGAGACCGCCATTGAGGATCTGCTGATCATGCTGCGCTCGGCAAGCTCAAAGACCGCAGGCGAGCTGGTGCGAAACGCCATGGAACAGCGCTTCGATCAGCCGATCGCTGAACTGCTGGGCGGCGAGCATGCCAATGTCCGAGCGCGGCTGATGGGAAGTGTCATTATCGGTCTGCTCGTCAGCAAGATCATCCGCGGCCCCTGGGGGCTGGAGGGCGATGCCGAGGCCGGCTTCAATGAACGCGTCGAGGATCTCATCCGGCAGAGCATCCAGGAATTCTGACGCGGCGTCAGGCGATCCAGGGCATCAGCAAGGTGGCCATACTCAGCACCAGGAAGAAGCCGGCCATGTCGGTGACGGTGGTCAGGAGCGGGCCGCTGGCGGCCGCCGGATCATGGCCAAAACGCTTGAGCAAAAGCGGCACCACCCCGCCGATCGAGACGGCGAGCACGGTATTGAGCGCCAGCGCCAGGCCAATCACCCCGCCCAGCACCGCATTGCCCTTCCAGACCCAGGCGACGAGCCCGATCAATATCCCCAGCACGATGCCATTGAGCACGCCGACGGAGGCCTCCTTGGCCCAGACGCGGAAGACATCGATCGGCTTGACCAGGCCTAGCGACAGCTCGCGCATCGTCACGGCGACGGCCTGATTGCCCGAACACCCGCTCATATCCGAGACCATTGGCAGGAAGATCGCGATGGCGATGATGGTGGAAAGCGTGTCCTCATAGGCCGAGATCACGCAGGCCGCGATGATGTTGAGAACGATATTAGTCGACAGCCAGGCCAGCCGCCGCCTTGCCCGCAGGAAGACCGGCATGGAGCGCAATTCATCGCCCACGACACCCTGCCGCTTCAGCCCGTCAGACTCGGCGCGTTCCAGCACGGCTTCATCCATCGCCGAACGCGAGACGACACCGACCAGCCGGCCATCAGCCTCGACCACGGGCACGCCCAGGAAGGCGTGCTTGTCGAAGACATCGCGCAGATCATCGAGCGGGGCATCGGCAGTGACCGTGATCGGCGGCGTCATGATGCCGGACAATTGCGCGCTGCGCTTTGAGGTCAGCAAGCCACGCAGGGAGACGACACCGACGGGCCGCTCCTCGGCATCGAGAATATAGGGGTGCTGGCCGCGATAGCGCTCGAAATCCTCATCATCGGAGGCCAGCCGGCGCAGCACCTGACCGACCGTGTCGCCCTCATGGAAGGTGAAGGCCTCGGCGACCATCAGACCGCCGGCCGTACCATCCTTATAGGCCACCAGACGGCGGACATCGGCGGCGTCCTGCTCATCCATTTCCGCCAGGATGGCCTCGGCGTCCTGGTCGCTGAGCTCGCCGATAACATCGGCCTGAACGTCGGAGTCGAGCTCGTCGATAATGTCGACAGCGGTGCTGACCTCGAGGCGCTCGACGAGTTCAACGGCGACCTCATTGGGCGCTTCATTGATCAGCTCGGCGGCACGATCTGCGTGCAACATGCCGAAGACGCGGTCGCGCTCCTTCGGGGCAAATTGCAGGATCTCACGCAGCGCATCGCTCAGCGTCAGCGTATCAAGCAGAGCCTCCAGCCCGTCGACATCCTCTGCCTCGATGGCCTGTTTCAGACGCTCGTGGATGTCTTCCAGCTCTTCAAACTCGGTCTCTGGCTGGGCTTGCGACACGGGCGCCTCCGAGTTGGGACTGGACAGCTACAGGGTGATTTATTGCCTTATGGCATAAAAAACTTTCTTTGGACAAAAAAAATTTGTCTCATTAGATAGACACATGACGACGCCCGAACTTGCCATTTCCCGTGCTGCCGACCATCTCGCGCGATTGTTCGAGGCGCCCTTCGGTGGCAAGCCAAAGGGCCGTTACCGCATTGCGGCCAAGCTGGTGCGTCAGATCCTGCAGCGCCGCCGCCTCTATGATGACGACATCCGGAATCTGACCCGGGAATTGCTCGAGCGCGGCTTCGTACTGATCGATATGGACGGGTTTTTTGTCGTGCTGGGAGCCAACAGCTTCGTCAATTACCGGCGCGCCAATGAGGAATCCCTGCGATGACCCCCGCGCGCCCAAGGCCTGACAAGCACGAGATCGGCTGGCGCGAAATCATCGGTCTGCCGGATCTGGGCATTGCCGAGCTCCACGCCAAGATCGACACGGGCGCGCGCACCTCGGCCCTCAATGCGGCCATTCTCGGTGAGGTGGAACGTGACGGGCGCGCCTGCGTCGAGTTCGACATCACCTTCATCGAAGACCATCATATCCAGCGATTTGTCGCGCCAATTCTTGACCGGCGCCCGATCAAGAATACCAGCGGCATCCCGGAACTGCGTTACATCATCGAGACCCGGCTGGCGCTCGGGCAAAGATGCTGGCACATCGAACTCTCCCTGACAGATCGCAATCCGATGCGCTATGATCTCATTCTGGGCCGGACGGCCCTGCGCGGCCGGCACATCTGCATCAATCCGGGCCGCTCATTCCTGGCTGGCCCGCCGGCCGATCCGGACGAGCTGGAAACCGCATCCGCCTAGATTCCCGGCTTTCGCCGCACTGCGCCTGCCCGACTTCCCCCGATAAAGGACTGCCCCATGAAGATCGCCATGCTGGCCCGCAACGCCAATCTCTACTCCCACAAACGTTTGAAGGAGACGGCAGAGGCGCGCGGCCACGAACTCGACATCATCGACACTTTGCGCTGCTACATGAATATCGCCTCGCGCAATCCGGCAATCTATTACAATGGCGAGAAGCTGCCGATGTATGACGCCGTCATCCCGCGGATCGGCGCCTCGGTGACGTTTTACGGGCTGGCCGTGCTGCGCCAGTTCGAGATGATGGGCGTCTACCCCCTCAATGAAAGCGTCGCCATCGGCCGCTCGCGCGACAAGCTGCGCTCGCTGCAGCTGCTGGCCCGTGACGGGATCGGCCTGCCGGTCACCACTTTTGCCCATGACCCGAAACAAACCACTGAAGTGCTCGCCGTCACCGGCGGTGCGCCGCTCGTGATCAAATTGCTCGAAGGCACCCAGGGCATCGGCGTTGTCCTTGCCGATAGCGACCGCTCGGCCAAGTCGGTGATTGAGGCCTTCCGCGGCGCCAATGTGCATATCCTCGTCCAGGAATTCATCAAGGAAGCCGGCGGCAGCGATATCCGCGCCCTCGTCGTCGGCGGCAAGGTTGTCGCCGCCATGCAGCGCACCGGCGCCAAGGGCGAGTTCCGCTCCAATCTTCACCAGGGCGGGACGGCACAAGCGATAAAGATCACGCCGGAAGAGCGCTCCACCGCCATCCGTGCGGCCAAGAGCATGGGCCTCAATGTGTGCGGGGTCGACATGCTGCGCTCCAATCACGGCCCGGTCGTAATGGAGGTCAATTCCTCGCCGGGTCTGGAAGGTGTCGAGAAGGCGACCGGGATTGATGTCGCCGGCAAGATCATTGAATTGCTGGAGAAGACCACGACACCCGGCAAGACGAAAACCAAAGGCGCCGGCTGATGCCCGCCCGCCCAGGATTCGGGATTGGCGAGCATCTGGTCGATCCCGGCACCCGCCGCACCGTCGACCTGCCCGTCAGCGTGCTGTCCGACCACACGCCGGTGACCATGTCGGCGCATGTCGTTCACGGCAAGCGCGCCGGCCCGGTCATCTTCGTCAGCGCGGCGATCCATGGCGACGAGATCATCGGCGTCGAGATTGTCCGCCGCCTGCTGCGCAGCCCCGCCCTCACCCGCCTGCGCGGCACGCTGATCGCCGTGCCAATCGTCAATTCCTACGGCTTCATGTCGCATTCGCGCTATCTGCCCGACCGGCGCGATCTCAACCGCTCCTTCCCCGGCAGCACGCAGGGCTCGCTGGCAGCCCGGCTGGCCCATATCTTCCTGACGGAGATTGTCGCGCGCTCCAATGTCGGCATCGATCTCCACTCGGCCGCGATCAACCGGACCAATCTGCCGCAGATCCGGATATCACCCGGTGATCCGCGCACGCTCGAGCTGGCGGAAGCCTTTGGCGCGCCGCTCATCCTGACCTCGAAAACCCGCGAGGGCTCGCTGCGCTATACGGCCCAGGCCGCGGGCGTCGACGTGCTGCTCTACGAAGCCGGCGAAGGTCTGCGCTTTGACGAATTTGCCATCCGGGCCGGTGTGTCAGGGATTTTGCGCGTCATGCACCATCTCGGCATGATCACCAGCAAGGACACCCACAAACAGCGCACCGCGCCGATGAAATCGCAGGCGAGCTACTGGTATCGCGCTCCGGCGGGCGGCCTGATGCGCAGCTATAAGACGATTGGCGACCAGGTGAAGGCAGGCGACCTGCTTGGTGTCGTCTCCGACCCTTTCGGCGAGATCGAGATCGAGCTGGTGGTGGAGGAAGGCGGTCTTATCGTCGGCCGCAGCAATCTGCCGGTCGTCAATGAAGGCGACGGCCTGTTCCACATTGCCAAGGTCAGCAGCCGCGCCAATGCCGGCTCGACCCTCGACAGCATGGCGCTCGAACTCGGTGCCGAGACGATCTTCGACGAGGACGAGATAATCTGACGGGGTCTGCCAGCGTGCAGCTGGCAGACCCGCGCCGGGATTATTCCGTCACGGCCGGGGTTTTCTCCGGACCGTGGATCAGGATCGAGAGGGCCATCAGCACCACGATGGCGACCACGATCACGGCACCCGTCGGCAGATCGAAGGCCGCCGAGGCCAGCAGGCCGATGACATAGCCGCCGAGCGCCACGCCATAGGCGATCATCAGGCCGAAACGGTCCGGCCAGAAGCGGGCGGCAAGCGCCGGCGCGATCAGGGTCGCGAAGACGAGATAGATCCCGACCAGTTGGACCGATTGCGTCACGACCAGCGCGAACAGGACATAAAAGCCGATCCGGCCGAGCTTGTGGCGGGCGAGGAACCAGACCGCGAGCACGGCAGCATAAATAACCGCAATCGGCCACAGGCTTTCAATCGAGACCCAGAGGATCTGCCCGACCAGCAGGTCCTTGAGATGCTCGCCGCCATGGGGATTATTCGCCAGCAGCAGCAATTCAACGCTGGCCGCGAAGACAAACAGCACCCCGATCAACGCCTCCTGGACGCTGGGCCAGCGCCGCTCCGTCCAGTTCAGAAGCAGGGCACCGAGCAGGGCGGCGGCCACGGCGGCGACCTGGACTTTCCAGCCCGAAGCATCGAACCCGATGGCGGCCGCAGCCGTCACGCCGAGACCGGCCACCTGGGCGACGGCGAGATCGATAAAGACGATCCCGCCTGCCAGGACATGACGGCCCAGGGGAACATGGGTGGAGATGACAAGGAGACCGGCACACAGCGCCGGTATGAGCAGGCTCAGTTCAAGGGCACCCATGAGATCTACTCCTGGCCGATGGCGGCCAGAAGCCGGTCGAGTGTGACGTCATAAAGACCAAAGAGATCGTCAGTGCCATCCGCGCCACCGACCGTGAAAGGCAGTTCGACGGCGGGAATCCCGGAACGCTCCGCAATGAAGTTCGCCGGACGGTCGTCCTCATAGGCCGCGCGGATCACCATGCGGGCCGGTTGCGCCTCAAGCGTCTGGACCACTTCCGCGAGGTGACCACTGGAAGGCGGCACGCCGGGCTGGGATTCCAGAATTGCCACCCGGTCGAGGCCGAGCCAGTCTTCCAGATAGATCCAGCTCTGGTGCTGGGTGACGACCGGAATACCGCGCAGCGGTTCGGCCCGGCTTTGCCAGCCGGCCATCGCAACATCCCAGCGTCCGAGAAAGTCGTCGAGACGGGCCTGATAGGTCGCGGCATTGGCCGGGTCGAGCTCGCCGAAGCGCTGCGCCAGGGCGCGGGCGACAATGGCGATATTTTCCGGATCGGTCTGGATATGCGGATTTCCCGGCGCGTGCACATCGCCCTGCGAGCGATCGAGCGAGGTCGGGACTTCCTTCAGGGCGATGAAGCTGGTCGCTTCGAACTGACCGGGTGCGCCGTCGGCGATATTGCGGTTGGCGGCCTGGCGGACGACCATGGGCATCCAGCCAATCTCCAGCGAGGCGCCCGTACACACGGCAATATCGGCCCGGCGGGCGCGGGCGATGAGCGAGGGGCGAGCCTGGATCCCGTGCGGGTCCTGGCCACCGGTTGTGGCGGTGTAGATGTCGACGTGATCGCCGCCGATTTCCTGGGACAGTACGCCCCATTCCGGTTCGCAGGCAAAAACGCGCAGATCGGCGAAAGCCGGGGCTGCGGCAGCGGCTGCGAGCATGGCAGCGCCAAGGATGATTTTACGCATGATGGATGATCCTTCGATCAATAGCGGTGGGCGCCGTGGGGCCCATAAATGACGGTGTATTGCAGCCGGAATTCATCATTCGCGATGGCCGCTGATTCATCCCGCGTGAACTGCGCACGCAGGCGACCGAATTCGCTGGTATCGAATTCCAGCAGGGCTGTTACGGCCCAGGGATCAAGACCATTGGCATCAAGCGCCGAGCCCGCCAGTGCGGCAGGGACATTATCCGGCGAGAGGGCCGCATAGCGCAGGCCGGCGCTCCAGCGGCGGCGGAATTGATAGACGCCCTGAACGTAATAGCCCGAGCGGTCGAGGCTGACCGGGGTGACGTCGTAATCGCCATTCATCGTGTTGAAGAAGTATTCGCCGGAAAGCGTCAGATTGCGCTCGCGGCGATTACCGCCTGGTGCCCATTTATAGACGAAGGACGCGATACCCAGGCCTTCATCACCGGTGAAGGGCGTGCCATCGACATCGCGCTCATCGGCATTGGCGTGCAGATAGGAGAGCGAGGCCAGCCAGCTGGAACTGTCACCGACATCGCCGCCGGTACGGATCCAGGCCGCCTGGGTGCCGGCACCACCATTGGCACTGCCGCCGCCGGGGAAGGCATCGCCGCGATAGATCTCGCCGCCAACCTCAACATACTGGTCGAGCGGCGCCAGCCAGCGCACCTGCACCCCGTCATCGCCATACTGGCCGCCGAGAAAGGCGCGATAGGGCAGAGGCTGATCCGAGAAGGACCAGTTATGGCCGTGCACCTCATTGAGATAGCCGATGCCCGAGAACAGACGGCCTCCGCGCAGCGTCAGCCCGCCTCCCAGATTGGTGGTCTGGATATAGCCTTCCTCGACACCGATCTCGCCCTCGGGGGAAATCGCCATGGTGAGATTACCATAGAGCGACTGGTCGATATTCGAGGTCAGCACGAGTTCGCTCTCGCCGAGATTGAAGCCGCGCGCCGGACGTCCGGCTTCGCCATCGAGTTCAAAGCCGGGCATGCCGACCCCGTCCGGGCTCTGACTGCTGGCGACGTATGCGCCATTCATGACCACTGAAATGGCCGGGTTGAAGGCATTATCGGCCGCAGGCGCGGAAGCGCTGACCTGGCGCGCCGGTGCAGGCACCCGCGCGACCTCGGCGGTACGCTGCACTGTCGTGGCCGTCGCCTGGGCCTCGGCGACACGCGCCTCGGCCTCTGCCAGACGCGCCTCAAGTTCAGAAATTCGGGCCTGGTAGTCAGACCTCATCGCCTCGATTTCAGTCCGGATGGCGGACAGATCATCATCGGCGAAGGCGGGGCTGCATACAGTCGTGAGGCCAGCGAGCGCGGCCGCGTGCAAGATACGTCTCATGGACGGACTCCATCATAAGCTTGGAATACCCGTCGCGGTCCTGCGGACGCGCGGCGGTTGTCGGCAATCAGATGTGGAGGAAGGAGGGCGGGCCGCGAACGCGCCAGACGCCAGACGGAGGTGAGCCCGGCGGCTTGCGGTCAAAATCAGCCGTCGCGATGCCCCGCAAGACGGGCGGCACCGCAAAGCTCATGGCACTCAGCGGCAGAAGGGGCGAAGCCCCCAGCGACGAATGGCATAAGGGGCAGGAATTGACCGGATTGGTTTTTACCGGTCCGGGGGAGTCAGAGCTAATCGGCGCGATATGGCTCGAATGTGCGAGCTCTGCCAGTTCGTCATGACTGTGGGTGTGGGCGATCGCTGCCGAACCCTGGGCACACATCAGGAAGACCGCAAGCAGGCCGAGCACCAGCCGCCGCCAATCGGGCAGCACCGGCGAGCGGCGTTGTCTACGGACCGTCTTCATGATGATCAGCGTCTCCTCACCCCAATGATGCCACCGATATAAGATAACGTCACATTACAGAACGGCAAGGCGCTATTCGAGCGTAAAACCAAGGCCCGCCGACGCCGTCAGCCGGTCGATCAGCGCCCGCCCCATGGCCGGCGCAGTGGTATAGACCCCGCCGGGCGTGACGTCGCGGCCGACATCGCGTGCCAGGCATATTGCCGATTCAGCGATCATTTTCGAGGTTGAGCCATAGCCCGGATCCTTGTCGCCGGTGACACCCGCCACGAGCCTCGTGCCATCCGCAGCCGTGCCGCAGAACATGACATCATAGAAGCCGGCCTCGCGCTCTTCGCGGCTGGGGCCCTCGCCCGGCTTGAGCGGATTGGTCGCCATCGAGCGGTCGGCGGCAATATGCCTGGCAGTCGCCTCGCCCTTCTCGCCCGGCCCGGTCAGCAGCATTTCGTCATAAACGAAATCCTCGCCATAGAGATGGCCCAGCAAGGCGTTGGAGCGATGGACATTCTTGGTATTGATCGAGGCCATGATGAAGGGCGCCGACCAGCTGCCGAGATCCTCTTCATAGATTGGCTTGGCGCCGTGCGGCTGCACCGGACCGGTAAAGCCCGGCACGAGCGAGAAGGGATCGCGCAGCCAGTCGAGCACTTCCGGCTGTTCACCCGCACGCACCATGGTCTGTTTCAGGCTCGCCGCGGTCCCGCCCGAGAACGTCCCCTTCATCTTGCGCACGCGGCCCTTGATCCGCGACAGCGGTGCACCTGTACGTTTGATCGCAGCCTGCTGCAGGAAATAGACGCCGAGATCGAAGGGAATGGAATCAAAGCCGCAGGACAGCACGATCCGCGCACCGGACGCCTTGGCCGGGGCATCAAACTCTTCGATGACATCATGCATCCAGGCGGGCTCGCCGCACAGATCGACATAATCCGTACCGGCGGCAATACAGGCGGCGACCAGCGGCGTGCCATAGCTCTGATAGGGTCCAACCGTGGTCAGGACGACTTTGGTGCGTGCCGCCATGGCAGCCAGCGACGCGGCGTCAGCGGAATCGGCAACGATCAATGTCGTATCGGCGGGTGCACCGATCTCGTCGCGAATCTCAGCCAGCTTGTCAGCCGAGCGGCCGGCCATGGCCCAGTTCAGCGTGCCGGCATACTGCCCAACCAGATATTCCGCGACCAGACGGCCGGTAAATCCTGTGGCGCCGAACACCACGACATCAAATTCACGATCGCTCATATCAATCCCCTGAAGCTTTCCGCTGACCATAGCCGCGATTCCGGCCGGCGCTACACGTGCGGATTTTGAAAGACCGGCCTCGCCCTCCCCGGATCAGCCCAGGACGCGACTCAATACCTTGCGAATCGCCACCCCATAGGCCGGCTGTTCGACACCAAATTGCTCACGGATTGCCCGGCAATCGAGCACCGAACACGCGGGCCGTTCGGCCGGTGAAGGATAGTCCTTTGACAGGATAGGCTCGACCACGACCGAGCGATCACGCGCCCGGTTGAAAGCCGCAATGATATCGCTGGCAAAGCCGGCCCAGCTCCTGGGGGTGTCGCCGCAAAAATTCAACGCCCCGCCAGATGCTCCGTCGGCCGGAAGGCGCCGCGCCAGCTCGACCAGCGCCGCCGCGATATCGTCAGCACTGGTTGGGCAGGACACCTGATCATCAACCACTCTGAGCTGGTCCTGGGTCTCGGCCAGACGAAGAATGGTTGTGAGGAAATTGCGTCCGGTGGCGGAGAAAACCGACGAGGTTCGCAAGATGAGATGCGCCCCGCCGGCCTCCTGGACAGCGACCTCGCCAGCCAGCTTGGTGCGGCCATAGACATTGAGCGGATTGCACACATCCTGCTCGCCATAGGCCCGCCCGAGGCAACCGTCATGGACATAGTCCGTAGACAGATGAATCATCGGAATTCCTGCCTGGGCACACAGGCCCGCGATCTGACCCGGTGCCACAGCGTTGACAGCCTGCGCCCGCCCCGCTTCGCTTTCGGCGCGATTGACGTCGGTATAGGCGGCAGCATTGACCAGAATTGTGTTGGTGCCAGACCGCGCAAGCACGGGTTCAAGAACGGGAGCGATCCGCTCGCCCTGCTCCAGATCAAGCGCCTCGCGGCCGATCTGCGTCAGGGAGTAACCGGCTTGCTGTGCGGCCACCGCGAGCGCCCGGGCAACCTGCCCCGTCCGCCCGATGATGATCATGCTGCCCGGCATCAGGCCTTGCCCAGTCCAAGCCGCTCCAGGCCGGGTGAACCAGCGACACGCGCGAGGGATTGGGCGCACCAGTCTTCATTGGCCAGATACCACGCAACCGTCTGGGCAAGACCCGAGGCGAGATCGTGTTTTGGGGCCCAGCCCAGCGTGCGGTGAAGCTTCGACGCATCAATGGCATATCTGAAATCATGGCCGGGGCGGTCAGCGACAAACTTGATACGATCCGCGCTGGGCGTGGCGCCGGGCCGCTGCCGGTCGATTTCGGCGCAGAGATGTTTGACCAGGTCGAGATTGCTGCATTCCGCATCGCCGCCGACATTATAGGTTTCGCCGGTCTCGCCGCGCTCCAGGATCGTCAGCAGCGCGCTCGCATGATCCTCGACATGCAGCCAGTCACGAACATTTTCGCCGGTGCCGTAAACCGGAATCGGCTCGCCGCGCAGGGTCGAGAGGATAACCACCGGAATGAGCTTTTCAGGAAACTGATAGGGGCCGTAATTATTTGAGCAGTTCGAGATCACGACCGGCAAGCCATAAGTGCTGTGCCAGGCCCGCACCAGCATGTCCGCCGCCGCCTTGCTCGCCGCATAGGGCGAGTTGGGGCGGTAGGGGCTTGTCTCGACAAAGCGCCCCGTCGGCCCGAGCGAACCATAGACCTCGTCCGTCGAGATGTGATGGAAGCGGAAATGCGCGGCGCGCGGCGCATCCAGCGACCGGTGATAATCGACGCTCGCCTGCAACAGCACAGCGGTGCCGGAAACATTGGTGTCGATGAAAACCTGCGGCCCGTCGATCGAACGGTCGACATGCGATTCCGCAGCGAGATGCATGATCGCGTCAGGTTGATACTCGCCCAGTATACGCGCCATCGCCCGGGCGTCGCGAATGTCGGCGCGCTCGAATGAATAGGCGCGAGCCTGCTCGACCGAGGCAAGATTGTCGCGATTGCCGGCATAGGTCAGCAAATCGACATTCATGACGCTGTGGCCATCGGCCAGTGCCGCCCGAACGACGGCCGATCCGATGAAGCCGCAGCCGCCGGTAACCAGGATCTTCATTGCGCAGACTCACCGGGCTGAGGTTCATAGACAAAGGGCGAGACAAAATCTGACCAGGCCATGGCGTTGGCATCCTTGTCCGAGAGCGAAACCTCTCCGGGCGACACCCCCCAGTCAATGCCCAGATCCGGATCATTCCAGCTTATGCTGTCCTCAAGCGCAGGCGCGTAATACGCGTCGACCTTGTAGAACACGATAGTGTCGGCTTCCAGCGTCACAAAGCCATGCAGGCACCCATGCGGAACCAGAAGTTGGGCGCCCGTCGCACTGTCGAGCCTGCGCTTCAGATGCTGGCCATAGGTTGGAGACCCGACCCGCGCATCGACAACAACGTCAAGTATGCTGCCGGTCACCGCGCGCACGAGCTTTGCCTGCGAGGCCGGAGGTGATTGAAAGTGCAGGCCGCGAACCGTGCCGGCCGCAGCGGACCAGGATTGATTGTCCTGACAGAAGCGCAGGTCCATGCCCGCATCGGCGAGCGCCTGCTGATTGTGGGTCACCGAGAAATAGCCACGCGGATCGCCAAAGCGGGCGGGTGTGATCTGGAACACTCCGGGAATATCCAGACGTTCAACCTGCATTACAACGCTCCGTAGAAGCGGCGGATATGCGCGGTTTTGCGCAGGAACTCAAGTGCATGGGCCGTGCCGCAGTGTTGTTGCTGTTCCCAGAAGAGTTGAGGTCTTGTATGCGTTCCCGGACAGATTGTCTGGCGAACTTGTAGCGGATTGAGGTGCGACGTGAAGGGAATAGTGCTCGCGGGGGGCAGTGGAACGCGGCTTTGGCCGCTGACGCTCAGCACATCCAAGCAATTACTGCCCATCTATGACAAGCCGATGATCTACTACCCCTTGTCAGTGTTGATGCTGGCAGGCATCCGGGAAATCCTGATCGTCACCACGCCGGATGACCAGAGCCGGTTCAAGGCCCTGCTGGGCGATGGCTCGCAACTGGGTATCGAGCTGAGCTATGTCGTGCAGCCGAGCCCGGCAGGCCTGGCGCAAGCCTTTTTGCTGGGAGAGAGCTTTATCGGGTCCGATCCGGTGACCCTGATCCTGGGCGACAACCTGTTCAATGGCGATGGTTTCGACGCCCTCCTCCGCAAGGTCGTCATCCCGGCGCCCGGTGCGACCATCTTCACCTATCATGTCAGCACGCCGCAGCGTTATGGCGTCGTTCTGCTTGATGAGGCGGGCCGGCCGGTCTCCATTGAAGAAAAGCCCTCAGCGCCCCGCTCCAACCTCGCCGTGACCGGCCTGTATGTCTACGATAATGACGTTGTCGAGATCGCCCACTCGATCCGGCCCTCCTCCCGCGGCGAGCTCGAAATCACTGACGTCAACCGGGCCTATCTGGAACGCGGCGACCTGCGGGTGGAACAGCTCGGACGCGGCATTGCCTGGCTGGACACCGGCACGCCCTCAGCCCTGCTGGAAGCCTCGGAATATGTTCGCTCGCTGGAACAGCGTCAGGGCCTGCAGATCGCCTGTCTCGAGGAGGTGGCCTTCAGCAATGGCTGGATCGACGAGGCGACCCTCGCCGAAGCGGCGCGCAGGTTTTCCAATTCGGACTATGGACAATACCTGGTCAAGGTCGTGGAACGCGCCGCCCGCTGACCACTGCCAGGACAGGCCTGCCGTACGGCAGGAGATTTGATACGCGTCTCGCATTTACCCTGCAGGGGTGCCGCCAAACAGACATTCCTGCCTTGCGTCCCGGCGCTCGCTCAGCGATACCGTGGGCATCATTTTTCAGGAGTGGCACACCATGCGCATTGCGATGATCGGTACCGGATATGTGGGATTGGTATCCGGTGCGTGTTTTGCCGATTTTGGCCACGAGGTCATCTGCGTCGACAAGAATGCCGAGAAGGTCGAGACTCTCCAGTCCGGCGGCATTCCGATCTATGAGCCCGGCCTCGACCTGCTGGTCCAGCGCAATGTCCGCGAAGGCCGTCTGAGCTTTACCCAGGACCTGACTGATGCGGTGCGTGACGCTGACGCTGTCTTCATCGCCGTCGGCACACCAAGCCGGCGCGGCGATGGCTTCGCCGATCTCAGCTATGTCTATGCGGCCGCCAAGGAAATCGCGGAAGTGATGAATGGCTACACCGTCATCGTCACCAAATCGACCGTACCTGTCGGGACAGGTGACGAGGTCGAGCGCATTGTTCGCGAAACCCGCCCCGATGCCGATTTTGCCGTCGTTTCCAATCCGGAATTCCTGCGCGAGGGCGCGGCCATCGACGATTTCAAACACCCGGACCGCGTTGTCGTCGGCACGGATGACGAGCGTGCCCGCACCGTGATGCACGATATCTACCGGCCGCTTTTCCTGAACGAGACGCCCATCGTCTTCACCTCGCGCCGGACGTCAGAGCTCATCAAATACGCCGCGAACGCCTTCCTTGCGATGAAGATCACCTTCATCAACGAAATGGCGGATCTGTGCGAAGCCGTCGGCGCCAATGTCCAGGAAGTTGCCCGCGGTGTCGGCCTCGACAAGCGGATCGGCAGCAAATTCCTCCACGCCGGGCCAGGCTATGGCGGCTCGTGCTTCCCCAAGGACACACTGGCGCTCACCCGCACCGCCGAAGAGGCCGGCGCGCCGCTGCGCCTGATCGAGACCGTGGTCGACGTGAATGACGCGCGCAAACGGGCCATGGCGAAGAAGATCATCAAGGCCTGCGGCGGCGATGTGAAGGGCAAGACGGTCGCCGTGCTTGGCCTGACCTTCAAGCCAAATACGGATGATATGCGCGACGCACCGAGCCTCGAGATCGTCCCGGCACTGCAAAAGGCCGGCGCCAAGGTGCGCGCTTTCGATCCGGCCGGCACGCTGGAGGCGGAAAAACTCCTGAGCGATGTCGAGTTTGTCTCGGGGCCATATTTCTGTGCCGAGAATGCCGATGTGCTCGCAATCATCACCGAGTGGAACGAATTCCGGGCGCTCGACCTTGAGCGCATCAAATCGGTCATGCGGACGCCAATCATCGTCGACCTGCGGAATATTTATTCGCCCGACGAAATGGCGGCTGCGGGCTTTGCCTATAGCAGCGTTGGCCGGCCGAGCCGCTGATCAAAGACCGGTGCCGCCGCCAATCAGTTGGCGGCATTGAATTCTTGCGTCCCGGACCACCCGCATCCCCTTGCGACAGGCCGGAAGCGCCAATAGAGAAAACGGGTAGACAGAATGAGCCTTGTTCCACACGCCACTCTCACGCCGAACACATCGGCCTTCGAGAACGAAGCCCTGATCAAGCCGACCGGGTTTCGCGAATATGATGCGCGCTGGTGGTTTGGGCATCCCGGTTCCGACGTTCCGCCCGATCTCAATCTCTACGGCGTCCAGACGCTGGGACTGGGCCTGGGCACACTGATCCATGAACTGGGCGTAGCTCCGCGCATCGCAGTGGGCCACGACTTCCGCAGCTATTCGCTCAGCGTCAAACAGGCTCTGGAAGTCGGGCTGATGGATGCCGGGCTTGAGGTCCACGATATCGGCCTGGCCCTGTCACCGACCGCCTATTTCGCACAGTTCGAGTATGACATTCCGTGCGTCGCCATGGTTACTGCAAGCCACAATTCCAATGGCTGGACCGGCGTCAAGATGGGCGCCGAACGCCCGCTCACCTTCGGACCGGACGAGATGTCCCGGCTCAAGGAAATCGTCCTGGGCGGCCATGGAAAGTCGCGCGACGGTGGGCGCTATGTCCGCCATACCGATACGGCCGAACGCTATCTCGCCGACGTCTCGAAAGACGTGTCGATCACCCGCCCGCTGAAAGTCGTTGCGGCCTGCGGCAACGGGACTGCGGGCGCTTTTGCACCCCAGGCCCTGCGCGCCATGGGTGTCGAGGTCGTCGAGCTGGATTGCGAACTCGATCACAGCTTCCCGCGCTATAATCCCAATCCCGAAGACATGAAGATGCTGCACGCCCTGCGCGATGCCGTTCTCGAGCACAAGGCCGATATCGGCCTTGGCTTTGATGGTGATGGTGATCGCTGCGGCGTGGTCGACAATGAAGGCGAGGAAATCTTCGCCGACAAGATCGGTCTGATGCTGGCGCGCGATCTGGCGCCGCTCTATCCGGGCTCGACCTTCGTCGTCGACGTCAAATCGACCGGCCTGTTTGCCATCGACCCGGTGCTGGCCGAGCATGGCTGCAAGACGGATTACTACAAGACCGGTCACTCCTACATCAAACGCCGCTCGCGTGAGCTTGGCGCCCTGGCCGGCTTTGAGAAGTCCGGCCATTTCTTCCTGCAGCCACCGATCGGCCGCGGCTATGATGACGGGCTGGTCGCCGCTCGCGTCATCCTGCAGATGCTCGACCGCAATCCCGGCCAGAGCATGGCCGATCTGCGCCGCGCCCTGCCGGTCAGCTACGGCTCACCAACCATGTCGCCGGCCTGCGATGACGAACTGAAATACGGCGTCGTCGAGAAGATCATCGCCGAATTCATCGCGAAGCAGGCGAACCAGACGCAGATTGCCGGCCGCAAGATCGTCGACATCAATACCGTCAACGGTGTCCGCTTCACGCTGGAGGGCGGGTCCTGGGGCCTGGTCCGCGCCTCCTCGAATACGCCCAATCTGGTCGTGGTTGTCGAAAGCCCGACCTCGCATGATGATGTCGTGGCGATCTTCCGGGAGATTCAGGTCTGCCTGGCGGCCCATCCGGAAGTCGGGGCCTTCGACCAAGAGGTTTGAGGCAGATCCAGGCAGCTGGACCAGACTTGGTGCAAATCGACAGGGGGAAGTCATGCGGGTTCTAGTCGTCGGCGGTGCCGGATATATCGGCGCTCATACCTGCAAGGCGCTTGCAGAACGTGGCTGCGAACCGGTCGTGTTTGACAACCTGTCTTCCGGCCATAGACATGCCGTGCAATGGGGCGATCTGATTGTCGGCGATGTCCGGAATGCCGACGACATTTCCGCTGCCCTGTCACGAACCAAGCCCGCAGCCGTGATGCATTTCGCCGCGAATATCGAGGTCGGAGAAGGGGAACGCGAGCCTCTGCGCTTCTGGGACAACAATGTGGGCGGCGTCATCACCCTGCTGAGCGCCATGGCGCGCGCAGGCTGCGACCGCCTCGTCTTCTCCTCGACCTGCGCCACCTATGGCCCGCCAAAGACCCTGCCCCTGACCGAGAAAGAACCGCAATCGCCGATCAATGTGTATGGCCGGACCAAGCTGGCCGTGGAGCGCATGCTGGCGGACATCGCCTCTGCCTCGCCCCTGCGTTACGCGGCACTGCGCTATTTCAATGCCTCCGGCGCCAGCCCGGACGGTGAAATCGGCGAAGAGCATGATCCGGAAACCCATCTGATCCCGAACGCGCTCAAGGCCGCTGCCGGTCTGGGGGGCCGGATGAAGGTATTCGGCGCTGATTACGACACACCCGACGGAACCTGCATTCGCGACTATGTACATGTCAGCGATCTGGCGCGCGCCCATCTGGCCGCGCTCGACCGGCTGGAAGCCCTTGATGAGAGCTTTGCCTGCAATGTCGGCACCGGGCACGGCTATTCGGTGCGCCAGGTGCTCGACATGGTGGAACTGGTCACAGGCCATCCCGTGCCCCATGACGTGCAGGAGCGCCGCGCCGGCGATCCGGCGCGGCTCTTCGCGGACGTGACCCTCGCAAGGCATTTGCTCGGCGACTATCTCGAGCGGTCCGACCTCCAGACAATCATTTCCGACGCATGGAGATTCCACAGCGCGAAATGGGATGTTGCTGGCGCGCGCACAGGGACGGGGCGATAGGGCGTCATCGTCCCGCAGTCTGACCCATGCGGCCAGATCGACCGGGCCGCGCGGCCCGTCAGCCGCGAAAGACCTCATCCATGTGTCAAATTGAATAGGCGCGAGCTGACGTTGAGTCTTTATCGCAATCGGGATATTCGCCTCGGGCCGCTGATTGATCGACGTGCGGACAGCGCGCAGGTCCGCGACGCGTCGGCGCCGGGTCACATCAGCTTCCCGGGGGGAAGCGCGGGAGGTTGGAATGAGTCTTGGGTCGGCTTTGAGAAGCGGATACCGGTTTCTGCGGGACCCCTGGCATTGGGACCCGAGGGCGGTCGCCAGCCGGCGCATGCTCGAAGACCTGAAGGACAAGCATGCCGGTGAAGATATGGCGATCTTTGCCACCGGGCCGAGCCTGTTGAACACCGATGTGTCTCCCTATGACGGCATGAAGAAGATCGGGCTCAACCGGATCTATTTGCACACGGCGCAGACCGGGATGAAAATCGATTATATTATCGTCGCCAACGATCTGCTTTCATCGCAATTCTACAAAGAGTTCCAAGACCATGACAGCATGAAAGTGCTGCCCTGGGCGTCCCGGAAATATTTCAAGGTCGGTGATGATGCCTGCTTCCTGAACTATGCGGATGACAAGCAATTCGTCTCGGACATGACCGGCCGCGTCTCGGTGGGGGCGACGGTAACATTTCCAGCGCTTCAACTCGCCTACTGGTTGGGTGCCCGGAATGTCTACATGCTGGGTCTGGACCACTATTATTCCTACCAGCCCCACGAAGTGGGAATGGAACCGCACCAGGTCTCCGAACGGACAGATCCTGACCAGAACCATGTCCACCCGGACTATTTTGGGGCCGGCATCAAATGGCAATTGCCGGATCTGCTCGCGTCGGAAGAGGCCTATGCCATCGCGCGCGAATTCTACGAGCGGGACGGACGACGGATCATCAATGCCACACCCGGCTCCAAACTCGAGATCTTCGAGAAAATAGGGGCCTGAGTGCGGGAAAGCGGTTGAAGTGAACCGGAAGTCGAATAGAAGATCGCCGACGCAGACCAATCAGATGCGTGAGCAACGGGGCAATGAAGGGCGGCGGCATGGATGTCAGCATAATTATCCGGACCTATAACGAAGCGGAATGGCTTCGTGCGGAACTGGATGCGATCTCGGCCCAGGATGTCAGCGGGCTCGACGTCGAGATCGTGCTGGTGGATTCCGGATCGACCGATGAAACCATGTCGATCGCTGAAGAGTTTGGCTGCCGCATCCTGCATATCCGCAAGGAGGATTTCACCTTCGGACGCTCCCTCAATGTGGGCTGCGAAGGCGCCGCGGGGAAATACCTCGTCATCATCTCCGGCCATTGCCTGCCGATTGGCAAGGACTGGATCAAGAAACTGATCCGCCCCCTCCAGGACGAGACCTGCGCCTATGTCTATGGCCGGCAGGTTGGCCATGAGAGCATCACCCGCTTCTCCGAACACCAGCTCTTCAAGAAATACTTCCCCGAACAGAGCGCCATCCCGCAAGCTGGCTTCTTCGCCAACAACGCCAATTCGGCCCTGCCCAAAAGCGTCTGGGCGGCCCACCGCTTCGATGAAACCGTGACCGGGCTGGAGGACATGGTCCTCGCCAAGGCCCTCGTCGAGGAGGGCCAGAAAATCGGCTATGTGGCCGATGCTGTGATCACGCACATCCACTTCGAGAGCTGGTCCCAGGTAAAGACACGCTATGAGCGCGAGGCGGTCGCGCTTCAATGCATCATGCCCGGCGTCCATGTCGGTTTCGGCGACTTCCTGCGATACTTCTTCGCGGGCCTGATGCTGGATTGCGGGGCCGCGCTCGATCAGCGGGAGTTCTCCAAGCACTTCTCCAGCATCTTCATGTTCCGCCTCATGCAGTTCTGGGGCGCTTATCGGGGCAATAATGACCACCGCAAGCTCACCAAGCGCCGAGCGGAACAATATTATTATCCTCGGTAGTGACCGGTCTTTGGCCGGGCAGACCTTGACTGCCATGCAGCTTCTCTGCATGAGCAGGGGCAACGCATTCCACCCTCTGAATCCCTAGCAAACAAGCCGAGATCATGAACAAGAACCGCTTGGTAGCCCTCCTGCCGATGAAGGCGCACAGCGCACGCGTCAAATCGAAGAATTTCCGTAGCTTTGCCGGCAAGCCACTGTTTCGCTGGATCCTGGATTCCCTGCTCGCAGTGGACGCCATTGATCTTGTCGTCATCAACACGGATGCCCGCGCCATTCTCGCTGAGAACGGCCTGAATGACGGTGATGCCGGCGGCCGCATCATGATCCGCGACCGCAAGCCTGAAATCTGTGGCGATTTCGTCTCGATGAACCTGGTGCTGGCCGACGATATCGCCAATGTCGATTCCGATGCCTACTTCATGACGCACACAACGAACCCGCTGCTCCAGCCGGAGACCATGGGCCGCGCCATCGCCCAATACCAGGCCGGGATCAAATCGGGCGAGGCCGACAGCGTGTTCGGCGTCAACAAGATCCAGACGCGTTTTTACCGGGCCGACGGCTCGCCGGTGAATCATGATCCGGCCAATCTGATCCGGACCCAGGACCTCGAGCCCTGGTTCGAGGAAAACTCCAACCTGTATATTTTCAGCAAGGAAAGCTTCGCGCGGACCGAGGCGCGCATTGGCGCGACCCCGACCATGTTCGAAACACCGCCGCTGGAATCAGTCGATATCGACAATCAGGAGCAATGGGCGATTGCCGAAGCGCTCGCGCTCTACAGCCGCAATGTTGAAGGGCAATGACCATGCGCGTTCTGGTAACCTGCCCGCCCATGCTGGGCATGATCGAGGAATTCCGTCCCCGTTTCATGGATGCCGGCGTCGAGCTGGTTGCGGCCAAGGTCGTGCAGATCATGTCCGAAGGAGAGCTCATCGAGACGCTGCCCGAGTTTGACGGCTGGATTATCGGCGACGACCCGGCAACGGCGCAAGTGCTTGAGGCCGGGGCAGCCGGCCGCCTGAAGGCGATCGTGAAATGGGGCGTCGGGGTCGACAATGTCGACTTCAAGACCGCAGACCGGCTCGGCCTGCCCTCCTCCAACACGCCCGGCGTGTTTGGCCGCGAAGTGGCCGACATCGCGATGAATTATGTTGGTGGCCTTGCCCGGGAAACCTTCCGGATCGACCGCGAAATCCGCCACGACTTCGCCTGGCCCAAGCCCAGCGGCATTTCGCTGGCCGACAAGACCGTCGCCCTGGTCGGCTTCGGCGACATCGGGCGTCAAACGGCAAAGCGTCTGCTCGCCGCAGACATGCGCGTCGTCGCCTACGACCCCTTCTTCAAACCCGCCGACGGTATCCCGGTCGAGACCAAGGCGTGGCCCGATGGTCTTGGCGAGGCCGATTTCATCGTCTTCACCGCTCCTCTGACAGCTGGCACGCACCACATGTTCAATGCGGACATCCTGCCGCTGCTGAAGCATGGCGTCAGAATCGTCAATGTCGGCCGTGGCCCGCTGATCGACCAGTCCGCCTTGCTGGCCGGCCTCGAGTCGGGGCAAATTCATTCTGCGGCGCTGGACGTGTTCGAGGTCGAGCCTCTCGGCAAGGATAATCCGCTGCGCACGTTTGACCGTTGCATCTTCGGTTCGCACAATGCGTCGAATACCCAGGACGCGGTTCGCCGGGTCAGCATGCGGGCGATAGACCTGATGTTTGAATTCCTGGGTGTCGGAAGCACGAGCTAGGGAGGGCGGGGTGCAAAGCGTCCTCATTACCGGCATTGCAGGCGGGATTGGCAGCGCACTCGGGCGGGCCTACAAGGCCGCGGGCTTCCAGGTGATCGGCACTGGTCGCCGTCAGACCGGCGCCGAGAGCTGTGATGTCTTTATCCCGGCCGATCTCGACCGGCTCGCCGTGGATGACGCGGTTCTGGCGACCTTCCGCGAGGCCGTCATGGCCGCTGTCGGTGACAAACCGCTGAAGGCACTGATCAATAACGCCGCGACCCAGATCCTGGCCGATACCACAAGGCTGACGGCAGCCGACTGGCAGATGACGCTGAACGTCAATGTCACCGCCCCTTTCCGCCTCGTGCAGACCTTCCTCGGCGAGCTTGAACAGAGCCGCGGCTCGGTGCTCAATATCGGCAGCGTTCACGCCCAGTCGACCAAGCCTGAATTTGCCGCCTATGCGACCTCAAAGGCGGCGCTGCACGGCCTCACGCGCGCGCTGGCGGTCGACCTCGGTGGACGCATTCGCGTCAACTGCCTGGCCCCTGCCGCGATCTCGACACCCATGCTGATGGCCGGTTTCAAGGGCCGCGAGGACGCCTTCAAGAACCTCGAGGCCTGCCATCCCGTTGGCCGGATCGGAACGCCGGAGGAATGCGCCGACGCCGCCCTCTTCCTGACCTCCGACCAGGCCGGCTTCGCGACCGGAACCGTCTTTTATCTCGACGGTGGCGTCCTCTCCCGCCTGCACGATCCGGTCTGACCATGGAGGCGCTCTCCTTCAGCGAGCCGGAATGCATCTGGAACGGGCGCGCCGTGCTCGGCGAAGGCCCGTTCTGGTCAGAGGCCGGGCAAGCCCTGTTCTGGGTCGATATCAAGGCTCCGGCGATCTACCGTCATGATCCGGCCTCGCGCACCACGATGCACTGGCCGATGCCGGAAGCCATCGGCTGCCTCATCGAGGACGGGCCGGACCGTTTCATCGCCGCGCTCAAGTCTGGATTTGCTTACATCACGCTGGGGCAAGTTGGCCACGCGCCTGCCATCACCGCGATTGCCGATCCGGAATCCGGCAAGCCGCAAAACCGCTTCAATGACGGCAAGCGCGCCCCGGACGGCTCCATCTGGGCCGGCAGCATGGACGATACCGAGACCGGTGTTTCTGGCCAGTGGTGGCGCCTCTCGCCCGGAGGCGAGGTCAGCCTGCTCGAGGATGCGGCGTTCAAGGTCACGAATGGACCGGCCTTTGACGCGGGTCGTGACCGCGTCTTCCTGACCGATTCAGCCGCCCAGATCATCTATGTCGCCGACCTGCTCGACAATGGCCGTGGCTATGCCAACCGCACGCCCTTCGTTCAGTTCGGCCGCGGCGACGGCTATCCGGACGGGATGACGGTCGCGCCGGACGGTTCGCTCTGGGTTGCCTTCTGGGACGGGGCCTGCATCCGTCGCTTTGCGCCCGACGGTGCATTGCTCCAGACGGTCCCGGTGCCGGCCAGGCGCCCGACCAGCGTTTGCTGGTCGCCCGACCAACGAAAACTCTACGTCACTTCGGCCTCGATCGGGCTCAAGCCCGGCGGCCTCGATGGCGGCGTTTTTTGCCTTGAGGTGCTTGCGACATGAAATCCGATCCAGCGACGCAATTTGCCCTGGAGCGGCAGCGCGACGAACTTGTCGCGCGCTTGCCCACCCGCGCGCCCATCTACCTGCCGACCTCGAAAATCGAAATCGAAGACCAGGTGTCCGGCCTTCGCAGGGTTCTGGACATCTACACGCACGGCCTGTCCGACCTCTACAAGGACCGCATGCTGGCCCTGCGCGAGCAGTATAGGGGCACAAAGCGCGCCTTCATCGTCGGCAATGGCCCCAGTCTGAACGAGACCGATCTGACCTTGCTGAAGGATGAGGTCACCTTCTGCGTCAACGGCTTCTTCCTGAAAATGCCGGAACTGGGCTGGGCACCGACCTTCTACCTCGTCGAGGACCATCTTGTGGCTGAAGACCGGGCAGAGGCGATCAATGCCCTGAAAGGCCCGACCAAGCTCTTCCCGGCCTATCTGGGCTATTGCATTGATCCGGGCGAAGACGTGATCTTCTTCAATCACCTGCCCCGCAAGAGCTATCCGCACGGGTTTGATTTCACGTCGGACGCATCGAGCGTGACCTATACCGGTTGCACGGTGACCTTCACCGCCATGCAGCTGGCGCACTGGCTGGGCTTTGAAGAGCTCTACCTGATCGGCGTCGATGCGAGCTATTCCATTCCGTCCGACACCGCGACGAGCGGGCAATATGGCGTTGGCGTCCTCGACATGGCGTCCGACGACCCCAACCACTTCCACCCGGATTATTTCGGCAAGGGCTTCCGCTGGCACGACCCGCAGGTCGACAAGATGCTGGAGGCCTATGCCGAGGCCAAGCGCGCCACCGAGGCGGCAGGGCGGCCTATCCTCAATGCGACGGTTGGCGGTGAGCTCGAAGTCTTCCGCCGCGTCGATTACAACGCCCTGTTTCCCGCCGAAAACGCCCCAAGGCTGTTCCCGCGTCTCGCCGTCATCGACATGACCGCGCCCGGTGATGGCACGGCAACCGGCAATGTAAAGAGCGATCTCCTGCGCGACTGGCCGGCCGGCAGCCTGCTTTCGATCTCATCGCTCGGCACACGCGATCTCGAACTGCACTATCATCCCCGCGATGAGGCTGCATTGTCTGCAAGGACCAAGTCCGATGCCGATGCATTGCTGGCCGTTGAAGCCTTCGATCCAGATCTCGTGCTCTACAGACCCCTCCCCGAGAAACCTGCCATCAATGCCCTGGCCCACCGGCTCATCGAGGGCGACAGGCCGTTTGCCGTCTGGATGATGGATGACTGGCCAGCCCGGCTGGAAGCCACCAACCCCGCGGAGGCGACGCGCTGGGATGCCACGTTGAGGGACTTGTTCGACCGGGCGAGCCTCCGGCTCTCGATCAGCGACGCGATGTCCTCGGCCTTCGAGGCGCGCTACGGGCAAAACTTCCTGGCCGTCGCGAACGGGATCGACCCTGCCAAGTGGCCGGAACCGGCTGAGCGCGATAGCCACGAGATCTTGGTCAGGTATTCCGGTGGTCTCGCGGCCGACATGTCGCTGGAAAGCCTTCTCAACCTGGCGCGGGCAATCGAGGCCCTGGCCGCCGAGCATCCGATCCGTCTGGAGATCAATACACGCGAGCACTGGATGCGCGAGGCAGGCTCAAAATTCGACGCCTTCCAGCATACCAGCCTGGCTTCAAACACCCTCCCGGCCGCGGAGTATCGCGCCTGGCTGTCGCAGGCGGATATCGTTGTCATTGCCTATGATTTCGGTGCCCAGACACAGACTTACACGCAGTATTCGCGCGCCAACAAATTGCCCGAATGCCTTGCCTCCGGCGCCGCGACCCTGGCCATAGGCCCGGTCGGCCTGGCAACGATTGATGAACTGATCGGGATGGGACATGGCACTATCGTGACCCAGGCCGGGGTGGCGCCCATCGAGGCAGCCCTGCGGGCCTTGGTCGAAGAGCCCCTTGCACGGCGGGAGCGCGCAAGCGAAGCCCGAAAGTACGCGCTCGAGCATCTGACACTGCAACGCCAGCAGGACCGGCTGAACCATGCGCTGGAAAGCGCCGCGAGCATCGGGCCAGCGGGACGCGCGCCAGTGGGCACCGGTGATCTGGCACCTTACCTGATACCGAAACCCCGTTCATCCGCGAGGCTCGTCAATCTTCGCGCGCGCATGCTTGATTTTGGCCGCCGCTCTCTGCGCTTCTATCTGGGCTGGAAGGGCGCGCTTGCCATGGCGAGTATTGCCGCCACTGCGCTGCCAGCACTCTTCCCGGACAATGACCTGGCCCGGTTCGGACCCGCCCTCGGCATTGCGTTCGCCATTCTGCTATTCGGGCAGGTCGCGATCACGATCCTGGCGGCACTGGAAAGGCGCTAGCCCGCCCGTATCCGCGGGGCTGGCAAGGACGGGATTTCCATTATGAGCCTCAGCATCCACGAGTTCAGCACCTCCGGCGAGGCTGATATCGCCCTGGCTGCAGACATTGAACGCGTCCTTCGGGCAGCCCTGGAAGCACGCGGCCAGGCCGCGCTGGCGGTCTCCGGCGGATCAACGCCGCGCCGGCTCTATGAGCGGCTCTCGGGCCTGGAGCTGGACTGGTCACGCATCTCGGTTGTGCTCGCCGATGAACGCTGGGTCGAGCCGGGCGAGGCCGGGTCCAATGAGAGCTTCATCCGCGCCGCCCTGTTGCAGAACGCGGCCGCGCACGCTCGCTTCTATCCGCTCAAGACGAGCCACAGCAATCCGCGCGCGGCGGCGCCCGCGGTCTCGGAGCGCCTGGCCACCTGCCCGCTCCCCTTTGACGTTGTGGTGCTCGGAATGGGCAGCGATGGTCACACCCTGTCCTGGTTTCCCGAGGCGTCGGGGCTGGACGCGGCCCTGGAAGCTCAGGGTCCGCTGGCAGCGCCGATCAGTGCGCATCCCAGTGCAGTGACCGGTGCCCATCCGGAACGATTGACCCTCACTCGTGCGGCATTGGAGGGGGCCCGCTTTGTGGCGCTTCTGATCCATGGCCAGGAGAAGGCCAGCGTCCTGGCTGAGGCGCAATCACCTGGCGCCGTCACAGCAATGCCCGTTCGCGCGCTGATCCGCGACCCCGCCATCGATCTGCAGGTCTATGCCGCGCCAGCGCCTGCCTGACCACGCAGCTCGCAAGCTGCCTTTCCCGCTGCGAAATCTGAACGCCGTTCATCCGCGCGTCATCGACCCGGCTGCATTGTGCGCCCACTTCACCGGCTGTCCTGTTGTGACCGCCATTTACCAGGGGAATCGCATGTCCATGAAAACTCTTCTCGCCGCGTCCATCGCCGTCATCGCCCTGACCGGCTTCGCCTCGGCCCAGAATGTCTCGCTCGATCCGACCTTCGGCACCGTCACCCTGCAGCCAGGCTTCCTGCCCGACCCGTATGAAGTTTCGCTCGTTGCCGGCGGGTCGATCAATGCGGCCACGATCAGCAATGATTGCGCCGGCATGATCGCCAATGCCCCTGATTTCCGCCTGAATTACGGTGGCGGCGGCAGCCAGGTCTTTATCGGCGTCAACAGCGCGGCCGACACGACGCTTGTCGTCAATGCGCCTGATGGCGGCTGGTACTGCAATGATGACTATAATGGCCTGAACCCGGTCGTCGGCGGCGAGTCGCCAATGGCTGGCCAGTACGACATCTGGGTCGGCACCTATGGCGCCGACACCGCGCCAGCGACCCTCTTCATCACCGAATACGACCAGTAATCGCTGCTGAACGGCGATCCATGCCTGAATGAGAAAGCCCCGGTGCGATGCACCGGGGCTTTCGTCTGACTGGCGATCAGCTGGACCGGCCTCAGGCCTTTCCGGCTTCCATCGCCGCGTCGTACTCGCCGAGCGCGGCGAGGCTGTTCATTTTGGCGCGGTGATTGAAGGCCGCTTGCGCAGCGGCGTAATTCTCGGCCTTGCCAGCCCAGGCCTTCAGCGGTGCAGCTTGCAGGGCGCGGCCATAGGAGAAGGTCAGCGGCCAGGGCAGGTCGTAATTGGCCACCATGGCATTGAGGTGAGCGGTTGCTTCCTCATCCGTCTGGCCGCCCGACAGGAAGGCGATACCGGGAACAGAGGCGGGCACGCAATTGGCCAGACACTGCATCGTCATGTCGGCGACGTCCTCGATATCGGCGCGCGCGCCATTCCTGGTGCCGGAGATGACCATGTTCGGCTTCAGGACGGTACCTTCGAGCACGACGCCCTGGTCGAACAATTCACGATACAGCGTCTTGAGGGCAAATTCGGTGACCTCATAGCAGCGCTCGATCGAGTGATCGCCATCCATGATGACTTCCGGCTCGACGATCGGAACGATATTGGCTTCCTGGCACAGCGCTGCATAGCGAGCGAGGGCGTGCATATTGGTGTTGATGCAATACTGGCTCGGCATGGAGTCATCGCCATCCTGACCGATATTGATCACGGCACGCCATTTCGCGAAGCGGGCACCGAGCTCGTAATATTCATTGAGACGGCCACGCAGGCCGTCGAGGCCTTCGGTGATCATCTCGCCCTCGCTGCCGGCCAGGGCCTTGGCGCCGGCATCGACCTTGATCCCCGGGATGGCACCGGCATTCTTGATGAGCTGGACCAGCGTCGTGCCGTCCTTGGCTTTCTGGCGGATCGTCTCGTCATAGAGGATCACACCCGACACATATTGCGTCATCGCTTCTTCGGTGCGGAACAGCATTTCGCGCCAGTCGCGGCGATTATCGGCCGTGTTCTCCAGACCGATCGAGGCAAAGCGCTTGCCGATCGTGCCCGTGGATTCGTCGGCCGCCAGCAGGCCCTTGCCCGGCGCAACCATGGCGCAGGCGGTTTCATTGAGTTGGTCGAGATCCATCAGGTCAGTCCCCAGCTTGTTGCGTTCAATTCAGGTTTCCGGGCTCTTCTAAACCAGAGCCTTGCCAAACCCCAAGGGGGGAAACGGCGCGGAGGCATAATTTTCAGGGCCCGCCGGTCAGGCGGGCAGGCGATCATCCGTCATCAGCGCGGCAACGCCCGGCAATTGCTTGCCTTCCATCCATTCCAGGAAGGCACCGCCAGCGGTTGAGACAAAGGAGAAGTCATCGGCGACACCGGCCTGGTTGAGCGCCGCGACCGTATCGCCGCCGCCGCCAACCGCGACCAGCCCGCCTTCGCGCACAGCCCGCGCAACATGCGCGGCGACCGACATGGTGGCTTCGTCGAAGGGCGGCGTCTCAAAGGCGCCGAGCGGACCGTTCCAGATCAGCGTCTTGCAGGTATCGATGGCCTGGTTGAGGGCGGCGACCGTGCCGGGACCGCAATCGAGAATCATCTCGCTGGCACCGACATCCTGCACACCCGTCAGGCGCGTTTCCGGATGCGGCTTGAACTCACGCGCCAGCACGACATCGCTCGGCAGCATCACCTTGCAGCCAGCCTGTTCGGCGGCCGCCAGGATCATGCGCGCGGTATCGGCCAGATCGGTCTCGCACAGGCTCGCGCCAACCTTGATGCCCTGGGCGGAGAGCAGGGTATTGGCCATGCCGCCGCCGACAAAGAGGATGTCGACCTTCTTCACCAGGTTCTGCAGGAGATCGATCTTGGACGAGACCTTGGCACCGCCGACGATCGCGATCACGGGGCGAGTTGGCGCTTCCAGCGCCGCGACGAGATGATCGATCTCGCGCTGCATCGCCAGACCGGCATAGGACGGCAGGAGGTGGGTGATGCCCTCGGTCGAGGCATGGGCGCGGTGAGCCGCAGAGAAAGCGTCATCGACATAGAGATCGCCGAGCTCAGCCAGGGCCTGTGCGAAGGCCGCATCATTGCCCTCTTCGCCGGCATCAAAGCGGGTGTTTTCCAGCAGCAGAACGCCGCCCGGCTCCAGACCCGCAACGGCATCGCGTGCTTCGGCGCCGACGGTCTCGGTGCAGAAATCGACCGCATCGCCGATCAGGTCAGCCAGGGGCTGGCAGACCGGTTCCAGCGACATCTCCGCCACGCGCTTGCCCTTGGGCCGTCCGAAATGGGAGAGCAGGACAATTTTCGCCCCGGCCTCGCGCAGATAGTCGATGGTCGGCAGGGCCGATTGCAGACGGGTATCGTCTGTGACGACGCCATCCTTCATCGGCACGTTGAAGTCGACGCGCACGAGCACGCGCTTGCCGGACACATCGGCGTCCTGGATGCGGCGGATCTGGGTCATGATGCGGTCCCTGTCTGGTCCGGACTAGATAAACTTGCCCATCGCCACGGCGGTATCGACCATGCGGCAGGCAAAGCCCCACTCATTGTCATACCAGGCCATGACGCGGACGAGGCGCTCATCAATCACCTTGATCTTGTCGATGGCGACGATCGAGGAGCGGCTGTCATGATTATAGTCGATCGAGACCAGCGGAATGCTGTCATAGCCCAAAACGCCCTGCATCGGGCCGTCAGCGGCGGCCTTGATGGCATTGGCGAGCTCGTCCTTGTTCGTGGCCCGGCCGGGCACGAAGACCAGATCGATCAGCGAGACATTCGGGGTCGGCACGCGAACGGCGGCGCCGTCGAGCTTGCCGGCGAGTTCCGGCAGAACCAGGCCGACGGCCTTGGCGGCACCCGTGGAGGTCGGGATCATCGACATCGCGGCAGCACGGGCGCGATGGAGATCCTTGTGATTGCGGTCGAGCGTCGGCTGGTCGCCGGTATAGGCGTGGATGGTGGTCATGTGACCGCGCTCGATCCCAACCGTGTCATTGAGCACCTTGGCGACCGGCGCCAGGCCATTCGTGGTGCACGACGCGTTGGAGACGATGATGTCTTCGGCGGTCAGGGCGGCATGATTGACGCCATAGACGATGGTCTTGTCGGCATTCTTGGCCGGTGCCGAAACGAGGACGCGTTTGGCCCCGCTCTCGATATGCGCCATCGAGGCGGCCTTGTCGTTGAACTTGCCGGTGCATTCCATCACCAGGTCAACGCCCATCTCTTTCCAGGGCAATTGCTTGGGATCGCGATTGGAGACTTTCATGATGCGGCCAAAGCCGGCATCGAGCCAGTTGTCGCCGACCTCGATCTTGCCGGGGTAACGGCCATGCACGCTGTCATAGGTCAGAAGGTGGGCATTGGTTTCCGGCGTCGAGCTGTCGTTGATGGCAACAATCTCGACCTCACCCCAACGCTGATTCTCGAGAACCGCGCGAAGCGCCAGACGTCCGATCCGACCGAACCCGTTGATCGCAACCCGAAGGGCCATACCCATTTCTCCTCAAATCCGACTATATCGCATAGTCGCCCGCAGAAATCGGCTGCGCGCGAATTTGGCGCGGATTTACCTGCCTTTGCGGTCACAGTCCACCGAGGGAATGCTGCGAAATGACGGGAAATCGCAAATCACCGCAACCCCCGGTAAGGGGTTGGGCCCTTGCCAGACAGATAATATCGCGGCGGAGCGCAGAGCAGGACTTGAAATGCCGCTTGGTGCCTGCGAGAAACAAAACAGAGAACCACACCAACGTCATGGGCGGACGTATACAATATGAAAGTTATCATCCTTGGTGGAGACGGCTTCTGCGGATGGCCGACTGCACTTCACCTCTCCAATCTTGGCCATGACATCGTCGTCGTCGACAATCTCTCGCGCCGCAAGATCGATGTTGAGCTCGAAGTGGACTCGCTCACGCCGATCCGGCCGATGAGCGAACGTCTCGCCGCCTGGAAGGAAGCCTCCGGCCGCGACATCCGTTTCGTGAACATGAATATCGGCAAGGATTTCCAGGAACTGATCGATCTGATCGATGAGGTCCAGCCCGATACGATCGTCCATTTCGCCGAACAGCGCGCTGCGCCCTATTCGATGAAGTCGGCGCGCCACAAGCGTTATACGGTCGACAATAATCTCAACGCCACGAATGACGTTCTGGCAGCGATGGTTGATAGCGGCCGCGACATCCACCTCGTCCACCTCGGCACGATGGGCGTCTATGGCTAC
>TARA_R110000868_G_scaffold411179_1_pt1 | contig 65408 bp, 48 predicted proteins | sample TARA_R110000868 | Tara Oceans TARA_R110000868 (sample SAMEA4397489) | marine metagenome | biome: Polar Biome; feature: [SRF] surface water layer (ENVO:00010504); material: water (ENVO:00002006), including particulate matter (ENVO:01000060) such as... | depth 5 m | reverse complement strand
ACTGGGCACGCGCGCGACCCAAAACAACGCTTATCGCTGTTGGCGTGGCGGGGTCAAGTCCAGTTTTTTCAGTGAGACACGTTTCAGCCCATGCGACCGAACTGGCGATCGAGCTCGGCGTGGCTGAGGACCAGGGCGGAAGGACGACCATGCGGACAGTGGTGGGCATCGTCAATCAGGTGCCTTTGTTCCAGCAGGCTGTAGATTTCTTCCTGCGTCAGTCGCTGGCCGGCTTTGATGGCGGCTTTGCAGGACATCATTGTGATCAGGTCATCCAGCAGATCGCGACGCGACGGCTGTTTGGCGTTGTCGAGATTGTCGGCGATGTCGCGGACCAGCTGTTCCAGATTGACCTTCTTGAGCATGACGGGATAACTGGTGATCAGCAGCGTGTTGCCACCAAATTCTTCAATGCCGAGACCGAAGCTGTTGAGCATTTCGGCGTGATCCAGCAGGAGCGCCGCCTCTTTGCCGCTCATTTCGAGAGTCAGCGGGACGAGCAGCTTCTGTGCTTCGACCGACTGCGCGAGGACGCGTTTGCGGAAGTACTCGTACATGATGCGTTCGTGCAGCGCGTGCTGATCGATGATGGTCAGCGCGCCTTTGTTCTCGACGACGATGTAGCAGTTCAAAACCTGAATCGGTCGCAGGTCAGAGGTCGCGACGTCCGCAAATTTGTCTGCGGGCCGATCGATGTCGGGGACGACCAGGTCGGCGGGTTCGTTTTCAGTTTCGGGCAATTCGACGGGCGACTGTTCCCGGTTCTGCTGGAAGTGGGAGAGGGGAATCGCGTCGGCGGCAGTAAAGGGAGCGGCGAGATCCGATGTGGGAGAAACCGACCGGGGCGCCGAGCTGATTTTGATGTCCGAGAGGTTATCGTGGACCTGGTTGAGCTGTTCTTTGGCCCAACTGGTCAGTTCCATCTGCGTCTGTTTCTGCTCGGGGGTGAGCGGTGGCGGCGGTGCTGTGACATCGAAGTCGGCTTTTTTGCCGAGCGACATCTGCGACTGCAGGTCCATGCTGAGAAACTGGCTGCGGAGCGTCGAAAGCAACTGGCGATACAGATGCTGCCCATCGCGGAAGCGGACTTCCGATTTGGTGGGATGCACGTTGACATCGACCTGGGAGGCGGGCATGTCGAGATAGAGGAACGAGATCGGCTGGCGTCCGACCATCAGCAGCCCGCGGTAGGCTTCGGTCAACGCATGCTGCAGCGTACGATCCTGAATCCAGCGACCGTTGAGGAACAGGTACTGCCCTTTGCGGGTCGATTTGTTCTCGCTGGGATGCGAGACGTAGCCCCAGATGCGGATGTCGTCGACTTCCGAATCGACCCAGATCAGTTGCTCGGCGAGTTTGCTGCCATAAAACAGGCGGAGGCGATCGAGCAGATTATCGGAGGGAGGCAGATCGAAGATGACTTTGTTGTTGTGCCTGAGAACCATGTAGAGCCGCGGATGTGCGAGGGCGGCGCGGGTAAACTGCTCGCTGATGTGGCCGAACTCGGTTTTGGTGGTTTTCAGAAACTTGCGGCGTACGGGTGTGTTGGCGAACAGCTGTCGGACCTCAATCGAGGTCCCCAATGGACAGCCACACGGCTGAGGTTTGCCGGGAATTCCGGTTTTGACTTCGAATTCGAGCCCCTGGGTCTGGTCGGCGGTACGCGTGCGAATACGGAAGTGGCTGACTTCGGAAATCGAGGCGAGGGCTTCTCCCCGGAAGCCCATCGTCTGCACGCTGAACAGATCGTCGGCGGTAGAGATTTTGCTGGTCGCATTGCTGGCAACGGCGAGCAGCAGGTCGTCGGGATGAATGCCTTCGCCGTTATCGACGACGCGGATCAGGTCGACACCGCCGTTCATGATATCGACTTCGATGCGGGTGGCGAGAGCGTCGATGCTGTTATCGAGGAGTTCCTTGACCGCGCTGGCGGGTCGTTCAATCACTTCGCCGGCGGCAATTTTGTTGATGACGCTGGTATCGAGTTGATGAATGCGGGAAATGGATTCCACGACGGCTTTCCGTTCCATTGGCTGATCAGTCCGACTGATGAATTAGTTCTGGACTAAGTCCAGTTTTACTGTAGCGTCTCCAAGAACATTCGAGACGAGTATATTAGATTGAACGACACTCTGGTTAAATGTGAGACGCTCTGACTTGTTTTTAACGGTTCCGAGGCAGAATCGCAAGAAAGAGCGTTTGAGAGGAGAAACAGTGCTGAACACAAAATACAAACACCTACAGTGGCTGATTCCCCCAGCGTTGATGAATATCGTGCCTGATTCCCAGGTGATCACAGATGCGGCCCGACATGAAGTCGACCAGATCGTGGATGGTGACCGGGTTATGATAAAAGCCGGGGGCAGCCGGCATGACGATGGCGCCGGCCTGTGTGAGCTTGACCATATTTTCCAGCGGGATGAGACCCAGGGGCGTTTCACGGGCGAGCAGAATCAGTTTACGGCGTTCTTTGAGATGGACGTCGGCGGCGCGGTGAATGAGGTTGCCACAGGCCCCGGAGGCGATACTTCCCAGGGTTCCCATCGAACAGGGACAGATCACCATGCCATCGGTCAGAAAGGAACCACTGGCGATGCCCGCGGAGAAATCTTTGTAGTGATGATAAATGAGGGCCCCCTGCTTGAGATCGGAATCGCCGAGTACGGAACTGAGGGCGAAGTCTTCACTGTGGGTGGGCTTGATCTTGCGGATGACGCTGTCATCGGGTTGACCGGCGGGATCGGTGAGGAGCTGTGTGGGGTCGAAATTTTCCAGATCGATTTTCAGGCCGAGCTCATGTTTGAGAACCTGCGCAGCAGAGGCGCTGATGGTGAGATGCACGGTGCGTCCGGCGGCCATCAGAACTTCGATCAGACGGACGGCATAAATGGCACCACTGGCACCGGTCATGGCGACGACGACATTGGACATGAGGAGACCTCACAATCTTTGCTGGAACGTTATTTTGAAACTGCTGGTTTGACGCCGGTATACAGTGTGGCGATGCCAAACGTGAGCGGATACCAGCGTGTGCCTTCCAGCCCGCATTCATCCATGAGGTCTGCTAATGCTTTACCATAAGGAAATTCAGAAACGGACTCGGGCAGATAGTTATAGGCGGACTGTCTGTTACGGGCGAGTAATTGTCCCATTTTTGGAAGAATATGTCGAAAATAAAACTGATAACAGGAGCGAAACAGTGGATTGGTGGGCATGGAGAATTCGAGGACGGCCACCTGACCGCCGGGCTGACAGACGCGGATCATTTCTTTGAGTCCCCGTCGGGTGTCGGCGACGTTTCTCAGGCCGAAGGCGACAGAGACGATCTGAAACTGGTTGTCGGCGAAGGGAAGTTCCTGGGTGTCGGCTTCCAGAAAGGTGAGATGGCTGCTGGTATTCTTTTTCAACGCCAGCTGCAGCATTTCATGCGTGAAGTCGGCTCCGACGACCTGCGTTTTGCCGCCTGCTTTTTTAAGATAGGAAAGGGCAAGGTCTCCGGTGCCAGTACAGACATCGAGGATGGGAGCCTGACCTGCAGGTGCGACTTTCCGCACGGTGCGCCAGCGCCAGTAATAGTCGACGCCGCCCGAGAGGAAATGGTTCATGAAATCGTAGCGGGGAGCGATTTCGCCAAACATCTGCTGCACACGGGAGCCGGTTTTATCAACATTCATAACTTCAGGATCGTTTCTTATTTTCAGGACAGGCCGAGTTCGCTCAGACGGCTCTGGACGCGTTCTAACATTTCAGCGGGCATCTTCAAGGCAGAAGGCCATTCACGGGGGTGCCCTTCTGACGGTGTTTTCCGTGTGGCATCGAGACCGAGTTTATGGCCGATGCCCTGGATGGCTGCGCTGTGATCGTCATCATCACCGGGCCCTTCCGAGTGAATCAGATCGCGGCCCGGATTGAGATTCGTGCTGACGCGATACCAGACCTGCTGTTCGTCGTGCACGTTGACATCGTCATCGACGACGACGATCAGCTTCAATGATAATAGACTTTCCAGACTCCACAATGCATTGACCACCCGGCGGGCCTGTTGAGGATAGGATTTGTGAATGCTGACGAACATCAGATAACGGCCTGCGCCGGCAGCGGGAAAATGGATGTCGACCAGCTCGGGGACCATCAGCTTCAACAGGGGGAGAAAAATACGTTCGGTGGCTTGAGCGAAAAAACCGGCTTCTGCGGGAGGCCCCGCCGGGATCAACGCATGCCAGATGGGATTGGCACGATGGGTGACGGCGGACAGATTCAGAGGCATCACTTTTTCAGCCGGGCTGTAGTAGCCGGTGGTATTCGCGACGGGACCGACATCGACCGGATCAGAAGCAGGATCGATAAAACCTTCCATCACGATTTCGGCCTGCGCAGGGACATCGATTTCGATGGAGCGGGCTCTAACCAGTTCCAGTGCATTGTTACGAAGAAAGCCGCCAAAGGCATAGGGGTCTGTCATTTTCGGCAGTGGTGCATGTGCCGTATAGAGGCCGACGGGATCACCGCCAATCACGATGGCGACGGGCAGTTGCTGACCGCGGGCATGGAATTTCTGCAGAAGCTGATAACCGGCATCATGCTGACTCCAGCGGATCGCCAGTTGCTGATTCGAGATGACCTGAATGGGCCGGGCGTTGACGAAGCGGGCCTTGGTTTCAGGGTCGAACGTAATGATCTGGGCGGCGGTGATCGTGGGAAATTGTTCTTCTGGCCAGCAGGTCAGCAGCGGGAATTCGCTGAGGTTGACATCGCGGCCGAGCTTGACCACCTGCTGACAGCTGGCGGTTTTCACGATGCGGGGCTTGATATTGACCAGTTGCGAGAACTGCGGAATCATTTTCAGTGAATCGAGCCAGCCTTCGGGCAGATCGGGAGAGAGGAGCCCGGCGACACGGTCGGCGATGGAGTCGAGCGAATCGGTATGCAGGATCTGCAGCATTCGGGGGAGACTGCCATAGAGATTGGTCAGCACGGGAATTTTGTGTCCGGCGACCTGATCGAACAGCAGTGCGGGTGCGGAGTTGGTTGGACTGGTTTTGACAACCTGTTCGGTGATGGCAGCAATTTCGAGCTGAGTCTCTACCGGGGATGAGATCCGGACGAGCAGCCCTGCTTCTTCAAAGTTGCTGACGAATTCCGCCAGATGGTCCGCATGCATCATTATGTTGTTGTTCATAGAAATTCGGAATGGCATAGATTACAGTCAGGAATCATAACCGATTCATTACTGTCAACAAATGATCGTGGCTGTGAACCTCTCAGATTATTACGATCTCAAGCCTGTCGCCGCCAATTAAGCCCCGGAAATGCTCTTATGCTGCAACGTTATCTGTTAGTCTGGCTGATCGTGCTTTCTGCGGCTGCAATTTTTTGGGACAAGATCCTGCCTGACGCGTTCCATCCGTTTCATGCATCGAAACCATATCTCTCCTATTTGTTTACTGCCACGATGTTCGTCATTGGTGCCCTGCTGCCTCCCGATGAAGTGCGGGCGGTGTTTCGTCGCTGGCACCAGGTACTGGGCGGCACATTTGTGCAATACACGGTGATGCCGAGCCTGGCTTTTCTGATGAGCCTGTTTTTTATCGATCAACCGGAATTGCGAATCGGCATTATCCTGGTGGGCTGTGTTCCGGGGGCAATGGCTTCGAATGTGCTCACGCTGGCGGCGCGGGGCAACGTGAGTTATTCGGTCTGCCTGACAGCGTCGGCCACCCTGCTCTCGCCGATTTTTGTGCCAATTGTGCTTTATCTGGCTGTCAGCGGAACGGATATCAATGCGACGGAGCTGGCGAAAGATTCCTTCTTTAAGCTACTGACGCAGGTCGTATTGCCTGTGATTGGCGGTCATCTGCTTGCCCTGTATCACTACGGGTTCAGTCGAGTCATGCAGGTTTTTGGCCCTGCATTCGCAAATTTCTCGATCCTGTGGATCATTGCGACGGTAATCAGCCTGCAGGAATCGCAGTTGAAGAAAGTCTTTTTTTCGCTGGCGGCCGCGTTATTAGTGATCAACCTGCTGGGTTACCTGTGTGGATACCTGGCAGGTGCGGCGATCCAACTGAATGAATCGATGCGGCGGGCCTTGACCCTGGAAGTGGGGATGCAGAACGCGGGGCTGGGAGCGGTTCTGGCAGGTCAACTGTTTCCGGGGCAGGAACTGATCGCCTTACCGCCGGCGCTGTATATGTTTGGCTGCATGTTGACCGGGACGATCCTGGCACAGTACTGGTCATATCGATCCGAACGGCAGCCTGAACAAGAGAGAATCGGAGCGAGTCCGGCTCCTGAAGATTAAGTTTCTTCGAGGCGGGCTTTGAGTTCGTCACGTTCTTTTTTGGTGATATCCAGATCGAACATGAGGTATTTCACATCCAGGCGCAATTGAGCCAATGCTTCCTGAATCAGCCCCAGAATTCGTCTGCGTCGCTTTACCGATTCCACGACACGCGAATAGGAGACTTCCAGTAATTGCTGCTGTTCGCGGGGCAGTTCGGCTATTTTCTTGCCCAGGTCGATTACTTCTCGGGGCAGACTTGCACTATCTGTTTCGTCGGTCAGTCGAATATTCATAAGTTTTCAATTCTCAGCTTGTGCCATTACCTTCTCAAGAAACGATTTCATCAAGGGATGAACTGAAAGCCAATAGAACAGATTTCATGCCGAATATGAATATTTATTAAAGGATTCGCTCTAAGTTACTACATACTGGCCTGTTAGAATAACAACCAGTAATACGCCGTCTGCTGACTGAATCACAAAAAAGGGAGGCTTCGTATTGGCTTAGATTGCAAAATCTTCTAAAATCTCCAGAGAATGTAGTCATTTTTGGCGATGTTATGGCTGGTTGTATTATGGCAACGTCGTCGTTGACTGACTGCAACGAAAACCGGACAGCTTACAACATTTCGTAAAGAATGCTGAACGGTGATTGGTTTGTGGAAAATGGGGAATCTATTCCACAGACGGCCGGGATTAAAAATCACATTCCTGAGTCACCAGAGTGTGTAAATCAGTATAGAAACTGCAGCGTTACGATCATTTTATCCCAGGGATGGGTTCGAGTTCAGGCATCGATGCCACGTATATTGAATAAGCTGTTTCAGAGTTACTTCTGCCTGCTGATCATTCTATTCACGGGATTGTTCAGCGAGTCGGTTTTGCGCGCAGAAACTTATCATGAACATTTCGATGATACATCCCGCGTCAGCTGGCAGGTTCGCATTGATCCCAATCAGGCTCAGAAAAAGTGGCATGTCCGCAATACGACGGTAATGCATTCCGGTGCTGCCTGTGAACATCTGCAGGTAGTGACAGGAAACCTGGGCTCGCTGATCGAAGTTTCTCATCCACTCCCTTCGAGTCGGATCATCAATGAACTGACCGTTTCCGTATGGCTGAAATCCAATCGGCGCGGGACTCGGGTTGGCCTGGAAGCGGTTCTGCCTCATCAGATTGATCCAGAAACCGGAGAAGTCGCCCGCATTTATCTGATTGGAGATACCTACACAGAAGAAGGCAAGTGGCAGCAGTTGAAGTGTACCACCACCGAAACCCTGGTGAATCAGTCATTGGGATTGCTCCGGGGGCGGAGTAAGCTCCGTCAATTGGATACACGAGAAATGTATGTAGAGCGGGTCCTGGTGGTAACGCGTTCCTCTTCTGATCAGGTGGAATTCCTGCTGGACGACCTGAAATTAAGCCCGATTGTCCGTCCCAACGAATCGGTCATACAGACTGCCGCTGCTCTGAGTAAACAGAAAGCCAAACCGATTGTCGAATTTCTGCTGGACCGGGTTCAGCTGGAGGGGCGACCTTTCTTTCCCCGCATGTCGCGATATCATGGCGAAAATCTGGAAACACTCAGACAGGCTGGACTGAATGTTATCGAAGCGCCGCAGTTTGATGATTACCAGTTTCTTTCAGAACTACGCAGTCAGGGTCTATGGGCGATGGCAACACCTCCCCGTCCCCAGGACGAAGATGGGACGTTCCTGCCTTCCCGTAATGCTACGCTGATCCCCTTTGATGAGCAGACGGCCCCCATTGTATTCTGGTATCTGGGAACACAAATCCCCGGTAGTAAATGGAATGAAATCCGCAGTCGTGTCGGTCAGATTCAAAGTGCCGACCAGCAGTTCAAGCGTCCGATTATGGCTGATGTCCTCGGTAGAGAACGACAGATTGCACGCGAAGTTTCGATGATTGGTTCCAGCCCGCGTATTCTGAACAGCGACATCAGTCTGCTGGAATACCGAAATACACTCATTGAAAAGACCCGTTTTGCCCCGGGACGATTTCTCTGGACCTGGATTCAGACGGAACCAACGTTTGCCAATGCACGCTGGCGTGATTCTTCCAATAAGCTACCCATAGTGATTGAACCTGAGCAAATTCGCCTGCAGGTCTACGCCACGCTGTCAGCAGGTTGTCGGGCCGTCGGTTACTGGACCACCAACCGCCTGGATGATACGAGTGCTCCCGGTGCGCTGGAACGAAAACTGGTGATTGAGCAGTTGAATCGGGAAATCGATCTGATCGAGCCGTGGCTGGCTACCGGTTCTGTAATTTCTCATGTTCCGTTCCAGCTCAAACAAAAGGGATCTCCCCGGATTACGCAGTTAGGAGTCGACTTCAAGCGTTCCGGCTCCAAGCGACTGCAGGTCAACGAACAACTGTCCGAACGGGAAATGCTGTTACAGCGGGAAAAAGATGCGGCTGCGGAAATGCAGGCGGCTGTGATTCATTCTGAGTATGGCACTTTGATTCTCCCCGTCTGGTATCGCGACGGGTCTCAGTTTGTACCCGATCAGATGGCGGGAAACGATGCCACGATTGTGATACCTGGTGGAAATGTATCCGCGTCTGTCTGGGAACTGAGCACAACACGAATCAAAAATTTAGATCGAAAACGCGTCAACGGGGGTGTTGAAATCTCGCTTCCCAAATTCGATATGACATCGATCATCATCATGACATCCGATCAGGGACTGATCGAGAAACTGCGAAAAAAAGTGGCCCTGATCAGCCCACAGGCAGCAGAAACCAGCCTGAAACTGAGTCGCGCCAAGCTGGAACGCTGTCAGAAAACAAATGCAGAACTGCTGGAACTGGGAGTGAGCCAGGTTGCGCGTATGGATGGACCAGCCATTTTGGAACGGGCCAGAGAGCAATTGAGCCAGGCAGAGTCGGCTTTTTCCGGCCAGGATTTTCATGGTGCCCACAATGCGGCTCGTGACTGTAGACAGATGTTGCGAATCTTACAGCGCATCCAATGGCGGGAAGCAACCCGAACACTTTCGTTATCCATGACGAGCCCGTACACGGTTTCCTACAGTACCCTGCCCGATCACTGGAGAATGATTGAACAGATCGGTCGCAGCGCGAAACACATTGACCCCAACATGCTGCGATCGGGTGATTGTGAAGACATCGACACGATGATCGGGGAAGGTTGGACGCACGTACAAAATGCGATTGAAGGAACTCAGGCGATCGCCGAACTGTATCCCCGAGACAAACAGTCCGGAGATTTCAGCCTGAGATTGCTGGCGACTCCCCTGAACCGTAGTGAAATTCCAAATAATATAGAAGTTCCGCTGGTACAGCTCTCCACGCCTCCGCTGGCGGTCCGCAGTGGCCAGATTGTACATGTCACAGGCTGGGTCAAGGTGTCGACTGCCATTACGGGCAATCCACTGGGGGCAACGCTGCAGGACAGTATTATGGGACCCGGCGGCGCCCTCCATTGGAATGAGAAGACTGAGTGGCAGAAAATTGATCTGATCCGGGAAGTGCCGCAAAGTGAAAACTTCATTCTAACAATGTCATTGAATGGGCTGGGCGCCATCTTATTTGATGATTTACGGGTGATAACCTATACTCCCGAACCTCGGATTTACGAGCAGACCCAGGGACTGGAAGTGCTGCCCGCCCAAACAACAGGCGCCGCGGCAGTCGATTTACTGAACAAGGTTCCGAAATAAGGTCTGGAATCTCGGTTGAAACCAGTCGCCCCACAACCCTGTAAAAGCGTCCCCTGCTCTCCCAGTTTTCCCACTAATTCCCGGTGAAAACGGGTATTTTTTAAGAGCGAGTACGAAAACCTCTGGAATGCATCGGGACCCAGATTCCCCCGACACTTGAATGACCGGGCAGAACTTGATAATAAACAGTATATAAGCAGAGTGAAAATCTGGCTCGGGGTTTTATACTCTGTCAAACCATTTTCAGACCGCATTCAACTTTAGCAACAATCGCCTTGGTGCTGTTCAACAGAACTTATGCTCTGAGAGCACCGATGACTGTCTGATATTAAAGTTTGAATCAGCGGAGACTCAGAGACCATTCTCTCGATCATCTTTTCCGGTTCCCTGCTGTTGCCAGTCCGTGATGAACATCGTCTTGGAAATTCATCCGGAAACGAATCAGTTACTGGTCAGAGATCGTAATGTCGAATCGACTAAAAGATCATTCAGAATCAAACTTTTATCACTTTTAAATTGAACAGGAAAAACCAATGCCGATTGCAACCCCAGCTCAATACGCAGCGATGCTGGATGCCGCTCAAGAAGGTAACTATGCCTATCCCGCGATGAATGTCACTTCGCTGACCACGATCAACGGAGCCCTGAAAGCGTTTGCAGATAAGAAGTCAGACGGGATCATCCAGGTATCCACCGGCGGCGGTCAATTTGCTTCCGGCCTGGATCAGGCAGACGCCGTTTTAGGCGCGATCATTTTAGCAGAAGCCACTCACCGACTGGCAGAACGTTATGATGTGCTGATCGCTTTACACACAGACCACTGTCAGCCCGGAAAAGTCGACTCATTCCTGAAGCCACTGATCGCAGAAACAGCCCGTCGACGCGAAGCCGGCCTGCCGAACCTGTTCCAGTCTCACATGCTGGACGCTTCCGAGCTGCCTCTTAAAGAAAACCTGGAATTATCGGTTGATCTGCTCAAGCTGTGTGCGGCCAACGAAATCATTCTGGAAGTGGAAGCGGGTGTAGTCGGTGGAGAAGAAGATGGTGTGGATAACTCCGACCAGCCAGCCGACAAGCTGTATACATCACCAGAAGACATGGTCGCCGTTTATGAAGCACTTAATGGCCTGGGACGCTACATGTTCGCCGCGACCTTCGGCAACGTGCATGGCAGCTACAAACCCGGTGCCGTCAAACTGCGTCCGGAAATTCTGAAACAGGGTCAGGAAGCTGTGATTGCCAAATATGGTAAAGAAGCAGAATTCGACCTGGTATTCCATGGCGGTTCCGGAACTCCCGAAGATCAACTGCGGGAAACTCTGGAATATGGTGTTGTGAAAATGAATATCGATACCGATACTCAGTACGCCTTCACCCGTCCGGTCGTGGATCACATGATGAAAAATTACGACGGCGTATTAAAAATCGATGGTGAAGTCGGAGTCAAAAAAGTTTACGACCCACGCAGCTATCTGAAAGCCGGCGAAATGGGAGTTGTCAAGCGTATGAGTGAAGCCTGCGACGACCTGTTCTCCAGCGGAAAAACCATTTTTGGTAAAGTCTGATCCGCGTCTGCGTTTCAGCTGAAAAACTGATATTCAGTGAGCTGTTTCCTTCCGAAGCAGCTCACTTTTTTTACAACTCGGTTTATTCTGGATAGGGCCTTATTCGCTGCGAACCACATCCATTTTGGACATGTTGGACAGACGCACGACCAGGATTTTCTGAATGTCTGCTTTGGAACCTTCTCCGCGGAAAAACAGGTGCCCGGCCGAGTTCGGTTTGACTCCGTCGGTGGCTGTGATGATCGCCATTTCACCCACATTCAGAGTGACTTCGAACTTCTGGTTATAGAAGGGGCTGGTATTCTGGCGATTTTCCAGTTGCCAGCCAATATTTGTCGGCGTGCGGCGGAGTTGCTGTGGACCATAGTGCACTTCAGGAGTAAATTCCAGTTTTGCCCAGCCATCCTGCACTTTATGTGCTTTGACACGCATTACGCAACGGGCCTCTTCAAACTCTTTCACTTCCTCAGGTTCTTCGTCGTCCCCCGTCAGCAGTTTCAGTCTGCATTTGGGGTAGAAGTCACTGGTCTGGATATCAGTCGGAACGCCCGACCTTAACATCAGACGCCTGCCGGAAAGCAGTAGTGATTCATCTTCCCGGGAAAGCCCTCCCAGGTGTGATTTCAAACCGAGTAACGTCTGCAACGCCCTGGGGGGGACCGAACTCACATGGCCGACTCGCAACCCATTCTGATTCAGGTTTTCCTGGTCCATCAGTTCGATGGCTCCGATTTCATCCACCTCATTCCAGAGTGTGGAACCAAGCAGAGGATCTGTGGCTGGTCGTTCGATGAAGACAATTTCGACCTGCATGGCATCATGGGATACCGGAATCGCAGGCAGCTTGTTGACCGTCTGTTTCTCGGCATATTTCTTCAGTCCGAACACGGCGCTTTCTTCCATCAGTGCGCAGCCGGAGATTTTGACGACCAGTAAAACCAGTGCCACCACCACCAAACAGGATCTGACAGGGAGTAACTTCATGAAAGGTTCAAGTTGAGAGAGGTATCAGTTTGAGAGATCAGTGCGCGACAAAGGATCGCCACTTTAATTGAAGGGGTCGGGAGTCTAACGGGATTCAGATTTTATGTCAATTTGAAAATCCCGACTCGCCTCATCGAGCTGAACCGGCACGGTTTGCTTCACAATTTACGCTACTCTCGATCAGGGAACGACTTGGGAATGCCGGCTCATATTGCCTTGTTTGACTGCTCCAGCTATGATCTGCCTGCTTTAGCAGAACCCGACCTAACCCCATATTCATTAGAACAGCACTCGTCATCATCTGAGTGATTACGAACACTGTAATAAACGCGAACTCATGACATCAGCCCCTGAAACCCGGAACAATCCAGAATTGCGAATTGGCGCAGGCCAGGACTGCCATCGACTGGAGGCAGGTTTCCCTCTCATTCTGGGAGGGGTCTCCATTGAATTTGACCTGGGTCTGGTGGGACACAGCGATGCCGATGTATTGTTGCACGCCATCACCGATGCCCTGCTGGGAGCGGCCGGTCTGGGTGACATCGGAGAGATGTTCCCCAACACGGACGACCGCTGGAAAGGCGCCGATTCCGGCGACTTGTTGAAAGCAGCATTCTCCGAAGTAAAACAGGCTGGCTGGCAAATTGTAAACCTGGATTGCACTATTTCGGCAGAACGTCCTAAACTAGCCAGCTATAAGCCTCAAATCAGGAAATCAGTCGCCCGGTTACTGAACCTGGACGAACAACAAGTCAATATCAAAGCAAAAACAGGAGAACGCGTTGGCCCTGTCGGCAGACAGGAAGCGATGACAGCAGACGCTGTAGTGCTATTAACGCGAAGTCAATGAAATTCACGATCAGACGGAACCTGCTTCATTTCAGGTTCCTCATCAATTGATTACAGGAAGAAATTCAGGTATCCAGCACAATGACACTCAGAATTTACAACACACTCAGTCGCAAAAAAGAAGATTTCCAGACGATCAAGCCGGGCAAGGTTGGCATCTACCTGTGCGGTCCCACAGTTTACAAGCACTCCCATATCGGCCACATGGTCGGACCGGTCATTATTGACACGATCGCACGCTATCTGACCTATAACAATTACGATGTCAAATTCGTTAATAACATCACTGACATTGATGACAAACTGATTAATAAAGCAGCCGAACTGAATATCTCTGTAGAGAAGCTGGCGGCTGACATGACGCAGGATTATTTCGATAACCTGGAAACCATGGGCGTCGATACGATTACCGATTTCCCCAAAGCCACCGACTATATCGAAGCAATGCAGGAGATTATTCAATCGCTGATCGACAAAGACTTCGCCTACCCACTCGATGGTGATGTCTATTTTTCTGCTGCAGCGGACAGTAAATATGGCTGTCTGAGCGGTCGAAAAATTGAAGAAATGATCGCAGGCACACGTGTCGAAGCCAATGATAAAAAGAAGAACCCGGCCGACTTCGCACTCTGGAAGAAATCGCGTCCGGGTGAACCCGCGTGGGACAGCCCATGGGGGCCTGGTCGACCTGGCTGGCATATTGAATGCTCCGCCATGAGCCGCAAACTGCTCGGCGATTCTTTTGACATTCACGGCGGGGGTCTGGACCTGATGTTCCCCCATCACGAAAACGAACGGGCCCAGTCAGAATGCTGCACGGGAAAAACGTATGTCCGTTACTGGGTGCATAACGGCTTGATGCAGGCCAGCGACACCCCCGGGAAAGTAGGCGGCCAGCATGATCGTCACGGCGATGTCGCCGTTGATCAACAGGCTCAGGAAGCGGACAAACTTTCCGGGTCCAAAGGCGCTGCATCGGTGAAAGAACTGTTTGCCGTTCATCCACCCGAAATCGTGCGGTTATTTCTGCTCTCCACACACTATCGCAGCCCGATCGCTTTCAGTGATGAGAATATCCGTGAAACCGGAAAAGGGATTGAAGGCTTCTACCGCTTCTTTGAAACATTCGAACGCATCACGGGAGAAAGTTTTTACCAGCTTCCCACAGCAGACAAGCGGGAACAGTCGACAGGCCTGGAAGGAGATCCGGCGGAATACTTTCAGCAGGTATCCGAATTGCGTCAGCGATTTCTGGAAGCAATGGACGATGACTTTAATACAGGCGGCGCCATTGGCGTGTTGTTTGAATTACGTTCGACATTGAACGCCTTGATTCATTCGCAGAATCTGGAAGGTGAAGGCAAGCAGAATCAGACAATGGTCGAGGCGCTGAAAACCGGTGCCAGTCAGCTCAAGGAACTTTCGAACCTGCTGGGCGTATTCCGGAAAGCCCCGGCCAAAGATGCGAACGCCGATGATGACCTGGTCAACCAGCTGATGGAACTGGTTCTGGATATCCGTAAAGATGCTCGTGCCAACAAAAACTGGGACATTGCCGATAAAATTCGCGAAGGTCTCGCCGCCTGTCAGATCACTGTAGAAGATCGTCCGGAAGGCAGCTTGTGGCGACGCGGCTAATCACGTTACCTGTGATCACATCGAGCCAATCATGAATCTGAATTCAACGATGAATGAAGCAGAGTTGACTACAGCGGTCCGCTTTCTGGGAATCGACCCTGGATTGAACCGGACGGGTTATGCTTTGCTACAGCAGTCCGTAAAAGGACCCGTACTGTGCGAAGGGGGCATCATCCGCTCGAACCAGGAAGCAAATCTTGCCGCGCGTGTTCATGAAATCGCTTCTGGAATCCGCGAAGTCATTGCCGAATATCAGCCTGATGTGATGGTCATTGAGCAGGTATTTACGACTCCCCGCTTCCCCAAGAGTTCGATCATCATGGCTCATGCCCGTGGCGCGATCCTGTTCGCTGCCCATGATGCGGGTGTCCCTGTCGTGCATTATACGCCGACACAGATTAAGAAATTAATTACCGGCAGCGGGCGTGCTTCAAAAGAGCAGATGCAGCATGCCATCAAAACCGAACTGGGTCTGAAAGCCATTCTGGAACCCAATGATGTGGCGGATGCCTTCGCGGCCGCTTTATGCCATTATCACACCATCCGTGTCACCTGTTTGTGAAACCACTTTCTCTTATCTACTGAGCACCCATGATTACAAATATCCGCGGCGAACTGATTGAACTGAGCTTAACCGAAGCTATTATCTCCGTCGGGGCATTCGACTATGAAGTTTTTATTCCCGAGTTCGTCCGCCGCCAACTGCAGCCACTGATCGGCAGCGAAATCAGCCTGAAAACCATTCAGTACATCGAAGGGAATCCACAGAAAGGCAGGCTCACACCTCGCTTGATTGGATTTATGAGTCACGCCGAACGGGAGTTCTTCGAACTGGTCTGCTCGGTAGATGGGGTCGGAGTCAAAAAAACACTAAGGGCGATGGTGCGCCCCGTCAAAGAAGTGGCGACCGCCATTGAAGAAAAAGATATTAAACAGCTTACCACGCTGCCTGGAATCGGACCAGCAGTCGCGGAGCGAATTGTCGCCAAGCTCCGGCGCAAGATGACAAAATTCGCGCTGATTGTCGCCAAAGAATTTCCTGCAGAAGAAGGCCACACCGACGTATTCAGTGAAGCCTATGAAGCGCTGCTCAGCCTGGGATATTCGGCAACCGAAGCCCGTACGAAGGTCGAAACCATTGCCGCAGACGGGAAGAAATTCAAAAGTATTGAAGAATTTCTGACCGCACTCTATCAGCAGGAACGCAACTGACGGTTTGAGACACACCGTTTTTTCGCCGCTACAATCCCTGCCATTGACAGAATCCTCAATAATTCTTCCGGAATGACCCTGTGTGTACATCTCGCGCGCTTCTGGTTTGGCGGCGGAGTCTGCCTGACCTAAGTTTGAGAAATCTCATATGTTTGCGTATCGGTTTATGCAATCCGATCCCTGTCAACTCCTGTCAGTTCATATAGCTAAAATCACAACATCAAAATTGCAGATCCTCGGGCACAGCGGCGTCTCACACTATGGTTGCCAGAATTATCAAACAGAAATCCAGCCCCTACAGCGCGCTGAATATTGACCGCTTGAGAATGGGCGTCAAATTACAGGCACCCATTTACGACGCGGAAAGTGAAAAGAACATCCTGCTGCTGGCCAGCGGGAAAAGTATCACCAAAACGACCATTCAGAACCTGAAAAAACGCGGCATTCGCAGCGTGCGGGTTCATGAACGGGATCTGTCAAACCTGACGCTGGCTCCCGGAGAAAACCAGTCTTCCGGTTCTACTGCTTCCCTGCGGTTGCAGAGTCAAAAGTTAAAAAACCGACAGGCTGACGAGACAAAACGAACCAATTCTCCCTGGCAGATTCAATCCCAGTCCTTTTTACATGAAGTGACTCCGCCCGCAACAACCGCTTACTCTCCCACATTACAAACCGAGTATCGAAAAGAATTCGCCGTACTGACAAAAGTGACAGATGATATTTACAAACAGATCCTGGGCGCTTCGCGAATCAGTTTGTCACAAATTCAATCAGTGACAAACAGTTCTTTCTCACAAATGATGCAGGACATGGATCTGTTCGTCCTGGAAGGAATTACGCCTGTCGCGCTGGGAAATTTCTGCAGACATGGCCTGCAGATGTCGAGCCTGGCAATGGCGATGGGTACGCAACTCGGTCTGCAGCGAGAACATTTATCACAACTCTGTATCGGTTGCCTGGTCCACGACACCGGCATGGTCAAAATTAATACCAGCGGCATCGTAGGACATCTGCCATCCCGGCCCATCGACAGTCTGGAACTCAGAAAACACCCTGTCATCACTTACAATCTACTCAGCGAATCGAATGAGTTCTCCATGATCTCACGAATGGTGGCTTATCAGATTCATGAACGCTGTGATGGTTCCGGATATCCACGTGGCCAGAAACAAAATCAAATCCACCCGTTTGCAAAAATCGCCGCTGTAGCAGATGAATTCATTTCCCTGGTTTCTCTGGCTGCATCCAATGCAGAAGTCCATCCTTACCAGGCGGTAGAACAGTTGATCTACGGCGCCTCACGTGGAATCTTCGACAGCAGCGCGGTCCGCGCATTATTACAGTCCATCTCGCTTTACCCTGTGGGATCCGCTGTCGAATTGAATCAGGGACAATTGGCTACGGTACTTCGAACTAATCGTCAGCAATACGATGCACCAGTGGTCAGCGTATTGCACCCCGATGGAAAAACGCAAATATTCAACCTGCAGGAACACGATGATCTGCGCGTCATTCGCGCAATTCCCCACGCGGAACTCGAGGCTCTCTGCCTGTAACTGAGAAGTCAGTCGGCACGCAGCTTTTTCAATCGACAAGAGCCACCCGCAGATCCATCACGTTAGTCTGCGTGGCACCTGTTTTCAGAAGCCCGTCTGTAGCCGCCAGAAAGGGATATGCATTATGGTCCCGTAAATACAGCGCAGGGTCCAGTTTCAACTCATGAGCGCGTTTCAGGCTGAACTCATCCAGAATTCCACCGGCTGCATCAGTGGGGCCATCTTCTCCATCAGTGCCTCCCGAGAGAATGCAGAACCCGGAAATCGCTTCATCCCAGAGACGCTGCATGGCAGCCAGTACCAGTTCCTGATTGCGGCCCCCCTTTCCCGGATGAGGCGATGATGATAAATCGACAATCGGTTCCCCGCCGCTAAGTATACACGCAGGCCGATGTACCGGTCCTGTTCCCGCCTGCAACTGCATACAGAGTTCGGCCAGTTCCACGCCGCTATCAGCGGCAGTCCCTTCGTTCGCCGAACCAAGGGAATACACTTCGTACCCCAGCGCCAGAGCCTGTTCTGAAGCCGCCTCCACCGCGGTTGCATTACTGCCAATAATATGATTAAACACCGTCGCACGTCTGACCGGCTTTTGAGAGTGTGCGGGCGTCTGATCTGACTTTAAAACACTCCAGACACTTTCGGGAATCTGAGCGGGATCGGATACAAACCGCTGCAGAACCTGTAATGCATCCTGGGTCGTTGATTCATCGGCTACAGTCGGACCGGAAGCAATCAGATCGAGCGGGTCGCCGACAATATCTGAAATAATCAAGGCGAACAGTTGTCGGCAGCCAGCCGCTTGAGCCAGCCGTCCGCCTTTCACAGCGGAGATCTGTTTGCGGACACAGTTCAATTCCTGAATCGTGGCTCCCGATGACATCAGCAACCGTGTTACCAGTTGTTTGTCTTCCAGAGTCACTGGCGACAGTGGGGCCGGCAACAATGCACTCCCCCCTCCCGAGATCAGCACAATACAGATATCATCCGGTTGGAGATTCGACATTTTCTGCAGGATCTGGCGTGCACCATATACGCCTTCCACCGTTGGTTCATTCAGGCTTGCAGGTCGCGCCGGATAGAGATGAATCTTTGCCAGTGAACGGACACAGTCCGCGGGAACATTTACCCAGCCGGTTGTTCTGTCAGCCAGCGCTGAACCTCGCAATGCGGCTTCCACACCTGCAGCCATTCCGCTGCCCGCTTTGCCAGCACCTGTTACCAGCAGTCGTTCATGGCCCTGCAGAGGTATTGTGTGTCCGCAGATCGTCAGTTCCTGGTCTGTCACCTGAATCGACCGGGAGACCAGCGTTTCTGAGTCGACCGCTCTGACTCCGGCTTTCCAGATCTGTAAAGCACGCTGAGCAGTTGAAGATGTCTGCGACATCAATACCTCGCATAAATGAGAAAAGCAGACCGGTTGATTTCCAGATTACTTTTCGTATCTCCGTGCTTTGACACGGCAGGTAAATTACAGGGAGGCTCTGGTCGAGACTGGTTATCGCTGGAGCAAATAAATACGTTCAGGGATCTACCGGATCCGAACTCGAGTCTTCCACAGTTGTATTTAACGAACGCGCCAGCTCTTTTGCAAGCACACGTCCCTGGACTTCTGCTGGAGGGACCCCCTCCTCGGTCAGTTTTTTCCGGGCCAGTTCATCTTCCTGATCATACCAGAGAGGATCGACTTTTGCCTGGGTGATATCAGAAACTTTCCAGACTCCCGTCTGGCTTTTGACAAGATGAATGTCCGGCTTGATCGCATAACCGTTTTTCTGAATCTGAACACGAACCTGGGCTGTAGAAGAAGTCAATTTGACATCGAGAACGCGACATTCAAGAGGCAGTGGATCATCGTGCGACTTCTGGTTCAACTTCTTCGCCAGATCGGCTTTTTCAGGTGTAAGCAGAGCGCGAATCTGTGATTCATTCCCTGTTTCCAGAGCGTCCACAAACTCAAGCGCAATCTGCTTCACCCGATAATGCTCATAGAATCGTTGTGCGCCAATTACGACCAGGTAAAGACCTGCTGTAACTAGAACACCGATGAGAAACTTCTGCGAGAGAGGTCTGTTGGCCATCAGGCGCCCGGGCGGAGATGGCTGTAGGCTGATAAGATCGCGTAGAGATCCGAGGGAATCTTTACTTCGTCTTCTGAAAAATCAGAGACCCAGGTCCGACGATAATAAACTGCTTCTGCCAGGGCATCTGCAATTTCCCCAAATCGAACATTGACCAGGCTCTCACTCTGTTCGAGAGTCTCTTCATCACCTGTAAAAATTCGAAGCCGATGTTGCATGGAAAGGATCCTTCCTATATCGAACTCAATGATTCCTGGACCGGCTGAATCCGCAGTCAGGCAGAGGCAATTCTCTGCAAACCAGTATCATTTTGATTGAGCTGAACAAAACAGAAGACCGGAATTCACTCCAGCCCCACATTAATTATCGGCTTAATCAATTTAGCTTCTTGACAGAAAAGTTCAGTTTTTTTCGATTTTATCGGCTGTAAGGTCACCTCATTTTCACTAATTTGAAATCGACAATGTAAGAAATACCAGTCGATCGGCGTAATCCGCGCATTGAGTCGTCGCAGTGAATTATCAAACAGCAATCTTTGCCGGCTGCAGCAGCCCCTGATTGCACGTCTCATCAGGAAAATGACGACTGCAGCCCAAGTAAGGCGGGCAGTTCATACATGGACCGAAAGGTTTTTGCGCCGAATGATTCCAGTTCGACCGGTGAACTGTGGTCGGCATAACCGAGTACCGGGATGCCTGCAGCGACTGCCGCCTGCACTCCGAGCTTGCTGTCTTCAATGACCACACACTCATTCGGATGGACTCCCATCTGGTCAGCCGCATACAGATACAGATCGGGTTCCGGTTTCCAGACTCCCACCGTATAGGCAGAGTAAATGCGGCCATCAAAATAGCGGGACAGATCGGTGATTTTCAAGGTGAGTGCCATCTTCTCTTCGGGTCCGTTCGAGGCAACACACTTGGTGACGGGAATCGCTTCCAGTGCTTCGCGGACCCCCTGAATGGCCTGGAGTTCTTTTTCAAAGACTTTCGCCATCTGTGCACGGACCTGAGTGGCAAAATCTGCCGGTAACTTCGCATCCATCTGATCTTCGACGACCGCCAGGCAATCGGCCAGCTTGCCTCCCTTGAACTGCTGGACCGCCTGCTCAGGAGAAAGGGGAAATCCGATGTCTGTTATCATTTCGGCCAGGACACGATTCCCCAGGGTTTCACTGTCGACCAGCACACCATCACAATCAAAGATCACCGCTTTGTATTTCATGTCGCCTGCTGACTCACTTCTTAATTCACTATGACTCGGGAAGTTCGATGTAAATCCCGTCCTCTTCCACCAGGACGGGATAGGTCGGGTGGCACAGGCGTTCATTCAGACAGTGTTTGCCTGTCGTCACATCAAACTGCCAGCCATGCCAGGGACACGTCACGACATTTCCTGTCAGCGCCCCTTCACCCAGTGGCCCCCCTGCATGCGGACAGACACCGTCCATGGCATAATACGCACCATCCACATGAAACAGGGCAATAATACGATCTTCCGCGACAAACTCGCCCGCCTGCCCTTCAGGCACGGTCGTCAGGTCGGCGATTCGTATTTTCTTACCCATGTGTTTCTCCAGGTCAGCTGTCTGATTCAGAAGGCGCTGTGAATGGTCTTATGCTGAACAGGGAGTTGCCGATTCAGTGAAGTGACCTCTGACTGCGTTTGTAGTGGAGATCAGTGTCTGAATCAATTCAAGCCGCCTTTTTTTCCTGAATCGTTTCAGTCTGGCGCTTCTTTTTCGCTCGCACCCGTGGCTCACTCTTCCAGCGGCGATGTACCCAGAAATACTGTTCGGGTGATTTCCGTACGGCATTTTCTAAAGCTGTCGTAAACTGCTGTGTGATTTCTCCCACCGGATCTTTAGAGGTGCACTGAGTTGAGTCGATCAGCTGCTCGCAGCCCATTTCGAACTTGACCCACTGATTGTTTTCAAAATCATCTGGTAGCCGGCGGGCATATCCGACACAGATATAGGCCCGGTATTCCAGAGCCAGCAGCGCAATTGATTTGAAGGTAGAAGCAGGCTTACCAAAAAAGTCAACAAACAAACCGCGTTTGCCTGCATCCTGATCGCCGAGCAGCGCCAGATGTCCACGACGTTCAATGGTGGCAATCATATCATCATAGCCCCCTTTTTTCGCCATCGCGCGGTGACCGGTATGCTGACGGAATCTTTCAAACCATTCGTTCAGGAATGGATTATCCAGTTCCCGGGCCACCACTCCCATCGGAAAACCAAACAGCCCGAAGACGGAAACCGCGATCTCCCAGTTTCCATAATGACCGCTCAACAGGATCACCGGCCTCCCCGAACAGAGTGCCGTAATCAGCTCCGGCGGATAATCAAAATCGAGTACATCAAAGATATTGCCTCGATGCAGCTTGCGGGGGAGTTGGATGATTTCCACAACCATGCGAAACAGGTGCGTCCACATCTGATAAATCGTCTGATCGATTTCCTGATCAGAGCATTCTTCGCCAAAGGCAGTCCGCAGATTGGCTGCAGCCACGTGATAACGAGTCAGCTTGCGGGGCAGACAACGGTGAATCACAAACGCCATCCCTTTTGCCAGTTTCACCGATTCTCTCAGCGGTAAAGATCTGACGATACATACCAGTGTCTGGAAAATCAGATATTCCAGTCGGTATCTTACCATGCGCCAATTGATCATGCGAACGTTCCCCCAGACTTCCCTGCTGTGATTACCCGCTTCTTCCTGAAGATCAGACGGGATCGATTTCAACTGAAACCCAGAAGCTGCCTCACGTTAACTCTTCAGATCTACAATCAGAGAGAGGCCGTTCTGTTCCTGGAATCAGTCTCAAAGTCGTAAAAGTGTCTACAGAATCGGGTTTTACGTCAAGCCCCATCTTGAACCCTGTTCACCTGACATCAAATTCAATCGTTTTTTGCTAAAACAGAATCGGACTAATTATTTTTTGCTCGGAATTGAACGGCTGACAGAGTATATTTATATAGAGTGATAGATATCTTCAAATCAGTTCCCTTTTTGTTCTTCCTGTAATTTCTATGGTTTATCGACCTTCATCCGCGTTGCGTCTGCTGCTGATTGCAGTAGCCGTCTGCGCGGTGAATCTGATGTCGCTCGATTCCGCCCAGGCGACCTGTGGAGATTATCTGTCCCATGCAGGTCAGAATGACACTTCGGTGACTGATCTGCTCACAGAGCCCACACAGTTGCCACCTGCGATGCCCTGCTCGGGTCCCGGCTGTCAAAAACATCGCCCTGATCCTGTTCCCGAAGCACCGGTACTTGTGATTACCGTTCTCAAACCAGCCTGCTCTGCCGGCTTCGAAACGCTGAAGTCGGAACAACGGCAAACCAGACTCGTATCCTGCTCCACATTACTGTGTTCGTCAGCGAATCGAGCACGCATCGACCGTCCTCCCCAACTCTCTGGCTCCTGAAACATCGGATACAGGGACATTGTCTCTGTTGTTTCATGAAACTTGCCTGCGCGAACTGTTCCATTCAACGGTTTTGCCTGCGCTTTGATTAAGTGCACTTTTACTGCAAGTTTTCCCCATAGCCAATCAGTGCAGGACCACTTGTCGATATGTCAACCACCGATTCTTCCACGGCGGAAGCGAAACCCCGTCGTATTGTCCGCAAAGCCATCGGACCGAAATTACGTAAAGTTCTCTATCTGCTCTTTTTTATGGTGGCATTGCTGGGCGCCAATTCAATCTACCTGGTCAGCATTACCGTCTATGACTGGTTGAGTGGAGAGACTCTGGAAAACTGGTTCTACCAGTACATGTTTCTCGCGCATCTGATCCTGGGGCTGGTGTTACTGGCGCCCTTTATCCTGTTTGGCATCGTTCACATTTATAACACGAAGAACCGTCTCAACCGCCGCGCTGTCCGCGTGGGATATGGCCTCTTCTTTATTTCCTGCCTGGTACTGGTTTCCGGAATCTTATTGTTACGCATTGGTTCCTTCGACATGAAAAACCCCACCGCGAGATCGGTCACCTACTGGTGTCACGTGATTGCGCCGGTGTTTGCCCTCTGGATGTACTGGCTGCATCGCCTGGTCGGCCCCAAGATCAAGTGGAAAGGGGGACTCGCTTACCTGGGTGTCATCACTGCCATGGTGGTTGGCATGCTGATGTTCCATTCTTCCGATCCCCGCAAATGGAATGTGGTTGGCCCCAAGTCAGGTGAGAAATATTTCTTTCCCTCACTCTCCCGGACTTCGACAGGTGACTTCATTCCCGCGGAAGCGATGATGATGGATGACTATTGTCAGAAATGTCATCCCGATACACACGCCGACTGGAAAAACAGCGTACATCATTTCAGCTCGTTTAATAATCCCGCCTATCTCGCTTCGGTCAGAGAAACCCGCAAAGTTTCCTTCGAACGTGACGGTAATCTGCAGGCATCCCGCTTCTGTGCCGGCTGCCACGATCCGGTCCCCTTCTTCAGCGGTGCCTTTGATGATCCCAATTTTGATGATATCAACCACATCACCTCGCAGGCGGGAATTACCTGCACGACCTGTCATGCCATTACGAACGTCAACAGTGTGCGTGGCAACGGCGACTATACCATTGAAGAACCCATCCATTATCCATTTGCTTACAGTGACAATACTTTTCTGCAATGGGTGAATAATCAACTGGTGAAAGCCAAACCGGCGTTTCACAAGAAAACGTTCCTGAAAGGTCTTCACAAATCTACGGAATTCTGTGGTACGTGCCACAAAGTGCATCTGCCGGAAGAGCTGAACCAATACAAGTTCCTCCGCGGGCAGAATCATTACGATTCCTTTCTGTTGAGCGGTGTGTCCGGTCACGGGGCCCGCAGTTTTTACTATCCTCCCAAAGCCCAGGAGAACTGCAACAAGTGTCACATGCCAGCCAAACCATCCAACGACTTTGGCGCACGAAACTTCTATGACTCGAAAGAACTCAGTGTTCACAATCACCTGTTCCCGGCTGCGAATACCGGCATCGCCGCATTACGCAATGATCCGGAAACCGTCGCCATTCATCAGGCCTTCCTGAAAGACAATCTTCGCGTTGATGTTTTTGGCATTCGAGAAGAAGGCAACATCGAAGGTAAACTGATCGCTCCTCTGCGACCGGAAGTCCCCACCCTGAAACCCGGCAACAAGTATCTGCTGGAAACGGTACTGCGTACCTTGAAAGTCGGACATCACTTTACCCAGGGCACCGCCGACTCCAATGAGATCTGGCTGGACGTGACGGTCAAAAGTGGAGATCGAATCATCGGACGCAGCGGATCCCGTGAAGCAGACGGGACCGTGGATCCCTGGTCGCATTACGTGAACGCTTTTGTGATTGACCGCGACGGCAATCGAATCTCCCGTCGAAATCCAGAAGATATTTTCGTACCATTGTACAATAACCAGATGCCGCCGGGGGCCGGCCAGACCATTCACTATGAACTGATTCTGCCCGATGAGCTGACCGCGCCGGTGACGGTCGAAGCCAAACTGCAGTATCGAAAATTTGATACGCACTACATGCAGTTTGTCGCGTCTTCACTGGAAGCCAGAGGCCAGAAACTTTCCTGGAAGGAAAAGGGGATTCCTTATGTGAATACTCTACCCATCACGACCATCGCTTCGGATACCATTACGTTTCCGATCGAAGGAGTGACTGCGGAAGTGAAAAACAAGGAAGTCGAAATCCCGGTCTGGCAGCGCTGGAACGATTACGGTATCGGCCTGTTCCTGAAAGGCAAAGCAGAACTGCGCCAGGCAGCGGAAGCATTTGAGCAGGTTGATCGACTCGACCGTTACGATGGTTCATTGAATCTGGCGCGGGTGTATTTCACGGAAGGACGCCTGGAAGATGCCGTTGATGCACTGAAGCGAACCGCTTCCTTCAGCAATCCCCCCGCGCCGCCCTGGACTCTCGCCTGGCTGAGTGGCAAGGTGAATCAGCAGCAGGGACACCTGGAAGAAGCAGAGAAAAACTTCCGCAGTGTGCTGGAAGACCAGACGGAAGAACGCACCCGCCGCGGATTTGACTTCAGTAAAGACTACGTGGTCATCAATGATCTCGGTCAAAATCTGTTTGATCAGGCCAAGCGGTTCCGCACGGAAGAAAACCGGGAACAGCGCGATCAACTGCTTAACCAGGCCGTCGATCAGTTTCAGAAAACGCTGACCCTGGACCCGGAAAATGTCACCGCGCATTACGGCCTGTCTCTGGTTTATGATCAGTTGAAGCAACCGGAACTGTCTGAGAAGCATCGGAAGCTGCATCAGAAATATAAAGTCGATGATACCGCACGGGGAGTCGCGGAACGAAAAGCACGCGAAAAGTATCCTGCGGCCAACCACGCAGCAGAACAACCCGTGATTTACTCATTAAACCGTACGGTCAAACCCTGACGCATCGGCACTCCACGCTGCCACACAGAGTGGAGTGCCGAATTTAGATAAACGAAAGTGATACTCATGTCAGATTTGAACCCTGATGACCTGAGCCCCGAACTGGAAATTGAAACTGAGCAGAATGATGAATCCATCGGTCGCGCATTCTGGTATTCCTTCTCGGTGATCCTGCTCCTTGCCATTTGTGGCGGGAGCATTTATGCCTGGAAGCAGATGCAACAGCCAGAGGAAATCGTCAAGGAAACTCCCCTTGCGCTCCCTGCTCAACGAAAAACGGAAGAAATCACGCTTCCTCAGATCCCATTTACAGATATTACAGAAGCTGCCGGCATCCGCTTTGTTCATAATAACGGTGCCTCCGGTGAAAAGCTGTTACCGGAAACCATGGGGGGAGGAGCCGCTTTTTTTGATTACGATAATGATGGTGACCAGGATTTACTGCTGGTGGGATCTCAGAACTGGCCCTGGAGTAAGGCAGGGGAGCAACAAAAATCGGTCCCCTCGCTGGCATTGTACCAGAATGATGGATCGGGAAAATTTCAGGATGTCACTGAAAGCATGGGGCTGAATTTGTCACTGTATGGCATGGGAGTCGCTTGTGGAGACTATGACAATGACGGTCTGGTTGACTTATACATCTCGTCTCTGGGCAGCAACCGCCTGCTGAAAAATGAAGGGACGCGATTCAAAGACGTGACCGCACAGGCCGGAGTGGGAGGCCCCGACCATCTCTGGAGTACCAGTTGTGGCTGGTTCGATTATGACCGGGATGGCGACCTGGACCTGCTCGTCTGCAATTATGTGGACTGGACCCCCGCTTACGACCGCGCGCAGAATTTTACTCTCAAAGGAGGTATTCGTGCTTATGGTCGTCCCCAGAACTTTAACGGCGTGAATCCCCTGCTCTATCAGAATCAGGGGAACGGAACCTTCAAGGATATGACCGAACAGGCAGGACTCAGAGTCTTCTCGCCGGGCACCGGTGTGCCTCTGGCAAAATCGCTGGGTTTGAACTTTTACGATTTCGATGAAGATGGATATCTCGATATCTTCATCACAAATGACACCGTACAGAATCTGCTGTTCCGAAATCAGCAGGATGGAACCTTCAGCGAAACGGCGGCACTCGCGGGTGTGGCCTTTGACATGGATGGAAATGCACGCGGTGCCATGGGCATCGACATCGCCAATTTTCGAAACGATGACACGCTGGGAATTGCCATCGGGAACTTCGCCAATGAGATGACAGCCCTGTATACTTCCCCAGGAAAAGAGATGCAGTTCATTGATGAAGCGATTTCGAACGGACTGGGGCCACAGACACGGCAGGCGCTGACCTTTGGCGTCTTCTTTTTTGATGCGGACCTCGATGGGCGCCTGGATCTGTTTTCCGCAAACGGCCACCTGGAGGAAGACATCAATATCGTTCAGGAGCGACAGCATTACAAACAGCCGCCTCAACTCTTCTGGAACTGTGGTCCGCAGTATGCAACCGAGTTTGTTCCCCTGGATGAATCGCTGGTGGGCAAGGATTTCGTCAAACCACTGGTTGGACGTGGCGCGACATTTGGGGACATTGACAGCGATGGTGACCTGGACCTGGTCATCATGACGACGGGCAACAAACCCCGCCTGCTGAGAAATGACCAGCAGACGGGGCACCACTGGGTCCGCTTTCATCTGTTCAGTGAAGGAACCGCGACCAGGGATAGCCCTGCTGCTTCCTCTCGCGATGCTTTGGGAGCACAGATTCAGATCAAAACTGCTGCCGGCATCCAAAAACGGATGGTGATGCCAACCAGAAGTTATCTGTCGCAAACCGAGTTACCAGTGACCTTTGGACTGGGAAAAGATGAGGAAATCGAGTCGGTTTCGATTAAATGGCCCTCTGGGAAAGTGACTTCTCTGAAAAATCTGAAACCCGATCAGCTGTATCGAATTTCAGAGCAATCCGGGCATGTAGAAAAATAGCATCATCCCGGCGGTGCGGTTAGTTCGATATTTCCCTGACTTGGCAGAATCTGGACAGTAAATCCTTGACACAATCGCATCAACTTTGTTTGATATATACGGTGTCAAGCTATGTTTAGATTGCTGGATTTTAAAATTGTCCTTGAATTCCAGCGAGTGAATCTGGCATAATACACCCAGGTGGTTTGAATACGATGCCTTCCCCCACTGGATTAATGTGATATTTTTAGAAACATTGCCAGAATCACCTGACAAATAACTCGGGCCAGATGAAGAAAAGATCCGAGCCATCCGCCAGTAAGAACTGGCTATATTCCAACCTGATAAGATTTAGTGCTCAAACCTGACTACAAGTGTTAAGCCTCTGGCCCTTGAGAGCCACCAACCAGACACAAATTATCCCCACAAACGAAAATGGAGATTTCACTATGAGCTTGAGACAATCACGTCGCGATTTTTTGCATGTTGGTTTTGCAGGTGGAATCGGTCTGACTCTGCCTGACTTTCTCCGTATGAAAAGTGCCCAGGCAGAAATCAAAAAATACGAATCAAAAGAGGGTACTGCCAAATCGGTTATCTTCATCTACCTCCCCGGTGGTGCTGCCCATCAGGAAACCTGGGACCCCAAACCTTATGCTCCTGTCGAGTATCGTGGCCCCATGGGATCAATCGATACCAATGTTGCCGGTGTTCGCTTCAATGAGAAGCTGGCGAAAACCGCTAAGATCATGGATAAGCTGACTGTCTGCCGATCCATGTCTCACGGCGAAGCAGCACACGAGCGGGGAACACATAATATGTTCACCGGATATCGTCCCAGCCCCGCCCTGCAGTTCCCCAGTATGGGAAGTGTTGTGACTCATGAATTTGGTCCTAAAAACAGCATGCCACAATATGTCTGTATTCCCAATCAACCTAATGAGTTCGCAGGGACCGGCTATTTGAGTTCCTCTTTCGCTCCTTTCAGCGTAGGTGCAGACCCTGCTTCCAAGGGATTCAAGGTTCGGGACCTGAACCTGCCTGGTGGAGTAGATAACAATCGTTTCACTCGCCGTCGTTCTCTGCTGAGTGCCGTCAACGAACACTTTGTCTCCAAGGAAAAAGCAGACTCACTCGACGCCGTCGATACTTTCTACAAACAGGCCTATGACATGGTCTCTTCCAAAGCATCACAGGAAGCCTTTGACCTGGATAAAGAAGATGCCAAAGTCAGAGACGCCTACGGACGCAATCAGGCGGGTGCCCGCATGTTGCTGTCACGCCGACTTGTAGAAGCCGGAGCACGTTTTGTTACCATGACGTATGGTGGCTGGGATATGCACGACCGGATTCAGACTGGTATCGAACGCAACGTGCCTTCGTTCGATCAGGCATTTTCAACATTGATTACAGATCTCTATGATCGCGGATTACTCGACAGCACCCTGGTCTGTGTCTGTAGTGAATTCGGACGTACTCCCAAAATCAACGGAACTGCCGGACGTGACCACTGGCCGAAAGTCTTTAGTGTCGTCATGGCTGGTGGCGGGATTAAAGGTGGAAACGTCTACGGTTCATCAGATGCGATTGCCAGCGAACCCGAAGACAACCCACTGTCTGTAATGGACTGGGCAACCACCATTTACCACTGTATGGGGATTGTCGCTGATAAAGAACTGATGGCTCCCGGCGATCGTCCTATTGAGATTGTCGACGGCGGTAAAGTCGTCAAAGACCTGCTGGTTTAGAAGTCAGACAGGTAAATCGAATCTGAATTGTTAGCATGAGGACTCCCGTTCTCATGCTGACATTCATATTCAAACGGAAATAAAAACTGATTCTCGAACATCTACATTCCAAGGGGGGAACCGTGATGCTGCAGAAGTACAGGTCTGTTTGCACCGGAATTTTGACTATCGCTCTGGGCTTACTGCTCGCTGCTCCAGCATGGGCTGCTGATCCGGGGTTGAATTACGTTCGTCCACGGGGAGGTCAACGTGGAACAGAAGTCAGTCTTACCTTCATCGGAGCCCGACTTTCTGACGCAGTCGAAATTCTGTCCTATAAAAAAGGCTTTGAATTCAAAGACATCCAGGCGAATCCTAAAAACGCAAATGTCTGTACCGCAATCGTCAAGATTGCCCCCGACTGTGCCCTGGGCGAACATACATTTCAGGTTCGCACTAAAAGTGGTGTCTCCGACTACAAAACATTCTGGGTTGGACAATTCCCTGAAGTCGAAGAAAAAGAACCCAACAGTGAGTTCGAAACACCCCAGCCCATCGAACTTAATCACACTGTCACTGGCGTTGTTCAGAACGAAGATGTGGACCATTATGTCGTAAATGCCAAAAAAGGTCAGCGAATCTCTGCGGAAATTGAAGGCATTCGCCTGGCGACTACTTTGTTTGACCCCTACATCGCCATTCTGGATGAAAAACGCTTCGAACTGAAAGCTGAAGACGACCTGCCTCTGCTGCGAAATGATGCGGCCATTTCTGTCGTTGCTCCTGAAGACGGGAAATACACAATTCTCGTTCGCGACAGTTCTTATGGTGGAAACGGTGCCGCTTTCTACCGACTGCATGTGGGAACTTACCCGCGTCCTACAGCCGTCTATCCGGCGGGTGGCCAACTGGGAACAAAGCAACAGGTCACCTTCAAAGGCAATACGATCAATAACCTGGTTCAGGAATTCCAGCTCCCCGATAAACCGGATGCAGAATTCGAAGTGTTTGCCTCAGATGCGGGCGGAAGTGCTCCTTCCGGAAATGTTTTTCGCCTGTTCCCCCATGGTAATTCTATGGAACAGGAACCCAATAACGATCTCAAATCGGCATCCGCTGCTGCGTTACCCAATGCTTTCAACGGAATCATTGAAAAAGAAGGCGATATCGACTTCTTCAAATTCCAGGCCAAAAAAGACCAGACTCTGGAAATCGAATGTTATGCACGTCGCATTCGTTCGCCACTGGATCCTGTCGTAAATTTGTACAATGTGAAATCGCAGCGGCTCGGCGGAAACGACGATTCCCGTGGACCGGACAGCTACTTCCGCTACAAATTCCCGGCTGACGGTGAATACGCTATTTCCATCACAGACCATCTCTCCCGTGGCGGTGAAGATTTTGTTTACCGGATCGAGATGCTGCCTGTATCACCCGAACTGGAACTGGGAATTCCCCGCAATGCCCGCTATTCACAGGAACGTCAGCGAATTGTTGTGGCTCGTGGCAATCGTTTCGCTGCTATCGTCAGTGCCAAGCGAAGCAACTTCTCTGGCGAAATAGCCCTCGAGACTTCTAACTTCCCTAAAGGAATCAAGGTTGTTGCTGAGCCTATGGCGGCCAACCTGACAACAATGCCTGTTGTATTTGAAGCCGCCGCCGATGCCCCCATTGGAGGCGAATTGATTGAACTTAAAGGGCATCATGTTGACCCCAAACAGAATATTTCAGGAGTATTCACAAACCGGGCTGACCTGGTGCGTGTCCGCAATAATCAGCTGTTATGGCTGAAAGATGTAGTTCAAATCCCGGTAGTGGTTGTGGAAGAACTCCCCTTCAAACTGGATATTGTCGAACCGAAAGCACCACTGACTCGAAATGGCTCCATGCAGTTGAAAGTGGTGGCAACCCGCAAAGAAGGCTTTGATGAACCTATTACATTACAGTTTCCTTTCCGTCCACCAGGAGTCGGGGCTTCCAGCCGCGTGACCATTCCCAAGGGACAGAATGAAGTATTCTACCCAATCAATGCCAATGGCAATGCGGAAATGAAAAAATGGAAGATCTTTGTCATTGGTTCTGCCAACGTCGGCGGCAATGCCTGGGTTTCTTCTCAACTGGCTCCCTTGGAAGTGGCAGATTCATTTGTGGATCTTGAACTGGCACGGACAGCCGTCGAACAGGGTCAGGAAACTGAGATCCTCTGCAAAGTCAATATGAAGAACCCGTTCGCTGGTGATGCCAAGATCAAGCTGGTCGGCTTGCCTCCGAAAGTGACAACTGAAGATATTACTTTCAATAAAGAGAGTAAAGAACTGGTCTTCAAAGTGAAAACCGATCCGGCTTCTCCTCAGGGACGGCACAAGAGTCTGTTCTGTCAGGTAGAAATTCCAATCAACGGGGAGACCGTTGTGCATACGACGGGTCGAACCGAATTGCGAATTGATAAACCAGCACCTCCCAAGAAAGAGGAGCCGGCCAAACCGACCACGGTTGCGAAAAAAGAAGAACCGAAAAAGGAAGCTCCCAAGCGGTTAACCAGACTGGAACAGCTCAGGCTCGAAGCACAGAAACGACTTGAATCCGGTACGAAATAAATCGGATTGTAAATTGCGCAGTTTCAAAAATACTTTCTCTGTTTAATATTACCTTCATCAACTGGATTTTGTTGACGAAAAAAGGTTTTCAATTATGTGGCGTCATCGACTATTAACAGGCAGTGTTCTCTCACTGGTCATTTTTGCCAGCGGACTCTCTCTCTCTGCAGCAGATGAAAAAGCACCGGCAAAACCCGAGCCAGCTAAACCGGCTCCTGCGAAGCCTGCTGAAACTAAGCCTGCAGAAGCGAAACCGGCTAAAACGAAACCGGCCGAAGCAAAACCGGTTGCAGCAACCACGCCTGCCCCGGCTAAGCCAGCGGAAACCAAACCCGCTCCGGCTAAACCCGCGGAAACAAAACCAGCCACCCCGGCTCCTGCCAAACCTGCTGCCCCCAAGCCGGCAGCTCCTGCTCCTGTTAAACCAGCTCCCAAAATGGTCAAGCTGAATGTGTATCCCACGGAAATTCAACTCACCACCAGTCGGGATCGTCAATCAGTGATTGCACAGGCGGTCTTCGATAACGGTCTGACACAGGATGTAACCAGTCAGATCCAGTTCAAAGCAGCGCAGCCTGGTATCGTTCGCTTCGACAAAAACATGATTTATCCGGAAAATGATGGAGAAACCGATGTCATCGCCAGCTTCGGCGGTGCCGATGTAAAATTACATACCAAAGTTGTAAAAGGCAAAGTAGATCGGCCGATCAGCTTTAACCTGGACGTGATGCCTACGTTCATGCGTGCTGGCTGTAATACCGGTAGTTGTCACGGGGCGGCTCGTGGTAAAGACGGCTTCCGTCTCTCACTGTTCGGGTTTGATCCGAAAGGTGACTACAACCGTCTGACACGTGAATTGAGCGGACGTCGCATCAATCTGAGTCTGCCCCACGAAAGTCTGCTGCTCGAAAAAGCGACTGGCGCTGTTCCCCATACGGGCGGAAAACTGTATGAAAAAGGTTCAGAGCATTACAATGCAACTCTCCGCTGGCTACAGGCAGGTGCCCCCTATGACGCCGGCGAAATCCCCACCGTCACAAAGGTGGAAATCTATCCTGAAGGTGGCGTAATGGATGGGAAAGATACCACTCAACAGGTATCAGTCCTGGCGCATTACTCGGATGGCACTACTCGAGATGTTACAACGCTGGCATTCTTCTCATCCAATAACGATAACTCGGCAACGATTACAAAAGACGGTCTCATCACCGCCAACAATCGTGGTGAAGCCTTCATCATGGCACGCTTCGATACCCACACCGTTGGTTCACATTTTGTGGTACTTCCCAAAGGCCTGGATTTCGAATGGCCCAGCGTACCAGAGTACAATTATGTCGACACACTGATTCACAACAAACTCAAAAAGTTACGTGTGGTACCCTCCGAGGTCTGTTCCGATGCCGAATTCCTGCGTCGTGCCAGCCTGGATATCTGCGGTGTGATGCCTACGATTGAAGAGTTCAACACATTTGTTGCCGACAAAGATCCCAAAAAACGGGACAAGCTGGTTGATCAGCTGCTCAATCGCAAAGAATTTGTGGAAATGTGGGTGATGAAGTGGTCTGAGTTACTTCAGATCCGGACAGTCAACAACCGTATCAGTTACAAGTCGGCCCTGCTCTACTACAACTGGCTGCAGGAACGCATCGCGACGAACGTCCCCATCGACAAGATGGTTCAGGAACTGCTCGGGGCCACCGGCGGTACCTTTGCTAATGCCGCGACTAACTATTATGAAAACGAACGGGATACTCTCAAAGTCTCTGAAAATGTGGCCCAGGTCTTTATGGGAATGCGGATTCAATGTGCCCAATGCCATAACCATCCGTTTGACCGCTGGACCATGGATGATTATTACAGCTTCGCTGCTTTCTTCTCACAGATTGGTCGCAAAGGGAGTGAAGACCCTCGCGAATCGATTATCTATAATCGCGGCAGTGGAGAAGTCAAACACGCTGTTGATAACCGGGTCATGAAACCTAAGTTCCTGGGGGGTGCCGAACCAGATACCCGTGGTAAAGACCGTCGGGTCGTGCTGTCAAACTGGCTGGCCTCTGATGAGAATCCCTACTTTGCAACCAACCTCAGTAACATAGTCTGGGCTCACTTTTTCGGTAAGGGAATTATCAACGAAGTGGACGACGTCCGCGTCAGTAATCCCCCCGTCAACCCGGAACTGCTGGACGAGTTGGCGAAACGATTTACTGATTACAACTATGACTTCAAAAAGCTGGTACGTGATATCTGCACTTCGCGGACTTACCAGCTGTCTACGCAAACTAATCCTTCCAACGAACGTGACCTGACCAACTTCTCGCATGCACAACCTCGTCGGCTGCGGGCGGAAATTCTGCTGGACTGTATCTCACAGGTCACCAGTGCCCCGAATAAATTCCGAGGGTTACCACTGGGTGCACGTGCGGTTCAGATCGCCGACGGGAACACATCCAACTACTTCCTGACAACATTCGGGCGGGCGAAACGCGACACGGTCTGCTCCTGCGAAGTTCGAATGGAACCCAGTCTGTCTCAGGCGCTGCATCTGTTGAACGGCGATACCGTTAATCAGAAGATCGTACAGGGTAAATTTGTGGAATCACGACTGAAGGCTGGTAAGAAACCGCTGGAGGTCATCGATGAGATGTATATCACCTGCCTGAGCCGCAAACCGACGGATAAAGAATATTCCTCACTCGTTCAGGTGCTGGATGAAAACAAAAAAGATGAGACGAATACTCTGAACGACGTATTCTGGTCACTGTTGAACTCTCGTGAATTCATCTTCAATCACTAAATTTCTATCGATTGAACTAACACCGGGGTCTGCTGCGGCGGTCTCCAGACACGATATGGTTACGATAATGAATAATTTAATTTCCACTGATTGGCAAAAGCTTACCAGAAGCACTCTCATTGCTGTGGGCATGGTTTCGATCGCTCTGTTTTCAACACCCGTTCTGGCGGAAGAGAAAAAAGAGGATGATAAGAAGAAACCGAAGATCACCTTTGATGAGCACATCAAACCGATCTTTCGCGCGAAATGTTTTGCCTGCCACAATACAGACAAAAAGGCCTCGGGCCTGGATTTAACCAACTACACAGGTCTGATGCAGGGAGGCGCTGCCGGGGAATCTGTTTCACCCGGTGATGCAGAAGGCAGCTATCTGTATATGCTGGTCACTCATGAATCAGAACCTTTCATGCCACCGAAAGCAGACAAATTGCCTGCGAATGAACTTGCACTCATCCAGGAATGGATCAGTGCCGGTGCACCTGAAAATGCCGGCAGTAAAGTCACCATCAAAAAGCCGAAATTCGATTTCGCTTTGAAGGGGGCTTCTTCCGGAAAACCAGCGGGACCGCCTCCGATGCCGCCTCGTTTGAGTCTGGAACCTATTGTACATACCAGTCTCTCGACCACCGTAACCGCACTCGCTACCAATCCGTGGTCTCCATTGGCTGCCGTTGCAGGTCAGAAACAAATTCTTCTCTACAATACAAAAACTCTGGAACTACTGGGGGTCTTGCCTTTCCCTGAAGGTGTTCCGCATGTACTGAAATTCAGCCGTAACGGCAGTCTTCTGCTGGCTGGTGGCGGTCATGCTGCTGCCAGTGGTCGCGTTGTTGTCTGGGATGTAAAAACCGGCAAACGACTGTTCGAAGTGGGTGATGAACTGGATTCGGTCCTGTGTGCTGATATCAGTTCCGATCAGCGTTTTATAGCGTTGGGTAGCCCCAGTAAAGTGATTCGAGTCTATTCAACCAGCAATGGTGAACTCGCTTATGAAATCCGTAAGCATACAGACTGGATGACAGCTCTGTCTTTCAGTCCCGACTCCGTTCTGCTCTGTTCCGGCGATCGTAATGGCGGCGCCTTTGTCTGGGAAGCCGCTTCCGGGAATGAATACCTCACTCTCAAAGGTCACAAAGGGGGCATCACGGGTATTACCTGGCGCAGCGATTCCAATCTGGTTGCAACCAGTAGTGAAGACCAGTCGGTGAAGCTCTGGGAAGTTCAAAACGGTTCAAATATTAAATCCTGGAATGCCCATGGCGGCGGAACATCGAGTGTTGAATTTGCCCGCGATGGCCGTCTGGTATCCTGTGGCCGGGATCGTGTCACGAAGGTCTGGGATCAGGCAGGAAAACAGCTGATTGCAGCTCCCGCTTTTGGAGATATAGCCGTCAGTGTCACGATCTGTGATGAAACCAATCGTGTCATTGCCAGTGACTGGACCGGTAAGATCAAAGTCTGGAATGCTGCAGACGGTAAAGAAGTGGGTGAACTCTCAGCGAATCCAGTACCGCTGGCAGAGCGATTGACCGCTGCGACTGTCGGCGTGCAGACCAGCCAGGCCAACCATCAGAAACTGCTGGCTGCTGCCCAGGCAGATCAGGCAGCAGTTGCAAAAATCAACGCTGCTATCGCAGCCACACAAAAACAGCAGACCGATCTGCAAAACGGTTTGAATGGACTGAATGCAAATCTGGCAGCCGCCCAAAAAGCTCTTGCTGCTGCTCAGACTGAGGCCGCAAATTCTACAAACCAGATTAAAGCGATTGACACTCCACTACCCGCAATCAAAGAAGCTCATGCGAAAGCAGATGCGATCAGCAAGCAGGTCGCAGAAGATACAGAACTGGCAGAGGCCGCTGCAAAACTGAAAGCCGCCGTTGATAAACGCGAAGCTGCGAAAGCCGCAGCACAGAAAACCCTGGCAGCCCATCAAGCCGCTATCAAAGACAATCAGCAGAAGATTGCTCAATACACGCCTCAGATCAAGCAGACAACGGATGCATTGAATGCCGCCAAAGCCAAAGTCGCAGAACTTCAGAAAACGCTGAAACCAGCAACTGATAAAGCAACTGCTTCACAAAATGCTGCTAACGCTGCTGCAGCTGCACTGGCCGCTGCACAGAATGAAGTCAAACGCTGGCAGGCAGAAATTGAATTCTCTAAACAATTCAACAATGCCCAGGCCAGTACTGCCAAATAAAACACGACCTTCTTTTACAAAGGCCCTTGGAGCACCAGCTTCAAGGGCCTTTTTTTTGTGTGCAGAAATCGAACACTCTTGCTTTGTTTTGTGTCACATTACGCAGTGAAGTCATTCGACCTCAACTTTATTAAAGATATGTCTTCCTGAACGACTAGAGCGCATCACATTAAACTATAGTGTCTCCCGATCTATAATACTCGATCCGAATAGCCCTGGAGACGCTACAGTAAAACGGGATACAGTCTAAGTTCTCAAAAACGACTGCAAAACCGAATAAGGATCCATGCAGCATGTCCAATCTCATTCTCTTTCCTCATGAAGCGTTCTCTCGTAATGAAATCGACTCTGCATTCTCGGAGGAACATAGAGCGGCACTGAAAGCGGGATGGAAAACGGTTTTCTATGATCATGACGCACTTACACAGGGTGATACTGGAATTACGGTGCAGGGTCTACCTGTGACAACGCGTTCACAGAAACTCATCTTAAGGGGCTGGATGCTCCCGGGAGAGATCTATGCAAAACTGTACGAATCCGTACGATCAAAGGGATACCAACTGGTAACAACACCAGAAGCCTATGAAGAAGCGCACTATCTTCCACTGGCGTATCCACTCATCAAAGAACAGACCTCCCGCACCACCTGGATTTCAGGTGATGATATTGAATCGGCGTGGCAACTCTATTCCAATTTCGCTGATTCCGACGTCATTATCAAAGACTGGGTAAAGTCAGCCAAGAATCGCTGGAATGATGGATGCTTTATTCCCGCTGGTTCCGATGAAAAGAGGTTTAAAGGAATCTACAGGGTCTTCCGGGAAGAACGAGGTAATTTATTCAATCGCGGTATCGTGTTACGAGAGTTCATGCCTCTCATTTCACATGGAAAGGATATGCGTGGCATGCCTCTTGTTGAAGAAACACGACTCTTTTTCTGGAATGGAAAACCCGTCGTCCTTCCTCTTCCTAACAGCGCTTTACCACCGGACGCAATTAAGAGATGGGAGGACATCGCTGGTCAGTTTAAATCTCCATTTATTACGATTGATGTTGCTGCGCTGACGGACGGTACATACAAAATTGTGGAAACCGGAGATGGTGGCGTCTCAGGACTGCCTGTAGATCTCGATCCCATGCTTTTTTATAGATCACTCTCAGAATGTGTGAATCAATGAGATGATCGCATGCTCCCTGTAAGAAGACATATTTGAATGGTACTCTCTTTTCTGTTGTGTTATTTTAAACATGACTATTACCTGAAAGACATCATTCAACTGATAGGGAACAAGATAAAATGGCCCAAAGCAATTCCCGGTTCGCAGTGATTGCGGCTTTAATTGGAAATGCCTTAATCACAGTTGCCAAAGGAGCAACCTTTCTGATTACCGGCTCCGGTGCCATGCTGTCCGAAACCATTCACTCGGTTGCCGACTTTCTGAATCAGGTGCTGTTACTGATTGGTCTGGTCCGCGCTGATCAGGCACCTGACAAACGATTTGAATACGGCTATGCAGGCGAGCGGTATGTCTGGGCACTCATTTCAGCCGTCGGTATCTTCTTTCTGGGCTGTGGTGTGACCATTTATCACGGCGTGCAGTCCCTGTTCCATCCACCAGACCTGGTATTAGGGGAAATGAACTGGGCCATCGCAGCTCTACTGTTCGCCCTGGTGATTGATGGCATCGTATTTTATCTGGCACTTAAAGGGGAGTGGAAAAATGCCGCCCGCGAAGGTCGGCCGTTCCATCAATATCTGCGCAAAGAAGCGGACCCGGCTGCTGTAGCCGTCATTCTGGAAGACGGTGCCGCTTGCGTAGGAGTAATCATCGCTCTGATTTCAATTCTGTTGACTCAGATGACGGGGCAGCATTACTGGGATGCCATTGGTTCGATCGGTATCGGCGTGCTGCTGGGGGGGATCGCTGTCTGGCTGATCATTCGCAATCAGGAATTGCTGGTCGGGCCCAGTATTCCTCCCCGCACCCGAGAACAGGTTGAACGCATCCTGAAAAACAATCCTCTGGTTGAAGATGTCATTGATCTGCGTTCACGCATCCTTTCTATTGATAATTACCGCATCAAAGCGGATCTCAGTTTCAACTCCCAAGAACTGTCTAAACGACTCAAGAAAAAAGCGCTGGCTGCTTATCCGGAAATCAAAAGCGAACAGGATTTCGAATTGTTTTGTCAGAACTATACAGAAGATGTTTTAACGATGCTGGCTGATGAAATTGATAAAATCGAGGCGGAAATCCAGCGTCAGGTTCCCGAGGCACAACATCTGGACCTGGAAGCGAATTAAGTGCTTGAACGAACCCAAAAACACGAATTCATTTGAATTCGCTGGTTTCAGCAGGCTGCTTAACTGTGATCATTCCGGGAGCCGCCTATAATAGGGGCTGGGTTCCCGACGTTTTTCGTATGTTACATCGAGTTATACTGATATGTCTCAGCGTGTTGTCCTGGCAATGAGTGGTGGTGTGGACAGTTCCGCAGCCGCTCATTTATTACTGGAACAGGGTTATGAAGTCATCGGACTGTTCATGCGGTCCGGCGCGACTGAAGAAACGGCCTGCGCGATTGAAGACAAGAACAGTTTACCTGTCCTTAATCTCAAAGCGCACAAGCAGGGCTGCTGCTCGGCCAGTGATGCGGCAGATGCCCGCCGCGTGGCTGATATGCTGGATATCCCCTTTCATGCCTTGAATTTCAAGGACGCTTTCGGACGGATCAAAGATTACTTTGCCGATGAATATCTGGCGGGCCGAACGCCCAACCCCTGTGTGATGTGCAACAACTGGCTCAAGTTCGGCAAGCTCTGGGAATTTGCAGAACAAGTGGGAGCCTCATATATTTCAACCGGCCACTATGCTCAACTGACATCCTTGCCGGATGAAACCCATCCTGCTCTGATCCGGGGTCTCGACCGTTCGAAAGATCAGTCCTACGTGCTGTTCGGTATCAATCGCGGACTGCTCGACAAAATCATCTTCCCCGTAGGTGGATTCGTCAAGCCGGAGATTCGGGAGATGGCCGGCGAAGCCGGTCTGCGGACGGCCAATAAACCAGACAGCCAGGAAATCTGTTTCATACCGGATAATGACTATTTTGGATTTCTGAACCGCTATCGGGGCCCGCAGGAAACAGCGGGTGAAATGGTTGATACCAGTGGTAATGTCGTGGGACAACATACTGGCTATGAGAATTATACGATCGGTCAGCGTAAGCGTCTGGGAGTTGCCTTCGGCACGCCCCGCTTCGTGATCAAAATCGAGCCGGAAACGAATCGCGTGGTCATAGGAACCAGGGACGAACTGGCACGTAATTCCCTGGAAGCCAACCGCTCTAACTGGCTGATTGATGACCCCGGCTCAGAAATTCGCTGTCAGGCCCAGATTCGGTATCAGCATAAAGAAGCCGATTGCCTGGTCGAAATACTCGACGAAGATCGCTTCCGTGTCACCTTTGACGAACCGGAATACGGGGTGGCCCCCGGTCAGGCAGTGGTACTCTATGATGAAGACCGCGTACTGGGTGGCGGCTGGATTATGTAAGCAGCATCAGGCAGCGGCTTCCATCCGCTCCTGATTTTGTCGCTTCTTCTTACGATTCCGCTGGGTTTCATCATTGTCGTCCATGCTGACGGAATCAGCCGATTCCTGACGATTGGAGATCCAGGTCAAGAGTGCCGGTAAAGTCACCAGTGAGATAAACAGGCAACAGGCAACACCAATTACCAGAACCAGACCCACACTGTAGAGCCCACGATGCGTGGCAATCATCATACTGCCGAAGCCGATCATGGAGGTCAGGGATGTCATTACAATCGCATTGATAGTACTGGGTGAAGTCTTATACGGACCATTTTTCAAACGGAAGTCATGCATCACATGCACACCGTCATCAACACCAATCCCCAAAATCAGAGGCAGTACAATCAGATTCGCGGGATTCAGATCGATCGAAGTCATTGCCAGAATTCCAAACATGACGATTCCCCCGACGACCGGCGGCAGCATGGTGAGTAAGGCATGGCAGACACTACCCCGATCTAACACAAAGGACACGCCAAAACTCATGACCAGAAACATCCCGATCGCTGCTTCGACGCTGATCGGTGTTCCCCGGTTGAATAGAATAAACCAGGTACAAACTGCCAGAATCGCTGCAGGGACTAATGCCATCGCAGCATGGCTGCGGCTCAGATAATCGATCAATAAAACAATGCAAATGACCGCCAAAGCATAAATCGATGCAGTTTTGTAGCTCAGTTTGATCTGCTGGGCTGCCTCATAATTCTGCAAAGGAGTGCCTGTCACATCGGGATCGACCGAACGGACCTCCTTCACAAATTCTTCCAGAGGTTCGATTTCCCAGATGTGATTGCGGGGATAGACCTGAATCAACCATTTGCCTTCTGCACTGACAAAGCGCGAGGTCAAAGAACGGGGAAGATCAGAAAATCGCACGGGAGTCGAATCTGAAGCTCCCCGCAAAGCCGCGAACTGTCCCAGGAGTGAAGCCGTCGTTCGATACTGGAATTCATCCAGGAATCGGGACTGCTGCGTCAATGTCATCGATTCAAACCGGTTGAGAAACTGGTCCAGCATCCGGGCTGTCTGCTGTGCAGTAGGGTGGTTATAGCGAGACAATAGAACATAAAACTGTTCCAGCTTACGCCCAATCGTCGAAGGATTCAGCCGGGAGACCAGGGGAACTTCACGAGGTAAATGTGTCAGTTGCGCTCGATATGATTGAACCAGCAGATTGGTTTCCTGTGATGAATGAGCGGGAACACGCGAGGCCAGTTCTTCAACGTGATGTACCGTCGGCAGTGCTTCGAATTTTTTACGCAGCTGTCGCGCCTCTTCAGGGCTGTCTGCTACGGAGACCGCGAATAACAGTGAGTTCTGGGCATCGTTAAAGATGCGTTTCTGAATTTCTACCGATTCCAGTCCGGAAGCCTGCAGGTTCAGCAGATTGTAATCGTAGACGACTTTGGAACTCCAGCCGTCATCTGTCTTGTGGATCATCTGGCTGGCACAGAAAGCGACGATCGCCAGAGAGACTATCGCGACGGACCGCGGGAAGCGGATAATCATTTTCTGCAGCCATTTACCCTGAAAGGGGGTGGGCATCTGCTTGACTTCCACATTCTTATCCGCCCGCGAGAGAAGTGCCGGCAGAACAATGAACGTTGCCACTGCACACAGCAGGATTCCACCGCCGCCAATAAAGCCCAGCTCGGCGATCCCCAGAAATGGTGTCAAACCGGCACAGTAAAACGCCAGCGCGGTCGTTATTGCTGCAGTCACAATGCCAGTGCCCACCGTCCGGGATGTCATCAGTAACGCTGGTTCAAGGTCTTCTCCCCGATGCCGCAGCTCAATATATTTTGCCAGGTAATGAATCCCAAAATCGATCCCCAGTCCGATCAATATGACGGCAAACGAAACAGAAAGAATATTCAGATGACCGATTGTGAGAGTCGTATAACCGAAGGCCCAGGCCATTCCAGCCGCCAGCATCAGTAACGTCAATACAGGATGACGAAAACCGCGAAATCCGATGAACAGTAACAGCCCCACTCCAAAGCAGGAAATGATGGATGCGTTAATCATATCCGCTTTCGACTTACGCATCTCATCATTTTCAAGAACCGGGATGCCCGTCAGGCTGATTTTGGCTTCCGGGTTCTCGGCAACCACTTCCCCAATAATGCCACGCATCTTTTCAATGGCTTTGGTGGCACCATCAAAACCATCTTCCTGATGAACGGGAAACACCTTCAGGAAGCCCATCGTACCTTTTTCATTGAGCAGGTAGATCACTTCACGAGAGCGCTCGCGCATGCGTTCGTTCACGGGGACAATCGGCGGCCAGGGTGATCGGAAATCGTTCTGATCAGCCAGAAAACGGGACATACTGCTGGAAAGAATGGCGGCATGTTGAAACAGAGGTTCCAGGGATTGATCTGTTTCAGCACCACGATAGCTGGCAGAACGTGACTGAATCTGATAACGCAGGCGATCATAAAGCAGGTCGACCTGGGTCAGATCCCAGCGTCCATTGCGGTAGATCGGCCCATATTCATCTAGCCGATTCAGGCCTGCCTGCAACTGTCGCGGCGTTAAGTATTGCAGCCCTTTCGAGGGTAAATCCCCCGGGTTAATCTGGTACAGCGGGTTTTCGAACAACTCCGGATGCTTTTCAATGCGCTGACCCAGTGTTCGCAGTACATATTTAATCGATTCAGGTGAATCCGCTTCGACCACACACACAAGATCAGACGAACTGCCGAAACTCTCGGTGTAGTTGATCCATTTCTTATGAAAGGCAGCGGTCGGGTCGATTAAGTCGGCGCGATCGGTTTTGAATTCGAGTCGGAAGACTGTCAGCAGCACACAGCCAATCGAGACAATCAGCGCAAAGGCCAGACTGAATTTGGAATGCGTGATCACAAACTGTGTCATCGCAGCCAGAGTCTCGCTGAGGAAAGACCGTTCCTGATTGTCGGGGGAGAGATTATCCACAGAACACTTCCGTGTGTTACTTAAGTCGATCTCTCGTTCGATCTAAACAACCGGGCAGAAGTGAAGGGATCGAGTCTATGAGAGCATTTCGCGTATTACGAACTTGTGATTTTACAGCAATCTCCGTATTGCCGGCAACATGAATCCTGTCTGTATTAAAGGTGTAAGTCCATCAAAATCAAAACTTTAATTCAGCGCTGATCATATAACTGTTTATAGGTCATCAGGGAGGAATCTCCCAGAGTGACGTACGTAATTCGCCCGATAACAGGGATTTCATCGGCAATCTGGTATCGTTCAGATCAACATTCTCAGACAATCCCGCTGATCCAGCCTTAAATTTTTGGAGGTTCCTTTAATCTCATAAAAAGGCCAGGATTCCATAAGTGCTTTGCATACAGTAGATTAGCTCTGCTTCAGTACCAATCAGGTATCCGGGTATCGGCATTTTACCGAATCCCACTTGACCCCAATTTCAATATTTCATAAAAAACCTGCCCCATCGCAATGATTCGACCGCAAGCCTTAGCGGTCAGATATTGCACACTTCACATTGACTCCATCAAATACCCCCTCTCAAAGACTCTCTTTGTAGGACATGCTCATGTTAAAAAGCGTCATTCGTTCGATTCCCGTAGTGGGGATTACATGTTTTTCATTGGCTGCAGGTACTGCTCAGGCTCAGTGGCTGCCCTTTAACAACTGTAATTCCTGTGCACCACCACCGGTCGTGCAAAACTGTTGTCCACAACCTGTGGTGCAGTGTCCGATTCCAGTGACCCAGACAACCTATCGTCAGGTTCCTGTCACCGAATACCGACCTGTCCAGCAGACTGTGATGAAACCAGTCGTTGAAACCAAATACGTCGATCAGCAGGTCACTGCCTATCGTCAGGTGATGGAACCGAGAACCGTCGATGTTCCCTGCACCACATATCAGAATGTCACTGAGTGCCGCCAGGTACAGAAGGACATGGGACGCTGGGTCACTCAACGTCAGTGTATTCCTCGAACCACACCCTGTAACTACGATAGCCGTCCCAATTTAATGGGCTGGATGAATCGTACCGGGTACTCCATGAGAATGGCGTTCACTCCACAATACAAAACGACTCGACATTATGTGCCGAACGTTGTTGTACAGAATGTACCTGTCACTCGGCAGGTCGCCGTACAGCAGACCCGCAAGGTCACTTACAACGTCGCGAAAATGGTTCCCTACACCACTACCCGTAAGGTCGCCGTTAATTCAACACGCTATGTCAAAACTACAGTGACCGCTATGAAACCGGTCACTGTCATGCGGTCGATTCCCACAACACGAACTGCTTATGTGTATCCATCCAATGGTGGGTTCAATGGAACAACAACGGCATTGCTGCCGTCACCTGAACCTTACATTTCAGCAGAAGCACCACAGCCCGTCCGTCAACGTTCGGCTCTGAACAAGAAAAAGTATGATGACTCCTTTGATGCAAACGGGGAACCATACCAACGTGATCCTGCAACCGATCCTCGACGATCGAGCCTGGATGATGATTCATCTTTCCGACGTTCATCTTACGAAGTTCCTCAGGAATCAACCGCACCGACTTTCCCCCCCACACGTCGTGCCGGTTATGAACCTGATACATCAGAGCGACCACTGCCATCAATCGTTCGTGCCAGTGGCTGGACCCGCCGTGTTCCTCGCCCTGAACAGACAACTCCGGTAACTGCAAACAGCGATATTACCGTAGCACAGCGAACACCATAACTCAAAGTTAAAACATGAGCACTTTGAAGTGCATGGGCTCACTCGTCGAACCTCAGTTCGACGAGTGTTTTTTTGCGCTGTCCTGAGTGTGCTTTCGACTGCTTTACTTCTTCTTTTCCAGCCGGGCCCAGGTGTCACGCAAAGTCACCGTGCGGTTAAAGACCGGCTTTCCGGGAGTGGAATCACGGGTATCGACACAGAAGTAGCCCAGCCGTTCAAACTGGAATCGACTTCCCGGCTCTGCCTCTTTCAGACTGGGTTCCAGCTTGCAACCACTCAATACCTGCAGAGAATGCGGATTCAGATTGGTTTTGTAATCGACATCCTCGGGTACATCATCCGGATCAGGTATGCTGAACAGGTGGTCGTACAGTCTGACTTCTGCATCCAGTGCGTGCGCTTCTGAAACCCAGTGCAAGGTCGCTTTGACTTTGCGACCATCGGGAGCATCCCCCCCTTTGGTTTCCGGATCATAGGTGCAATGCAGTTCGATGACTTCACCATTTTCGTCTTTCACCACATCGACGCATGTCACGAAGTAAGCATACCGCAGTCGCACTTCCTTACCGGGAGACAACCGGAAGAACTTCTTCGGAGGATCTTCCATGAAATCGTCTTTTTCGATGTAGATCACCTTGGAGAATGGCACTTTCCGGGTTCCCGCTGATTCATCATTGGGGTTATTCACCGCGTCCAGTTCTTCAGATGAGTCCTCGGGATAATTGTCGATCACCACCCGCAGGGGATTCAAAACCCCCATAACACGAGGGGCACTCTGATTCAGATGATCGCGAATGCAGTTCTCCAGCACCACTTTATCGGTCATCGAGTTAAACTTGGTGACACCGATGGTTTTACAGAATGCCCGCAGTGACTCGGGAGTGACGCCCCGTCTGCGCATGCCGCAAATCGTGGGCATACGGGGATCATCCCAGCCGGAAACATAATCGCCTTTCACGAGTTCCAGCAGTTTGCGTTTGCTCATCACGGTGTAAGTCATGTTGAGCCGCGCAAATTCGATCTGCTGCGGATGAAAGATTTCCAGTTCTTCCAGAATCCAGTCGTAAAGCGGTCGATGATCTTCAAACTCCAGCGTACAGATCGAGTGAGTCACCTTTTCAATCGAATCGGAAATACAATGCGTGTAATCATACATGGGATAAATACACCATTTATCCCCGGTCCGGTGATGATGCACATGGCGGACACGATAGATAACAGGATCTCGCATGTGGAAATTCGGAGAGGCCAGATCAATCTTCGCCCTCAGCACGTATTCTCCTTCTTTAAACTCGCCATGCTTCATGCGTTCGAACAGATCCAGGTTTTCTTCGACAGAACGCGATCGTCCCGGACTCGGTTTACCAGGTTCGGTCGCGGTCCCCCGGTACTCGCGCATTTTGTCTGCAGGCAGATCACAGGCGTATGCTTTCCCTTTTTTGATCAACGTCACGGCGTGCTCATATAACTGATCAAAATAATCGGAGGCAAAATATTCCCGATCTTCCCAGTCGAAGCCGAGCCAGCGCACGTCCTCTTTGATAGAGTCGACGTATTCGACGTCTTCTTTCTCGGGGTTCGTATCGTCGAATCGCAGATTGCAGAGCCCCCCCGGATTCTCATTGGCGATCCCAAAGTTCAGACAGATCGACTTGGCATGACCAATATGCAGATAGCCGTTAGGCTCAGGGGGAAAACGGGTCATCACACGACCATCGTGTTTGCCCGTGCGGTTATCTTCCTGAATGATCGTTCGAATGAAATCGGTTGACTTCGTTTCTTCGGGAGTTGACATCCCTTACTCCTTAATGGAATTCTTCAGTGACAGGCCATGCCTGTTTTGTTTTCAGTTCGCCTCAAACGTTCTGCGTAAGACCTATCGCCCGGTCAATCCGCCTGAGACAACTCTCTTTTCCCAGAATCGACAGGCAGTCAAACATCCCGATTCCGGTCCCTTTCCCGCTGACAGCAACTCTCAGAGCATGAATGATCTGCCCCATGCCAATCCCCTCGGCTTCCACAAAATCATGCAGTAGCTGGTCAAGGGCCGCTGCTGAAAAATCGTCGGTCTGAGCCAACTGCTCCTTAAATTTCTCCAGCAGAATGACTGCTTCTTCCGATTTCTGAATCCGCTTTTTAAAGGCTTTTTCATCGTATTCCAGTTGATCGTCGGCCACAAAAAACTCGTCGAACTCCAGAATATCACTGGACACTTTCAATCGATCTTCCATGCCGACAATTACGCGACTGATTCGCTCTTTCACTTCAGGCTGGCTGGCATCTTCCACCAGACCCGCTTTCTCCAGATAGGGGCTGCAATGTTCGATTTTCTCTTCCAGTGACAGTTGGTTCATCCAGTGTGACTGAAAGTTGAGTAACTTATCGGGATCCAGGCCTGCAGCAGCTTTGACAATCCGATCGAGGGTAAAGTTCTCGACAATAGTGTCCAATGACATAAATTCTGTCTTATCATCCAACGACCAGCCCAGTCGCGCCAGAGAGTTCAGAATCGCTTCGGGCAGGTAGCCGATCTTTTCGTAATATTCGACCATGACCGGATCCAGTCCACCGGCGTTCTCCAGGCCAATCCGCGGGAAGACGGCATCCGCCTTATCGAACATTTTCTTGAACTGCGGACTCTTGCGGTATTTATCGAGCTTACGCTTGCTCAGTTTTTCTTTCCCGCCGGGTGCCGCGACAAACGGGATGTGGGCAAATTGAGGCAGTTCATATCCCAGCGCCTGATAAATCAGTACCTGTACCGGGGTATTGGAAAGATGCTCTTCCGCTCGAATCACGTGTGAAATCTGCATCTGGGCATCATCAATGACCGTCGCCAGATTGTACAGCGGCGTTCCATTTCCGCGGAGGATGACCGGATCGGGCATCAGTCCGGCATCAAATTCCACTCGACCACGCACGGCATCATCAATCTGAATTTTCTGATCACGGGGAACCAGCAGACGCACTACCGACGGTCGTCCTTCCGCTGCATACTGTTCCTGTTCACTCTCGGTCAGTTCCAGCGAACGGCGAATATTCAGATAGTTTTTCTTCTCCCGACTGGCGGCTTCGCGGTCGGCCTGAATCTGCTCGGGGGTATCATAATCGCGATACGCCTTCCCGGCTGCCAGCAACTGGTCAACTGCGGCCCGATACAGTTCATTTCGTTCAGACTGAAAGTAGGGTCCATACTCGCCACCCACTTCGGGACCTTCATCCCAGTCGAGCCCCAGCCATTTGAAGGCCTGCAGAATGGGCCCCAGCGCTTCAGATAAGTTACGTTCCTGGTCAGTATCGTCAATGCGGAGTATAAACTGCCCCCCATTGTGCCTTGCCCAGAGCCAGTTGAAGAGCGCGGTCCGCATGCCTCCAATGTGCATATAGCCGGTAGGACTGGGAGCAAAACGCGTTCGAACAGTACTCATAAATAGACTCTTATCATTCGCAGGAAAGCGATCAGGGTGAAAGAAAGTCGTGGACAACACTCCGGGCAGCCAGTTGTCTCACGATGGATTCGATTCAGACGACTGATCATAAAAGACCACCACCCATCCGACAAGTATATTTAGAGATACAACTTACTGCATTTTCACGTTTTCTGAGCTTTCTCCGGGTAATAGTACCGGTCTTGACGCTTCCCGCTATGCCACCTAGCATTCCTGCATGAAACGTTACCTGCTGTTCTTTTTTTTAGTGCTGCTGTTCCTGACAGGGATTGCGGCGGGGCTCTATTGGTCCTCCGCCCAGGTCCCTGACTTTTATCAGGAAGCGCTGCAGGAACAGATGGAACCGGAAGTGAGGCAGGAAGAAGCCAAAGAGTTTGTCCAGCGTTCCATGCAGGTTGTGAACAAAGTTCGTAATCATGAGCCACTCTGGTCACAGGAATTCAGCGAACAGCAGGTGAATGCCTGGCTGGCTGAAGAACTGCATCAGAAATATAACAAATGGGTCCCCGATGGCGTAACCGACCCGCGCATCCGGTTCGAAAAGAATCAGGTTGAACTGGGATTTCACCTGAGCCTCTCCCAATGGTCGGGCATTATCAGCCTCAAATTCAAACCCTGGTTGATGAAAGAAAATCGCCTCGTTCTGGAACTGGAACAGGCCCGCGCCGGTTTGCTCCCCATCCCCATCGATGAAGCCATTACCGAGCTGATCCAGGAGGCCCGCAAAGAAGGCTGGTTTATCGAATGGGGTCAGTCAAATGGGAATGACGCTATCATTGTTTACCTGGATCGCCGTAAACCGGAACTGCCCGAACTGACTGCCTTGGCCGTGGAAACCGGTCTCTTTCGGATCGCAGGTAAATCGGAGTCAGACACGCAGTAAGACTCTGTGTGACATCGGTACGTGATCAGAAAAAAGGGGTGTAGTTCAGATCCCAGATGGATTCCTGATCGGTCTGCTGCAACGTGACGCGTCCGGCAAGTTCTTCACCTGTCAGCAATGCAACATACAGGCCTGCTTTTTTTTCCAGGAGCGTGAAAGATCCCTTATCCCAACGAGCCACTGTGCCCCGCTCTCCACTGACGGGTCCTTCATACTCCAGGTAAACCAGTCGATGATCGGGCAATGACTCGGCGGTCAGATTCATCGACGTTTCATCGGAAGCAGGGGCGATCTCAGGCGGTGCCGGCAGTCTCCAGGTTTTGAGAACCCCTTCCTCTTCCAACATCAAATCCCAGTGTACTTCGGGATGGTCGTGGTGGAGTATTACGTATTGTTGCATCATGTTTTACTTTCGGAAATAGCCTGATCAATCAGTTGCTCCCAATGCAGAAAGTATTTCTCTACAGAAAAACGTTCTGTTACCTGCAGTGCCGCGACAGCCAGCCGATGTCGAAGTGCTTCATCCCCCATCAGGCGTTTCAATGCCTGCGCAAGTTCTGAAACACTGTCCGCAGGAACCAGCAGACCATTGGTCTCAGATCGTATCATCTCAGCGGGCCCACTCTCACAGTCATAACTGATACAAGCCAGGCCGCGTGACATTGCCTGCAGGAGTGCATTAGGAAATCCTTCATATCGGGAAGGTAATACGAAGATGGCTCCCTGGTCCAGTTGCAGTTCAGGTTCGGCCGTCCAGCCCGGCAACTCGACCTGTTCCTGCAGTCCCCGTTTGTTGATTTGCTCCTGCAGCAATTCGCGCAAGGGTCCTTCCCCCAGAATGCGTAACCGCCAATCCGGAAATTCTGCCGCTAAGGAAGCAAAAGCATCCAGAAGACGATCAAAGCCTTTCTCATGAGAAAGACGCCCCAGACCAAGAATCACATTGGAAGGAGTTCGTACAGCAAGTGTTTCAGCCGAAACAGCGGGGACTTCCGGCGAACGAGGTACAGGCACCGCATTCGGAATCACTTCGATGTGAGTCGATTTCAACCACTGTCTGCAGAAATCAGCCACTCCCTGAGTTTGAACAACCAGGGTACGCGCGCGCGGATAGGTTCGCTTTCGCAGGAAGGACCAGAGTCTGCCGATCGGATGATGTCGTGGGTCGGAGCGTTCTGAGATGAAAACCGGACAGCGCATCTTGCCGGTCGCCAGCAACGTCAACACATTCATTCGATCTGTCAAGCTGATCACAACATCTGGTTGGGATCGGGCAATCGCCGCCTGCAGGTAATTAATTCGCAACCTGTTATTGGAGATAGCCTGGAACAGATTTCCCGAATCCTGCATGAGATCCAGCGCAATTCGCTGCACGCCTTCCTCCAGCGCAAAGGTATCGGTTTCTGCAGAATCGAGGGTGATCAGAGTCACTGCCTGCTCCTGCTTTGCCCAATGATTGGCCATCATCGCTGCAACTCCCTCGGCCCCTCCCAGGCTCAGAGAAGGAACTACGATGGTCAAACGATAAGACAAGGCCTGCTTCTCCATTATGTAAACTATTGTTATCCTGAGACATACAACTTACTGTCAGCTTAGTATCTAAAACAGTATTCAGACTACCGCATCGGAGAACTCACAGCAAGCAGCAGCAATTCGTCCGGCTGAAAATTGCTCTACGCGCTGATTCTGAAATCTGCTAGATTGCGCCCCTCTCAACTCTCACCCCCTTCCCGATTGCCCTCCCCGAAATCTCTCGATACTCCCGTCATACGCATTACCACGGATGGTACTATGGCCGAAAAGTCTAAAAAGAAAACGTCTCTCGTCAAATCATGGAAACTACGCGGACTGGCGCTGCTGCTCATCGGCCTGATGGGTGGAGGCATGTTCCATTTCGATATTGTCAAACCGAAACAGGTTACGCGCTGGGTCTCCGATATTATCTCTTCGACGGTCTCTCCGTCGACTCCCTCTGACTGGGATGCAACAGAGATTGATTTGCCCCGCTCCGATGAAACGATCCGCATCGCCACCTTTAACATTCAGGTGTTTGGACATAGCAAGATGCAGAAACCGGAAGTTCCTCAGATCCTGGCCCGCATCATTCAGCAGTTTGACGTCGTCGCCGTCCAGGAAATTCGTGCACTGGATCAGTCATTTCTGGATGAGTTCCTGAAGATCCTCAATGCAGGAGAACAGCAGTACGGCTGTCTGGTCGGCCCCCGCCAGGGTCGCACGGCCAGCAAGGAACAGTACGCCTACTTCTATAATACAGCGCGAATTACCGTCAATGAAAAATGGACCTACACCGTCATCGATAAATACGACAAATTACATCGCCCGCCGTACGTTGCGCATTTCCGGACCCTCAGTCCTTCCAGCAGCAATCCCTTTACGTTTTCCCTGATTAATATCCACACAGATCCGGATGAGACCGATCAGGAATTGAATGTTCTGGACGACGTTTACCGGGTCGTCGCCAATGATGGCAGCCAGGAAGATGACGTCATTCTGCTGGGTGACCTGAATGTCGATGATCAGCACCTGGGAGAACTGGGGCAGGTTTCGGACATTATGTGGACCGTTTCGAAAACACCCACCAATACCAGAAAGTCGAAACAGTACGATAACATTCTCTTCAGCCGCCGTCGATCTCAGGAATTTACGGGCAAGTCTGGTGTTTATGATTTTCGAACCCGGTTCAAACTGTCAGAGAAAGAAGCACTGACCGTTTCTGATCATCTCCCGATCTGGGCGGAATTTCATATCTCCGAAAACGGGGCCGTCAGACAGGCATCCGCCGCACAGCCTGTACAGCGTTGAACTCAGGTTATCTGCCCGTAAACAGTGTCAACAGACTGAATTCCGGTCTGCATAAGAATCTCAAGGGATGAATTCCAGAGACCCCTCGGCTGACATGCATCAACGTTGATTTCCGGTAGAATGTACCGCTGGTATAACGGGTCCCGTGCACGCTGGGGGCAAACACCGGCCCGATGAAAGGCAGTCTGACCTGGCCGCCATGCGTATGTCCGGCAAGCACCAGGTCGTATCCCTGCGAACAGGCCCAGTAATAATTATCGGGTGTGTGGCTGACCAGCAGCTGAAAATCCGCCGATTCTTCTCCCACCTGAGCAGGTAACTCTGGATGCTGCCCCATCCAGGGGACTTCCGTTCCCGCAATCAGCAGCGAATGGCCCGCATGTTCCAGTTGAACTGTTTGCGAAGAAACGTCAATCCAGCCCAGACCACTCAGCGACGTTCGTATCTGCTCACTCAGCTGATTCCAGTCATGATTCCCCAGGATAAAATATCGCCCCAGGGGCGCTTCCAGTTGCCCCAGCGTTTCGTCCAGCCAGTCCAGGCAATGCATCTGATCGACCAGGTCGCCAGAAAAAATAATCAGATCCGGTTTGGATTCCCGGCCGATTCGACACAGTTCGCGAAAATAATCTCGTGTCAATGTTCCTGAGAAATGCAGGTCACTCAAATGCAGGATTTTCAGACCTTCCCACGCTGTCGGCAGTCGATCCAAGACGAATGTTTTGTGAGAATATTCCACACAGAAGATTTCATTGAAAGGGAGACCAGCGAGATAGTGATAGGGTCCATCCCCAATCAACTCGTGCCCCAGTCGTTCACGGATGTCAATCATCTCTGAATGGCTCTCTGACTGACGACGGGGAACCCGATAGACCAGATGCCTGAAAACAGAAACCAGAAACCCTAGAGATCCCAGACTGCAGAGAATTAAAACAGGCTTCCACCAGAAGGCGAGTTGGCTCCACTCTCCGCCGCGCAACACTCCGGGAGAGTACAGACCCACCGCAACAAACAAAACGATTGGAAAACCCAGCAGCATGACGTAAGTAATATGCCGTGTTTTTTTGAGAGTTGGTTCATGAACCGGCAGAGCATGCGTACGGTTGAGGAATGTGATCCAGAGCTCTGCATGGCCAATTGATAACATGATCAAAACCAGGCCATTGATCCAAACTTCCATGTATTTGTTTTCTAAAAGAGCTTCCGAACAGATAAAACACGAACAGGCACAACCCGGCGCATCATAGATAATGAAAGCGGGAATGAAAATAGAAACCAGACACCAGAGTGGTACCAGATTCATCATAACGTGCTATAATCCCCCAGCAGACATTACGCTTCAGCTGGCATTTTTCAGCTGACCAACTATGAATTTTAGATTAATGGAACTCTGCCCCGATGGGATACCGTGGACTGCGTGCATGCGTCAATGACCTGGAACGAACAGGCCAGTTAATTCGAATCGAACAGGAAATCGATGCGAATCTCGAAGCGGCAGAAATCCAGCGTCGCGTCTATCAGGCAGGCGGCCCGGCAATCTTCTTCGCCAATGTTAAAGACTGCCGCTTTCCCATGGTCAGTAATCTGTTTGGTACCCTGGAACGCACGCGTTTTATTTTTCGAGATGCTTTACAGGCTGTTAACCATCTGGTTGAACTGAAAGTAGATCCTTCCCGGTTCTGGAAACATCCCTTCCGATACAAAAGTGTTCCTTTTTCCCTGCTCCACATGCTGCCCCGCTCGCGCAGAACCGGGCCCGTGATGGAGAATCAGATTCGCATCAGCGATCTGCCTCAACTCAAAAGCTGGCCTGATGACGGCGGCCCCTTTATCACGCTGCCGCAGGTTTATACAGAATCCCCCCGACGGGGCGGCCTCATGAATTCCAATCTGGGAATGTACCGCGTTCAACTGGAAGGGAATGAATACCAGCCGGATCAGCAGATCGGTATGCATTACCAGATTCATCGCAGCATCGGCGTGCATCATGCAGAAGCGATCGAAAAAGGAGAGCCGCTCAAAGTCAATATTTTCGTCGGCGGAAGTCCTGCCATGACGCTTTCAGCGGTGATGCCTTTACCCGAAGGACTTTCCGAACTGACCTTCGCCGGTGCCCTGAGCAAACGCGCCATAAGAATGGTGAAAAACAAAAATGGTCTGCCCATTTATGCAGACGCCGACTTCTGCATTACCGGCTGGATCGACCCCGAAAAACTCTTACCGGAAGGCCCGTTTGGCGATCACCTGGGATACTACAGTCTGGCACATCCGTTTCCGGTGATGAATGTAGAATCCGTCTACCATCGCAATGATGCCATCTGGCCTTTCACGGTTGTCGGCAGACCTCCACAGGAAGACACCGCCTTCGGTGCCATCATCCATGAAATTACAGGTCCCGCAATCCCTTCGGTTATTCCCGGCGTGCAACAAGTCAATGCCGTCGATGCGGCCGGCGTACATCCCCTGCTCCTGGCGATTGGCAGCGAACGCTACACCCCCTACGACCAGGAACGAAAACCTCAGGAAATTCTGACGAACGCCAATGCGATTCTCGGACAGGGACAATTGAGCCTCGCAAAATATCTGTTGATTGTCGCCCGGGAAGATCGTCCCGATCTGGATGCCGAAGAGATTGAGGAATTCCTGTCTCATCTGCTCGAACGGATTGACTGGAAACGTGATCTGCATTTTCAGACCTGCACGACTATCGATACGCTGGATTACTCGGGAACCGGATTCAATTCGGGATCCAAAGTCGTCATGGCGGCGGCCGGACCGGTGAAACGAAAACTGCCGACAGAGATTCCAGCAGACTGTTCCCTGCCCGCTGGTTTCTCACATCCCTGTCTCTGTCGACCGGGAATCGTAGCAGTCAAAGCACCTGCATACCAGGAACACAATCAGGACCTGCGTCGGTTCTCGGCGGAACTGCCATCCAGTCATTCGTTGAACCAGTTCCCGCTGATCGTGCTCGTCGATGACAGTGAATTTACCGCGGCCAGCCTCAACAATTTTTTATGGACGGTTTTCACACGTTCCAATCCCGCCAGCGACATTGACGGAATTGATGCCTTTACGGAGAACAAGCACTGGGGCTGCAGAGGTGCTCTGGTGATCGATGCCCGAATCAAACCCTGGCACGCCCCCCCCCTGATTGAAGACCCGGAGATCAACCGACGCGTCGATCAACTGGGTGCCCCCGGCGGCCCGCTGCATGGAATCATTTAACCAGGAAGTTCCGAACTGCCTCCCTTGGCTGCGATTTCCATTGATTGATACGTACCAGGAATCAGTATGAAGACGAATTAATCTGTTTCTCTTAGACATGCTGTGCACGTCTGGATACAATTAATCCCGTTTGAGATGCCTCCGCAATGAGGTGATCTTACCGTTGAAATACAGTACTCAAATCGATGCTTTCACAATCGACTGTTTTCTGAAGCAGGAAATGATCGTGATGAATACCAGGGAGCCCTGCCTATGAACCGTCGACTCTTACTGACCCTGTTCTGTTGTGCGATCTCGTTTTCTGTCGCTTACGCTGAAGAGGAACAGACAGAGAAAAATGAATTTACTCCGGTAGACCTTTCCGGACATTTCACACAAACAATGCAGAAAAAATTAGCCGAGTACGACAATCCAAGTCTGCCGCCCGGCACCTATAATTTTGGCAATGTCGAGTTTGAGCTCGGCACTGGTATCATTCAGCTTGGCAGTCTCTACAAACAAGAGTGTCCTGACAAGGTTACCAAAATCGAAGTCAATCACAAATTAAAAGCGCTGTATCTCATTCAGGGAACTGCTTTCGGAGGGGGCCCCAACGTTCCAGGCTCAAAGTCTCATGTTCAAGATGGCGCCCGGGTGGGAGAATATGTGATCCACTACGAAGACAAAAGCAAAGCAGAAATCCCCATTGTCTACGGTGAAGATGTACGTGACTGGTGGTTCCGCAAAGATGAAAAAGCACCATCAGAGAGCAAGGTCGTCTGGGAAAACGACAACAAGGCGGCGGGGCGATATCATTGCCGAGTGCGACTCTATATGACAACCTGGAAGAATCCACACCCGGATAAGAAGGTGGTCAGCATCGATTATATCGGTCGCAAAACGAAAACCGCAGCGGCCCCCTTCTGTATGGCTATCAGTTACGAAAAATAAAACGTCTTTCTAAAAACGAGATTCAATCATGCAACTCCTGCGCTCTCAGCTTCATTCAGTCTTAACAGTCACGATCGCAGTTTTGCTGCTCGTGGTTTGCAGCACCGGGTCAGCACAAAATCAGAAGCCGAAGAAAAAGCAGCCGCCGTTCCAGTGGGTGAATGAACTCAAACAGAAATTTCCGGGAGTGCAACATGCCACCTTTCACAGCCCTTCCATGAACCTGGATGTAGGCTACTGCATCTATCTGCCTCCCCAGTACAAAGCAGCGGGAAACGAACAAAAACGTTTTCCTGTGGTCTACTACCTGCACGGCGGTCGTCCCGGCAGTGAAACTAAAAGTGTACGTCTGGCACAGCAGATGCATCAGCATATTTCTGAAGGTGAAGTGGCACCGATGATCTATGTGTTTGTCAACGGCGGCCCTGTGAGCCACTACAATATGGCCGACCGAAATAATGCGATGGGGGAAGATGTCTTTGTGAAAGAATTGATTCCCCATATCGATGCCACTTATCGTACCATCGCGGACCGCAAAGGCCGGGGCATTGAAGGCTTTTCACAAGGGGGGCGTGGGACAACCAGAATCATGTTTAAATATCCGCAACTCTTCGGTTCGGCAGCACCCGGTGGCGCCGGTCATTCGACCGAAAAGCGAATCTCGGAAGAGAACGGACAGGAAAGACCCGGACTGGTATTTGCGAAAGGGGACAACACATACGACCTGGCACGGAAGTACGCCCGTCATCCGGAACCGGAGCTCCCGATTCTGATTCATGTCGGTACGAAAGGCTTTAACTATCAGAACAATCTTGCGTATATGGATTTTCTGAAGTCACTGAAGATTCCGTTCGGAAAACTCATCGTCCCCGATGTCCCCCACAGCGCGGTCAAAATCTACGAAAAGGATGGTTTGAAAATCATGAAGTTCCATGCAGAGAATTTCCGCAAAGCCAGTCAGCAGTAACAGACGTTAGTTGAAAAACTCGATGCGCATTATGCTTTGGGAAGTTTATTCAAGAGCCGTTTCGCTTTGCTTTTCCAGCGAACAAATTTGCGGGCGATTCCCCGGGGACTGCCATTGATATCCAGCAGCATCGACTGCAATGTCTTCCGGGCGGTCTGATGGTCGCCTGCTTCTGCTTCCAGAGTCGCCAGCAGATACAACGCTTCAGGCTGACGCCAGCGCTTTGTATGAACCACAAGTTGCTCCCGCGCCTTTTCCGGTGTATCCAGTTCGCAGATTGTTTTGCAATACATCAGTGAAACATCGCCGAACTTATATTCCGCATCGATGGCCAGTACTTTCTGGCAGAGCGACTGCGCTTCCTGGAAGTCTTTGAACTTCATTTTCATTTGCGCGGCCCCCCACAGCGCCTGCAGGTTGTCGGGTTCTTTGGCTAATGCCTGCTGGTAGGCAGCCAGGCTTTTCTGAAAGACGCCCGCATCTTTCAACGCATCTCCCCAGCGTACAAACTGGTAGGCATTGCCAATCTGCATTGCTGCGGTCTCCAGTTCATTCAATCGACGCTGCCGCAGCAAAGGTCTGGCAAACTCCGGTAGTTGAAACTGATTTGTCGGCAGCCAGCGGAGAAAGAAATAGATCAGCGCGCCGAAAGGCTGAAATATCAGGATCACCCAGAACCACAGAAATCGGTCCGGATCTTTCCTGAGACAATCCACGAGCATCCAGACCCAGAACAGCAGGTACAGGAATGCAAACCCGCTCTCCAGAAATGACCAGAGTGGTGAAGGACCTTCATACATCGTCGGGTCATTCAGGAACGGATCCTGGGGAGGAGAAACGGGTTCTTCTTGTGCAAACATACGCTCTTGAATTTCTGCTAGATCTCAATGGATTCAAACATTGCTTATTGCAAACCGGGTACTTCTCCCAGCCAGGAAGCAAAATACATGGCGCGCGGTACTGTCGAATCCAGCAGCGCCTGCTTTCGATTTTCCACCTGACTGGCTTCTGCTGAACCAAGCAGTATATCTGCCAGTGTAACAGGATGTCGGTATCTTATCACACGCACTTTCTTGAGATTTGTCATTTCCTGTAATCGGGCCAGCGCATCTTCCTGGTAGCCAATTTCATCAATCAACCCGTTTTCCCTGGCGTCGGTCGCCGGATAAATCTGCCCGGTGGCCAGTTTCTTTACCTGTTCATAATCAAGATCTTTACGGTTGTCGGTGATGATATTCAAAAATCGCTGATACGATTCATCCAGAATATGGTCCCAGATATCCCGTTCCCGTTGGGTCATCTCCCGAAACGGATTCAAGGCATCCTTAAATTCTCCCGTTTTCAAAGGGTCAGACACGACCCCCACTTTCTCAGCCAGACCACTCAAATCAAAACGGGGTATGATCACACCCAGCGAACCGGTCCAGGTGGTCGGCTCTGCAAAAATCACTCCTTCTTCACCTGCCCCCATCGCAACATAATAACCGCCGGAAGCAGCCATCCGTTTCATGGAAACGACAATGGGTTTCTTTTTACGTAATTCCACCAGACGATGGTATATCTGATGGCTGTCGGCAACCAGACCGCCGGGACTGTCAATTTCCAGCAGGATGCCTTTGACCTGCTTGTCTTCATGCGCAGTTTTGATCGATTCCAGAATCCGCTCCGTAAACGGCGGCATGATCGTGCCCGTTATCGAGATGATCGCGATTTTATCAGAGGCAAACTGATCTCCGGTCTCAAACTGCTCTGTGGGGCCGCCTGCGATGGTGAAGTATTCCTGATACCAGGCATAAAACCCCAGGTTTAAAAGTACGGAGAGCATCAACAACATAACCAGGCCGCGCGTGACCCACCGTCTAGTCGGCGGGGTTGAGGGACGGCTTTCTCCCGCCTGTGATCCGGTCTTCTCTGCTGATGCCTGTTCTTCCTGCATCGCTGTAACTCCTTTTATTTTCGCCGTTTCGAATCTGGAAACCGCTGGCATACTTCAGTAAATCGCTGACCTGACCGTTCGAAGAACAGCCTGACAATAAATGTAAAGATAGCAAACCTGCAGCCGATGGCGACCCTGCGGCGAGATTATCGATAAAAACGGTCATTCGGGTCACTACAAAGATCCCGCCAGATTCTAGTTCTACAATCGACATAGGCATCAAAACCGGAGCAGATTAACGACGATAGAATTCCCAGCAGGGCTACTCTGCATGATTGTGTCGATTATGTGGAACCAGACAATTGAAAGCAATATACCGATTAATGAAGTCTCGTTCTTTCGGGAAATCATTCATTCGGGAACTTTTTTGAGTACTGCTGTGAAACTATTTTCAACAGGACTCAAGGCTCAGGAACCAGGAGATTTCAGGAGATGAAAGCAGGAACTCGCTTCTCCGCTCGCGTTATTTTATTTAGCGCAATTTCTGGCTTAGTGCTTACGAATTTGAATTACCTTTCTGCGGAAGAGACTTCTGTTGAGATCAATTCAATACCGCGTTCAAGTACCAGGACAGTGCGGAACCCGCAAAGTACATTGAAGAATGCCATTCAACGTGAAATGCATTCAGCACGTCGCAACACCACTCTGCCACGTGTTCGTTTTCCTCAGACAGAACAACAGCCTGCTCAAATTCAGCAGACTGGTTTTACTCTGAACCCGAAAGCACTCTTCCAGAAAAAGAGCAGCGAACCGGAACAGAAACGTCAGATCATCGTCAACAGCGCTGCACAATCGACCGCGCCCCAATACAAAACTGCGGTTCCACTGCCCGAAGCAAAACCGGGACAGAGCGAGATTCAGCGACAGCTCGAAGCATTGTATCGCCGCGATGGCCGTCAGATGCCTCCCATGTCGATGAAGGCTCTCCCCAAAACGGCAGGTAATGCCGGCAGTGGACGCGGAACTGTTAATACCACTCCCGCTCCCCAGCAGACACCAGCGACAACTGCCAAAGCCACACCGGCTCCGCAGCAGGTTGCACCGCAGAACTCTGCCCCCAGGAACGTGATCGTGGCCCCTCAGCAGAGCGTAGCACAGGAATCTGAAGAGAAGCCGAAATGGTATGAAAAATTCCTGCCATCCAAAACCAGGAAAACTCCGAAAAAACTGCCGAAGTCGAATCAGATTGCGAAAAAGGCACCCGTTGAAACACCGGCAAAACAACCTGTTTCGCCAGAGTTTGCTCCTGCTCCTGCACCCGAGGCTCCATCGATCGTCGCAGGCCCGGAACAACCAGCCGACACTCCAGAGTCCGTCGCCAGAACCATGACGCCGGCGGCGGAAGAACTGGATGAAGACGAACTCGAAGAACTGCGGGAAGAAGCCGAAGAACGACTTGAAGAACAGCGAATGGCTGCAGAAAAACTGGCGAAAGAAACAGCTGTGGAAGTACCCGCAATCGTCGAACAATCGCCTGCCTCCGAGGACGGAAAGGTCGTCATCAATCCAGAAGACGATTTCAAAGACCTGTTTCCTGAAATGTCGGAAGAAGAAGCCGACAGCCTGAGAAAAGCCAAAGCGGTTGAGAATAAAGTGGCTGATAAACCGGCGAGCACTCCCTTCAGTGGACTGGCTCTGGAAGAAGAAGGCCTGAAGAAAACCACTGAAACACCGGAAACACCAGCCCAGGAGAAAACTCCTCAGGTTGCCCAGGAAAAACCGGCGAAAGAATTCAATCCGTTCGAACCACAGCCACAACCGCAACCCACTGCGGAAAAAGTGGCTAAGGATGAGAATCCGTTTGAAGTCCCCGTCGAAAAAACGGCAGAGAAAGCAGAGATGCCTGCCGAAAAAGTCGCAGAGACGGAAAAACCGGCTGAACAGCCCCTCAAAAAGGCTGAACAACCCAGCGAGAAGATTGTAGAAAAAACCGTGGAGAAACCGCTGGAAGACAATCCCTTCCAGGCTCAACCCGAACCGAAACTGGACACCCCGGCTCCTGCACCAAAGAAACAGGTTGCCGCGAGTGAACACGACAGTTCGATTGACCAGAAACTGGCTCTGATTGCCAGCCGGGGAAATATCAAAGGCCTGAAAGGATTCTGCCCGGTCGCACTGCGAGACAGTCGACTCCTGGTAGACGCCCGACCGGAATTCAGTTCTTCCTACAAATCGATGAACTATCAGTTTGCCTCACTGGAAAACAAATTGAAGTTTGACCGCGAGCCAGCCAAATACGCACCGGCTGCCGGCGGAAGTGATATCGTAACGCTGGTTGACCAGCAGGATGACAAAGAGGGTACCCTGGACTTCGCATCCTGGTACAAAGGTCGTCTGTACCTGTTCAGCAGTAAAACGAATATGAACGTATTCATGAAAACTCCAGCCCTCTACGTTGGTGTTGAATAAAAAAGTGAGCTTTGTTCCTGCTGCTCCTGGTAAGCTCCCGATGGTCTTTATGATCATCGGGAGCTTTCTTTTTGATTGAGCAGCCCCATCAACCACTGCTCCGAACAACCACTGAAAAGTTTCGACTTGACTCCCCCCTGCCCTCCATCAGAATAAGCGTCTAAGTGAGTCGCGCGCGTGACCAGTTTACAGTGCACTGAAACACAAGCCACTTGTTCCATGTCTTCACTAAAAACAAGCCTGTTTTTTCCAGATAATCAGTTTGCAGAACAGCACCAGTTCTTAATGTATGCCTGCGGGTCGCCACACTTCGCAGCCCATCACCGCGGCACCGCCCTGGTACCATCAGACATCGCGCCCATATCAACAAATATCGCCACAAGATTCGAAAAACCCCCTTGCTCCCCACACGCCACTCCCTAAGATAACCCTCGCACAAAAAAACAAACCCGCTTCCTAAAATCCAAAGCATTACTCCCTCCTCTTTCGTATTTTTCATGGTAGTAATTTTAAACAACCGTGTGGCACACTCGGCTTGTCCGACTGTGCCCGAGTCATCTGCGAACAGATTCTACCCGATCTCCCCCACCCCCAAGCAGATAAACATCCCACACCACTAAACTGAGACAGTGTGTAATCCTAAGTAAAGCGAACCCATTAGCCGAAGAGCGTGAGCTCCGGTTATGTCCCGAACTGCAAAAACCGCGACGAACCCCTAACAGGTGATATAAAAAAAGGGTCGCCGCGAATGTAATCCGGGGTTGTCGCAGACAACAGAAAACGATCAGGGAAACCGTACAACCAGGTTTCACATCGCCGATCTGTCCTGATGGTGGGGCGTGCCCCAAGTGCCTGCCCGCCTGGCGAGGTACACACCAGTTTCATTCCGCAATGGGAACCGATGAAACCTTCGAACTGGATTTTTCTACCACGAAAAACACGAAATGACACGAAAGTAAAAGTGGGTGAGCCCGAATGTAATTCGGGCCGAGCGCAGCGAGCAGGAGGTCGCAGCTCCCGCGTACAATCAATACCAGTTCGTCTCAACCGCAAAACTCAATTAGCCGCAGAGCGTTACCTCCGGTTATCTCCGAGATGTTCATGAACCGTGACGAACCCCAAACAGGTGAAATAAAAAGAAAGGGTGCCCCCGGATGCAATCCAGGGTTGTCGCAGACAACAGAAAACGGTCAGGGATATCCCACAATACAGGGCAACACTTCACACACCGGGTGCCACTGTTGGCTTGCTATTTAGACCGGACACATGATACACAACCGTTCGGACACTTCACCATTTTTCCACTGAAACCTACGAACTGCGCAATCAATCCGTTATCATATCCCCAGAGAGACTCAAGTATTCACACACCCAAATCCGTCACACTTTGACCACAAGAAAACAGAACACAACGATGAATCGACTCCTTTCCGCTGCCTGGCTCACCATCACAGTCCTTTCGGCATTTCCCGTCTCTGCTGCTAACCCGGAAACCACCGACACTCCGGAACGGCTCTACGCTGACGGCGTTCCGGAGACCGGTTTTCTGACACTCAAGACAGACAACTATACTGTCCCCCTCGACGCCGCCAGCGGCTGGACCATCGAGAAGATGCTCTATCGCGACTACGAATTCGGCCTGAACAACGGCCACTACGGCACCGTGCTGCGCCCCAAAGGTGAACAGTGGTGGGGCACCGGACACAAAGAAGGGGGCCGGGAAGTCGTCCATCAGATCAAACTGATCGTCGACGGCAAAGAGACCCCCATCACAAAGACCGATGAAACCGTCACCGGCACACGGATCGAGTTCATCAAGGAATCCACGATCTGGAAATTCAAAGTCCGCGCTGAGATCATCCTCACCAATTCAGAGATTTATGAACGCACCCAGATGGTGGCTCAGGAAGACGTCGACCTCGACCTGCTGTATTACTTCATGCACTGCTTCCCGCCCACCTCAACGAAGTGGATGGCCCAGCTTCCCGATGGCACCATCGAAACCGGCCCTCTCTCGCATTCCAGGAAGATGGCGGTCAGCAAAAACACAACCTGGGTCGCGCAGTTTAATCCGAAACAGCAGCTCAGTTCACTCTGTTACACGCCACGCGTGATCGGCGGCAACCAGAGCGCCAGCATGATCTGGGACCTCGACCGTTACCACAAATACTACCTCCGCCACAACAACGGCCAGTCCTTCAAAAAAGGCGACCAGCTCGACTTCACCGTCATCGTCAAAGCCATCCCTAATGAAACCGGCGACTGGCAAGCCACAAAAAAAGCTGTTGCTGAGTTAATGAAATCATTTCCCGCTGAGAAACAAACCGGTGAAAAATGAAACGATTTTCAACTGCCGAATGATTTTGGGGGATCCTGACACATTTTGCTTTCTCTTGTTATCAGAAAATACAAATATCATGAGTTACTCCATAGAAATTGCAAATTGTCTCTGTAGTGTCTTTGACAAAGTGTCTACGCTGGAAGCAGCAGATCTGGCGGGATATCGAGAGAACATCACGTTCTGGGATAATGAATACATGCATTGCATGGAGGTATTAAAAGGATACAGCAGTCGGTTCCAGATTATGAAAGAGGGAATTAATAAATTTCAGCAGACCAGGGGACTGATTTCCGATTCAATAGAGCACGGAAGAGGTCTCTGGAGCGAAGCATCATTGAACCCTAAGAAACCATTGAAAAAAGCAATTAAGAATTCACAAATAAAAGATTCGATCACAGCCCTTTCGAACGCTTATGAGCGTTTTTTAAATCGTTTAGAGAAAGAACAACTTTTAAGTACAAACGAAAGAAACGGCTTACGCAGCTGCACTCAGGAATAATAAAATGTGGGCGGGTATTTTTATTAGTGATACCCGACCCTTTCCCCTCAGTGGATCTGTCAAAAGGGGTCAGCGACTGTCTTGGATTATGTCAAGAAGCAAGAAGA